>Ga0209023_10000384_pt1 | contig 69495 bp, 64 predicted proteins | sample LakOneMetagenome_FD_187468 | JGI IMG/M metagenome (GOLD analysis project Ga0209023, IMG submission 187468) | Freshwater and sediment microbial communities from Lake Erie, Canada (SPAdes) (version 2) | ecosystem: Environmental > Aquatic > Freshwater > Lentic | place: Lake Erie, Canada...
AGGTCGCTCCGTCAGCGCGCTGACTCGGACCGGTGCACCGCAGCCCTGCGGAGCCGGAGTGCCGCCACGCCGGCGGCGAGCGCGCCCATTCCTGCGGCAACCGCCGTTCCGGCCGACGAACCGGTCAGCGCGAGTGCTGCGGGCTTGGTGTCGCCGACGGGTGGCGCTGGACTCCCCCCACCTGTTGCCGGCAGGCCGGTGGTGTTCGGCGCAGCGGACGACGCTGGCGACCCGCTCGGAGCGGCCGGCGCCCCGGTCGGTGCCGTGGCTGGCATGGAGGTGGGGTCGGTGAGCGCCTGGCTGAGCAGCTCGTCGCCCCTCGTGAGCCGGCGCACGTGGCGGCCGTCGAGAATCCGCACGACCTGGCCGGTGTCGGGGTTGTGCCAGCCGTACGACAACTGGTCCCACAAGGTCATGAAGCCCGAGCGCGTCACCGTGATCGCTACGGCGGGAGCGTACGAGCAGCGATGGAGGTTCATCGCGATCGCGTCGGACTCGGACAGCGCATAGCGGTACTTCGCAGCGTTACGAGACGCGGCGGATCGAAGGCGCGTCTTGCCGTGGGGTCCTCTCGGGTAGCCCCAATCCGGGCTGAGCTTCCACACCACCAGGGAGTCGCTCTCCGGTGCCGCACCTGCGTCGGTCATCCCGATCGCGGTGACGGTGCCCAGCACGCCCGCCGCATACAGCACGTGTCGACGGTGCAGCCCGCGGTGCATCGTGTCCCGGTCTGGCTCGTGGAGAGCCGGTTCTTCCATCACGGTGGACCATCGGCCACGCGCTCGTGAAGATGAGCAGTTCGTCCAGCTCGCTTCGGATCGGACATCTCCACAGCGCGAACGCTCAAGGACCGTGGGTCGGTGCCGATGGGAAGGTGCGGCCTCCCGTGGATGCCGTACCTCAGGTCCAACGACGGTGTCCCCCGACACCCGTGGTCGCACCTGCGCCCCTCGGGGCAACGATCTTGAATTCAGCGTTGGACCCACAGGTCATGACCGGTTCGGAGGCGCTCTGCGCCTGGGATGGACCGGGAACGGCATGTGGGAATGGCGTCGGAAGAGAGAACGCCTTGCAGATGTGATCGCAGACGGGTGCCGGACTGGCTGCTTCGGCGGTCAACGCTGTCGTTGGGTGCCCATGAGGTGCGGCTCCCACGGGAGGTCGACCGCGTCGGCGGTCGGGATTGACCGGACCTCGCTCCTACACTTCGGTGCCCGCCGTTCGGCGATCCCCCCCGCAAGGAGCACCACATGACCGATCGATCCTCGTTCTCCGATGAGCAGTGGCACGCCCTGACCGACGCTCCGGTTGCGATCATGTTGGCCGTCGCCCTCGTCGGTGACCACGGTCCGATCTCCATGCTCAAGGAGTCGACCGCTGGCGCCAAGGCGATCGCCCGGCCCGCCCACTCCGGCCCAGCCGACGCGCTCATCGCCGAGATCGTCCCCGAGGCTGCCGCCAAGGAAGCCCGCCACGACGCCAAGCAGCACAAGGGCGCCACGCCGAACGTCGTCGTCGACGGGCTGCTCGCCGAGGTCGCTGCCGCCGTCGCCGCACTCGAATCGACTCCGGCCGAAGAGTCCGCCCAGGTTCGCCAGTGGTACTACGACATCGGCGCTGCGGTTGCCGCAGCGTCGAAGGGCATCAAGGCGTCCGAGCAGGAGTACCTCGATCGCCTCAAGGCGACGCTCGACCTGTAGCCCGCCACACCGTCGACGACCGGTTGACCGGGCCCGTCGTCAGGCGTGAGCGCGGCGGTTGCGGCACTCACCAGGTGAGGCCGGTGTCGAACATCTGGCCGATGCGGATGGCGTTGCCGAACGGGTCGCGAATGCCGAAGTCGATCCCGTACGGCCGCTCGGCCGGTTCGTCGGTGATGTCGACGCCTCGCCCCTTGAGGGTCTCGAACGTGGTCTGGGCGTCGTCGGTGGTGAGGAAGATCGCTCCACCGATCGCACCCTTGCTCACCAACTCGCGCACCTGCTCGGCGGTCGCCTCGTCCATCGAAGGGGGACCGGGACGCTCGAGCAGGATCTCTCGGACCTCGTCACCCGGGACCCGAACGGTGAGCCACCGCATGAACCCGAGGTCGACGTCCGCCGCGACTTCGAACCCCAATGTGTCGACGTAGAACTCGAGTGCCTGGTCCTGATCGAGGACGAACACCTGTGAACGGCTGATTGCGTTGAACATGGGGGTCAACGTACGGGGTTGGGGGCCGGTGCTGCTTCTCCGAAACTGCTCGGCTTCGGAGCAGCGTTGTGGACGGTGACTGTGTCGGCGGGCCGCGTCCAGGTCCGCACGAAGCACGTCGGCACGAAGGCGGCGGACGGCAGTGCTCCGACCGGACCGGCTTCGGGCAATGGGTCGGATTCCTTCTCGGTCCCCGATGGTCCAGGGGGTAGTCGCAGCGAGCGCTCGCTGGTCGCACCGCGTGCACGGAACGCGGACGGTGACTCGCCGATGATGTCGGAGAAGGTACGGCTGAACGTGCCGAGGCTCGAGAACCCGCACCTCATGCAGATGTCGGTGACCGAAGCATCGGTCGTGCGCAGCAGGAACATGGCCCGCTCGATCCGCCTGCGTTGCAGGTACCGGTGCGGTGTCTCGCCGAACGCTGCTTTGAACGAACGGATGAAGTTCGACTCGGAGATGCAGGCGATCGAAGCCAGCGACGCAACATCGAGCGGGTGCGCAAAATCTCGGTCCATGGCGTCGCGGGCCCGCAGCAGCCGGCGGAGGTGAGCGAGCTGATCGGCCATGACGACCAGCATGCCAACCCGCCACCGGTGGTGTCCCAGTGGCGGGCCGGTAGCGGGTTGGTCAGTGGGTGTTCGACGGCCGACGGTGACCGCCGACACGATCGCCGTCGATCAGGGGTCGATGAGGCGGTGGCCGGCCTGCGCGCAGGCCGGCCACCGGCGATCAGCCTGCGGAGGTGATCGACGTCGACCAGAACAGCGGGTTGGGCGTGTTCGGCGTGCAGTTGTTCGGGATGTCGAACACGCCGACCTTGGCGATCGCCGACATGTTGGTCATCCGGAACTCGATCGTGCTGCCCGGCGCGCCCGTGGCCTTGAACTTCACGCGCACCTTGGGCATCTGGACCGTGGCGCCAGCGGCGAGCGGCCCGGGCACCCGGTACACCAAGTAGTTGCCCTCGATCTTGACGCTCGGGATGCCCGTGCCGATGAGCAACCCGGCGGACAGGACCGAATCCTCGAACTGGGCGTTCGCCGAGATCGGGAAGCGGATCGCCACGCCCGACATGGATGTGACGTCGAAGCCCTGGACGTTGGCGGGCACGATGAACGGCCCGGGAGCGACGGTCGCGAAGAAGCTGTCGCCCTGGTTCACGATCGAGGGCGCTTCGACGTTCACCGACGCAGCCTGCAGGAACGGGTAGTCCGTGCCTGCCACGTTGGCGGCGCAGTTCATGTTGAACGGCGTCCAGACGCCGACCGGATCCGACCACGGCATCGTGGTCGAGGTCGTGGTCGAGGTGGTGGGCTCGGCCGGGCCACCCGGATCTGGCGCGCACGCAGCGATCGCCAGCGCCGCAACCGCAGTGCCGACCGCCATGAGCATCTTCGCCGACACGTTCTTCTTGGTTCCCATGCAATTTCCCCCTGCAACGATTGGTCGATCGACGCTAGCAGTGAGACGGCGCAGGTGACAGGTATCACACCGAGTTGTTCGGGTCCTCCGCCTCGCCCCGAATGTGGCAGCGACCACGACGGGGGTCTCGGATCACGAACTCGTCGATCGTGATCCCGCCGATCGACTCCGCGACTCCGGTGGCCAGGCCGACGTGCATCTGGCAGACGGTGTCGCGGTCGGTGAGCACCGCAGACGTGAACGGGCACGCTCCGAGCAGGACGTCGAAGTGCTCGTCGTGACAGGTGAGCGACGGTTCGAAGCCCTGACGCTCGATCTCGACCGTGAACACCTCGAGCGGCGTTCGCTTGGTCGACGACCCGGCTCGGGCGGGGAGCGCGGCGCGTCCTGTCACCGAGGAGCCCATGATCGCAGCACCCTCGCGCAAACCGGCACGGCGTCCGACCTCCTCGGGTGTGTCGCCGGTGGCCACCACCTCGGTCAGCAGCTGCGCCAGCCGCTCGTACGGCCCGAGCGTTCCCCACCGGCTCTCTGAGCTCGGACGCACCGAGTACTCGAGCGGCGGTCGACCTCTCCCGACTGGCGCGGCGGTCGCTTCTGATGCCAGTTCGGCGTCGACCAACTTGGCGAGGTGCTGGCGAACGGCGTTGGGGTGGACCTCGAAGTGCTCGGCGAGCTCGGCGACGCGGACGGGGCGGTCGTGATCGACCAAGTACTCGAAGATGGCGTGCCGTGTGGGGTCGCCGAGCGCTCTGGCCTGTTCCTGCAGCGTGGTCATCGCTCGGGTGGTCCGGTCATCGATGGGGGCGTCTCGGCCGACGTGGTCGAGCGCCCGTGGGTTGGTGGTGTGCGGTTTGGAGGCGTGCGGCTCAGTGGGATGTCAGTTGGGTAGGTGACCAACGTCCCTGCCTCCGCTCGGTGGGTCTTGATTAACCTATCAAGTGCTAGAACAATTGGTCGACGCCTCGCTTTGGAGCGTCCAACGGCGACGGAGGTCCCGATGCGAGCTCACGGTGTGGTCGTTGCGCCACCGGTCGACGGTGACATCTCCTCTCGTGCCGACGTGCACGACCTCGTGGTCGACTTCTACCGGGAGATCATCTTCGACGAGCTGCTCGGCCCGATCTTCGAAGAGGTGGCCGAGGTCGACTGGGCCGTGCACATCCCGAACCTCATCGACTACTGGAGTCGCATCCTGCTCGGAATCCCTGGATCAGCGCTGCGCGTCACCGAGGTCCACCGCCACCTGCATGGGCAGCAACCGCTCACCATCGAGCACTGCGATCGGTGGTTCGAGCTCTGGACGGCAACCCTCGACGCTCGCTGGTCCGGGCCGATCGTCGAACGGGCCCGCAACCACGCCGCCTCGATCATGGCGGGGATGGCTCGACACATCTTCGACGTCCAGTGGGCGCCCCCGGAGGTTGCCGCATGACCGTTCCCGGCGTCGACATCGAACCCACCGCCACCGGTGTGCGCATCAGAGCCCACCCCGGGTTGTGCGAAGGCTGGGGCAACTGCCACCGATGGGGTCCCGAGGTCTACCCGCTCGACGAGGACGGCTACATCGCCATCCACCTGCTCGAGGTCCCACCGGAGCTTGTACGCGCCGCATGGCGCGGCGCAGATGCGTGCCCGGCTCAGGCCATCACGGTGATCGGTGCACGACCTGTGCCGGTCGCGTTGCGTGCCGCGTCGTCCGAGGCCCCGACCGGCGCGGGTGGTGCTCCGGATGGCAACCTGACGTCGTGAGCGAGCGACCCGACTACACCGAGCCGAGCGACCGCCCTCCAGCGTCCGCCTCTGGCTCTGGCGCTGCTCGACCCGCCACTGGCTCAGGTTCCGAGCGACCCGCCTCTGCGTCTGGCTCTGGCTCGGAGCGACCCGCATCTGGTGCTGCGCGACGATCGATTGCCGACAGTCGACCGCGGCGGCCCGGCGCGGTGCCCGCTGCCGCGGCGCACCCCAAGGTGGCCGGCGCGGTCCTCATGATCGGTGTGGTCGTCCTGCTCATCGTCATCGCCGCCCTACCGCTGCTCTGAACCGAGCCAGCTTTGTCCCGCGTGGTGGTGGCGTTCGATGACGCCACGCGGGACAAAGCCGGGGGCTGCCGGTAGCCGCAGCAGGCCGGACGTGCTCGCCGTCGCGTTTCGCCGCGGGTGCGGGAAACTGACCGGGTGATTACCCCGGAGCAGATCGAAGCGCTCACCGCTGCTGAACGGGCATCGCTCGCTCGTCAGCTCGCTGACATCCGACTGCCGCAGCGACAGCGGGTGGGGCCGCCGCCGGTGTTCGGTCATGCCATCCGCGTCATCGTGACGATCGGCGCGGTCGTCATGGTGCCGTGGACGATCTACCTGGCGTTGTCGCTCCAGCGCCGAACCGTGACCGAGCACTGGCGCCTGGCGTGGGTCGGGTTCGACCTGCTCATCGCGGTCGCTCTCGGCTGCACCGCGTGGTGGGCGTGGCATCGACGCCATCTGGTCATCATCGGCCTCACGACCTCGGCGGTGCTCCTGGTCTGCGATGCGTGGTTCGACGTCACGCTGTCCAAGGGCGGCGACCGTTGGATCGCCCTCGGGATGGCGCTCCTGGTCGAGCTGCCGCTGGCCGGCCTGTTCGGTTGGGCGATCGTGGCGTTGCAGCGAGCGAGCGCTGTCGTCGTCTGGACGCTCAGCGGGCAGGACGGGCCGCTGCCGTCGGTGTGGCGCATGCCATTGATCGCGCTCGTTGCGCCCATCCACGAGACCGGCGCCGATCTCAGCCACTCCGATGCCAGATCGTCCGCCGATCGCAGCGGCCATGGTCACGGCACCACCGGCCGCAGCGACGCCGTCGTTGCGTGCCCAGCGGCCACCGCCGACGGCGCTGGCGCTGATGTCGTGAGCGTTGATGTCGCGGGCGTCGCGTGCCCGGCCGCCGACGACCAGATCGTGCTGGACCGCACGGAGCAACCCGACCAGGACTGACCTACCGTGCCCACCGTGGCCGAGGATCAGAGCACGACGAGCGCAGCGAACGCGACCAACGCAGCGACCGCGAAGACCACATCGAGCGTGACGGAGCCGATCCGAGTCGATGCTGGCGGGTGGGGGCTGAGCTGGGTGGCCGACGGCGACGGCCGACTGCACCAGCTGGGTGTGGGCCCCGACGGCCACTGCGCACCGCTCGACGTCGGTGCGCAGTGGTACCCGCTGGCGTTCCCCACGCTCGACGGCACCGATCCGTTCCGACCGCCCGCGTTGCAGATCGTCCACGCCGACGGCACGCTCAGCACCCGGCTGTCGCTGCGTTCGGTCGAACGTTTGCTCAACGACGACAGCGGCCTCGACGGCGGCATCGATGGCAACGGCGAACACGTGGTGGTTCGCACCGTCGACGAGCTCTTCGACCTCACCGTCGAACACCACCTGCGCACCCACCCCGACTCCGGCGTGCTCGAGCAGTGGGTGGAGATCGTCCACGACGAGGTCGGACCCATCACCCTCCTCGCCCACGACTCGATCTCGCCGTTCCTGCTGGTGCCCGACGACGCCGAGTACGTGCAGTTCGGCGGTGCCGGATGGGCCGACGAGTGGCGTTGGAGCACCGACGCGCTCACGATCGGCACGACGGTGCTCGCCAGCCTGGGTGGCGTGCAGCCGCACCTGCAGCGCAGCCCGTGCCTGCTGCTGTCGCCGACCGGGCCGATGGCGCAAGCCGCACAGAACACTGGGCCCGATGCCGATGTGGGCGATGCCGGTCGTGCCGCCGGCGCGGTCGCCGACGGCGGGCACCACGTCATCGGCTTCAGCGTGGCGTGGGGCGGCAACTCCCATCTGTCGCTCGACGTGCGACCCAAGGCCGAACCGGGAGCGCATCGTGAGCTGCGTGTCCGTGCGGGTGCCAGCGCACTCGGCGCTCCCTACCGACTCGATCCGGGTCAGCGCATGGTGCTGCCGAGCGTCGCGTGGACGTGGTCGACCTCCGGGACTGACGGTGTCACCGCTGCGTTCCACCGCTGGACCCGGGCACGGGTGCTGCGCGACCCGGATCGGCTGCGCCCACTCGTCGTCAACAACTGGGAGGCGACGTTCTTCGACTTCGACGAACGCCGCATCCGGGGCCTGATCGACCGGACCGCAGAGCTCGGGGCGGACGTGTTCCTGCTCGACGACGGCTGGTTCGGAACCGCTCACCCGCGCAACGATGACACGCAGGGGCTCGGCGACTGGGACGCCGATGCTCGCAAGCTGCCCGGCGGGCTCGCTCCACTCGCCGTCGCGGCTGAGGAGCGAGGCGTGCGCTTCGGCATCTGGGTCGAACCGGAGATGGTCAACCCGATCAGCGAGCTGCACGACGCCCATCCCGACTGGGTGCTGCGCGACGCACGGGAACCCAAGGAGCACCGCAACCAGCTCTACCTCGACCCGTTGCGGTCCGAGGTTCGCGACTTCGAAGTCGACGTCGTGACCCGCACCCTCAGATCCGCGCCGGGGACCAGCTACCTCAAGTGGGACGCGAACCGTCCGATCACCGATCCGGGCTCTCGGGCGCTCGCCCCGGACCGGCAGGCCAACGTCTGGTTCGATCACGTCGTCGCCACGTGGGATGTCATGGATCGGGTGGCGGCGGCTCATCCAGACGTGGAGCTGATGCTGTGCGCCTCGGGTGGTGGGCGCGTCGATCACGGCACCCTGCGGAGGTTCCACGAGTTCTGGACGTCGGACAACACCGACTCCGTCACCCGGGTTCGCATGCAGTGGGCGTGCTCGCACTTCTTCCCCGCCGCGACCATGGCGGCGCACGTGACCCGCTGGGGTGACCGGCCGATGGCGTTCGCGTGCGCGGTGGCGTTGTCGGGTCGGTTCGGCATCGACGTCGACCTGGAGGCGCTGAACGACCAGGAGCGCGCGGTGCTGCAACGGTCGGTGCAGGTCGCTCGTCGGACTCAGGGCGTGGTGCAACAGGGTCGGTTGCGTCGTCATGTCTCGCCGGTCGACGGGACGGACCGGTCGAGCGCCGCATGGTCGCTGACCCTCGGCGACCGGACCGTGGTCTTCGCCTACCAGCTCGACGGCGCATTCGAGCACCACGGGGGTTCCCGAACGGCGCCGCCGATCATGCCCGCCGACCTGAACCCGTCAGCGAGCTACGACGTTCGCTGCACCGACCTGGACGAGCTCGACGAGACGAGCGTGGTGGACGGCGCCAAGCTCGTCACGACCGGGTTGGCCTGGCCGCTCGTCGAGCCGCTGACGGCACGGATCTGGGAGATCACCCGCCGGCACTGACCTCCGCCAGCGCTGAACCTTGCCGATCGCTCAGCTGTCGGGCGGCCTCGGCAGGTCAGCGCCGCGACGTCGCAGGGCCACGAAGCACACCCAGCCGACCGGCACGACCAGCCAGTGCGACATCAGCCGGAACGCCACCGACGCGGCGATCGCCGTCGACTCGTCGGTGCCGGTCGCGACGAGGCCGACGACGAGCGCCGCTTCGACCTGGCCGGCCCCGCCCGGGATGATCGGGATCGCCCCGGCGAGCTGCGCAGCGCCGTAGATCGCCACGAGCCTGCCCCAACCGGACGGTTCGTGCGGCAGGGTCCCACCGACCGCCGCGATCGCGGCGAACAGAGCGACCAGCTCGCCGGCCCAACTGAGCACCTGCAACCCCCAGGCGGATGCCCAACGGGCCGGACCCGGGTGCACCGATCCGAACGACTCGACGAACCGGTCGGCTGCGATGCCAGGATCGACGAGGTCCGCGTCGGTGACGTGCGACCAGCGTCGCCGAACCCAGTTCCAGACGCGGATGCAGGCCTCGGCGGGTCGTCGGAGCAGCGATGGCGAGTGGGCGATCGCGAAGAACCCGCCGAGCAGGGCGACCGCCGCTACCGCAGGGACGACGACACGAAGTGGATGGTCACCCAGACCCGACCCGCCGACGCCGTAGCCGCCCAACGTGATGAACACCAGGACCGATGGGGCGACGACGCCGGTCGCGATCGTGGTCCACGCTGCCAGCCCGCCGTCGGCACCCGCCTCCCGGTAGCGCTGCACCATGTAGCCGGTGGCGATCGCGCCCCCGCCCGGCAACGACGCCGCAACGGCCCCGGCGGCGAAGCTCGCAGCGCTGGAGCGCCCGAGTCCCAGGTGCGCGCCACCGGCGGCGAGGAGTGTGGAACGCACCGCGGCGAACAACACGATCGACAGGACCGAAGCCGCGCAGCCCCATGCGATCCACCACGGCTCCGCGTGGACCAGCAAGGTCGCTGCATCGGCAACTTGGGACCACTCGGCGGCGACGAAGAGCGCGAGACCGCCGATCGCGACCGACGCAATCGCGGTCCGCGTCCACCGTCCGCGGCGTTCGGCGCGCGGGCTCGTTCCTGCCATTCGCGCAGCGTAGGAGCACCCCGGGTGCCCACGGTCGAGCCAGGTCCGTTCGCTAGGGTTTGGCCATGACCACCTCTCAGCGACCGCGCAACCCGCGTCAGGCGACGCCGCCGAACGGTCCGAATCCCTTGATGAGCGGTCTGATCCTCATCGCTGTCGGTGTGGTCCTCGCCGTCATCTTGCTGGTCAAGGCTGGCGGCGCCGGTTTCGACTCCAACTCCGCCGACGTGAAGATCGGCAAGGGCGAAGAGAAGGTCACCACCACCACCGAAGCGCCGACGACCACGCTCGCGGAGCAGGCGCCCCAGACCGTGCAGGTCGTCGCGGCCAACGGTTCCGGCGCCAGCGGCATGGCCGCCAAGGCTGCGGCGATCCTGGCCCAGTCGGGCTACACCCAAGTCGTGTCGACCAACTCTGTGCAGCCGGTCACGGCATCGTCGATCATGTACGCCACCGGCTACGACGCCAACGCTCGTGCGATCGCCAAGGCGCTCGGCCTTCCCGAGACGGCGGTGCAGCCGCTCGCCGCCGGGGCGCAGGTCGCCAAGGACCAGCCCGCAACGTCGGGTGTGATCATCATGATCGGCCCGGACCTGACCCAGACGTTGAGCGGCGCAAGTGGCGCCACGACGACCACGGTGGCAGGCGCCGCTGGTGGGACCGCCACGACCGTCAAGGGTGCGACGGCGACGACCACGACGGTCAAGGGTGCCACCGCGACCACCGTGAAGGGCGCCACGACCACGACGGTCAAGGGCGCGACGGCGACGCTGAAGTCACCGACCGGCGCGACCACTACGACCGCCAAGTCGACCGGGGCCTGAGCTGGGTCCCATCGTGGACGTCACCGGGGCCCTCGAACCGTTCCACACCCACGCAGCGGATGCACTCGTGGCGTTCGACTTCGACGGGACGCTCGCCCCGATCGTCGATGACCCCGACGCCGCAGCGCCGCTCGTCGACATCCCCGCGGCGCTCGAACGGCTCGCCGCACGCGTCGGTGAGGTCGCGGTCGTCTCGGGCCGACCGCTCGAGTTCCTCGAGCGTTGGTTCCCCGAACCGTCCGGGCTGACCCTCGTCGGCTTGTACGGACTGGAGTCGCGCCGGTTCGGCCAGGCCGACGGCCATCCGAACGCGGGCGTGTGGCGAGAGGTGGTGGCCGACGTCGCCGGGCTCGCTCGAATCCAAGGTCCGGACGGCATGGGCATCGAGTCGAAGGGCCTGTCCATCACGCTGCACTTCCGGCGTCGACCGGACATCGAGGCAGCGGTCGTCGCTTGGGCCGACGCGGTGGCCGGCCCGGCTGGGCTGCGCTCCCGACCGGCCAAGATGAGCGTCGAGCTGCACCCGCCGATCGACGAGGACAAGGGAACGGTCCTACACCGTCTGGTCGCCGCGCACACCGGCCCGGTGCTCTTCGCTGGCGACGACGTGGGTGACGGCCCAGCGTTCGACGTCCTCGACTCGCTGCGCTCCAACGGCCGTTCCGTGCTGTCGGTCGTGGTCGACAGCACCGAGATCCCCGCGGCGCTTCGGACGCGCGCCGACCTCCTGGTCGACGGCCCGCCAGCAGTCGCCGAGCTGATCCACGCGCTCACGGCCTGACGAGCGCGGCGCCCGGCCGGCTCCGGTGGCTACCGGTCGAGCGCTGCGAGCTGGTCGTCCAACCAGTCCGACGGCGTGCGGGCCGTTGCCGCTCGCTGCAACAACCCGGCCCGAGCGGCCCGCTCCTCTGGTTCGCGGTCCAGGCACGCTGCGAGCGCGTCGGCTGTTGCCTGCACGTCGAACGGTGTGACGCCGTCCGCTGCGCCCTTCAGCTCGCTCCACGCTCCGGCCTCGGTCGACAGGACCACCTGGCCGTTGCGCTCGTTGACCATCGGGCCCTCCTTGGCGACCAGGTTCAGGCCGTCACGGATCGGGTTCACCAGTAGCACGTCGTAGCGCCGCAGCGCCGCGATCGATCGAGGGAAGTCGTCGTTCGCCATCAGCTCGATCGGGGTCCACTCCGCGGTGCCCCATCGCTCGTTCACCGCTGCGGCCGCCGCGACGACCTCGTCGCGGTAGCGGGCATAGGCGGCGACTCCCAGGCGGGACGGGTAGCAGCAGGCGACGAACGTGCAGCGACCCCGCAGGTCGGGCCGCTGAGCGAGCAACGTGTCGTACGCGACGAACCCTCGCACGATGTTCTTCGACAGCTCCATGCGGTCGACCCGCACGATCAACTGCCGATCGCCGACGCGCTCGTCGAGCGCGGCGAACGCGGCGTCGCAGTCGGGGCTCGCTGCGACCGCTCGCAGGTCGTCGACATCGCTGTTGAGTGTCGCGTCGAAGACCCGGGCAGGTTCGATCGCGGTGCCCCAACGTCGTTGCACCGCCTGGTAGTTCTCTGCCCACTCCGGCACGTGGAAGCCGCACGCGTCGTGAGCGGCGAGGGCGTCGAGCATCTCGACCAGTGGCTCGGTGGCCAGGACCCGGGCGTTGTCGGGGCCGCCGAACGGGATGTGGTGGAAGTGCACGAGCGAGAGGTCGTCACGTTCGGCTCGCACCGTCGGCGCCAACAGCGTCAGGTGGTAGTCCTGCACCAGCACCACCGCGTGCTCCGGCGCATGAGCGATCACCGCCTCGGCGAAGCGACGGTTCACCCTGCGGTAGTCGGCCCACGCTTCGTGCCAACGTCGGTCGAGCGCGGGTTCGCGGGTCAGGTCGAACAAGCCGTGGTGGACGAACCACAGCGTCTCGTTCGCGATCACGTCGTAGTAGTGGTCGAACTCGTCGGTCGGGATGTCGACGAGGTGGACGGGTTGGCCCTCCGACTCGGGTAGGCCCAACTCGACGGCGGCCCGATCGGCGTCGGACAGCGCGGCGGCGATCCAGGTGATGCGACCCGCGTCCATGAGGGGTGCGAGGCCGGACACCAGTCCGCCGCCACCCCGCATGGCGACCGGCGCGCCGTCATCATTCGCGTAGCTGAGCGGTCCTCGGTTGGAAGCGAGGACGAGGGGGCGGTCGGCCGTCTCCATCGGCCCACCCTACGGGCCTCGCCGGGGCATCCTCGGGTCGCGCGTGCACGTCGGCCCTCCAGACCGGGTGATGGTGGCGGCTACCGACACTCGATGCGAGCCGTAGGCTCCGTTCCCGTGCGCATCGTGGTGGCTCCCGACAAGTTCCGGGGAACCGTGACCGCGTCGGAATGCGCCGACGCTTTGGCGGGGCCGTTGCGTGCAGCCGGTCACGACGTCGTCGTCGCATCGATGGCCGACGGGGGCGAGGGCACGCTCGACGCGCTCGGCGGCGCCAACCGGCGCAGCACCGTCACCGGACCGACCGGCGATCCCGTCGAGGCGGAGTGGCGGCTGTCGGGTCGTCGAGCGGTGATCGAGATGGCGCAGGCGTCGGGGCTCGCGCTGGTCGGCGGCGCCGAGGGCAACGATGCCGTGGCCGCGTCGACCTACGGCACCGGGGAGTTGATCGCGGCGGCGCTCGACGCCGGGGCCCGCGACATCGTCGTCGGTGCAGGTGGGTCGGCCACCACCGACGGCGGACTCGGTGCACTCCGAGCGCTCTACCCGGTGCACCGGTTGCGAGGGGTGAGCCTGGCGGTCGCCTGCGACGTCCGGACCCGCTTCGTCGATGCCGCTCGGGACTTCGCTCCGCAGAAGGGCGCCACGCCGTCGCAGGTGCGGTTGCTGATCAACCGGTTGGAGCGGTTGGAGCAGGTGTACCTCGACGAGTACGGCGTGGACGTCTCCAACCTGGAGCGGGCCGGCGCCGCGGGCGGACTCGCCGGCGGGCTGGCCTGCGTGGGCGGCGAACTGCTCAGCGGGTTCGACCTGGTCGCAGAGCGACTGGACCTGGACGCACTGGTCGACGGTGCCGACCTGGTCGTCACCGGCGAAGGCTTCCTGGACGACGAGTCCTTCGACGGCAAGGTCGTCGGGGGCATGGCCGACATGGCAGCGCACCTGGGGGTGCCGATCGTCGCGGTGGTCGGCGAGTGCTTCGACGATGCCGATGAGCGCATCGCGACGGTGTCGCTCACGGCTCGCTTCGGTCGGGAGCGGGCGCTGGCGGAGACCGCCGAGCTGCTGGCCGTCGTCGCCGCGGACCTGCCGGCGTTCGCCGCCGAGCCTCGCAACGGCTGCTGAGTTCCCGGCGCTCGTCGGGCCGACGCGTCGATCCCCGCTCAGCGAGGGTCGTAGCGGATGGCGTCGTCCATCTCGAGCGGCTCGTCCACGCCGTGACGCAGCGCCGCTCGCACCGTGAGGAAGTCGACGGTGGTCGCGACGTCGTGCACCCGGATCAGGTCCTGATCCTGGAGGTCGACCGCCGACAGCGCACCGAGGGTGCCCGAACCTCGATCCTTCGGCATGCGACCTGTGAGCGCGCCGACGAAGTCCTTGCGCGACACCGCCCACAGCACCCGATCGATGCCCAGCTCGCGCCGCAGACGGGGCACGGCACGCAGCACCGTCACGGTCTCGTCCGGCGCCTTGTACAGGTCGGGACCTGGGTCCAGGATCACCTGATCGGGACGGACGCCCGCCCGGTGCAGCACGTGCAGCCGGTCGTCGACGAAGCGCAGGCAGTCGTCGACCGGGTCGGCGAGCCGCTCGCCCCTGGGGCGCCGGACCTTGGGTGCGCCGGGGTTGAACGCCAGAACGATCGAGTGGTCCGAACCCGCGATCAGGTCGGCCAGCTCGTGATCGCGCAGACCCGACGGGTCGTTGATGATCGACGCTCCTGCGGCGAGCGCCCCATCGGCGACCTGGTGGCGGTACGTGTCGACCGACAGGGTCACACCGTGGACGCGTCCACGCACCGCCGCGATCACCGGGAGTAGACGGTCGAGCTCCTCGATGACGCTGATCTCTGCCTGATCGGTGCGAAGCGACTGCGCTCCGATGTCGAGCACGTCCGCGCCGGCAGCGACCATCGACGCTGCGAGGTCCGCAGCATCGTCGATCGCGGGATCGACAGCGTCGATCCGTCCGTCGGCGGCAGCGACGCGGTTGCCGGAGAACGACTCGGGCGACGCGTTGAGCACCGCGAACACGCCCGGCCGTGGCCGCAGCTGGCCGTTGCCGTGATGCGGGACCGTCGTTGCGGAAATGGGTTGCGCTGACCCGTTCGGCTGGGCCGGCTGGGGCGGCTGCACAGCCTGCGGTGGTTGGGGTGGGTGGCTCACCGGTCGATGCGTCCGGCGTGCAGCGCGTCGAGGTACGACGCGACCTCGACCATCGGGGGGCGCTCGGAGACGTCGACGACTCGGGGCGCCCGTCCGGGTCGGAGCAACTCGGCAACGGCCGGCACCGCGGGCACCATCGGCATCTCGCCATGGCGCAACCCGGCGGCCTGGGCATGACGCAGGATCGTCTGGGTGATCGCCATGGCCTGAGGTCCCAGGTCGTCGAGCGTGCGGTTGCGGTGGTGGCGCACGTCGAGGTCGACCTGTGCCAGACCGGTGGTGCCCCGCTGGCGCAGGTAGTGCAGCAGCATGCCGATCTCCACCCCGTAGCCCTCGACGAACGGCAGTCGCTCGAGCACGCTGCGCCGCCCGCCGTACTCGCCCGACAACGGCTGGTGCAGCCCCGCGAGCGCTGGGAACAGGAGCGACAGCAGCGGTCGAGCGACCAGTTCGGTGACGCGACCGCCGCCGACGCCGTCGGCTTCGGGTCGGTGGTAGAAGCCCTTGACGAGCTCGACGTCGGGCTCGCACAGGAGCGGTCCGAGCAGACCGGTCACCAGGTGTGAGCTGAAGTCCCGCAGGTCGGCGTCGCACCAGATGACGAGGTCGCCGGAGGTCACGTGCAGCGACTTCCACAGCACCTCGCCCTTGCCGTGACCGCGACCGAACTCGGGGAGCACGGCGGATGCGTCGACGACCTGTGCTCCGGCGACAGCGGCTCGTTCAGCGGTGCGGTCGGTCGAATGGTCGTCGATGACGACGAGCTCATCGACCAGGCCTGTCTGCACCGCGTCGCGCACGAGGACCTCGACGATGCTCGCGACCGTCTCCTCCTCGTCGCGGGCCGGCAGGCACACCGACACCGTGGTGGTGCCCTTGGCGGCCAGCAGCTCGTCGATCGTGTGGTCGGCGTGGTGGAACGATCGGATCGGCGCGCAGTCGAGCGCGGTGAGCGCGGCGCCCGCCGGGTCGCGGCGGGGTTCGCCGGTTCGCTCGGCGCGACCGGTGGGGGGTCCGGGCTCGTTGGACATCGCACGCGCAAACTATCCGCGCTGCGACCGAACGCGATGCTCAGACGGGTCGTCCGACGTGCGGCGCAGCCGTTCGAGCAGCCCCTGATGTCTCGTCGGCGGGAATCCTCGGGTCGCTGCGATGGTTGTCGTCAGTCCGAGAGTTCACGTCCGGCGGTTCTCTGGTGGAGAATCACGCCGCACGAGACCGACCAACGGACCGGACCCAGCACGGGCGCCGGCACGAGCGACATCGAACGAGGTTGACCCATGGCGACGATCCGGATCCCGACCACCCTGCGCACGCTGACCGGCGGCAGCTCGACCGTCGAGGTCGAGGGCGCGACTGTCGGTGAGGCGCTCGCCAACCTCGATGCCGCTCACCCCGGCTTCAAGGACCGCCTGTTCGACGACGACGGCGCGCTGCGTCGGTTCGTCAACGTGTTCCTTGCCGACGACGACGTGCGCTACCTCGACGGCGTCGACACCCCGGTCGCCGATGGAGCGGAGATCTCCATCATCCCTGCCGTCGCCGGCGGCTGACCCCGCCCCGCTGCCTCGAACCGACGGCAGACTCCGCGGGTCGGCGCTGAGCCGGCAGTCGTAGGCTCGGGATCGTGCAGGACGACGAGACATTCGGTCACGAGCCTGAGCCTGGCGAGATCGACATCGACGAGTTCGTGCCGCCGCACCTGTTGGCGGTCGACGGCGAGTCGAGTGGGCCGATCGAGCCCGCGCCGGCGGTGGGTGTGCCGCACCGCTACCGGCGCTCGTTGGGTGCCGCCGCGCTCGCCGGCGGAATGATCGGCCTGCGCGACATCATCGAGAACCCCAAGGACGACCGTCCGGTGGTGGAGCAACACGTCGACGAGGGCGACGTCGATCGGCCGATCATGGTCGACTTCGATCCAGACGACCCCAAGGCGACCGTCGTGCACATCCGCCCCGGCGCCTGATCTGGGACTGACTCGTCGGCCACCGGCACCGGTCAGGCTCGGAGTAGACCGGAGCGACGTCAGCAGGTGTGGGTGTCCCGCACCGAGGAAGTCGGTCGCAGCGGATCAGATGGCGGCGAGGAACCCCGCTCGGTCAGGTCCCAGCGCGAGCTCCGGCGGGCGGTTGTCCCGGTCCTGGTAGACGGCCATCACTCGACCGATGACGTCGGGGTCGTTCATCAGCGAGTCGGGCGGCTGCAACAGGTTGAACATTCGCAGGAACGCCCGGAGCACGACGGGGTCGACCCGCATCGCCGGGAGCAGCCCGTCGCGCAGCAGGCTGCGGACGAACTCCGACGGGTCGACGAACGGTTCTGCCCCGTCGGCCTGCCCGTCGGGCACGGCAGGCTTGACGGGCGTCGAATCGACCGCGGCCGCCCCTGTGGATGACGCTCCGACTGCGCTGGCTGGGGCTGCGTTGTCGGCAGCTGCGCTGTCGGCCGCAGCACGGGCCAGGCGGTCCTGCGCGACCGACGCCCGATACCACGGCGTGATCTCGCTGGCGGTGCCTGCCTCGAAGGCCACGGCTCGGGCGCGGTGCGCGTCGATCGAGCCGGCGCCGTGCTCGTCGAGCAGGTCCACGAGCATCTGCGACTGCACCAATGCCAGGCTGCACCCCCGCCCGTACAGCGGGTTGGTTGCAGTGTGGGCGTCGCCGACGGCGTGGAAGCCGAGCACCAGCGGCGCCCCATCTGTTCGGGCCGGATCCGCTGACTCGGCGGGTAGGTCGGCGCTGGTGCTGGCGGGAGGTGCCGCCCCGTCCACGCTCGGTGCGGCGTCGGCGAGTTCGCCGGAGAAGATCCGACGGCGATTGATGAGCCCGCCCATCACCTCGACGTCGGTGATCGGCTCCGATCGACCGTCGACGTACGGGGCGGTGGCGGGCAGCGCGGTGGCCGCGGACAGGAACGTGTCGGGGTCGAGCAGCAGCTTTCGGAGCTCGGCGTCGTGGGTGCCGACGGCGAAGGTGATGGAGAACGTCCGGTTGTCGCCGGGGAACACCCCGTACTTGAGGTAGCCGACGTCGCCGCCGATGACGCCCGACAGTGGTGGCAGTGCAGCACCGTCGACGAGCCGGAAGAACCGCGACAGGTAGATGATGCCGGTGTCGTCGTCGGTCTCTTCGATCTGCACGCCGATCTGTGCGAGCAGGCCGGGCACGTCGCTGCGCCGCCCGCCGGCACCGACGACGACGTCCGCCTCGACGGCGCTCCCGTCGGCGAGTGCCACGCCGGTCACCACCGGTGGTCCGCAGCTGCGCGTCGTCGGTGCCGTGATCAGCGCGACGACCGGCGTGCCGTGCAGCAGCGTGACGTTCCCTTCCGACAGGGCGATGCGGCGCAGCACCCATTCGAACGTGGTGCGCCGGCACGCCATGCCGACGAGGTCGTCGTCACCGGGCTCGGGCGTGAGCACCATCCCCTCGGGGGCCATGTCGGTGAAGCGCATCTCGGTCGCACCGGCATCGAGGAGCGCGGCGAGCACGTCAGGGTGGCGATCGCGCAGCAGGTTGCGCAGACGGGCGAGGAACGCATGGGAGTGGCGAACCTGCGGCGCGCCGCGACGGTCCCATTCGAACGCACCGTGAGCATCCGCCGGCAGGGGCGTGTCGTCGCGCTCGACGATGGTCACCTGGTGGCCTGAACGGGCGGCGCACAGCGCAGTGCCAAGCCCTCCGACTCCTGCGCCGATGATCACGACACGTGCCACATGCACCCCCCGTACGTCGTCCTGCTCTCCGCCTCGACGTCCCGCTCTTGACCGTTGAGTCAACTTGGCCCTGGCACGCTAACAGGCGGCTCCGTCGGGCGGCGGCCGGTGTTGCCGGCGCGCTCCGAACCACCCCACGAGCGGCCCCACGAGCCGCCCCTGAGCGGCCCACAAGGTGGAGCTCGGGGCTGTTAGCAGTCGAGCGAGGTGAGTGCTAAACAGTGTTGGCACTCACCTGCCGCGAGTGCCAGCCGAACGGACTGCTGCGCCTGAGCGCACAGCCCGATCGCAGGCCGGCCGTCAGGCGCCGAACGCCAGGCACGAACCGTCAGACCACACGCCGCAGTTTCCAACGGAGGACTCATGGCCAAGATCATCCAGTTCGACGACGAAGCACGTCGCCACCTCGAGTCGGGCATGAACCAGCTCGCCGACGCCGTCCGCGTCACCCTCGGCCCCAAGGGTCGCAACGTCGTGCTCGCCAAGAAGTGGGGCGCCCCCACGATCACCAACGACGGCGTGTCCATCGCCAAGGAGATCGAGCTCGAGGACCCGTACGAGAACATCGGCGCATCGCTCGTCAAAGAGGTCGCCAAGAAGACCGACGACGTCGCCGGTGACGGCACCACCACCGCCACCGTCCTTGCGTGGACCATGGTCCGCGAAGGCCTGCGCAACCTCGCAGCCGGGGCCAACCCCGTCGGCGTGAAGCGCGGTATCGAAGGCGCGGTCGACGCCGCGGTCGCCAAGATCCACGAGCTGGCCATCGAGGTCGACTCCAAGGAGCAGATCGCCCAGGTCGCCTCCATCTCCGCCAACGACGCCGAGATCGGCGAGCTCATCGCGGACGCCATCGACAAGGTCGGCAAGGACGGCGTCATCACCGTCGAAGAGAGCCAGACCTTCGGCATGGGCCTCGAGTTCACCGAGGGCATGCGCTTCGACAAGGGCTACATCTCGCCCTACATGGTCACCGACACCGAGCGCATGGAAGCCAGCCTGGACAACCCCCAGCTGCTCTTCGTCTCCTCCAAGATCACCAACGTGCGTGATCTGGTGCCCGTCCTGGAGAAGGTCATGCAGACGGGCAAGCCGCTCGTGATCATCGCCGAGGACATCGAAGGCGAAGCGCTCGCCACCCTGGTCGTCAACAAGATCCGTGGCACCTTCAACTCGGTCGCCGTCAAGGCCCCGGGCTTCGGCGAGCGTCGCAAGGCAATGCTGCAGGACATGGCGATCCTCACCGGTGGCCAGGTCGTGTCCGAAGAGGTCGGCCTGAAGCTCGACTCGATCGACCTCAGCCTGCTCGGCACCGCAGAGAAGGTCGTCATCACCAAGGACGAGACGACGATCGTCAACGGCGGTGGCTCCAAGGACGACCTCGAGGGTCGGATCGCCCAGATCAAGGCCGAGATCGAGAACACCGACTCCGACTACGACAGCGAGAAGCTCCAGGAGCGCCTCGCCAAGCTGTCGGGCGGCGTGGCCGTGCTCAAGGTCGGCGCCGCGACCGAGGTGGAGCTCAAGGAGAAGAAGCACCGCATCGAGGACGCGGTGTCCACCACCAAGGCCGCCATCGAAGAGGGCGTCGTCGCCGGCGGTGGCGTCACCCTGCTGCGTGCCCAGGCCGCGGTCGACGCGCTGGTCGCCACGCTCGACGGTGACGAGGCCACCGGCGCCACGCTGATCTCCCGTGCGCTGGTCGGTCCGATCAAGCAGATCGCGGAGAACGCCGGTCTCGAGGGTGGCGTGGTCGTCGAGCGCGTGCGCTCGCTGTCCAACCCGTCCGAGGGCCTCAACGCTGCGACCGGCGAGTACGTCGACCTGGTCGCCGCCGGCATCATCGACGCCGCCAAGGTCACCCGCTCGGCGCTGCAGAACGCGGCGTCGATCGCGGCGCTGTTCCTGACCACCGAGGCCGTCGTCGCCGACGCCCCGGAGAACGCAGGCGGCGTCCCGGACATGGGCGGCATGGACTTCTGATCCACGGCTGATCCACATCTGATCACTGCGAACGAGGGCGGCCCTACGGGGTCGCCCTCGTCGCGTCCGGGAGCGCGGGTGTTCTCGTGTGAGGTCGACCGCTGATCGGTCCATCTCACACAAGTACTCGGTGGTTCCGGTGTTCTCGTGTGAGATCGACCGCTGAGCGGTCCATCTCACACAAGAAGGTCCGCCCGAGCAGATCGAAGCACCAGCAAGCCCGGCACAAGAAGGCCCACCCGAGCAGCGCCGGGTTCGGTGGTCGGCCCGGGGCGACGTAGCGTTCCACCGGTGAGCCTGTCCGACGTCGCCACGGTCGCCATCACCGTGCTCGTGGGGGTGGGGGCGGGAATGCTCTCGGCGCTCCTCGGCGTGGGAGGTGCGGTCATCACGACGCCGGCGGTGAGGGTGCTCGGCGCCACGCCCATCCAGGCGGTCGGATCGACCGTGCCCGCGATCCTGCCGAGCGCGATCGCCGGCACGCTCCGCTACTCACGGGAGGGCCTGGTCGATTGGCGCGCAGCGCTCGGCCTGGGGATCTCCGGTGCGGTGTTCGCCGTCGGCGGAGCGCTGGCGTCGGACCTGATCGGTGGCCCGACCCTCATGGTGCTGACGGCCGTGCTCATGTTGTGGTCCGGGTTCACCGTCGTGCGCGGCAATCGCCGTACAGCCTCAGGTGCCGACGGCGCCGGTGGGGCCCCGGACGCTGGCACCTCCGGTGCGCCCCTGGACGTCGACGCTGACATCTCCGGTGTGACCCCAGATGCCGACAACGTCGGCGTGGCGGCGGTCGACCTGATCGTCGCGGCGCATGACGACGGCCCGTTCGTCGATGCGATCGAAGGCGTCGAATCGAGCGAGACCGAGACCGCGTTCGCGTCCGACCGCGCCAGTGGGCACGACCGACACCCGATCCCGGTGCTCGCCGGACTCGGTGCGGTGTCAGGGTTCGTGGCCGGGCTGCTCGGCGTCGGCGGCGGCATCGTGATGGTCCCGGTGCTGACCGGCCCGCTGCGCATCCCGATGAAGTCAGCGGTGGCGTCCAGCCTGGTCGCGGTCGCGATCTTCTCGGTGCCGACGCTCATCACTCACGCCGTCCTCGGTCACATCGACTGGACGTTCGCGTTGCCGCTCATGGTCGGCGTGGTGCCCGGGGCGCGGATCGGAGCCCGCTTCACCGTCGGCACCTCGGAGCGGACGGTCCGACTCCTGTTCGGTGCGCTGATCGTCGTGCTCGCCGTCATCTACGGGGCGTCAGAGCTGCTCGCCCGGTGATGAGCCGGCGCCGCTCAGCCCGGTCGCCCTGGCTGCGGAGCGTGCTCGTTCTGCCGGTGCGTGCTGGTCGAGCGGTACTCCCGGAGGCCGTCACGAGGGCGGGCTCGTAGGCTGACGTCGTGGCCCGAGCTCGCACCGAGACGCATCTGGTTCGCCGCTTCGCTGCGGTCGTCCCCGTCCCAGTCGACGGGGACGCCGATGGGGACGCCGGCCGCAGTGTTGGGTGTCAGGCCGACGCCGACGAACCAGCATCGGTCACGCCGTCGACCGGGAGCGCGGCGACGTCCGCGACCAACTGCGCGACGGCACCGGCGACGGCGGATTCGCCCGAGCGTGCGATCGAGGTCGCGGACCTCGGCCGTCGGCCCGAGGCGGTGCTGGTCGAGGAGCCCTTGGAGATCCGCGTCGACGCTGCCACGGTCAACACCACGATGCGCACCCCAGGTCACGACTACGAGCTGGCAGCCGGGTGGTGCCATGCCGAAGGCATCCTCGACGGCGCCTCGATCCGCGGGATCCGTTACTGCGCGACGGGCTCGGCGGTCGACAGCGGCTTCAACATCGTCACCGTCGACACCGTCGGGCGCGCCGTCGCGCCCGAGCCCCGGCTGACGCCCACGACGTCATCGTGTGGCATCTGCGGCAACGACGCCGTCGACGCCTTGACCGAGCGACTGCAGCCTCTGGCGAACGGACCGCTTCTGGGAGCAGCCGTCATCGCAGCGCTCAGCGGCCTGGTGGCGGGCCGACAGGAGCTGTTCGACCTGACCGGCGCGAGCCATGCCGCCGCCGCGATCGACGCGGACGGCGATGTGGTCGTGGTGCGAGAAGACATCGGCAGGCACAACGCGGTCGACAAGGTCGTCGGTCGGCTCCTGCTCGACGGCGCGTTGCCCGCCACCGGTCAGGTGCTCTGGGTGTCGGGCCGGGCGAGCTTCGAGATGGTGCAGAAGGCGTGGGCGGGCGGCTTCGCCGCGCTGGTGTCGGTGAGCGCGCCGTCGTCGTTGGCGGTGCGCACGGCGGAGCGAGCGGGTCTGGTGCTGATCGGCTTCTCCCGCTCCGCCAGGTTCACCGTCTACGCCGGTGCCGAACGGTTCTCGGGCGCGGAACCTGCAGAAGTTGTCGCAGGCGACCCCTCTGTTTCGAAGGGAGTGGGCGAGGATGGCTGATCGGACCAACAGGCCCCGGCCTGCGGACCGCCTGGAGCGACCGGCCGTGGTGCCCAAAGCGATGGCGGCGGGTCTCCGCCGTGTCGGGCTGCATCCGGAGCTGTGGGCCGGGCTCGTCCCCAACGGGATCGACCAGCAGAAGCCGCGGCACTTCAAGGACATGTTGCGGATCGCCCGAGACAACTCGAACCATCCCAAGTACGCCTGGGATGTGCTCACCAAGGGCGTGTGCGACGGCTGCGCGCTCGGCGTCGCGGGGCTGCACGATTGGACGATCGACGGCGTGCACCTGTGCACGACCCGCCTGGAGCTGCTCGAGTTCAACACCGCGGATGCGATGGATCCGATCCTGCTGAGCGACGTCGCCGCCCTCGCCGGTCGTTCCGGAAAGGACCTCCGGTCGATGGGCCGGTTGGCTCACCCCATGCGCCGCCGTCGCGGCGAACGGGGCTTCACCCGCATCACGTGGAACGAGGCGCTCGACGCGTGTGGTGCCGCGCTCGGTGACGCCACACCGGAGCGGGTGGCGATGTTCCTGACCTCTCGTGGCCTGACCAACGAGACCTACTACGTGGCGGGCAAGGCGGCCCGTGCGCTCGGCACCGCGAACATCGACTCCGCCGCCCGCACGTGTCACGCCCCCTCCACCCTCGGCCTGAAGGCGACCATCGGCGTCGCTGCATCCACGTGCTCCCTCCGTGACGTGCTGGAGACCGACCTGGTGGTGTTGTGGGGAACGAACCCGGCCAACAACCAGCCGGTGTTCATGAAGCACCTGGAGCAGGCCAAGCGCAACGGCGCGAAGGTCGTCGTCATCAACCCGCTCCTGGAGCCAGGCCTCGACCGCTACTGGGTGCCGAGCTCCGCCGAGTCCGCCGTGTTCGGCACCCGGATCTGCGACCTGCACGTGCCGGTTCGCCCCGGCGGTGACATCGCGTTGTCGAACGCGCTCCTCAAGGCGCTGATTGCACGTCGGGCGATCGACCACGAGTTCGTCGACCGCCGCACCACCGGCTGGTCCGACGTCGTTCGTCGCCTCGACACCGAGGAGCTCGACGACCTGATCGCCGCCACCGGTGTCGACGCCGCAACGTTCGAGCAGCTCGTCGAGATGTACGCCGGTGCTGGCTCCGCGGTGCTCATCTGGTCGATGGGCATCACCCAGCACACCTTTGGTGTGGAAGCAGTTCGCGGGATCGTCAACGTCGGTCTTGCCCGCGGCAACGTCGGTCGCAACGGCGCCGGGCTGATGCCCATCCGCGGTCACTCGGGCGTTCAGGGCGGCGCCGAGATGGGCGCGTATGCCACGGCGCTGCCCGGCGGCATCAACATCACGGCGGAATCCGCCGCTGCGCTGAGCGCAGAGTGGGGCTTCACCGTCCCCGACCACGACGGGCTGACCGCCACCGAGATGGTGGAGGCCGCAGGTCGCGGTGAACTCGACGTGATCTGGATGTCGGGCACCAACTTCTTGGAGGTGCTGCCGGACCCGGCGGCGGTCGCCGCAGCGCTCGGAAGCGTGCCGACGCGCATCCACCAGGACGTCGTGGTCACCTCGCAGATGCTCCTCGAGGGCAACGACGTCATCCTGCTGCCCGTGACCACCCGCTACGAGCAGGAAGGCGGCGGCACGTCGACGACCACCGAGCGCCGCATCGCGTTCTCTCCCGAGATCCCCCGACAGGTCGGCGAAGCCCGCAGCGAATGGCGGCTGTTCGGCGACGTCGTCGCCCGTGCTCGTCCCGATCTGGCTGAGCACTTCGCCTGGCCGAACAACCAGGCGCTGCGCTCGGAGATCGCCCAGATCGTGCCTGCGTATGCCGGCATCGAGTTCCTCGAACGAACCGGCGACGCGGTGCAGTGGGGCGGTCGACACCTGTGCGCCGGCGGGCGATTCCCGCTGCCCGACGGCAAGGCCCGCTTCAGCGTCGTCGAACCCCCGTCGAACGACATCCCTGACGGCAAGTTCCTGCTGTCGACCCGTCGAGGCAAGCAGTTCAACTCGATCGTGTGGGCAGAGGTCGATCCGCTGACGGGTGCCACCCGTGACGCTGCGTACCTGGATCGAGCGGATGCCCACGCGCTCGGCCTCGCCGACGGCGACCGAGTGGTGTTGCGTTCCGACGTCGGCGAGATGGCCGCACGAGTGCGTCTGTCGCGACTGCCGCCGCGCACTGTGCAGGTGCACTGGCCGGAAGCCAACGTCTTGCTCCCCGCTGGTGCCTCGCACCGCGAGCCGGGTTCACGCATTCCGGACTACCAGGCGTTCGTCGAGATCGTTCCCGCCTGATCGATCCAGCTCGATCGTTCCAGCCTGAGCTCTGGTGTAGGAGCAGGTGCGCTGCGCCAGTTGATTCAGACGACGACGTCGAGCACGGTGCCGTCAGGGCGCAGTGCGACGTACCCGCCGGAATGACGAGTGCCGCCGTCGACGTAGACGCGCACCACGATGCCGTCGTAGAACGGTGCGCCGTTCTGGGCGATCAGATGGGTGATGCCGGACGAGTCGGGGAGCGGCGCGCCGATGCCCTGCTCCACCATCGTGGGCAACCCTGGCATCGCAGCGGCGACGGCCGGCCAGTTCACGCTGTCGAGGTCCCACGCAGTGGACACGTCGTCCATCGGGGTGAGACGCACGGGTGTGGCGTCGTGCACCTGGCCATTGCGCCAGTCGCGCTCGTCGACGTTGTTCGGGGCGTCGGGCACGACGTACTGGAGCGAGCCATATGGGGTGCCGCTCTGAGGGAACTGCACCGTCAGCTCCAGCGTCTTCACCTGGCCGGGTGTGGACCTGAACGCATCGACTGCGGACAGCAACGCCTGCGGGGCTGGAATCGGAACGAACGTGGTGGTGGTCGTGGCTCCGGGAAACGCTGTGCCGCCGTTGCTGGGGCGCCCCGATGGCTCGCCGTCATCGATCCCGGCGGGCGTGGCGGGCTCGACCACAGTGGTCGAGGTGCGTGCTGCCTGGTCTGCAGCAGCGAAGCGGCCTTCCTCCTTGTCCGCACAGCCCGACACGGCGCCGGCCGCGAGCACAATGGCGGCGAGTGCGGTACCGACGGAGAACCGCCGCGTCGTGTGAGCGTCGCCGGGTCTACTCAAGCCAGCAGACTGGTGACGGATTCTCGGTGTCATCGGCCCGCATCCTTTCGCATCTGGTCGATCTTGCGGCGGTCCGCCTTGGTGGGTCGTCCGGAGCCCTTGTCCCGTTGCCCCCATGGAGCGTCGGTCGCCGAGCGAGGTTGGTGGTCGAGCAGTTCGCTCACGACCTCGTAGCACTGCACCGCCACGGGTGCCCCGACGCGCTTGGTGAGCGTGCGCAGCACCCGGTACTCGCCGGTCCGATCGACGCGGCGGGCATGGACGACGTCGCCGACGCCGAGCTTGCGGGACGGCTTGGCCACCACGTCGCCGACTCGCACTCGACCGCCGTTGCACGCGTCGGTCGCCGCGGTGCGCGTCGGGTACAACCGCACCGCCCACAGCCACGAATCCACCCGGACGGCCCCGGTGCCGCCGGGACCGGGAGCAGCTTCGGAGCCTTCAGGTCGTGACACCATCGCAGCAGTGTTGCGCCGATCGGACCGGCTCCGCACGCATCCGTAGACTCGGCCCATGCCTCATCCGTCGTCGCCCACCGTGGGTCTTGCCGTCGTCCACCTCTTCTTCCAGACCGGTCCGTTGACCGACGCCGCGGAGGTGACCGCAGCGATCGATGCTGCCCGGGACGCAGGCGACCAGGTGATCACCGCTGCGTTGCTCGGCCACAAGGCCGACATCGGCGTCATGGCCCTGTCGGCCGACCAGTGGAACCTCCGCCGTCTGCAGACGGCGCTCGTCGCGGCAGGTTTGGAGCTGGTCGACAGCTATGTGTCGATCACCGAGATCTCGGAGTACGCGCAAGGCGTACCCGACGAGATGAAGCAGGCTCGGCTGTACCCGCAGCTGCCGCCGGCGGACAAGCCGGCGTTCTGCTTCTATCCCATGTCGAAGAAGCGCGAGGTCGACGCCAACTGGTTCACCCTCGACTTCGAGCGGCGCAAGGAGCTCATGTACGAGCACGGCGCGTCGGGTCGGAAGTTCGCTGGCCGGGTCCTGCAGGTGATCACCGGGTCGACCGGCACCGACGACTACGAGTGGGGCGTCACGTTGTTCTGCGTGAACCCCGACGACATCAAGGACGTCGTGTACACGATGCGCTTCGATGAGGCGTCGGCCGTCTACGGCGAGTTCGGCTCCTTCTACGTGGGGATGGTCGCCGAGCCGGCGGCACTGCTCGGTGAGCTCGGCATCGACTGACCGGCCAACCGGCCCGACCGTGCTGCTCGCCGAGCCGTCCGGTGGCGATGTTGCTTCGGCGCGTCCGACGACAGGCAGCGACCCGGCCGATCGCCACTGGGACCGACCGGCGTGGGCGGCGCCCAGCGCGGGTGACGTCGAGGCCCCGCTCGGGAACGCCTCCGGAGGCCGGGTCGGACGCACGGTCGTGGTTGCTGGCGTTCTGGTGGTCGCGGTGCTGTTGCTCTCGGTCGTCACTGCGATCGAGGTCTACGGTCGTCGACAGCTGACCGACACCGTGGCGGCACAGCTGCGCTCGAGCGGCGTGACGGGCACGATCGAGGTGTCGACGGCCGGAGGACCGCGACCGGTCATTCTGGCGATGTTGCTCGGCCGGGGGCTCGACGACCTCCAGATCACGATCACGGATGGCACGATCGCCGGGCTGCCGGTGGCCAGGGCCGACTACCGGCTGAGCGGCATCAGCGGGTCGGTGTCGGCGCGAACCGGTGCGATGCACGTGGAGTCGATTCGCAGCGGCAAGGTTCGCATCGACGTCGACCCCGACGCGATCTCTGCCGCAGTCGGCACGGACCTGAAGATCGTCGACGGTCGCCTGCTCGCTGGCCCGGACGATCTGGTCGTTCGCACCGCTATCGCCGATGGGTCGTTGGTGTTGTCGGGTGACGCCGAGGCGCTCTGGGGTGGCCCGGTGCAGATCCCCGTGGCCGACGGCTATCTGTTGCCGTGCACGCCGTCGGTGCACATCGGGGTCTCGACGTTGGTGCTCGCGTGCAGCGGGGCCGATCTGCCCGGCGTGCTGCGTGACCCGCTCGGCGCAACGGTCGATTCCGGGTCCACCAGCCCGGGTTCGTTGGTGCCACCGCAGTCGACGGTGATGGACCGCGACACGACCCAGCCAGCGGTCGACGGATCGGGGAGCGGCTCGCCCGGAGCCGGTGAGCCGGTGGCGAACGAGTCGCCGAGCGCGACGGTTCCGTCCGATTCGACCGCTGCGACGACGGTGCCGCCGTTGCCTTCGGAACCCACCGCGCCTCCAGCAGCGCCTGAACCGCCGCCGACCACTCCGGGCGGCTGAGCGCGGCGCCGATGCACTCGGGCTGGCGACGCGGTTGTCACCGGTGTGGATCGTCGACGGGTGCCAGGGGTGGACAACTCGGGGTGGGCTGTCGGGGTGCCCCGCGGTCAGTCGGCGACGGTCTGCCAGGTGGGGAACGCAAGATGCGCAACGTCCTGGTGGCGTACCACACGCCCCTTTGCCGACAGCGCTCGCAGGATCGGTTCGGCCACATCGGGGCCACCGACCAGCGCCATGAACTGCGGGACCGGGAGCAGAACCGGTCCGTCGGCGTCGCCGTCGCGAAGGAGCGCGTCCATCTCGAGGATCGGCCGCTCGGGCCGGGACGGATCGCTCACGAAGCAGTTGTAGACGACACGCTCGAACACAGCGGTGGCCCGGATTCGCACGCCTCCTTCCTACTCCCAAGTCCGGGGCCCCGGCGTTTTGTGTGTCGAGAGTGGCGTGTGGGGTGACTGGTCGCACACGGAATCGGGGCCCCGGCGCTTTGTGTGTCGAGAGCGGCGTGCGGGGTGACTGGTTGCACGCAGAATCCGGGGGCCCAAGACTCCATGGGTGGCGCAGCACGAGCAGCAGGACAGCGATGACGAAGCCCGGTTCCGGGAGTACTCCGTGCAGCTCGTCGACGCGATCGACGCCGTGATCGTCGACTGGGTTCACCGCTGCGTCGAGGGCTCCTGTGTCCGGGCCGGTCGGCCCTACGACCAAGCGGTCGAGGCTGCGACGACCGCGGCCGCCGCAGCGTGCCGAGGGGACGTCGGAGCACAGCTCCAGCACCTGATCTCACTCGACGTCGACGACCAGCGGGTGACCCCATTGCAGGTGCTGCGCTCGGCGGTCAGCTATCCGGGAACCGTGCTGGCAGATGCCGACGTGGCGCCGGTCGACCGAGATCGCTTCGAGCGCGAAGCGTTTCCCGAAGACCTGTACGGCCTGACTCCCGCGGGCTTCGGCGACGTCGACCCGTCGCTCGCCGAGCCAGGTCTCGTCTGGGGTGCGGCCAAGGCACACGTGCACCTGCGCCGGCATCGATCCGGTTGAGGTCGATCGATCAGATGGTGTCTGGGTCCCTGCTCCAGCCGGCGTCGGTGATCGACCTCGGCTCGAAGAAGAGGCAGGTATCTGGGCACGCGAACGGCGCCTGCTCGGCGAAGTCGACCCTGCATCGCTGCACCAGTTCGTCCTGGCCGACGGTACGTGTCGAGTAGTGACGACAGTCGGTTTGCACGCCCATGCCGCCGATCCTACGGCTCGAGGTTCTGACGTTCCGTTCGCCCGTAACGGAACGTCCCGCGGCAGGTAACACTGCCGAAACACGATGTCCGTAGCTTCGCCGACCGAGGGCCATCGTCGCCGGCCGCTTCGGGATCGACCCGACGGTTGAACGACGGCGAACCTCGGAACTGAACAGATGTGAGCGCTCGACGTCGAGGGCGAGCATCCTGAAGGGCCAGCACACCACCGTCGTCGGAGCGCGCCAGCGTGACGTCGTCGCACACCGTCGGTGAAGTCACCGTGGGCCGGGGCCGAGCGCCGCGGTATGAACCGGACAGAAGGGACAGCAACTCATGAAACTGGTCACCGCCGTCATCAAGCCGTTCAAGCTCGATGACGTGAAGAACGCGCTCAAGGGCATCGGTGTGGTCGGAATGACCGTGACCGAGGTTCGCGGCTTCGGCCGTCAGGGCGGTCACACCGAGACCTACCGAGGTACCGAGTACCAGGTCGACTTCCTTCCCAAGGTGAAGGTCGAGGCCGTCGTCGAGGATGCCGACGCAGCGGCGGTCGCCGACGCGATCGCCACCGCGGCGAAGACCGACAAGATCGGCGACGGCAAGGTGTGGGTCACCTCCGTCGACGAGCTGATCCGCATCCGTACCGGGGAGACCGGCGGCGCCGCGATCTGACCCGGTCACGATCCCCGACCCACGGGGCGTCCCTCCGGACAGGGCAGGCCCGACCTGTCCGGGGGACATCGGGTCCAGGGCTTCGGGGATCATCGACGGGCAACCGCTGCTACCGCGCCACTCATGGCCACGCCACTGCACCGAGCCGAGCTGCTCGACGATCGATCGCTGACCGGCCGCGCGTTCTGCGACGCCTACTCCGGCGTCATGGACGACTGGCTGCAGGCGCTCTGGACTGACGCTGTCGCTGATCTCCCCGGCGCTGGAGCGGGGATGGCGCTCGTCGCCGTCGGCGGACAAGGGCGCCGAGAGCTGTGCCCGCAGTCTGATCTGGATCTGTTGCTGCTCACCGCCAAGGGCGTCGACGCGACCCAGGTCGCTGACGGCCTCTGGTATCCGATCTGGGACGAAGGGGTGAAGCTGGGCCATGCGGTCCGCTCGCTCCGCGACACGCTCGCGCTCGCAGCCGATGATCTGGAGACAGCGACTGCACTGCTGTCGGCGCGCCACGTGGCCGGTGACGAGGACCTGACCTCGGAGCTCGCGGAGAAGGCGCGTCTCAACTGGCAGCGCAAGGGTCGGAAGTGGCTCGAGGTGCTCGCCTCCTCGGTGGAGCAGCGTCACCGTGACCACGGCGAGGTCGCGTTCGATCTGGAGCCCAACCTCAAAGAGGCTCGCGGCGGCCTTCGTGACGTGCACGCCCTCGGTTGGGCACGAGCTGCGGGGGCAGATGTCGACCAACGATCGATCGCGGCACTGCAGACCGATCACGATGAACTGCTGGCGGTGCGTGTCGAGTTGCACCGGGCCAACGGCCGCCCGAGCGATGTCCTGACATTGGAAGATCAGGACGCTGTCGCACCTCGTCTGGGTGACGTGGATTCGGACGCGCTCATGTCCCGGGTTGCGGTTGCCGGCGGTGCGATCGCGTGGTCGAGCGACGAGAGCTGGCATGAGATCCGCTCGTCGCTCGACGCGTCGCGATTCGGTCGCTTCAAGCGGGACCGCTCGGTCGGCAACGGACTCACGCTCGTCGGTGGCCGCGTCGCGTTGGTCGACGAAGCGTCCCCGGTGACCGACCCGGTGATGGTGCTGCGCGTCGCGCTGGGCGCGGCCCGGGTGCCGACGAGGATCTCGTTGCGCACGCTCGAAGCGCTCCAGGACGCGCCCGATCTGCCCGACCCGTGGCCGGTCGAGGCCCGCCAGCTCCTGGTGTCGTTGTTGGAGACCGGCTCGGCGGCGATCCCGGTCGTGGAGGCGCTGGACCGCTGGAACCTCTGGACCCGCCTGATCCCCGAATGGGCACCGACCCGTTCCAAGATCCAACGCAACGTGCTGCACCACTTCACGGTCGACCGTCACCTGTTGGAGACGGCATCGGAAGCGTCGCAGCTCGGGGCGGGCACCCGTCAGGATCTGCTCGAGATGGTGGCGTTGCTCCACGACATCGGCAAGGGCTACCCGGGCGACCACTCCGTCGTCGGTGAGGAGCTGGCGAGGGCGATCACGACTCGGATGGGCTTCGAGTCCGACGACGTCGCCAGCATCGCCCACGGCGTGCGACACCACCTGCTGCTCGCCGACATCGCGACCCGACGCGACCTCGACGACCCGGCCACGATCGAGCTGGTCGCTCGTACCGTGCAGACCCCGGAACGACTGGCGCTGCTGCGGGCGGTGTCGGAAGCCGATGGGCTTGCCACCGGTCCGCTGGCCTGGAGCGGGTGGAAGACGCAGCTCGTCGACCAGTTGGCGAACCGCACCTCCAAGTTGCTGGCCGGTGAGCGGGTCGACGCCGTCGTGTCGGACCCGTTCCCCAACGACGCCCAACGCGAGCTCCTCGCGAAGGGTGGTGTGCAGATCCTCGCCGAAGGGGACTCGATCACGGTCGTGTGCCCGGATCGGCCCGGCGTCTTCCACCGGGTTGCCGGCGTGCTGGCGCTGCACGGCCTGGACGTCGTCAGCGCCGCGATCCACTCCGACGGCGGTATGGCGCTCGACGAGTTCCGTGTCGACGCTGGCTCCAGCGGCATCGTCGCATGGGATCGAGTCGGAGAGGACGTCGCCAAGGTGCTCGAAGGTCGCCTTGCGATCCAGGCCCGCCTCGACGAGCGGATCCGCACCCATCGCGCTCGTCGCCGTCCGGGCATCCACCAGCTCGCCCACGCCGTTCGCTTCGACAACGACGCATCCGCGGACGCCACCGTGCTGGAAGTCGTCGGGGCGGACTCGATGGGGTTGCTCTATCGCCTCACCCGAGCGCTGACCGACCTGGACGTCGACGTTCGCACCGCGAAGATCCACACGCTGGGCGCCGATGCGGTCGACACGTTCTACGTCGTGTCCGGCGGTGGGTCCAAGATCGAGGACGCCGACCACGAGAGCGAGATCCGCCGAGCGCTGCTGCATGCACTCGACCCGATCACGTGATCGACCCGATCGGCAGGGCTTCGACCGTCACTGCTCCCGGAGGAACCGCTCGACCTCGTCGACGAGGCCGTCGGCGTCGTGCTCTCGCTCCAGCAGGCGCACGTACTCGAGGGTGCCCTCGTCGTCGGCGATGAGGTCGTCGAGCTGGCGCTCGTAGGTGATGGCGGCGGCGTCGAGCACGCTGGTGTCGACCGACGCGCGGAGCAGCCCGACGGTTCGCGCTGCCAGCGCCGTGGTCGCCTTCGGCGACGGTGAGGAGGGGGCGTAGGACGGCACCGCACCCCACAGCGAAGCGGACGGGATGCCGTGAGCCGCGCACTCGGCCTGTAGGACGCCGACGATGCCGGTCGGCCCCTGATACTCGGATCCGGCAAGGCCCAGCCGAGTGCCGAGCGGTGCGTCCTCGGCGGTGCCGAACACGGGAGTCGGTCGCGTGTGGGGCACGTCGGCGAGGAGCGCGCCGATGGTGAGCACCCAGGTGCAGCGCATCGCCCTGGCGACCTCGAGCGCCGATTCGCAGAACGTGCGCCACCGCAACTGCGGCTCCACCCCACGCAGCAGCACCACGCCGTCGGTGCCGTCGGGGCGCGCCCAGCCGAACTCGTTGGCCGGCCAGTCGATCACCCGTTGGCCGTCGCCGCCGCGACGGACGTGCGGTCGCGTGGCGGTGAAGTCGTAGAAGTCCTCGGGGTCGATCGCCGCGATCGTCGTCGCGTCCCAGCGTTCCCAGAGGTGCTCGATGACGCCCGTTGCGGCGTCACCGGCGTTGTTCCAGCCCTCGAATGCGGCAACGAGGACGGGCCCGCTCGCTGCTTCCTGGCCGGGGGTGGGGTGCTGGTCGGCGGTGAGATCGGTGACCAGGTGGTCCGCCGGCGGCCACTGCGACCACTCCACGTTGCCCATCTGCTCACGATATCGGCGGTCGATTCTGGCTCCACCCCGGGGGACCCGCACTAGCTTCTCGGGCCATGCGGATCGAGACGTGCAGCACTGTCGACGACGACCTCGTAGCCGGGATGGCTCGGCTGATCCCGCAGCTCTCGTCGTCGTCACCGCCGCCGAACGCGGAGGCGATCACCGCGATCGTGGACTCTGATGCCTGTCACCTGCTCCTCGCCCGTGACGACGACGGCGCCATCCTCGGATCGATGACGCTCGTGGTCTTCCCGATCCCGACCGGCATCCGGGCGTGGATCGAAGACGTCGTGGTCGACGGCGACGCCCGCGGTCGCGGTGTCGGCGACGCGCTCAACCGGACGGCGATCGACATCGCCCGCGACCTGGGCGCCAAGACGGTGGACCTGACGTCGCGCCCGAGCCGTGAGGCTGCGAACCGCCTCTACCAGCGGATCGGCTTCGAGCCGCGTGAGACGAACGTGTACCGCTACTCCCTCTGACCTCGGGCCTGCACGTCTCGAGGACACCTCGTGGTTACCGGCGGTACATGAGGGACTCGTCAGGTCGTAGTGTGCTGCCATGGCAACGACCGGGAGCTCTGCCCGTCCGACCTTGTCCGACACGATCCTGTCGGTGTGGTCTTGGTTCGCCTTCGGGCTGAGCGTGATCGTGTTCATCCCGATCATCCTCACGGTGTACGTGGTCACGTTCCCGTTCGACCGCACCCACTACTGGGCCGGGTACATGTACCGGAAGATGCCGGTGCTGCATCAGTTGCTCACTCCGATGTGGCACTTCAAGGTCACCGGTGAGGTGCCCGCGGACCCTCGCAACCCCTACGTCGTGGTCGCCAACCACGAGTCGTTCGCCGACATCCTGCTGATCAGCCACCTTCCGTTCGAGATGAAGTGGCTCTCCAAGCGAGCCAACTTCAAGATCCCGATCGCTGGCTGGCTCATGCGCGTCGCCGGCGACGTCCCCCTCGACCGGGGCGACAAGGCATCGGCCAAGCGGGCCATGGATCGCTGTGCCTGGTACCTGCGCCACCACGTGTCGGTGATGATCTTCCCCGAGGGCACTCGTGCGGTCGACGGCGAGCTCGGCAAGTTCAAAGACGGTGCGTTCCGCTTGGCGATCGAGACCCAGGTGCCGATCCTGCCGCTCGCGGTGCACGGCACCAAAGAGGCGCTGCGAACCCACGACTGGCGCTACGGCCACAGCAACGCGGCGGTGCACGTGTTGGCGCCGGTGAGCGTCGACGGCCTGACGTTCGACGACGTCGATTCGCTCAAGGAGCGGGTCCGCGACCTCATCGCCGAGCAGATCCACGTCATGGAGCAGGACCCCACCCTCACCAACTGAGCCGCAGCTCGCCGGGCGCCGGCGTCCGGCCTGCCCCGGGCGACTCCCGCCACTCCGGGCATCCCCCAACCGAGGCCAGGCCGAGGTCAGGCCGCCTTGAGTCGGGCGATCGTGCCGTCGAGGCTGACCACGTAGATCTCGCCGTTCGGTCCTCGGGCGAACGACACGACCGCGCTCACGTCGAGTCCGAGGTCGGCCGACGTCGCGGTGCCGGCACCGTCGACGCGCACCGCCTTGATCCACGGCTTGCAGAAGTCGCCGAACAGGTAGGCCCCGTCGAGCGCGGGAAGATCCGGGTCCCGGACGACCACGCCGCCGGTGATCGAGCAGCCGTCGTCGTGGGTGTAGGTGAGCACGGGCGTCACGAACGGCCCGGCGCTCGCCCCGCCTGGCGCCGGGTTCGGGTCCTCGAAGCGCTGGTTGCCCTCGTACAGGTCCCAGCCCAGGTTGGCGCCGCGGCCCGCACCGTCGGCAGCGGGTAGGCGGTCGACTTCTTCGACGAGGTTCTGGCCGACGTCGCCGACCCACAGGTCGCCGGTGGCGGGATCGAAGTCGATGCGCCACGGGTTGCGCACACCGGTCATCCAGATGAGCGGTTCGGTTCCGACGACGTCGACGAACGGGTTGTTGCTCGGGACGCCGTCGGGCTGGGACGGGTCGATGCGGAGGATCTTGCCGAACAGGGTGTTGCGGGCCTGGCCGTGTCCAGCGGGGTCGTTGGCTGAGCCGCCGTCGCCGAAGCCGGCGTAGAGCATGTGGTCGGGGCCGAAGCGCAACGACCCCCCGTTGTGGTTGGAGAACGGCTGCTCGATCGCCAGCAGCTGACGCCGAGTGGAGGGATCGGCTCGCAGCGACCCGTCGCTACCGGTCAGCTCGTACTCGTCGATGCGCGAGTCGCCGTGGCGTGCCTCGGTGTAGCTCGCGTAGAGGTGCTGGCCGTCGGGGGAGACGGCGATGCCGAGCAGGCCTCGTTCGCTCTCGGTGCTGCCGACCGCGTCGGTCAGGTCGATGACCGGCTTGTCGGCGAGCTCGAGGGTTCCGTCCGTCTCGCGGACGGCTTCTCGGATCTTGCCGCCGCGCTCGGCGACGAGGAGCGACGTGGAGCCGGGTCGGAACGTGAGGTCGATCGGCTGCTGCGCGTCGAGCCGCAGGTCGACGAGTGCGACCCTGGCCGCGGCGAGGTCGCCGGTGGGCGAGGTGGCCGTCGAATCGGGTGTGGTCTCGGCTGGTCGTGACGTCGTCGACGTGGCGCGCGACGCAGCCTTGGCCCCCTTGTCGGTGCCGCACGAACCGGCGACGCCGCTGACGGCGGCCAACGCCACGACCGCGAACAGCGCCGTCCGCACCGTCGGTCTGCGCAGCTTCCGGAACGCCGCCATCAACGTCGCATCCCTCGGATGACGCCTTCCTGCATGACCGACGCGACGAGCCGGCCGTCGCTCGAGTACACGAGGCCCCGGCCCAGCCCCCGGCCCCCGCTCGCCGTCGGCGTGTCCTGCGCGTAGAGCAGCCAGTCGTCGGCTCGGAACGGGCGGTGGAACCACATCGCGTGATCGAGCGACGCCATGAACACGTCGCCGATCGTGAACTCGCTGCTGTGGGGCAGGAGCGAGGTGTCGAGCAACGTGATGTCCGAGGCGTAGGTCAGCACGCAGATGTGCAGCAGCGGGTCGTCGGGCAGGGTGCCGTTCGCCCTGAGCCAGACGTTCTGGAACGGGGGTAGGTCCTCTGGGCGCTCCCACGGGTTCGCCTCGCAGTAGCGGGTGTCGATGGGGCGTGGCCGTTCGTAGTAGCCCCCGAGCTGCTCCCGGTACGGTGCCATCCGCTCCTTGAAGTCGGGCAGCATCTCGGGCTCGGCCAGCCCCGCCGGCATGGCGAACGAGTGGTCGAAGCCGTCCTCGGGTGCTTGGAAGCTCGCCGACAGGGTGAAGATGCTGCGACCGTGCTGGACCGCTTTGACCCGACGGGTGGAGAACGAGCGGCCGTCACGGGTGCGGTCGACCTCGTACACGATCGGGATGGTCGGGTCTCCGGGGCGCAGGAAGTAGGCGTGCAGCGAGTGCACGACCTGCGGCGGGTCCACGGTCCGGGCCGCCGCGACGAGCGCCTGGCCGGCGACCTGGCCCCCGAACACGCGCTGGTCACCACGGTCCGGGCTCACCGCCCCTCGGAAGATGTTCACCTCGATCGGCTCCAAGTCCAAGAGGGCGATCATGGCGTCGACGGCGGGCTGGTCCATGTGCACCATTCTCGCTGCTTCCGATGGGTGCCCCGCACAACTGCTCCGGTACGGTGGTCGCCCGTGAAGCTCAGCCCCGCTGCGGTCATGGACCACGCCCGTTCCGACGAGGGTCGCAAGCAACTCCGGTACGCGGCCGTGTCGGTCGTGTTCGTTCCGATCGGCCAGCTCCTGATCCAGGTGCTCGGTGCGTTCGTCTTCGACCGCGACTACACCAAGGCGTCGATCGTCGCGGCGGCGATCCTGACCATCCCGAACTTCTTCGCCAACCGGCTGCTGGTCTGGAAGGACACCACCAAAGACCGACTGCGTACCCAGATCCTGGTGTTCTGGGTCGCTGCGATGCTCGGCGTGACGATCGCGACCAGCCTCACCTACGTGGTCGAGCAGCAGGTCCACGACGAGGGCATCATCGAGCCGATCGCGGTGTTCTTCGCTCAGCTGCTCGGCTTCGGCATCGTTTGGGTCGGCCGCTACATCATCTTGGACCGCTGGTTGTTCAAGGTCACCCACCACGGTGAGGAGCCCGACGAGGACGACCTCGAGATGCTCCACGGCGACCTGCCGATCTGATGGCTGGCGCTGCGTCGATGGACGCCGAGGTGCAGGCGGCAGCCGAGGCCGCCCGCGGCTTCATGCCGCCCGACGAGGGCCTTGCCTTGTTCCAGGCCGGTGTCATGGCCGCGACGGCTGTGCCAGGAGCTCCGTTACTCGAGGTCGGCTCGTACTGCGGCAAGTCCTCGGTGTACCTGGGTGAGGCGGCGCGCCAAAGCGACACCGTGCTCATCGCCATCGATCACCACCGCGGCTCAGAGGAGAACCAGCCGGGCTGGGAGTGGCACGAGCCCGACCTGGTCGATCCGGCCGTGGGCCGCATGGACACGCTGCCGATCTTCCGGCGCACCGTGCACGCAGCAGGCCTAGAGCCCCACGTCGTCGCGATGGTGGGGGACTCGCCGACCGTCGCCGGCGTCTGGAGCACGCCGTGCGCGCTCGTCTTCATCGACGGCGGTCACGGCGAAGCGCCAGCGTCGCAGGACTACCGCTTGTGGACGCCGCACGTCGCACCGGGTGGCCTGCTGGCCATCCACGACGTGTTCCCCGATCCCGCCGACGGCGGTCGCCCGCCCTACGAGCGGATCTACCTGCCGGCGTTGGCGTCGGGCTTGTTCGACGAGGTCGCAGCGACCGGTTCGCTCAGGGTGCTTCGTCGGGTGCCCTGACCCTTCGCCTTGGCGAGCGTGAGCGGGTCGAGGCCCGCCGCTCGACGCTGGTCGCGCAGCTTGCGTGACCGCCACCAGACACCCGCCAGGATGACGATGATGGACCCGCTGATCAGGTAGAAGAGCGACACTTGGAGCCACCCGCCGGGATCGGTGGCGGACTCCGGGGCGATGCCGCAGTCGGGACGGCGGACGATGTGGCCCGGCGAGCAGTCCGACACCGGTCCGACGTCGCCGACGACGGTCGTCGACGCCTGCTGCCCGGACGGGTCGGTGGACTCCTGCGCGCCGGCGGCACCGCCGACGAGCAACGTGATGGTCGCGACGACCGCGGCGGCGACCAGGAGCGCGCCGGTGGACCGCCGCATCCTGGATCGGTGGGAGGCAGCGGTCAGTTCGGTGCCTGACGGGTCTGCGTGGGTCGATTGCGAGTGGTGCAGCGACATGGGGGACTCAGCTGGGTTCGACGACATCGGTACGAGTGTGGTCCTGAATGAGCTCCGGAAGCTCGTCGGGATGGGTGAATAGTCCGCTGGCGGGTGAGCCGCCGGCGAGGGCGTCGGCGGCCAGGATGATGGCTGACGACGTGTACGTGGACTGCTCGCCGCCCGGGAAGTGCACCTCGTCGGGCAGCACGATGCCGGTCCAGTAGCGGTCCTCTGCGGTGCGGAGCCGCTGGGACCAGGTGAACAGCTCGAGCGCTCGGTCCCGTTCGCCGACCGCCAGGTGCGCCATCGCGCACTCGCAGGTCTCGGCTGCGGTGATCCACGGGCGGTCCGACACGCAGCGCACGCCCCACTCGTCGGTGACGAACGCGTCGAAGCGATGAGCGAGGCGCTCTCGGCCGGTGTCGCCGGTGACCACGCCGCAGAGCACGGGGTAGTACCAGTCCATGGCCCATCGGTGCTTGGGGGCGAACGCGTCCGGCTCTTCTTCGCGGATGACCCGGGAGAGGCGGGCGGCGGACAGCTCCCACTCGGGCTTCTCGTGGCCGAGGGTCTGAGCGATGGCGATCGCGCATCGCAGGCTGTGGCAGATCGACGACGACCCGGTCAGCAGCGCGAAGCTCCACGCGGTGCCGTCCGCGTGGCGTGCCCAGAGGATCTCGCCGCGGTGCGTCTGGAGCTCCAGCACGAAGCTGATAGCTGAGTGCACCATCGGCCACATGGTCTCGAGCGCACCGCGGTCGCGGTACAGCAGCCAGTGGAACCAGACTCCTGCGGCGACGTAGGCGCAGCAGTTGGCGTCGAGCTTGTCCTGCTCGACGCGGTCGGCCAGGTAGTACTGGTGCCAGGAGCCGTCGGGGCGTTGCACGGAGCGGAGCCAGTCGAAGCCGAGCTCTGCTTCGGTCCGTCGTCCGCCCAGCATGAGCGCCATGAGCGACTCGGTGTGGTTCCAGGTGTCGGCGTGCCCGCCCGGGAACCACGGCACCATGCCGGAGTCCAGCTGCCACTCGGCGACCGCGTCGACCGTGGCGGTCAGCGCTGCCCCGGTGACGAGTGCGGTTCCGTCGGGTTGGGTGATGTCGGCGAGGAAGACCTCAGACCGGGACACCGGCAACCTCTTCTGCGGTCTTGACGGCGATGGCTTCGTCCGGTTCGCCGAACTCGTCGTCAGCAGGGTTGCCCGCGGCGTGATCGACGGCGTCGGTGGATCGGCGTGCGTCGCCGATGGTGCGTCGTGAGTACACGATGACGCTCTTGCCGAGGACTGGGTTGAGGAGGCGCTCGGTGGTGCGGGTCAGTGCGGGCGCCTTGGCGATGTCCCAGACGAGCAGCTTGTGGTACGCCTGCACGAGCGGGTGGGTGTCGTTGGTCGGACCGACCAGGCACTTCAACCACCAGTACGGCGAGTGCAGCGCGTGCGCCCGGTGCGACGCCTCGGGGCGGAACCCGGCGTCGGACAAGCGGGCCTTCAACATGGACTCGGTGTAGATGCGCACGTGGCCACCGACTGCCAACGGTGCGTGGTACTCGGCGCTCAGCTGCCAGCAGACCTTCTCTGGTCCCCAGGAGGGCACGGTTGCTGCGAGCACGCCGCCGGGGCGCAGCACCCTGTGCAGCTCGGCCATGGCGCCGCGGTCGTCGGGGATGTGCTCGAACACCTCGGAGCAGATGATGCGGTCGAAGGTGCCATCGGGGAACGGCAGCCGCAGGGCGTCGCCGTTGATGCAGGCGCCCAGCGAGCTGAACGGAGCCTCACCCGACTGCTTCATGGCCCAGAAGAGGTTCCGCACCGGCGGGAGCTCGTCGAAGCCGTAGTCGAGCGACACGACCTGGGCGCCGCGTCGGAAGCACTCGAAGGAGTGGCGGCCTGCGCCGGCACCCATGTCCAGGACGAGGTCCCCGGGCTGAAGTCCGAGCAGGTCGTAGTCGACGGTGAGCACGGGTCAGCTCCTGGGGGGTTGGGGGGTGGGGGCCGCGGCAGTACCGCCGTTGCCGGCCGGGTTGCCGGCGGCTTCGGCGAGCAGCGCGCGGTAGTGCACGACGGTCTTCTCTGCGGTCTGACGCCAGGTCCAGCGTCGGACCACGCGCTCACGGCCACGCAGGCCGATCGCTGTTGCGGCTTCGGGGTCGACGAGGGCCCGTCGGATGCCGACGGCGAGCGCGTCGGCGTCGCCGGGAGCGACGGCGAAGCACGTGTCGCCGTCGGGGCCCGACACCTCCGGGATCGCGCCGCCGGTGGTCGCCACGAGCGGACAGCCGGTGGCCATCGCCTCGATCGCCGGCAGCGAGAAGCCTTCGTAGAGCGACGGCACCACGGCGCACGCGGAGGAGTTGTAGAGCTCCACGATCGTCTCGTCGGGAACGCCGGAGACGAACTCGACGGCACCTTCGAGCCCGAGCTGCTGGATCGTGCGCTGCGCAGCCGAGCCTTCTTTGAGTCGGCCGACCATGACGAGCGTCAGGTCCGGGAACTCGGTGCGCAGCTTTGCGAGCGCCTCCAGCAGGTAGCGCTGGCCCTTCATGGCGACATCGGAGCTGGCGGTGGAGATGATCTGGTTCCGTCTGCGTTCGACCCCGGGCATGGGGGCGAACAGCTCGGGGTCGACGCCGACGGGCACGATGTGCAGACGCTCCGGCGGCACCAGGTGATCGCGGCAGATGTCTTCGTAGGAGTTGCGCGACACGGTGATGACCCGGCGAAGGCGCTTGGCGACCCGTGTCTGCATCTTGGTGAACGCGTACCAGCGGGCCTTGGACCAGCGTTCACGGGCGGACTCGGCGTGCTCCATCTCCAAGCGCCGGTCGACGGTGATCGGGTGGTGCACGGTGCCGAGCACCGGCAGGCCCATGCGCTCCATCAGCAGCAGGCCGTAGCCCAGGCACTGATTGTCCTGCACCAGGTCGAACTGGCCGGGGCGCTTGCGGAGGTGGTCCCAGGCGCGTAGCGAGAACGCGAGCGGCTCGGGGAACGTGCCGGACGAGAACGCCGTCACCTCGGCCCAGTCCCAGCGGTCCTTCAGCTCCCAGATGCCGGGCATCCGCATGGGGAAGTGGTCGTTGTAGATGTCCAGGCTGGGCAGCTCGACGAGCGGGACCCGCTCGTCGACGATGGGGTACGGCTGGCCGGAGAGGACTTCGACGTGGTGACCCATGTCGACGAGCGCCTTGCTGAGGTGGCGGGTGTACACGCCCTGGCCGCCGACGTGCGGCTTGCCGCGGTAGGTCAGGTAGGCGATGCGGAGAGGGTCGTCGGGCCCGGGGACGGGGCGTCCGCCAGATGGGCTGTCGGACGCGCTGGATGGGCCTGTTCGCATGACGAAGTAGCTTCGCCCTGCATTGACCCGATGGTCAAGCTGTCATCACGAAGAGTGGTCACTGACGCCGGAGGTTGAACGCGGTGCGTGGTCTGATCCAACGAGTTCGCTCAGCATCGGTGGTCGTCACCCACCCGTCCGGTGACCAGGAGGTCGCCGGGCAGATCGGTGTCGGGCTCTGCGTACTCGTCGGCGTCACCCACGACGACGACGAGCGGTCCGCTGACGCGCTCGCCGCCAAGATCTGGAACCTGCGCGTCTTCGACGACGCCGCCGGGGTCATGAACCTCTCCGCCGCGGACCTCGGGTTGGAGGTGCTCGTGGTCAGCCAGTTCACCCTCTACGGCGATACCCGCAAAGGACGCCGCCCGAGCTACGTGGCCGCCGCCCGACCGGAGGTCGCCGAACCGCTGGTGGACCGCGTGGTCGATCAACTGCGCGTCGCCGGAGCGACGGTCGCGACCGGGCGCTTCCGCACCGACATGGCGGTGTCGCTCGTCAACGACGGACCGGTCACGCTGCTCGTCGAGACGTGAGTCGTCGTCGAACGTTCGGAGCGAACACCCAGGCGAGCCCGCCCACGGCGATGAGCGCGGCGAACAGGTCGCCGGTCGCCTGCGCGGGCGTGGTGGCATCCAAGCGGTCGACGGTGCGGGTGATGACCTTCTGCTCGCTCACGTCAGTTCGCTCGTGCACCGCACCCTGCGGGCTGACGAACGCGCTGAACCCCGTCGGAGAGACCTGGGCAAGCCACCGGCCCGACTCGACCGCTCGCAGCTGCGACATGGCGATCTGCTGGGTCTGCACCTGCGTGAGCCAATAGCTCGAACCGTTCGTCGGGTTCAGCACCACCTGGCCGCCGGCACGCACCCCTTCACGGATCCGTCGTCCGAAGAAGACCTCCCAGCTGATCGCGACGGCCATCTTCCCGTGCCCGGTGCGAACCACCGCGGTGCCGGTGCCGGGGACCTGGTCGCGGGGCGGCAGCGTGGAGCCTGCGATCGGCTCGAACAGCCAACGCATCGGCACGTACTCGCCGAACGGGACGCGTCGCTTCTTGTCGTAGCGATCCGAGATCGTGCCGTCAGGGTGCACGACGATCACATAGTTCGCGAACCGGTCGGCGTCGACGCTCTCCACGATCCCTGCGACGATCGGTGCCTTCAGACGCCGGGCCTCGATGGTCATCTGCGTGAGCTCTGGACTGGCAGAGAACGGACCGCCGATGTTCACGACGTTCTCGGGCCAGACCACCACGTCGACCGGGCCGGTGATCGTGCGGGTCGCCTGGAGGTGACGTTCGAACACGAGCGGCGCCTCGGCGCTCGTGTAGCGGGTGCCCTGTGGTCCGCCGCCCTGCACCGCCGCGATCCGGACCTGGGCGACCGGCGAGCCGAGTGGCCACAGAGCGCCGAGCACCGAAACGGCGAGCACCGCAACGACAGCGAGCGCGGCGGTGCGGTACCGGCGCTCGACTGCGAGTGCGATCGCCGCGCCGATGGCCGACGCCGCCAACCCCAGGAGCAGCGCGCCGCCGACTCGGGCGACCGGGAGGAGCGGACCGTCGGTCTGGGTCGTGGCGAGCATCGACAGCGGGATCCCGCCGAAGGGCGCGTGGATGTGGAACCACTCGAAGAGCACCAGCAACGCCGGCAGCGCCACGAACCGTCGACCGTCGGGTGGGCACAGGGCCGCGACCAGGGCGAGCATCCCGCCCCACACCACGAGCACCCCGACGACGTAGCCGGGTGCGGTGAGCTGGAACATCCACAGCGTCGACGGTCCGAACCACGCGACGCCGACGAGCCAGCCGACGCCGGCTCTGGCGCGGGTGCTGTGGCCGCCGAGTGCCCAGATGAACAGCGCGACACCGATCGGGGCGAGCGGCCACCAGCCCCATGGCGGCAGCGCCAGGCAGATGCACGCGCCTGCGGCGAGCGCCGCGAGCGCGGTGAGTACCGTCAGCGAACGCCCGGCCGTCGCGGGGACGTCTGCGTCGGCGGTCCGGTCGGCAGGGTGCGGGTCGGCAGGGTGCGCGGCGGCGGGGACGTCCACGGCCGAGCATCCTTCCACGGCGTCGTGCCGGTGGCGTGCCGGTGGTGCTGTCGCGGCGCGCCGGCGGCGGTGTCCGATCGGCGTCGGCCCCTGGCAGACTCCCGACCATGTCGTCATCGCGTCCGTCCCGTCTTCGTCGTCGTGGCCCCCGAGCCGTCCTTGCCGGGTCAGTGGTCGCGCTCGTGGCCATGGCCGGTACGGCGGTGGCCTGCAGCAGCTCGGATTCGGGGAGTACGGACGTGAAGCTCACCGGCGAGGCCGCCAAGGGTCAGACGGTCGTGTCGGACATGGGCTGCACGACGTGTCACACGTCGAACGGCACGAAGGGCGCCGGTCCCACGTTCAAGGGTCTGGCGGGGTCGCAGGTCACGCTCAAGGGGGGCAAGCAGGTCACGGCCGACGAGGCCTACCTGCACACGGCGATCACCGATCCGGGCAAGCAGGTCGTTGAGGGGTTCAATCCGATCATGCCCACACGTGACCTGACCGATGAGCAGGTCAGCCAGATCATCGCCTACCTCCAGGCGATCGGCGCCAAGGCGTCCTGACCGGCGATCGGTCGTGTCGGCTGGTTCGTGACGCCAGTGCCCCAGGGGCTCAGCTCAACAGTGAACGGGCTGCGGCTCTGCCCTGTGCGATGCACGCGGGGAGGCCCAGTCCGCCGAGGTCCGCACCGACGACGCGCAGGCCGGCAGCGTCGTCGGTGAGCACGGTGCGCACCCGTTCGACGAGGTCCAGGTGTCCGACCTCGTACTGGGCGAACCCGGGCGACCACCGAGTGACGCGCGTCGCGACCGGTTCGGCATCGATGCCGAGCACCGTCGACAGATCCGAGCGCACCGCATCGATCAGCTCGTCGTCGGACATCGTCGACGGCCGGTCGTCGTGACGATGTCCCGTGGCCACCCGAAGGATCGCGTGGATGCCGTCATCCCACTGCGGCCACTTGTTCGAGCCGAACGAGATGGCGGTTGCCAGCAGGCCGCTGTCGCGGGGGATGAGCACGCCGGACAGGTCGTCGGGCACCGCGCCCGGGTCGATGTCAGCGGTGGCGAACGCGAGCGTCACAAACGCGACGGGCACGTGTCGCAGCGAGCGCAGCTCGGCGGCGGCTCTCGGGCTGATGGCGCCCAGCAGTTCGGCGCTCACCGATGCCGGCGTGGCCACGATCACCGCGTCGGCAGCGATCGTCGTGCCGTCGACGAGGGCCACCTCGATGGCGTCCGGTGACGTGCCCGACGTCGCTGATGCATCCGACGGTCCGACGGGGTCGGACCTGAGGGCGGCGACGGCGGCCCCGGTGCGCATTTCGACACCACGGCCGCGGAGTTGCTCCACGAGCGAGTCGATCAGCGTCTGGGTGCCGCCGACGAGGGCCTGGAACACCGGACCTGTGGGAGGTGCCTGAGCGAGTTGGGCCTGGAGCGTCGCGGTCAGGCTGGTGCCATCCGCTCGAGCGGCGGCAGCGGCGAGCTGTGGGGTGACGGCGCGCAACGACAACTCGTCGACGTCACCGGCGTTGACGCCGCCGACGAGCGGACCCACGACGTGGTCGACCACCTCCCGATCGAAGTGCGCTCCGAGGTAGGCGCCGATCGACACGTCGCCGTCGGGGGCGCGAAGCGTCGACTCGAGCTCGCGATCGACGCTCGCCACCGCGGCGTCGGACACGATGCCGGTGGAGGCCAGCTCGTCGGCGGTGAGCGGCACGCCGAGGACGTGTCGGGCCATGTAGGGCCGGACCTGCCCGTCGATCCACACCGCGGCTCGTCCGATGGCCGGTTGCGTCAGCTGATCGGCGAGGCCCAGCTCGAGGCAGAGCGCTACCGCGTCCGGCACGCGTGCCAGGAAGTTGTCGGCGCCTTCGTCGACGGTGAGCGGCCCTCCGGGCAGGTCGAGCGCAGAGGTGCGCACCTTGCCGCCGAAGCGGTCCGACGACTCGAGCACGGTGACGCGCACGCCGGGAGCGGTGCCGGATGCTTCGCCGGGCTGGTCCTCGGCGTGAGGTCCCGGTGTGGAGCCCCCGGTGGCTTCCCACGCGGCCGCGAGTCCGGTGATGCCGCCGCCGATCACCACGAGGTGACGTTCGCCGATCTCGCCCCGCTGCGTCACTGCCCCGCCCGATCGGTGGTCGGCGGCACCGCATCGGCAGCGGTTCGGACGACCAGTGCAGCAAGGCCACCCATCACGGTGGGGTCGTCGTTCACGACGGGAGTCCGGGCGAACGCCAAGCCGACGTCCGCCGCAACGGCAGCGGCCTCCACATCGAGGTCGTAGAGCACCTCGAGGTGGTCGGAGGTGAAGCCCTGGGGTACGACGAGGATGCCGTTCGCCCGACCGGTGTCGGCCAGATCCCGGATGACCGCCAGGACGTCGGGCCCACGCCACGGCTCGGGGGTTCGCCCGGCCGACTGCCAACCGAGCCCCCAGCCGGCCCACTGCGCGAGGCCGGCGGCGTCGGCGGTTGCCTCGGCGGACTGTCGCAACTGGTCCGCGTACGGATCGTCGACGAGCACCCGTTCCGGCAGGGAGTGGGCGGTGAACACGACCTTGGTGCGTTCGGGCAGATCCGCGAGCGTGGCGCGCACAGCGGCTGCCTGGAACCTGATCAGATCGTCGAGCAGGTGCCAGCTGTCGACGCCGATGAACTCGATGCTGTGCTCCGCCGCTGCTGCGGCTGCGCGCTGCTGGTACTGCCCGACGCTGGCGGCGGAGTAGTGCGGCGCCAGGACGAGCCCGATGATCCGTTCGGCTCCGGCAGCGACGAGCTGCGTCACGCCGTCTTCGACGAACGGTGCCGCGTGCTTCTGTCCGAGGGCGGTGACGAGCTCGCCGCCACTCGCCTGCAGCGCCGAGTCGATCGCGGCGACCTGGGCGTGGGTGCGGGCGGCCATCGGCGACGTCCCGCCGAGTGCGTCGTAGCGGCGGATCAGGTCGGCGAGCTGTTCCAGCGTCGGTGGTCGACCCCGACGGATGTGGGTGTAGTAGCCCTCGATGTCGTCGGGCCCGGCCGGCGTGCCGTACGCCATGACGAGCACGCCGGTGGTCATGTCGGCTCGCCGCCGGTGCTGCTGGTGCCTCTGGTGCCGCCGGCCTCCGTGATGTCACTCGCTGCCGGGCGCCATGCATGCACGTGGGCGACGAGCTGCTCGAGCACCGTCGGGTCGGTCTCGGGCAGCACCCCGTGACCCAGGTTGAAGATGTGACGGGACCCGCCGCCGCGGCGCAACACGTCGTTCGCTGCGGGCTCTGTGGCGTTCCACCCGGCGGCGGGCAACGCCGGATCGAGGTTGCCTTGCACCGTCGTGCCCGCAGGGATACGAGTGCGAGCGGCATCGAGCGGCGTGCGCCAGTCGACGCCGACCACGTCGGCACCAGCAGAAGCCATCAGCGTCAGCAGCTCGCCGGTCGACACGCCGAAGTGGATGCGAGGCACTCCCCACTCGCCGGCAGCGCTGAGCACCTTGGTGCTCGCCGGTAGCACGAATCGCTCGTAGTCGTCGGGCGACAGTGCGCCCGCCCACGAGTCGAACAGCTGCACCGCTGCGGCACCGTTGTCGATCTGGGAGCGCAACGAGTCGATTGCGAGATCCGCGAGGCGGTCCATGAGCTCGTGCCAGAGCGCCTCGTCGGTGTGCATCAACGACTTGGTCTGCACATAGGTGCGCGACGGTCGACCCTCGAGCAGGTAGCTCGCGACGGTGAACGGTGCCCCGGCGAACGCGATCAACGGGACCGGCAGGTCGCGCACCAAGTTGCGGACCGTCTCGATCACATATGGCGTGTCGGCGTCGGGGTCGAGGGGTCGCAGTCGATCGAGATCGGCTCGGGAGCGGAACGGATGCTCGACGACGGGGCCGACGCCGGGCGCGATGTCGACGCCGAAGCCGATCGCGTGGACCGGCGTCATGATGTCGGAGTAGAGGATTGCGGCGTCGGTGCCGTAGCGGCGCACCGGCTGCAAGGTGATCTCGGTGGCGAGGTCAGGATCCGCGATCGCCCGCAGGATGGTGCCGGTGCCCCGGATCGCCCGGTACTCGGGGAGGGAGCGGCCGGCCTGGCGCATGAACCACACCGGGGTGTGGTCTGCGGGCAGGCCGCGGCACGTGCGGATGAAGGCCGAGTCGTCGTGTGCGCCGGTCATCACCGACGAGTCAACCACGGGCCCGGGACCTCGCCCCAATGCCCGCGCCCCTGCATTGCCGGCGTCGTTCAACGCTCACGTCCTTGGCGCACACCCGGACGGCGCTCCTCGACGGTGCTGCCTGCTCCGCGGAGTCGGCCGAACCTCCGTCGTAGGGTGACGCGGTGCGACGCTCCATCGACGATGACCAGGTGCCGGTCCCTCCGTTGCTTGAGGATGACCTGGAGGATCTGATCGCAGCGGGAGAGACACCCGTCCCGGTCAACTGGGCGGTGTCGGTCTGCGACGACTACGACGACGCCACGCCTCGGCTGCAGCTGCTGATCGAAGAGGTGGGCCCGCAGCGGTCCCCGTTCGTCGCCCATCTGACCCCGGACCACGCTCGTCGCCTGCGGTTGGCGCTCGCGTCGGCGCTCAAGGAGATCGGCGAGGACGTCGGTCGTTGACGGACTGACGTCCGCCCGCTCGATCGGGCGCTGGGTACGACCGGGCCAGCCGGGTCCGGGTCGAAAACGAAAGTTGGCCAGGACGAAGGATGGGGGATGGGGCGTACTTCGTCCTGGCCGAGGTGTCATGTCTCTCCCACGAGCGACTGACGTAACCCAGTGTGGACGACAGGACACGTCCGGAAGTCGGAGATCCGGTCGCCCTTGATCACGTCTGCTCTTCACTAACGAACGTTCTTTCGTTACCGTGGTCACGGGAAGAGGTGGAGCACATGGATGACGAACGTGAACCGTCCAGCGGCCGCACACGGGCGGCCAGGGGATCGGCCCGGGACCGGCTGCGCTTCGCCGGCGCACGTCTCTTTGGGCAGGCGACGCTGGATGACCTGTCAGCATTCGCGACCGTCGGCCGGCTGACGGCAGAATCGGGGCTGTCGAGCGGCGCGATCTACTCGGCGTTCCCGACCGACCCTGACGTGGCACGGAGCGCACCGCAGGCAGCGATGCGCGACGCCTACCTCTGCATCGACCTCGCAGACGACCGGATCGTGCGTGAGGTCATGGAGGTCTTCGAGCGGGCCGTGGCGAGCCCCGAAGGTGCCACACGGGTGCTCGAGGCCTTGGTGGAGGTCATCGCCACACTCGTCGCGGATGGCGTTCGGGATCCAGCCCGGTGGGAATACACCCATCTCTGGCTCGGTGCAACGGCAGCGAACAACGACCCAGAGGTCGCCCGGATGCTCGAGGCCTACTACGTGGGCCTCGACGATTCCTATGAGCTCCTGGTCGACGCGGTGCTCAAGTACACCGGCAGGGTGCCGGTAAGCGGTGTCAGGGCCCGCGACATCGCACGTGTCCTGATCGCGAGCGTGGACGGCGCTGCGATGCGGTTCCGGATCGATCCAGACTTCGACGTCACCATGTTGTCGTCGACGATGCTGGGCGTGGTTGCGTCGATGACACGTCGGGTCGACGAAGCCGATGATGTGTTCGCCCGCCGCCTCACCTCCGCGAGCGATGATCCGCTGAGCACGGCCGACCTCGACGCCATCGCTGCCGCTGTGCGCCGCGTCGAGCAGCGAGCAGGCTGGCAGGAGGTGGACCTGGGCCGCATCGCAGCGCTGAGCGGAGTGGACGAGGTGGATCTCGTCGCCGTCTACCCGACGCGTCATCACCTCGCAGCGATCATCTGGAGTGAGGTGCTGGACCGGCTGGAGCGCCGAGCAACCGCACGAACAGATCAGGATCGTCGAAGTCGGTTGGCGGAGCTCGTCATGGACCTCGCCGAATCAGCGTGTGGGAGGCGTGCCGTCGTCGCGTCGCTGCTCACCGCACGGCTGCACCGATCGTCGGTGGTCGGGCCCGACTCGGATCCCGTCAACGTACGAGCGGTCGCGATGATCACGTCGCTGTTGCCGGGTGGGGCGGAGATCACAGAAGTTGCGGCAAGGACCGCGCTGGACGCACTGCTGCTCGGCGCTGCCGGCTCGACCGCGACCGCCGACGAGCTCGGCACCGTGCTGGTGTCGGGGTTGGTGGCCTTGAGCGACTGGGTCGGCTCGGGTGGGGGCCGAGAGTCCGACGACGAGACCGCCGCTGACGACGCTGCGGCGAGCACGGTCAGCCGAGTCGGTTCGGGGGAGGCAACAACATGACCGAAGAGCGAGCGGCCGCCCCACGTCGTCGCGGCGCTGATTCGTCCACGACGACCGAGCAGATCCTGGAGTCCGCTCGATCGCTGCTCGCGGGCGCCACGCTCGACGACCTCACCGAGTTCGTGACGGTTCGGCGGCTGGCCGACTCGGCGGGCCTATCGAGCGGGGCGGTCTACTCGTCGTTCGCTCCAGAGTCCGGGTTCGGCGCTCGTGCGCGCAGCGCCCCGCAGGTCGCGGCGCGTCGAGCCATGAACGGTCTCGAGGCCGACAACGACGTCGTCGTCTTCGCAGTGTCGGAGTTGTTGTCCGGCGCGCTCGCCGACGACGCAGCGGGCGTCGAGCTCATGGAGGAGGTCGCCAGGTTGCTGGCGATCCCGGTCGCCGCCGTCGCCCGTGGCGACGGCGACGACGGCTGGAGCTACACCCAGGTCTTCCTGAGCGCTGCGGTTGCACTCAACGACGAGACGGTCGCTAATCGCCTCGCCCGGGCCTACGAGAGCTATGACAAGGCGTACGAACCCGCCATCGAGTCCCTGCTCGCGGTGACGGGCCGGGTCCTCGTCGACGGCATCGACCTGCGGCAGTTCTGCCGGCTCCTCGTCACCGCCGCCGACGGTTGTGCCCTCCGTCTGAGGATCGAGCGCGAACTCGATCCCCGTCTCCTCACCCAGACGTTCCTGGCGATGTGGGCGGCGATGACCCGTCGGTCCGACGAACGCGACGGCCAGATCGCTCAACGGCTCGCGATCCTCGGTCGGAGCCCGCTCGATGCGGCAGAGGTCGAGTCGGTGCGTGCCGCGGTGAAACGAGTCGCAGAACGAGCCGGATGGCCGGCGGTCACGGTGGCGAAGATCGCTCAGATCTCCGGGATCCCCGATGCACGCCTCGCCGGCGCGTACCCCAGCCGCCACGAGCTGGCCGGACTTCTGTGGTCCGACCTCGTCGACGGCATCGAACGTCGGGCCGAGGACCGGGCCGGGCTCGCATTCGAGGCGCGCGTCGTGGCCCTGGTCGACGACATCTGCGACACGGCCTGCTCGCAGCGAGCGCTCATGGCGTCGCTCCTGATCGCTCAGCTCAACGCCGCATCGAGTCTGGATCACAGCTACCAGGAACCCAGCGTGCTGCGTCTGGTCGAGCTCCTCGCTTCGGCGGTGATGGTCGCGGCGCAGGAGCTGGAGATCGACCTGTCGCCCTCCGCGATGCCGCCCGGAGCGGTTGACGACTTCCGGGTGATGGCCCGGGCGACGATCGACATGATCCTGTTGCAGGCGTCGAGCTCGGACGTGACCGGCAGTGACATGGCTGCACTGATCTTCGACGGCATGGTGGGATCGGGCGTGGTGGTCGGGGGCCCGATGAACCGGCGTTGAACGCACCTCGTCGGGCGCGGCAGTCGATGCCGACGGCGACCTCGTCGGGCGAAGGTGACGAGGACGGGGTGCCGGGTCTGGGTGGGCGTCGCGGGGAGGGTGTTCAGTAGCCGGCGTCGACGTCGACGGGTCCGACGAGGGGTTCGCCTCGGGCCCAACGGGCGACGTTGTCGGAGATGCGAGCCGACAGCAACGGCACGGCCATCCTCGGGGTGTTGCCGACGTGCGGCGTGACGATGCAGTTGGGCAGCCGCCACAACGGGTGGCCCTCGGGGAGGGGCTCGGGGTCGGTGACGTCGAGCGCTGCCCCAGCGATCGTGCGGGCGCCCAGCGCGGCGACCAGGTCCTCGGTGATCACATGGGAACCCCTCGCCACGTTCACCACGTGGCAGCGGGGACCCATCAACTCGAGGAGACGGGCGTCGATGATGCCCGTCGTCTCGGGCGTGAGAGCGAGGGCGGCCACGACCAGGTCGGCTCCCGTGACGGCCCGCTCCAACTGGTCGAACCCGACGACCTCGACGGGACCTGCTGCCGTGTCGGACGGAAGCGCCAGCGGTGCGGTCGGCCGGCGTCGCACGACGGTGACCCGGCAGCCGAACGGTCCGATCATGGGCAGAAACGCCTCGGTGATCCCGCCGCCGCCGAGCACTGTGACCCGTGCGCCGGTGAGGTTCGTTCCGATCGTGCCGTCGGCGCGCCACCGTCGTGCGCGTGCGTAGCGGTCAACGCAACGAAGGCTCGCGAGCGACAACGTCAGGGCCATCTCCGCGACCGGCTCCGCGTACACGCCCTTGCCGCAGGTCCAGATCCGATCATGGTCGAGCACGCCCACATACGGCTCGATCCCTGCCCACGGCAGCTGCACCCAGCGCAGGTGTTCGCCATGCTCGTCCAGGATCTTGCGCAGGCCATCGGGGTCGGCCGGCGACGCCCACAGGAGCGCATCGGCCTCGGCGAGGTCCACCACGCGCCCTCCGCCGGTGACGACCGCATCGCTCAACCAACCCGGCACGCCCGCGGGCTCGACCGCGATGCCAGGACCCGGAGCGGGGGCGGCGTCGGTGATCGGGCTGGGGTGCTGCTCCTCGGAGTCCACTGCGAACAGCAGACCACACCGCACGTATCGGGGGTCCTCTGTTGGCGTGTTCGAGGAGGGGAGTACACTTGCAGATCCCCCATCTGCGGGTCTGACCCGCGGGAGCACGTGTGGCGAACCATCCCGAGCTGGAATCTGAACAGGCGTACGTCGACCACGCGTACGAGTGCCTCGAGCAGACCAAACGGGCCGTCGAGTCCATGCGCGACAGCGTGGAACACGGCCCCGGAGGCACGTTCCAGCACCGCTACGAGCGCGACGTCGTGCACGATCGCGCCGAGTCCCGGCTGCAACAGCTTGAGGTCGGCGACCTGTCGTTGGTCTTCGGTCGCATCGACCTCGAACCGGTCGCTGCACCAGGGGCGGAGGACACCTCCGACTCCGCCGCTGAGGTCACAACGGCGACCGATGGCGATCGCTTCTACATCGGTCGTGTCGCGGTCGCCGATGCTCAGCGCGACCCCGTCGTGGTCGACTGGCGGGCGCCCGTCGCCGAGTCGTTCTACCGAGCGACCGGTCGTGACCCGATGGGGCTCGTCCGTCGCCGCCACTTCGCCAGCCGGGGCCGAGTCGTGCTCGGCATCGACGACGAGCTCTTCGGTGTCGCCAAGGACGCACTCGACCGCGGCGAGGTGCAGGGCTACGGCGCGCTGATCTCCGCGCTGGAGGAATCACGATCGGGCCGTCTGTCCGACATCGTCGCCACGATCCAGGTGGAGCAGGACGTCATCATCCGCTCCGAGTTGCCCGGAGTGCTCGTCGTCCAGGGTGGACCTGGCACCGGCAAGACCGTGGTCGCGCTGCACCGCGCTGCATACCTGCTCTACAGCCACCGGTTCCCGCTCGAGGGCCAGGGTGTGCTCGTCGTCGGGCCCAACCGGGTGTTCCTCGCCTACATCGAGCAGGTCCTGCCGAGCTTGGGTGAGGCCGGCGTGCAGATCGCCACGCTCGGCGACCTGGTCCCGCACGTGCGCATCGCCGGACACGACGACGAGTCCACGGCCCGGGTCAAGGGCGACCTGCGGATGATCGACGTGGTGCGCCACGCCGTGCGCGACCGTCAGCGGCCGCTCCGCGAGCCGCTGCGCATCCCCTACGGCGTGCAGTGGCTGACGGTGTCGGTGCAGAAGTCCCAGGAGATCGTCCATCAGGCCCGCCGGCGGTTCCGCACCCACAACGCGGCGCGCAAGGTCGTCGAGCAGATGTTCTGGGACGCGCTCGCTGCATCGTCGAAGTCCGACGACACCACCTCGGTCGTCAAGGAGCGCCTCCGTGGCGACCCGCAGGTGCGAGAGGCGCTCGAACGCATGTGGCCGGTGCTCACGCCTGCGGAGCTGCTCAACGATCTGTACGGGTCACCCGGTCTGCTCAAGCTCGCGGCGAGCCGCTACCTCCAGCCGTCCGAGTGGAAGCTGCTCGCCCGGGAGCGATCTCATGTGGCAGCAGAGGTGGTGTTCACCAACCACGACGTCCCGGTGCTCGACGAAGCGCTGGAGCTGCTCGGACCTCGACCGCGCCACCGGGACGACGACATGGTCCGGACCTACGGCCACATCGTGGTCGACGAGGCCCAGGACCTGTCGCCCATGCAGCTGCGGGTCCTGGATCGCCGCTCGCTCAACGGCTCGATGACCATCGTCGGCGACATCGCCCAGTCCACCGGGGCGTGGGCGCACGACGACTGGGAGTCCGTGCTGGAGCACCTGCCGTCACGTCGACCGCCTCGTCGCGCCGAGCTCACCGTCGGCTACCGCGTGCCCGGGCCGATCATGGATCTGGCGGCCAAGGTGCTGCGCATCGCAGCGCCCGGCATCCAGGCTCCGAGGTCGATCCGCCACACCGGCGACGAACCGATCATCAGCGCGTGCTCGCAGGTCGACCTCGACATGGAGATCGCCGATTCGGTGCGGCGCGAGCTCAAAGCCGTCGGGGCCGGCAATGTCGCCGTCGTCGTGCCGGGATCGCTGTTCGAACGCACCGACGCCGCGTTGAACGACGCCGGGATCGATCACGGCAAGGCGACCCGACAGGGTCTCGACCGGCAGGTGACGATCGTGCCCACGTCGCTCGTCAAGGGTCTGGAGCTCGACTCGGTGATCGTGGTCGAGCCGGCCGCGATCCTGCGCGAAGAGGTGCGTGGTCCGCAGTCGTTGTACGTCGCGCTGACCCGCTCGACCAAGCGCCTGTCGATCGTGCACGCCGAACCGCTGCCCGCCGTCCTGCGCTGACAAGCGGCTGCCAAACCCAGAAGTACCATTGCTCTCGTGGAGGGATGCGGCGATGGAGCACGGTGACGCGGGCGCGGCTGCGCGACGCGAGTCGGAGCGGCTCTCGGGCGCAGCCGATGAGCATCTCGCAAGGGCCCAACGGGCCAAGAAGCGGGCTGACAACTTCGCTGCGGGGGCGGCGGGGGAGGAGGCGGTAGCAGCGGCGATCGCCCCGCTCTCAGCGGAAGGATGGAACATACTTCACGACCGCGTGATGCCGATGGGCGGCAACATCGACCACATCGCTGTCGGCCCAGGCTCGGTGGTCGTGCTCGACGCGAAGGCGTGGAACGGAAAGCTTGAGGTTCGAGGCAACCGCCTCACCAATGGCGGTTGGTCTCAGGGCAAGGCACTCGCCAAGCTGGAGGCACAGCGCGACGCGGTGCGATCTGCGCTCGTCGGTCTCATCGGATCGGAAGATCCTGTCGACATGGCGTTGGTGATCACCACACAACCCGACTTCGGGCCCGAGCGTGTTGGTGACGCACTGGTCCTGGGTATTGATCACCTACTTGACGGCCTCAGGTTCAGCCGCACCAGCTATTCGACTGAAGAGGTCGAGGCGATGACCGTTCGTCTCATGACTGAACTGCCTGTCATGGGTGCGAGCGTCCCGAAGTCGGGCGGACTTCAGCGGGTCGACGGCATTGAAGTCGGTGAGCTGTTCGAACGTGCGAACCGTTTTCTCTTCATCAACCAGTGGACCCGTGGTCGTCGGGTCTACATCCGTGATGAAGATGGGGAGCAGTTCGGCTTTCGAGATCTGAAGTCGGGCACGAACCAACTCGATCACGCCGGAGACGTCCTGGTCGATGCTGTGCTGAATGCGAGTACATCCCATGGTCTCGATCTCGCCGAACTGGATGTCCCGAGGGTGCCGATCAATGTTCCCGGCGGTCGGCTTCTTTCCTTGTTCGGAAAGATCAACACCACGGTGATCGTGGGTTCGCTGTGGGTGTCAGGCGGGCGACGCCGGCTGTACGGAACGCTTGCCAACCCGACCGAAGGCCCTTTCGATCTCGGCCATGTCGATCTGGCCGCTGGTCAGATCCATCCGGCATCGTCGGGTGCCTTGTCGCGTGACCGCGGACCAGCCGAGCGCTATCTCACGTTGCTGCGGGACCGGCATCCGTTCGACCAGAAGACCTGACGGACGCCCGGACCAGCCCTATCGCAGGTTTTCGTTGCGCCCCGAGCGCCTTGTCTGCCTGCGGCAGTCGTCGCGCAGGTGCTGCGGTCCGCTCGACGAGGTTGATGCGATTCAGGCGATTCGGAAATTCAGGCGGTGACCAGGATGCGGTCCGACGCGAACCGACCGATGCCGACGTGTCGGCCCTCGATCTCGACCGTGGCGGTGCCGTCGGGCGACAGGGCGGTGAGCGTGCCGGAGTGACCCGGCTGCAGCGAGTTCTCCTCCAGAAACGCCAACATGCCCGGCTCGAACTCGAGCTCTTCGGGGATCCGGGTCACCGTGAAGTCCGAACCGATCGCGATCGCACTCAACGAGGTGGCGTTCGGCGCGTGGTAGTCCGCTCCGGGGATGGGGTTGCCGTGCGGACACGTCGTCGGGTCGCCGAGCACACGCGACAGCGCGACCTCGACGGGTTCGGAGATCACGTGCTCCCACTTGCCGGCCTCGGTGTGGGCGTCTGCCCAAGACAGCCCGAGCACATCGGTGAGGAAGCGTTCGGCGAGCCGGTGGCGGCGCACGACCCGCTCGGCCAGCGTCCTGCCGGACGAGGTCAAGGTGATGGTGGCGCCCAGGTCGATGAGCCCTTCGGCCTCCATGCGTCGGATCATCTCTGACACCGCTGGGCGCGACACCTCGAGTCGCTCGGCGATGCGGGCCTGGATGACGTCGATCTCGTCCTCCCGAAGCTCCCAGATCGCCTCGCAGTACTCCTCGAACGCGGGGTGGAACTCCTTGGAGCGGCTGCCCTTGGCGTCGGTCGGCATGCGCTGCACCCTACTTCCGGTTGGATCGGTCGGCCGATCGGTCGAGTGATCGACCGCCCATGCAGCGCCGCGAGGGCGGCTGTCAGGGCGGGTCGGTAGCGTCGGGGCGTGGACCCGTTGGCCAGCTTCTCGGACCCTGTGCGGGCGTGGTTCTCCGCCTCGTTCCCGGAACCCACCGACGCTCAGGCGCAGGCGTGGCCGGCGATCGCAGCGGGTGAGCACACGCTCCTGTGCGCCCCGACCGGTTCGGGCAAGACCCTCGCCGCGTTCCTGTGGGCGCTCGACGACCTGGGATCGCGTCAGGCTCCGGATGCGGACGGGTCGGCCAAGGCCGGAACCCGGGTGGTGTACGTCTCGCCGCTGCGGGCGCTGGCGGTCGACGTCGACAAGAACCTGCGTGGTCCGCTGCGGGGCATCTCCCTCGCGGCGCAACGGCTGGGTGTGTCGTACCGGGAGCCGACGATCGGCGTGCGCACCGGTGACAGCTCCTCACAAGAACGCCGTCGACTGGTCCGGGATCCGCCCGACATCCTGATCACGACCCCCGAATCGCTCTACCTGATGCTTACCTCCCAGGCACGGGAGACGTTGCTCGGCGTCGAGCGCATCATCGTCGACGAGATCCACGCGCTCGCCGCGACCAAGCGCGGCGCGCACATGGCGCTGTCGCTCGAGCGGCTGGAGCACCTGCTCGTCGCCAACGGCGCTGCACCCGACCCGGTCCGTGGGTCGGTGGTGCAGCGCATCGGACTCTCCGCCACGCAGCGACCGCTCGAAGTCGTCGCCGCCTTCCTTGCCGGTAACAATCCCGCAACGGCAACGCCTCGTCCGGTTCGCATCGTCGACGCCGGTGTCCGCAAAGAGCTCGATCTGCAGGTGATCGTGCCGGTCGACGACATGGGTGCGCTCGGCGAGCAGCCCCAACCGTCGGAGCGGGGTGCTACGGGCGCACCGGGCGCCGGCGGTCCGCCTCGACGGTCGATCTGGCCGTCGATCCATCCGATGCTGCTGGACCTGGTGGAGCAGCATCGCTCCACGTTGGTGTTCGTCAACGCCCGGCGTCTCGCCGAACGCCTCGCCAGTCGGCTCAACGAGTTGGCCGCAGAAGAGCCGGACGCCCCGGTGCCGATCGCCGGCGCGTCCGGTCCGGCGCAACGTGGTGCTCGGGCCTTCACCGGCGACGAGGCCATCGGGTTGTCGGCCGCGGACTCCGGCTCAGAGCTCGTCAAGGCGCATCACGGTTCGCTGTCGCGGGAACGCCGACTTCAGATCGAAGACGAGCTGAAGCGAGGCGACCTTCGTGGGTTGGTCGCGACCAGCTCATTGGAGCTCGGCATCGACATGGGTGCGGTCGACCTCGTGGTTCAGGTCAGCTCCCCCGGCAGCGTGGCGGCGGGCCTTCAGCGCATCGGCCGGGCGGGGCACCAGGTCGGAGCGCCGAGCCGTGGTCGGATCTTCCCCAAGCACCGTGCGGATCTGCTCGAAGCAGCGGTCGTCGTGGCGCGCATGAAGGCGGGCCTGATCGAGACCACGTCGGTGCCGGCCAACCCGCTCGACGTGCTCGCTCAGCAGATCGTCGCCGCGTGCGCACTCGACGAGTGGTCCGTCGACGAGCTGTTCGCCCTCTGCCGCGGCGCCGCCAACTTCACCGGGCTGTCCCGGGAGATCTTCGACGCGACGCTCGACATGTTGGCCGGTCGCTACCCCTCCGAGGAGTTCGCGGAGCTGCGGCCTCGGGTCGTGTGGGATCGTCAGGCCGGCACCGTCCGCGGCCGATCCGGCGCCCAGCGCCTAGCGGTGACCTCGGGCGGGACCATCCCGGATCGCGGCCTGTACGGCGTGTTCCTGCCCGACGGCACCAGGGTCGGCGAGCTCGACGAAGAGATGGTCTACGAGTCCCGCGTCGGCGAGACGTTCCTGCTCGGGGCCTCCACGTGGCGGATCGAGGAGATCACCTTCGAGCGGGTGGTGGTCACGCCCGCTCCGGGTCAGCCGGGCAAGATGCCGTTCTGGCACGGCGACGGCCCCGGGCGGTCACCCGAGCTGGGCCGGGCGCTCGGCGAGTTCATCCGAGAGGTGCGCTCGCTGCCCCCGGCGCAGGCGCTGGATCGGCTCCGGACCGAACACGCCCTCGACGACCGGGCGGCGCAGAACGTGGTCGCCTACCTCGACGAGCAGGCAGAAGCGACCGGCGCTGTTCCCGACGACCGAACGATCGTCGTCGAACGCTTCCGTGACGAGATCGGCGACTGGCGACTGTGCATCCACTCCCCGCACGGCGCTGCGGTGCACGCGCCGTGGGCCACGGTGATCCGTGCCCGGTTGGAAGAGCACTTCTCGGACGGCATCAGCGGCGACGATGGCGGTGGTGGTGGCCACGGGGCGAGCATCGAGGTGCTGTGGTCCGACGACGGGATCGTCGTCCGGCTGCCGGAGTCCGCCGACGACGTGGCATCGGATCTGCTCTTCGGTGACCCCGACGAGGTGGAATCGGAGGTGGTCGCCACCCTGCCGGGTACCAGCGCGTTCGCCGCCCGGTTCCGCGAGGCGGCTGCACGTGCGCTGTTGCTGCCCCGGCGTCGTCCGGATCAGCGCACGCCGTTGTGGCAGCAGCGCCAGCGAGCTGCGGACCTGCTCGCGGTGGCATCGAAGTACCCAGGGTTTCCGATCCTGTTGGAAGCCACACGGGAGTGCTGCAACGACGTGTTCGACCTCCCGGCGCTGCGTCGGGTGCTGAGCGAGGTGCGCAGCCGTCGTATCCGGGTCGTGCCGGTGGAGACCCAGACAGCGTCGCCGTTCGCCCGGTCGCTGCTGTTCGGCTGGATTGCCGTCTACATGTACGAAGGCGACGCACCGCTCGCCGAACGTCGCGCCGCCGCGCTGTCGCTCGACAGGGAGCTGCTGCGGGACCTCCTCGGCACCGAGGAGCTGCGTTCGCTGCTCGACGCCGACGTCGTCGCCCAAGTCGAACTGGAGCTCCAGCGTCTGACCCCGCAGCGCGCGGCCCGCGACGCGGACGAGGTGCATGACCTGTTGCGCATCCTGGGCCCGTTGAGCGCGCTCGAGATCTCGGCCAGGGTGCGCGACGACGTGGTGGACCGCGTCGAGGCGTGGATTCAGGAGCTGATCGAGACCCGTCGCGCCATCCGTGTCGGGGCGGTCGTGTTCGAAGGTCCGGGCGGTCGTGCGGGCGGTGACGGGCGCCGCGATGCTCTTGGGTCGTCAGATCTGTTCGTGGCTGCTGCCGAGGACGCGGCCCGCCTGCGCGACGCGCTCGGTGTCGCGGTTCCGGTGGGGCTGCCCACGGCGTTCACTGATCCCGTCGACACGCCGGTGCGGGACCTGGTCGAACGCTTCGCCCGCACCCACGCACCGTTCACGACGTCACAGGTGGCTGCTCGGATCGGTCTGTCCGCCGAAGTGGTGCGCGCCGTCCTCGGTGAGCTGGTCCGCGACGGGCGGGTGGCAGAGGGCGACTTCACCCCGGGCGGCACCGAGCGCGAGTGGTGCGACGTCGATGTGCTGCGTCAGATCCGCCGCCGGTCGCTGGCAGCGCTGCGTCAAGAGGTCGCACCGGTCGAGGCGCCTGCGCTGGTGCGCTTCCTGCCGCAGTGGCAGCTGGTCGGCTCGCAGCGACGCGGGCCGGATGCGGTCGCCGAAGCGGTCACGATCCTGCAAGGCGCTGCGCTGCCAGCGTCGCTGCTCGAACCCGACGTGCTGGCGATCCGAGTGCAGGACTACTCGCCGGCGGACCTCGACCAGCTGTGTGCCAGCGGCGAGCTGGTCTGGGCAGGAGCGGGCGCGTTGGGAGCCCACGACGGCCGTGTGCGTCTGGTGTGGCGAGACCAGGCCCCGGCGCTGCTGCCGGCACCGCCCGACGCCGTCGATGCCGGAACCGATGAGCCGCACCATCGGGCGATCCGCGAGCGACTCGCGGATCGCGGTGCCTCGTTCTGGTCCGACCTCGTCGCAGCGGTGGCCGATGCCGAACTGCCCTACGACGACGACACGGTGCTCGCTGCGTTGTGGGACCTGGTGTGGGCGGGGGAGGTCACCAACGACACGCTCGCCGCGCTCCGCGCCAAGGTTGCGGGCGGCGCGTCGCGTCGTGGCTCCGGGGCCCGTTCGCGTCGGGCGGGTCCCAACCTGCGACGCGTCAACCGGCTCGGACCGCCCGCTGCAGCCGGGCGTTGGTCGCTGGTCTCGCCGCTGTGCCAACCGGTGCCGACGCCCACAGAATCGGTGACCACTCGGGCGTTCCAGCTCTTGGAGCGATACGGCATCCTGACCCGGGAGATGGCGCTCGCCGAAGGCCAGAGCGGCGGGTTCGCCGGGGTGTACCCGATGCTCAAGCTGCTCGAAGAGCGTGGCCAAGTCCGTCGCGGCTACTTCGTGGCCGGCCTGGGGGCCGCTCAGTTCGCCTCGCCCGGAGCGGTGGACCGGCTGCGGGCCGCAGGTGCCGATGCCGTGCCGGGCCCGGACGCCGGCTTCGACCACGACGGGACCGACATCGGCGCACGCACTCCTTGGGTGTCGGATCCGGACCGCTGGGAGGCGGAGCAGACGGCACCGGAGCCGGTCGGGTGGGTGCTGGCCGCCACCGACCCGGCGCAGCCGTTCGGCGGTGCCCTCAGCTGGCCGGCGTCGTCGGGGCATCCGGCGCGAGCAGTCGGTGCGTATGCGGTGATCGTCGACGGCCATGCCTGCGCCTACCTGGAGAAGGGCGGCCGCAGCCTGCTGACCTTCGCCGGCGCCGACGATCACCCGGAGTGGATCTCCACGCTGGCGTCGCTGGTGCACTCGGGGCGGGTGCGACGGCTCAGGATCGAGTCGATCGACGGGTCATCGGCTGCATCGTCGCAGCGGGCGGCGGCGTTGCAGTCGGCGGGATTCGTCGAGGGCTACAAGGGGCTCACCCTCGGGCGTTGACCCGTGCAGGCGTCGTCTATCCTCGACCCACGCACTTGGACACCTGTCCAGGTTCTCGGGGGCATCAGGAGCCGTCGAGCGCATCGAGCACCGTGTCGCCCCTCGGGCCGACGCGTGAGGGGGATCACGTGGATCGCAATCGTCGCTTCGAAGGCAAGGTCGTCTTCATCACCGGCGTGGCTCGGGGGCAGGGCCGCAACCATGCCATCCGCTTCGCTCAGGAAGGGGCCCGCATCATCGGCATCGATCTGTGCCACGACCTGGAGCACGCGCCGTATCCGCTGTCGACGCCCGAGGACCTGGCCGAGACCGTGCGCCTGGTCGAGGCGGCGGGCGGAGCGATGCACGCCGAGCAGGCCGATGTCCGCGATCGCAAGGCACTGAAGTCCGTCGTCGCAGCCGGGATCGACAAGTTCGGTCGCCTGGACGTGATCCTCGCCAACGCCGGGACCTACTCGCCGATGCCGGTGCAGTTCGTCGCCGACGACAGCTGGGCGGAGACCGTCGACATCAACCTCACCGGGGTGTACCACACGGTCAAGGTCGGAATCCGCCAGCTGATCGAGCAGAACGAAGGCGGCGCGATCGTCATCACGTCCTCGACTGCCGGGATCAAGGGCTTCTACGGCGCCCCGGCGTATTCGGCGGCCAAGCACGGCGTCGTGGGGCTCATGCGGTCGCTCGCTCTGGAGCTCGCCCCCAACCAGGTGCGGGTGAACACCGTGCATCCGACGTCGGTGTACACGCCGATGATCATCAACGACGTGTTCCCCAAGTTGGTGCGCATGGACCTCCCGGATCCGGGCGAAGCGGAAGCCGCCGAGTTCCTCAAGGAGATGCAGCCGATGGGCAACCCGTGGATCCACGTCGACGACGTGAGCAACACGATCCTGTTCCTGTGCTCCGACGATGCTCGTTACATCACCGGTTCGTCGATCGCGATCGACGCGGGTGCACTCACCAAGTAGTCGACCATGTTCTGTGTGCAACCAGTTGCGCTGTAGCGACTCTGTTGCACATAGAGCCAGACCGTGGCCGTTCTGTGTGCAACCAGTTGCGCTGGAGCGACTCCGCTGCACATAGAACCGGGCTGTTGCACGCAGAGCCCAGACCGTTGCACACAGAACCGGGCCGTTGCGCACTGCGCGCTGCTCTCCGCGATGATGGCGACGTGCCGGCGCTGAGGACGGAGCTCACCGAGATCGTCACGGGACTGGGTGCGCTCGGCATCGATGACCTCGACGCGGTGCTCGACGACCGGATGCCCGCCGCGCTGCGCAACGTCGATGCCGACACGTGGGCTCGGGTCGTCACGGCGCATCGGGACGGCACGTTCCGGGCTGAAGTGCTCGCCGCGTGGAACAACGGTCGGGCGTTGTTCCGAGCAGTCGACGGGCTGCGGCTCCGTCGCCCCGAGCTGGTGGAGTGGAAGGGCGGTCACCGTGATCCCGGCGACGAGTCCGTACCAGCGGACCTGCGAATCGACCACGTCTACCTGGTGAGCTGCAAGTACCTGTCGAAGGTGCTGCACAACGCGTCCCCGGCGGCGGTGTTCGACCGCTTGCTGGCCGGTGGACCCATGCGTCGCTCCGACGACAACTGGTTCGACGTCGTCGCGGCGGCAGAGCACCAACGGCTCTACCAGCTGGTTCGCCGCACCTATGGCGACGCGTTCGAGTTCGGCGACACCGCCGGCAGCGCCATCGGCAGCGCCACGAGTCGCGACGGTCGCTCCGAGCTGCCGGAGCAGGTGACGTCGCTGACCGGAGGGCAGCGGAACGTGCTCCGCCAGCAGATCCCGCGGGACTGGACGAGCGACTGCGCCGCTGCGTATCAGACGCTTGTCGACGCGGTGGCCGAGCGGTCCGCGCAGCGCTGGCGAGCCGCCCTGGGCGACGGGTCCGGCCGTCATCGCACGATGCTGTGGCGCATCGTGCGGTTGGCGTCCGCGCCGTACTTCGTGCTCGGCACCGGGCCGAGTGCGTCGCTACGGCTGCGGGTCGCGACCCCGTGGGACTGGAACCAGGCCTTCGAACTTCGGCGGTTCGAGGTCGTGTCGGAGCCGGGCGGTCAGGCTCGCGTCGGCTGGAGGGCGTCGGTCAGGGACCGGTCGACCGCAGCCGAGCACGAGCTCGTCGGTCATGTCGAGGTCCGATGGAGTCACGGGCGATTCGGCGGACACCCCGAGGCCAAGGTGTACCTGGACACGCCGCACAGCCTGGTGCCCGGCTACTTCCCGCTCAACTGAGCAGCGCGTCGACCCGAGCAGAGCGTCCACCTGGTTGGCGTGTCGGCGGGAGCGCCTACCATCCCGATCATGCCGAGCATCGAGCACATGACCACCGCAGTGAACGCCTACACCGCCGCGCACTCCGCCGGCGACCTCGACGCGATCGCCGCGTTGTTCTCCGAGGACGCCGTGGTGGCGGACCCAGTGGATCAGCCAGCGCACCGTGGGCGGGATGCCGTGCGGGCGTTCTTCGCCGGAGCCCACGAGCTCGCCGAGTCCATGGACCTGCACGCGACCGGCCCGATGCGAGCGGTCGGCAGTTGGGTGGCCGTGCCGCTCGAGGCGATCACGACGATCGGCGACATGCGTCTGAAGATCGACATCATCGACGTGTTCACCTTCGACGATGATGGGCTCATCTCCGACATGAAGGCCTACTGGACCGCGTCGGACATCCGGCCGTACGAGGGCTGAGTTCGTTCCGGCCGGGTCGTCGGATCAACCGCGGCCGAGCACCCGGTCGACCGCGATCTCGATCGCGACTCGGTCGTCGCGTTCACCGGGCTGGCGGTAGCGCGCGGCGTACGCATCGGCTGCGAGCGCCACCCGTGCCGGGTCGTCGGTCACCGACGACGTTCCCTCGAGAGTCAGCCATCGGCCCCCATCGACCTGGCTCACCGCACATCGGCCGCCTCGTCGAGCGTTGGCGACCTTCTGCGAGGACGCGAACGTGATGATCCGCACCAGTTGCTCGGCAGGGTCGTAGGTGAACCCGACGGGCACCACGTGCGGGGAGCCGTCCGCTCGCAGCGTGCTCAACGTTGCGAGGTGGTACTCCGCCAGGAACTCCAGCGCGGTCGTCGACAGATCGGCAGGTGCGGTGCTCATGGTCCCATCCTCGCACCCCGGTTCTGTTGCGCAGAACCGCGGAGAACCCCGCGCTTCTGCGCAACAGAACGGGGGTGAGGGCCGGGGTGGGTGTCGTGGAACGGGGGTGCGTCAGGTGGAGGAGATGGCCTTGAGGACGTCGAGCTTGGCGGCGCGACGAGCCGGCAGCCACGCGGCGACGATGCCGGCGAACGCTGCGATCACCGTGATCACGATCAGCTGCACCACCGGAAGGTGGTACGTGAAGATGCCGGGGTTGTTCGACGAGATCGCCACGGTCAACGCTCCGGAGAACGCGACGCCGAGCACCAACCCCATGAGTGCTCCAAACACGGCGATGATCGCCGCTTCGTAGCGGACGGTTCGCTTGAGCTGCTTTCGTGACATGCCCACGGCGCGCAACAGGCCAAGCTCGCGGGTGCGTTCGAGGATCGACAGCGACAGGGTGTTGGTGATGCCGATCAACGCGATCAGGATCGCGAGCGCGAGCAGCCCGTAGACGATCGCCAGGAACATGTCGATCGGGGCGGTCTGCGCGGTGGCGTACTCCTGAAGGTCCTGCACCGTCACCGTCGGCAGGTCCTTCACCAGCGCATCGAGTTGCGATCGCACCTCGCTCTTGGGCACGCCGTCCTTGCCTCTGACGAAGATCTGGAAGTCGGAGTTGAAGATCGGCAGCTGGCTCGGTTCGAACGTCGCCATCGGCAGCCAGATGTTGCCCTGGCCGATGTTGCGCTCGTAGATCAGCGCCACCTTGAGGTCCTGGCGTCCGGTGACTCCGAAGTACACCGGGATGGTGTCGCCGAGCTTCCAGCCACGCTTGTCGGCGTAGTCCTTCTGGACACCGAGCGTGCCCGCCACCATGTCCGACGGCGAGCCTTCCAGGTCGCCGACGCCCAGCACCTGGAACCAGGTGGCCGGATCGATGCCGATGACGGGGGTGTCTTCGCCCGGGGGAGCATCGTTGGTGGAGCCGAACGTGCCGGACGGGACCGTGGTGGCGGTCGTGTCGGCGTTCTCGACCGCCTTCTTGTCCAGCAGGCGCATGAACCCGAACCGCATCGGACTCGACACGTCGACCGACGACAGCTGGTCGATCTGAGCGTTGAGCGTGGGCGGGATCGCTCCGAGCGACGTGACCGACGCGTTGGCGACCACGTAGTCGGACTTGATCGACGTCTGGAACACCGAGTCGGAGCTGGACTTGATCGACGAGGCGATGATCGCGATCAGCGTGACGAGCGTGACGCCGATCGTGAGCGCTGCGGCCGTCGACGCGGTGCGCTTGGGGTTTCGCGCCGCGTTCTCGCCGGCCAGATGAGCGGAGATACCGCCGGTCCAGCCGAAGGGGATCGACAGGAGTCGGGCGACCGGTGCGGCGAGCGTCGGACCGATCACGACCGCGACCGACACCAGGACGAGCACCGCACCGGCGCCGACTTGGAACAGCGGGTTCGGGCCCATGTCGGTCAGGCCGAACCCGACGAGGACGCCGCCGAGCACCAGCAGTACCGCTCCCCAGACCTTTCGGGACCGCGATAGGTCGGAGCGGTCGATCGACACCGCGCTCATGGCGGCGATCGGAGGCACCCGGCTGGAGCGGATCGACGGAGCGAGCGCGGAGAGCACAGTGATGCCCACGCCGACCACGAGGGCGAACAAGAAGGTGCCGGATCCGGGTAGCGCCACGCCGCCGGACACGGTGAACAGGCTCTTCATCGCGTTGGCCAGCAGCGTGGCGATGACCACCCCCAACGCAAGGCCGAGCACCGACGCGATGAGTCCGACGATCAACGCCTCTAGCAGCGCGGCGCCGAGGACCTGGCGTCGACGGGCGCCGACCGCGCGCAGCAGGGCAGTCTCTTGGGTGCGCTGCTGCACGATGATCGAGAACGTGTTGTAGATGATGAAGATCGCGACGAACAGGGCGACGTAGCCGAAGACGCTGACGAAGGTGCCCAGGATGTCGACGAACTGCGAGATCGACTGCTGGTTCTCCTCGACGAACGCCGCGCCCGTCACGACCTGGGTGTCGGGAAGTGCGGCGGCGAGCCGGTCAGCGATCTGGCGCTGCGACAAACCTGGGTCGGCCTTGACGACCACGTAGTTGAACTGGTCGGGCTGATTGGTCAGCCGTTGCGCGACCTCGGTGGTGAAGAAGATCGGCTTGGCGCCGGTCTTGCCCTTGCCGTCCTTGCCAAGTCCGACGGTGCCGACCAAGCGGAACGTCTCGACGCCACCGGTGAGCGTGGCGACCTTGACGTCGCTGCCGACCTTTGCGTTCAACGACTCCGCCGTGGTGTTGTCGAGCGCGATCTCGGTGGCCGACTCGGGGCCGCGTCCGGCGCTGAGACCACCCGTGCCCATGATCGAGTCGGGCGTCCAGTTGTAGGTGATGGTCGGCGGACCGAACCCGCCGCCGAACACCTTGCCGTCGGGTCCGATCAGCTGGTTCCCTGTGGACTCGACCACGCCCTGGGCGACCGCGACGCCGTCGACCGCCGCGGTCTGCTCGACGGTCGCTGCGGGTACGGGGTTGCGGATGGGCTGGCCGAACGGCGTCTCGGTGGTGCGCGGCGAGCGGACCACCGCGTCCACGCCTTCGTACACGTCGCCGACGAGGCTCTTGATCGAGTCGCTGAGCGTGGCTGACAGCAGTTGCGTGCCGGTCAGGAACGCAATGCCCAGCACGACCGCGATGGAGGTGGTGACGAGCCGACGCTTGCGCGCCATCAGGTCCTTGAGCGCGACGCGAAGCATCCGATCAGTCTCCGAGCTGCTTCATGAGGTCGAGCACGCCCGCTGCAGTCGGCTCGGCCATCTCGGTCACGATCTTGCCGTCGACGAGGAACACCACACGGTCGGCGTGCGCGGCGGCGTTGGCGTCGTGGGTGACCATGACGATCGTCTGGTGCAGGTCGGTCACGGCGTGGCGCATGAACTGGAGGATCTCTCCGCCCGAACGGGAGTCCAGGTTGCCGGTCGGTTCGTCGGCGAAGACGATCTCGGGCCGGCTCGCCAACGCCCTGGCGACCGCGACGCGCTGCTGCTGGCCACCCGACAGCTCGCTCGGACGGTGCGACAGACGGCTTGCCAGCCCGACGGTGCTGATGACCTGGTTCATCCACTCTGTGTCGGGCTTGGTGCCGGCGAGGTCCATCGGCAGCGTGATGTTCTCTGCTGCTGAGAGCGTGGGGATCAGGTTGAACGCCTGGAAGACGAAGCCGATCTTGTCCCGTCGCAGTTCTGTCAGCTGACCTTCCGACAGGTCGTCGAGGTACGTGTCGCCGATGAAGACTCGCCCTGCGCTGAGGCGGTCCAAGCCGGCGAGGCAGTGCATGAGCGTGGACTTGCCGGAGCCCGACGGGCCCATGATCGCGGTGAAACGGCTGCGCTCGAAGCTGACGGTGACGCCGTCGAGTGCACGTACCTCTGTGTCACCTTCGCCGTACACCTTGCGCGCGTCGATGGCGCCGGCGGCGGCGACCTGCGTGGTGCCCGCGGCGCTGCTTGCGGACGGATCGGTGGGGGGCATGGACACGGTGGTGCTCCTCCGGACGGGTCGTTCGACACTACCCGTGGCAGAACCAACCTGAACGTCGATTCGAGTCGGGCCCGGATCGCGTCGAGCCCGGTCCGCGTCCGCTCAGTTGGCGGTGGGTGCGGTCGTGCACATGCGTTGGCCGAGCGGACCGAGGTGTGCGCCCAGCAGGCGGGTCCAGTTGTCGCGAACCTCGGGACGGGCCCGAGCTGCGATGCGGAAGAGCCGGCGGGCGTCACGGCCCTTCTGGAGCCGAACGGCAGCGACCGCTCCGGACGTGGCGTAGCGGGCGAGCAGCGCCTCGTCGGGGATCGGGGTGCGGGCCAGTGCGTCGAGGCCCTGCATCGCCAAGTGCAACGCGAGCTCGTCGTCGGATCGCGATGGGCTGAGTGTCTCGC
>Ga0209023_10000385_pt1 | contig 69397 bp, 66 predicted proteins | sample LakOneMetagenome_FD_187468 | JGI IMG/M metagenome (GOLD analysis project Ga0209023, IMG submission 187468) | Freshwater and sediment microbial communities from Lake Erie, Canada (SPAdes) (version 2) | ecosystem: Environmental > Aquatic > Freshwater > Lentic | place: Lake Erie, Canada...
GTGCTGCTCGTATCCGAAGCTGGCCAGGTTCAAGCCCGCTGTCGTGATCTGCCAGATCAACGGCTGCCGGCGCGCCCCGATACCGGACTTGATCACGTCGTAGATCTCGCGATTCGGATGGGCGTGCACCTCGTCGAGGATGCCGCCGTGCGGGTTGAGGCCGTCCATGGTGTTCGAGTCGCGTCCCAGGGGGACGAACTTGTCTGCCTTGCCGCGAACGAACAACTCACTACGCCGTTCCGAGATCTGGCGACGGAGGTGCGGGCTGGCGGCGACCATGCGGACCGCCTCGTCGTGCGTGATGCGCGCCTGGTCCATCTTCGTCGCCGCCGTGTAGACCTCAGCGCCCCCCTCCCCATCGAAGAAGAACAGATACAGCCCCACGCCCGCGAGCTTCGTGCTCTTGCCATTCTTGCGCGGAACCTCCTCCCACACCTCGCGGAAACGGCGCGTCCCGTCTTCCCTCATCCAGCCGAAGGCTAAAGCGATCCAAAATTGCTGCCAGAGGGTCGGCACGAACGTTTGGCCAGCCCACTCGCCTTTCGAGTGCTTGAGGAAAAGGAAAGACTCCAGGGCATGCTGCGCGTGTGCGTCGGAAAACCACAGCCCGCGCAGGTAACCGAACTCCAGGTCGCGGTAATGGCGCTCAACCGCCATCCGCGTCCAGCGGCAGACCGGGATCTCGCCGGCCAGCACGGCGCGGCCATACTGGTCCCAGTCGAACGTCGACGCCGAGGTGTCGACAACCTGCGCGCTCATTTGACCAGCCGCATGCCCAGGCCGGCCTTCTTATTCTTGAACGCCTCGATCGGATCATCGAACAGGTTACCTTGCGGGCTGTCGATCGAGCTGCCCTTGATCTTCTGGAAGCTGGGGATCGTCAACGCCGCTTCCGGCAGCCATTGCAGGAGCGATTTCTTGTGATCGCGGGCGACGTAGTAAAGCGGATGCGGCGTGCGGTAGCCGTTCGCGCTTTCCGTGATGTAGTTCCCGCCGTTCTCGGCCTTGTACTTGTCGAGCTGCTCGGTTGCCTCGACCCAGTCGACGAACGTCCGGCAGATCACGGTCAACGCGAGGCCGTCGGTGCGATGCACCAGGCCGTACTCCAGCAGCGCCGCCGTGACGTGGTGCCACACCTTTTTTTCCTTCGGCGACAGCTTGGCCGGCATGTCCGGAACGGCAGATTCGATGATCGCGTTGATGCGATCGCACGAGGAAGCGGCTGCGTTGTTCACGCTCGGCATGCCCGCTAGATGGCTCGGTGCGCTCATGGAGGACTCCGTTCTAAAAAAAGCGACCCTGCAAAAGCGCACGGTCTCGTTTGGACACCCCCCCCTCTTGAATTTTCAGCTCACGCAAAAAGAAGGGAAACATACGGTGTACGTGTGATGGCACTCAACCTTTTGAGTACCCCCACCCCCCTACAGCGTTGGAATCGAGAGCGGCACTTGGTGCGCGCCCTTGTTGACCTCAGCGGTCATGCCCTTCATGAGCATGACCACCTTGGTATTCGGCAGCCGCTTCTGGAAATGCTGGCCGACTACTTGAAGCTGCTGACCAGTGAGATAGCGGTCCGAAGTGATCAACACCACGTCGTTCGGGCTAACCACTTGGGCGCGGACATTGCCTAAGATTTGTTCGATGCTCATTCCTGCTCCGTTGGTAAGTTCTTGCGACCCCAACCACCATCTGTAGTTGCGGTCTTAACGTCATGGCATCGCTTGCACAAGCTCTGCCAGTTATCGGTATCCCAGAAAAGGTCCTGGTCGCCCTTGTGCGGAATGACGTGGTCGACCACGTTGGCCGCGACCGTGCGGCCCTGTCGGGCACACTCAGCACAGAGAGGCGCTCGCAGCAGGAACGTCTCACGCGCCTTGCGCCACTTCGCGTTATAGCCGCGCGATGAAGCCGAACCACGGCGAGCATCGGTTTCCTTCTGGCGTTGGGTCTCGTGCTTCTGACAGTAGCCAGACACATCAACGAGCGTGGAGCAGCCAGCGTGGCGGCATATCGACTTGGCACGGAAGACCATTGCTTTGTATCCTGGTGAGAACCGCTGCTGCAGACGTCTGCACTACTTCCACAACCCGAGGCCAGGCGGCGTCCAACAATCGCTTGAGGGTCGCGCTATGGCCGTCTATCATTGCGGCAGGTAGTAAGGCGGTTGAATAAAAAAAGCCCTGCAGGCAGGGCAAACATGAAAGCGTATATCCGCCGCTTATGTTCGCGGTTCGAGACGGATCACCACCTTTCGCTGTTGAGATCAGGTTCATCACGGACCAAGAGCGACGCTGTGCAGGGAGCTGGTGTTGTTGCGTCTACTGTTTATCCCGGTACGAGCGGGTGCCGCCCCATGGTTTCAGGAGCTGGGCCAGCAATTGGCGCTGGACGTCGGCCACGACTACAGCATGTGCTTTGCAGGGAGCCTCGCCCCTGGCGCGTGATGATCGATTGCCTATCGCATAAAGTGTTCGGAAACGAAAAAGCCCGCACGTGGCGGGCTTCGTACACAGTTACTCCGAGAATGACCGAAATATATACCCGCTGTAACGGTTTCGTCAAAGCATTTCTTTCGACCTCGCAACAACACCGTGTTCAATGAACACCGGCTCCAGGCGCGCCACCGCACTTTGCTCTATGACGCGCACATGATTCTTCATCTTGCACGAAGCACGCATGTATTTCATGTGACTGCCGCCGAACTGATCGGCAAGATCTCGCGTGCTGATCTCGATCTTCTTGTGGTTCGCGAACATCCGGCCCAGCATGCAATCGATCGCCAGGGTGTTGATACGCGGTAGCATCGGCGCAAAATAATCGGTTAGGTTCTGGATCGCCTGTATGCGCTCGGGCGAGAAAGCGAACCGTCGCCGGCCCGCTCCGCCTTCGGCCTTCGGTGCCGGGCCGTTATCAAGGGACCGCACTGAAGTCGACTGCTCGTATGCCACCTGGACGCGCTGTTCAAGACGCAGCGCCTCCTCCAGCTGGGCACGGAGGGCCTTAACATCATCCCGCGCCTGCTCGAACAATTCACGACTTGCAGCGCCGCCTCCAGGCGTCCAAGGCGACAGCCTGGCCTGCGCCGCACTTAGCCGGTCACGGACGGTCAGCACGTCTGCGCGGACCCGCTCCAGGGCGACAATCGCCTGCTCGCCCACCTCTGCAGGAAAGTCCTCGAAGTCAGTGCGACCGTACTTCGCCTGCAGGACCCAACGCTCGATCGGCGGCAGGTTTGTGACCACGGCCTGCGTGATGAGCGCGCACTGTGCGCGCACGTCGGCGCCGCTCAGCCCCTCGAAGTTGATGTTGCCGCTCCTCTCACCGCGCAGTTGATCGAGCCAATTGCGCTGATTGCCGTCGACCAGCTTGATCGACTCCATCACGCGGATCAGCGCCTTGCGGAACGGTGCGTCCTGCATGGCCGGCTGCGACATCACCAGGAACGCTACATGCACTGCCTGGCCGGCGTTCTCGAATATGGCCCGCTCTTCTTCGACTACCATGTCCATCATTCAATCCCTTTCACTCTTGGTTGTTTTACCGCGTCAGGCACGTACTTGTGCTGCCTTCCCTGCCGATCTATGAACAAGTAGGGATTGCCCTGCTCGTCTTTTATTACCCTCGATCCTTGCCATACCGGGGTGCCGACCGAGTGACCGTTTTCGGTCGCTGAGAACACCGGCTCTCCCCGCATCCCAGCGGCAATGATCTTGTTGATGTGCTCAGCGCCGAACGCACTTCGAAGATCATCGATCCATGCCGCGACCGTCGGCATTTGATCTCGCATTCCTCCACTCGCCATCTCCATCCCTTCGCAGAACAATTATTCTTCTATCAACTGTCCATAGTGTCCATATAGTGTCCACATGAAGTAACCCATATTTCTATTGGGTTTGTTGACACTATGGAGACTATGGATAGTTAAAAATGAATCCATTTAAAAAACGAATGCTGCTCAATCACTTCTCGGCTATTTCTTTACTCATACGTGCGCGTGGACGCAAATTTAACCCTCCATACTGCCCATAGTGTCCACATCCTCAATAACGGCGGGCGGTCCTTCGTGTGGACAGTTGCGTCAATGTGGAGGGTTAACTGTCCACAGTGCCAGCATCGCCATGCCTGTACTTCTTCAGCGCCGTCTCAAACAACGATGCGGCACCCTCGGCCCACTCTTTCAGAGACTTACCTTCTGGCCGATCACCAATGCAAAACACAGCCCTCTGCTTCACGTCCTCCCCAAGGTCGTATGTGATCAACTCTCTCTTGATCGCGCCACCTGCATAGCGTTGAATGGTCGGACTGAACATGGTGAGCGTCGTGTACCTCGACTCACCGGATTGGGCGCACCAGGTCTGGAAGGCCATGTACAGTCGTTTGACGCTGCACGTGACGAACGGCAGCGGAATTTCCCCTTTCGACCATTCCCGGTAGAATCGCTCGGCAGGCATCAAGCTCTTTTCGATAAGCGCGTCTTTCGCCTTGTTGTAGATTGGCTTTGTGTGCTCGTTGAAGTCGCCCATGTCCAGCTCGTGCATGAGGTAGTAGTAAAACGCCTCAATGCCGCCTGCAGCGATCTCCTGCGCCACGCCGGTATAGAAGTCCCGCCCCAGGGCGGGTGGCGTCCACACGACCAGGTAGCGCCGATCGGTCTTATCCAGGGCGAGCGGCTGCAGCTCGTTGGACAGGAACACGAAATTCATCTGGTTCGCTTCACTATGCTCGGGCAGGCCCTTCGGGTTGACGATGATAGTGTCGCCCGACACCAGGTATTTGAGCTTCCCCTTCATCTGCTTCAGCTCGGCGCGCGTGACAACTTCATCGGCGACCATGAACAGCTTCATCGACGCCCAGTCGTTGAAGTTCGATTCGAGCTGGGCATTCCCGATGACGTAGCCATACTCGCCATAGATGGCCTTGACTACCTTTTCGAAGAAGAAGTTTTTACCGGACCCTTCGTCGCCGTGCATGATGATGGAGGTCTCCATCTTCGCGCCGGCATTGCGCAGGGGGTAGGCGAGCCATCGCGATATCCAGGTCTCAAGCTCCTCGGAACCGTTGCACAGGTGATAGAGGAGCGTGCGGATCTGGAGGCAGTCGCCCTTGCGGGGCTTCATCTTCCAGCCGCTGAACAGATTGACGGTCGCGGTCGGGCCGCTCTTGGCCGGACTGGGCGTCTCGCTCGGATCGAACACGATGTTCTTTTTCAGCACCCACTTGCGCGCCTCGCCGCCCCAGAACTTCATGACGTCGTTGTTCTGGACGATCGTGCGCATCGCTGACAGCTTCATCAGCATCCGCTGCCGGCAGTCCCACACCAGGTCCTCGCCATAGATCAGGATGAAGTTTTCGAGGACGTCGTCGACGTGATCCCAGTGCGCCTGCCCGTATTCCTTCTTGGGCTTTTCCTTTTTGGGCTTGTCCTTCTTGCTCGACTCCTCCTCCCCCGCCCCCTGGCCGTCAGGCCCGCCAGGCGCGTGATACGGGGCGTCCGTGGGCATTTCCGCATCGAAGCGCGCGTCAAAGTCCGCCGGCAGCTCGTCGTCGCCTTCAGGCGGCTGCTTCGCACCAGGGGGCGGGGGGGCGAGGGACAGAACAGCAACAGCAGAATCGGAGGTGGAAATCGTCGCGTCCGGGGCGGCTGCCGCCGCAGGGGGGGCGGGGGAATCAAGTTTGGGCTGCTTCGCAGCAAGGATGGAAAGGGCGAGTTGCGCTCCCACAGATTCCAGCCCCTCCTCTGCATGAAGGTCATTGAAATCGGTCAGCTTGCGCGCACCGCGGTTCTTGAAGAGCGGCATCGCAACGGATGCGTTGCCCACGGCGGCGGCAGCAGCATGGCAGGCTGCTACGCCCGCATTGTGGTACTTCTTGTTCGCTACCTTGCGCCCGCGCCGGATGTCCGCCTCGATGTAGCGGATACCTTGCGGGTCTGTGCGCCACCATGCGGTAACGGTCACTTCCTGCCCGTCGTCGGCCAACACCAGGTGCGTCGCCCCGTCGATCGCGACCGGGGCGGAGACATTGAATTCCTCGCGCAAGCGCTCGATGTATCGTTCGGTCAACTGGTAATCATCGTCAGCGAGGAAGAGCAAATGCGCGCCCGGGTAGCTCACGCGCAAACGCTTCGCTACCGCCATGATCTCGCCGGCGCTGAAGGCTACGGCGACGGGCAGGTCGATCATGGCGCTAACGCTCATGCGAGCGCTGGCGCAGGTCGCGTAGCCCTCCCCGACCGCGATGATGTCCGCGCCGTCAAGGGAGCCGAGCGTGTGCGATGCACCCGCCTTTTCCATGTCCTTGCTGTAGAGCTTTTCGCCGGCCTGGTCGATCTTCTGGAGGCCGACCAACTGGCCATCGCGCACCAGGGGGATCAGCAGAAGACCCTTATCGCTCACGCGTACGCCCTCGCCCTTTACGAGCTTGCGGGTCAAGTAAGGATGTTCAACGGGGTTGTTCTCTGCCTTGCTCCAGGCGTCACGGGCGCGGTTTGCGGCTAGGTGGGCCGCGTTGCTGCGCTTCTCGGCCTCGGCCCGCTCAACGGTGCGGCGCTGACGCGCATACTCGGCCTTCTCTTCGTCGCTCATGGCTTCCATGTCGACCGTGACGGGAACCGTGTTGCGGTTCTCGCCCTGGAAGAAGCCGAACGCGCCCGTGATGACGACGCGCCCCGATCGCAGGGGCATTTCGCGCAGGATGTACCAAGCCTTTTTCCCAGGGCCAAACCGGTGGTACTTGCCGTCGAGGATCGGGAGACTGCCCGGCAGTGGGGGCATGTCGTGATCAATCATTTGTGCGATAACCTGCCCTACATCGCTCATCCTTGGGTCGCTCCAGTTGCAATTTTCAGGCTGGTCTTGTGCTCGACAACATGGCTGCCATACCGCGAGGGGATCGACAGGTAATCGAACGCGCCCTCGCGCATCAACTGCAGGCGCACCTTGTTGTGCGGCTGCAGAGGGCGCTGCAGCGGCGCGCATCGCGGCGCGGCCAGAACAGGGGGCGGCATGCGCGGCGCCTCAGGCTCGACGCCGATGTGCAGAAGGCCATCGTCACTGATGAAGAACGACCCTTCGCGCTCGAAGATCTTCTTACGAATGATCAGCCGGTCCAGCACTTCGGTGTGGAACGAGTTCACCGTGGTCGACCAGCCCATTGCGCTCATCCACTGCGGAACCGTTGCGTGACCGCCCATTTCGTTGAGCTTCTTGAGCGCCAGGTATGCGCGGCTGCCGGCGCGTGGGCCATCGAGCGGGCCCTTCATTCCGCTTGCTCCTGGTCGCCACTGGCGACGAACACGCGCATCATCAGGCCCATCATTTCTTCGATGACCTTGTGCATCCGCGCAGCGTCCGCTTCCAGGATCTTGCGTTCACGCTTGTCGATTTCGCCGTCTTGGATGGCGTCCTCGAAGTGGTGCGCGAAAGCGCCCAGCTCTTTGTAGAGGCCACGCCATTTGGTGTCCAACTCTTCGGTGCCAATCTCAACGTCGACCGGCAGCTTGACGAACACGCCCCCGCTGGCGGTGGCGATCGCCTCGGCGAAGTGAGTCGTACCGGAGAAACTTTGCATCGCCATCGCGGTCTCAACCAACAGGCCCTGCCCTTTGCGCTCGTACACGCGGTTTTCCAGCGCATCGCGCTTCATCGCCAGGGCGCCGCACATGGCGTCCCAACCGCCAGGCATGGCGCGGTTCATTGCCAGGTAGGATTCTCGAATTTCCACAACTTCCCCTTTGGTTGGTGGTTTGCTAATTTCTTTATTTCAACTATCGTTCGACTTATCAACTTCTGCGGGCCGAGAGTGGTTCGCCAGCTCTGGCCAGATCTCGATCCAATCTAAAGGATGCAGATCGTCCTTTCTGTTCACGGCCCCACCGCTTAGTTGCTCGATCAAGACACAGCGCTTGGCCGAGATCGGTGCCACACCGGACGCCATCTGCGACAAGTAGGACGGCGACACGCCGAGGTCTTTTGCGAACTTCGCAACCTCGCCGCGCTTTAGCGAATCCAAGTAATCTCGTAGAGTCATTTCCCGCAGTCATTGTTTTTAAAGTTCGGCCAGTTTATTGAATACTAAACTCACAGTCAAGTGTTTGCTTGTTTAGAGATTACTAACCAAAATAAGGACTATGGAAATCACCGAAACCAGACGGTCCCAGCTCAAGAAATGGTTTACTGAGCGGACGATCCCGCCGAAAGAAAAAAGCTACCTGTCGCAGTTGATGACGGGCACGGCTTCGTTCGGCGAACGAGCGGCGCGACGTCTGGAAAAGGACTACGGGATGTCGCCTCGCTACCTAGACGGAGCCGAGGAAATCGATCTGGCGCTGGCGCGCGGTGACCACCTGGAGCTAGTCCAGGTTAAGCCCTATGCCAAAGCCGAGGAGATGGATCTGATGTGGATAAGTCCGCAAGATCGCGAGCTGTTGACGTTATTCCACGGCACGGACGACGACGGGCGGAAGACGATTCTCCGAGCCGCGAAGGCTGTCCCCCGTGTCGTAAAGCCTGTTGCTGTTGGAAACAAGCAACAGTGATGTAGTTTTTCTTGCCGGGTGATCTGCTGCTGCGCCCTCTGCGATTGAAAGGCACTCCCCCCTGCGCCGGTCATCCATTGCGATGTAAGCGGCCTTCCAGCGTTCGAAATTATCCATTACTCAAAAAATATCAATGTTTACAAAAACTAAACTGTAAGCCGGTTCCGCGATTCCCCATCAGCAATGGTGGCATGCTTTTCCCCTCCAAATCTATTAACCAAATGTAACAAATACTCTCCTGCGGCAATCCCGCAACACCTTCGCACATCCACTGGTTTATTTTTTACTTGACTCATAGTTTAGTATTAAATAAACTGCGCTGACTTACTCAACGGCCAGCAAGGACATGCAAATGCGAGTCTTCACAATTACCGTCGCAACCGGCACCAGCCGGGTCACCTACAACACCCGCTCAACATCGAGCATGGCCGCCTATATGGTCGCCCTGGAATCGTGCGCTGATCTTCCATGCGGCATCACGGTCAAGTTGGCATGAGCATGCCGACGACTACCACCAGGCCGGCCCCGACGCGGGCGGCGCACACGACTCCTATTGGCACTGGCGCCCTCCACCAAGCCCTCGAAGACGCGCGTGACCTGAGTCGTCTGCACGATTTTTGCCGTGCACACGTCTGCACTTCCGACGAAGTCTCCGCCGATGGCAAACGCCTGGACATGCTCAAGGTCTTCGCCCTGATGCGCGCTCGCGGCTACCAGGTCAGTGAGCCGAAGCATGCCCAACAGCAGCGCCGTCCCGGCTTTACGGCCTGGCTGGTCGACATCACCGTGCCAAGCCGTCACGTCGTGCAACTGGCGTTTTTCACTCCGAACCCCCCTCAGCAGCACCCGCACAACTCCACTCACCCCCACCGGAAAGCATCATGAAAAAAACCGCAAAGGCAGCGCCACAACAGCAGACCGCGAACGTCGTCGAAGTCAAACAGGAGGGCGAATTCAAAATCGTCCTGGTCAGCGACATACGTCCGTCCCCGGACAATCGCAAGCAATTCTCGGAACTGGCGTTGACAGAACTTGCCGCCAGCATCAAGGCGATGGGCGTCGCGCAGCCAATCCTGATCCGCCCTGTCACGCCCACCGCCGAACAGCCCGAGGCGTACGAAATCGTCGCGGGCGAGCGCCGCTGGCGCGGGTCGAAGCTGGCCGGCCTGCTCGAAATCCCGGCCATGGTTCGCGTCCTTAGCGACCTGGACGCCGCGAAGATCCGCATTCTGGAGAACCTGCAGCGCGAGAACCCGCACGAAATGGAAGAGGCCGAGGGCTACGAACAGCTCATGATGCGCCACGGCTACACCGCCGACCAGTTGGCGGAAGAGATCAACAAGAGCCGCGCCTATGTTTACGCACGCCTCAAGCTTTGCTCGTTGACCTCCCTGGTGCGCGAGCAATTCTTGCTCAACAAAATCTCAGCTTCGACTGCCCTGCTGATCGCCCGCATCGCTGTGCCCAATCTGCAGTTCCAGGCGTACAAGGAAATCGTTCGCGACAACAGCAGCTACGGCCCGATGTCGCACCGTGAAGCTGCTGGTCACATCCAGTCCCGCTACATGCTGGACTTGACGCAGGCGCCTTTCCAGATGACCGATGCCAAGCTGCTCGCCGCTGCAGGCAGTTGCGCCAAATGCCCGAAACGCTCCGGGAATCAACCCGAAGTATTCAAGGACATCAGTGCAGACGTGTGCACGGACCCTGATTGCTTCGCCGAAAAGAAAGCGGCATTGACCACTCGAACCATCACCGAGGCAAACAAAAAGGGCATCCCAATTCTTGAGGATGACGACCAAGAAGAAGAATTTTTCAAGCTGGGCGACTTCTCTGACGCCACCGACTACGTGAGCGAGATCGGTGGCGCGCCATACGACCAAAAGAACTATTACTCTTTCGTCGGCACCGTGTTGGAGCAAAAGGATCTGCCAGAGGTCAAGGCCTACATCAAGCAGCTCGGCAAGCTCATTCCTGTATTCGAGACTAGCGCCCTTAAAGTTGCGCTGCAGCGCGCCGGCATTTGCCGCAGCGACGACGAACTTGCTGCGCTCAACAAGGTGAAAGACGGCAAGGAAGCGGACCCGCAGGAAACCGACCGCCACTCCGCCAGGATCGCCAAGCAGAAATCTGCGGCCGAGACTGCACAGAATGAAACGGCCTACCGTGTTGCGCTCTACAAGAAGCTACGCGGGCACGGACTGGCCCATGGCTTCTCGCTCCAATCGCTGCGCGAGCTGACCAAACGCGTGCTGAACGACAACCCGCTTCCGGACGACGTTTTGACCGATACGTACGCCTTCGACACGGATGGCGATCAAGCAATCTGTGCGCACATCGATCAGGCCGAACTGCCGGAAATTCAACTAATTTTGATCGACCTTCTCCTCGGCGAAACCCTCGGCGTGAGCCACTGGGCGGTCGGCCAGAATGGCCACGTCGACGACGGTGACTTCTCTTGTGTGCTCGCCATGGCCAAGGCCGAGGGGATCGACGCTGCAGTCGTGCGCGAGCAAATGTTCCCACGCCAAATTGATACCTCGGCCCTGCAGTACGACGACCTGGTGCGAATCATTGCCGCGACCCCCGAACGGATCAACGAACTGAGCAAAGCCGTTATCGCCGACGCTCAGCGCTTCGACCTCATCAGCCTGCTCGAACGGGCGGCCCATGCGAACGGCTTCGCCTACGCGGCAGGGGGCTGGATTCCTGTCGCCCAGGGTGCGATCGAGGAGGTCGAGGAGATCCGCGTCGACGGCGAAGTGCAGGTCAACCTCGCTCCCGAACAGGCTGAAGACAACATCAACGACGCCGGCCTGACCATGGACGAGATCCCTGCAGTTGCGGCCCCCGCGAAAAAGGCGACCACCCGTAAGGCGACGAAGATCACCGCACAAGCAGCGTGGCCATGGCCGACCACTGCCGGCGACATCGAGCAGCAACAAGCCAGCGATGCCGCGCCCGCCGACGAATCCACCGCCAACGCATAACCCACCGCAAAGGACACAGCATGAAAACTGATTTCAACATCTCGCTCAAACACTTCGCCGTCTTGGCAAAGATCTTCGCGCGCGCCATTGGCCGCATCATGTCAGCACTGCCGCCGCGCTCGATGCCGAGCAACTGTGTGAACATCAACGCATTGCTTCTTCACTTGTGCGATTTTGATCAAGCAACCTACCGGTACGTCATCAAGTGGCTCGCCCTCCCGCTGCAATACCCGGGCACGAAGATGCAATACGCCCTCCTGGTCAACGGCCCGCAAGGGACCGGCGCCAGCCTCTTCTTCGAGCGCGTTGTCGGCTCGCTCTACGGCCACGCCGCCAAGAACCTAACCCACCACGATCTTCACCCGCGCTTCAACGCGTGGGCGCTCGGCGCACGGTTCATCACCATCGACGGCAACCTGACACGGTCGACCCTTGCGGCCCTGAAGGCCCTTGTTACCGAAAGCTCTGTCAAGGTCTCACAGCGTGCGCTTCCCGACCGCCTCGAAGCGAATCAGATGAACCTGGTGTTCATCACCAGCTCGCCGGACTTCATGCCCGAGGCCGCGCACTGCGACCGCCGCTTCATGGTCATCGAGGCGCCACCAAAGCGCGAGCGGCTGTTCTACCTGGCCGTGGCCGAGGAGATCGACAACGGTGGCGCAGCGGCGTTCCGCGACTACCTGCTGCATCGGGTCGACCTTTCAGACTTTAACCGGTTCAGCGAGCCGCCGACGCTGGCGACGCGCGCCAGGCTGGAGTGCGTTGCATGAGAGCCAGTGACGCACTGGCGACCCTGCACAGCGTCGTCGACAGCGATAGCTACGCGATGTCGTTTCAAGGGTTCGGACAATACCGCACGGCGATCAAGAAGCACATCCGTACGCTGTACAAAGCCGCCGTCGCCGACGAGACAAGAGGCGACCGCCTGCAGGAAGATCTGATCCAGCTCGCTGCGCATACGTTGGTAGAGCCGCAGGCGGCGCCCAAGGTGCGCTGATGCAGATCCCGGACGCCGTTCTCTACGTAATTATTTTCGGCTCGCTCGGCATCGCCGTTGCGGCCCAGGTTATCGGGTATCGCGAAGCAATGAAGGACGACAAGACACGCAAGGAAGTAAAGGAATGAACATGAACCAGACCGAAACCGAGGCTCTCTTCACGCGCTTGGTCGACGCGGTGACCGCGCTACAAAAGCCGGCAATCCCGCTGGCAATCGACATGTGGGATATCGCCACGATCGCTGCAGTGCTGAAGCGCGACCCACAGGTTGTACGTGAGCGCATGGCGTGCCTGCCGAGCTTCCCCAAAGCGATCAGGCTTCCGACTAAGACGGGGCGCGCACAACCGCTGTACAACGCCCTGGAGGTCATGGAATGGATTCAGAGCTACAAGGAAAAGCACTAAGACAAACAAAGAAAAGGCGACGTGCAGGGCTGCACGTCGCCTAGCTGTTCAGTAATTAAGCACTCACTGCAAGTGCCTTTGATTCACCTCAAAATCAAACCGGCGCTTAATCATTTCGTTAATCTGCCGAGTCGTGTCAACAAACCGCAGGTTTTGCTTAATGGTCTCAAACGACACTTTGTCCAAAAGGTGGATCAGGGAAGTGTTGACAAACGATGACGGGACCGTCTCCACCCCTTCGAAGGACAATGACACCCGCTCTCCGCGCTGGAGGCGCGGAAGTAGCTCCTTAAAAACTTTCTCTCCGTCCGCCTGCGTGTAGCACTGGCGAACTAGATCTAGGGCACGTATCACCATTCGAATTCCTCCTTTCTTCCCAACTGGTCAAGCATATCAATTCTAAATACGATCTGAATCAGAGTACCTGGGTAGGCAACAAGCTCCGACCGGGGCAGCATTCGCACGCCAGAAGCGGCGTATATGCAGTTTAAGCTCCCCTTGAGAGACTGTACGAAGACTCTACCACGGTTATTGCCAACTACGTAACGAGTTAGAGTGTCTAGTCCAGCCCCACGATTTCGATTAGTGCTCCGCGTCGTGAATCCTTCGACCACTGACTTAGCAATCGCCTGCGCATCGGTGAAATCCGGCAGCAACTTGCGAACATTCGTAGGTATTCCTACGCCGAAGTCGGAAATCGTTAACATAACTTCATTTTTCTGCGGGTAGTGCTGGGCAAATACGCAACCGATAGTCTCCCCTGAATGATCACGAATATTATTGAATATTTCTTTCAAACATACAACAATCGACGCAAACGACTCGGTGTCAAGTCCGGATCTGGTCGAGATCCAGTTGGGGAACGTGTCTTCAATCCAGTTATAACTGCGGTCGTATGACACCTTAGTCAAGGGCAGAGTTGTCGGCCGCAATTTGCAGCCCTCGAAAACCTGCTTCCCAACGTACAGTTGGAAAAATCCCGAATCGTCAAGGTACTTATTACCCTCGGTGGGAAAGTTGTAATTCGTAAAGAACACTCGCGCATTCTGACGATGCTTCAAGTATTCAATCAGGTTCGAGAGAACGGTGATGGCGGTGGGATCAATGAACTTCAGCGTCGCGAAGTCGAACTTGATTTTTGACGAGCGAGCCATCATGCTGTCATCCAACGCCCCCTCTAGAACCACGTGAAGGTTCTTGACATTAAAGTTGTAAGGTAGCGTAACGGTAATCGCCGGTGCCAGGAAGTTGGAGAGCATATCTCGAATGATCGCGGTGAGGTGGCCCGAAGCCGGCTGGCGCTCAGGCAAAACGTTGCAGATTATAGAGCCATGGAAGTCAACCAAGAAAAAATAATTACCGATTTGAAACTACGCCCAGGTGCAGGATTCAGACAAACTTCCAACGCATTACGAAAAAATTACGAATTACACGGCCAAGTTATTGATTTTTAATGATTTCGGATTCCGGCTCGGGGCACTCACCGACAACGCCCCTCCAGTAGTTCCGCAAGAACGCGGTAGTTCCGCAAAATCCGTTTCATACCTCGAAAGCCTCCCGCTGGCCTGCCGATTCTGCGTGACCAACGCATTTGGTGGCGATCAAATTGCGTTCGTCGGCGATCGCATGATCCCGAATCGCCCCAACACGACCGCAGCACGACTTGTCGAGGAGTCCGTCGTGCACGCATGCGCTCGGCTATGGCTTGACGCCGCTGAAAATGAACCCGGCGTCACGGCTTGCATTCAGGGCGACGCCGTATACGCGCCTGGTGGCCGCATCATAGTAAGCGCCGCCGGTAAACAGCGCTTGTGGATACAAACACGGCGCGCCGCCGAATGTGAACGTCAGATCATAGGCATTGCCGTGCGCCCGTGGCGTTATCCTGCCGCTGGACGTGCACCCGCTCTCGCCACGTGCCATGACGACCCCGCTCAATGAAATTGTGACCGTGCCATCCTCGACGACGCGCGACGAGCCGGCGCGGCCGGCATACGTGCCGGCAATTGCCGCCAGGCTCGGCGCGGTCTCATCCCTGGCATCGTAGACCGACGTGAAGGTGGGCGACTGGTTCAGGGTGGGGTAAGCGATGGTCCCGTTCAAGGAAGCCTTCAATTGATACGATGCGGAGACGGACGCCGACAGAACCCCCAGCCCCTCGAGATTGATATCCCTGCCATTGGTGGAGGTGAAGCTCCCGTTCAGGGCCGAGCCGGTGCCTTGCACCGCGCCGGCAATCACGCCCGGGTTGTTGGCGGAAGAGTACAGGACGTAATAAGTGCCGTCGTCGAGCACGATGCCGGTCACTTGGCGGCCTGTGCTGGTCGATCCCGAAAACAATCCCTGCGGAACCTCGGTGCGCGACCCTGGCGGCGCCGGGCTCGCCGGGTCGGATTGGCTTGCCGTGCAACCGGCCACGATCATCGCCAGCATGGAGACGGGTAGGTAAGCGCTTTTCATGGCTCCCCCAATGGTGCGGCATCGATGCGTGCCGGTCGCTCATTGAGTATAAGTACATGTATTATCAAAAATACTATCCAAATGTACCAATGGCAATGAAATCTGCTTGCATTGGATGCCGATCTGGGCGCATTCGCGCGAATGCAACGCCGGACCAATCTCCGGGCCGGGCATGATCCAGCGCAAACAATGCCAGTCGTCACGGCGTAGAGTCAACAACCTGGAGGATTCAATCATGGACGAGACCGACGACTACATCGACGAACGTGCGCTCGCCACGCGCGCGCTGGAAGAAAAACTGCGCCTGCAGCGCGCCTTTGGCGACGATGTGGCGCAGCGCTTCCTGCGCGCGCGCGGCATCATCGGCGAGGCCATGCAAGAAGCCGTGCTGGAAAAATATGCGGCCAAACAGGCCCTGCGCATCGCGCGCGAAGCGCTGTCGGTCGCTGCGGCGCAGGCGGCGCCGCCCCGCTTTCAGCGCTCGGCGGCGCCGACCGACGCCGAACGCGCCTGCCTGGCCGCCGACGACGCTGCGCTTCAGATTCCTGACAGCCTGGCCGCGGGCACCGGGCGCACGCCGGCCAGCACCGCCATCAATTCGCCCGTTCTGGCCGGCTTCACGAAGTAGTGGTCGAAGCCTGCCGACACCGACGTCTCCCGTCCATACTTATTACCGTACCCGGTGAGCGCGATCAGCGTGGCGTTGGCTGTGCAATCGCTCTCGCGCAAGCGGCGCGCCAGTTCGTAGCCATCCATGCCGGGCAGGCCGATGTCGAGCAGGCAGGCATCGGGCATGAATTCGGCGGCCCTGGCCAGCGCCCGCTGCGGTTCGTGCTCCACCGCCACGCAGTGCCCTTCCATTTCCAGCAGCATCGCCAGCGCGTGCGCGGCATCCTGGTTGTCGTCCACCACCATCAGGCGCAGCAAGGCGCCAGGCGCGCGCTGCCGGCCGGCCGCGTCGTCGTCCAGGCTGGCGCGCTGTCCGTGGCGCGGCAGATAGACCGAAAACGTGGCGCCCTCGCCCGCGCCAGCGCTGGCCACCGTCACGTGGCCGCCGTGCAGCGACACCAGGCTGCGCACCAGTGCCAGGCCCAGTCCCAGCCCGCCTTGCGCGCGGTCCGATGAACGCTTCTCTTGCGTGAACAGCTCGAAGATATGCGGCATCAACTCGGCGTCGACACCGATGCCGTTGTCGCTCACGTGCAGCTCCACCATGCCCGCGTGGTAGGTCACGGCGAGCGCGATCCTGCCGCCGGGCGGCGTGTACTTGGCCGCGTTGTGCAGCAGGTTGGTGAGCACCTGGACCAGCCGCTTGCGGTCGCCCAGCACCGACACCGTGCCTTCGGGCGGCGCCTGCACCGTCAGCGTGTGGCCGCGCTCACCGATCAGGGGTTCGGTCTGTTCCAGCGATTCGATCACCACCTGGTGCATGTCAATGGCCTGCATGTCGAGCGTGACCAGACCGGTGTTCACGCGCGAGACGTCGAGCAGGTCGTTGATCAAACTGGTCATGTGGTTAACCTGGCGTTCGATGATCACGCTCGACTGGCGCACGCGGGCCACGTTGTCCGGCGCCATACCCAGCAAATGGGCGGCCGAACGGATCGGGGCCAGCGGATTGCGCAGCTCGTGTGACAGCATGGCAAGGAATTCGTCCTTGTGGCGGCTCGCTTCGCGCAAGGACTCTTCGGCGCGTTTGCGCGCGCTGACGTCGACCGACACGCCGCGGATGTAGCGCGGCCGACCGTCCGCGTCCGGCACCACCGTGCCGCGCACCTGCAGCCACACCACCTGGCCGTTGTCAGGCCGGGTCAGGCGCACGATCTCGCTGTAGCTGCCGCAGGTGTCGAGCGCCGTCTGGCGTTCGCCCTCCAGGCGCCGCAAATCCTCGGCGTGGACCGCGTGCCACACGGCCAGCATGCTGTCCCAGCTGGCGCCGAACAGTTCGGGCGCGTTTTCGGAAAACACCACGTCATTGTTGATCAGGTCCCAGTCCCAGACCACCATGCCGGCCGCTTTCATGCCTTCCTTGAGGCGCAGCTCGCTGCGCTGCAGCGCCTGGCGCGCCATGGTGCGCTCGGTGGCGTCGAAACCCTGCACGAAAATGCCGGTGACCTGGCCATCGATGACGATCGGGTGATAGACCAGATCGATGAAGGCTTCGGTCGGCTCGCTGCCCGGAGTGCGGCGCAGCATGACGGGGGTGTCGACGGCGCTGAACGGTTCGCAGTTCAGATAGACCTTGTCGAGCAGTTCGTAGAAACCCTGGCCCGCGATTTCAGGCAGGGCTTCGCGCACGGTCTTGCCGATCAGGGGCCGCTCGCCCACCAGGCGCACATAGGCGGCGTTGGCGAATTCGAAGATGTGACTCGGCCCGCGCAGGATGCACATGAAGCCGTGCGATTGCTCGAACAGCACGCGCAGCCGTTCGGCTTCGGCCTCACGCTGGGAATGGAGCTCGTGCTCGGCTTTTTCGCGCTGCGACGATTGCAGCGCCTCGTGCTGCTGCGCCAGCTCGCGCTGGCGGATTTGTTCGGTCAGCGCCTGGTTCACCTGTTCCAGCTCGGCCTTGGCGCGATGCTGCTGCGTGACGTCGTTGCACACCACCAGCACGCCCTGTACACCGGCGCTGTCCTCGATCGGACTGTAGCCATAGGTCCACCACACGTCCTCGCGCTTGCCGTGGCGGGTGATCGGCACCAGCTGATCCTCGTTCCAGGTCGCGCCGCCGCCGGCCATGACCATCTCGATTTGCGGGCCGATGATGGGCCAGATCTCTTCCCAGCACGCGCGCCCCGCCATGCCCAGCGCGCCCGGATGCCGTTCCGGGCCCATGGTGCGGCTGTAGGCGTCGTTGTAGAACTGGATCAGGTCCGGGCCCCACCACAGGAACATCGGATGGCTGGAGGTGAGGATCAGGCGGATCGTGCTTTGCAGCAGAGGCGGCCACGATGCCGTGGGCCCGAGCGCGGTGGCGCACCAGTCTTTGGCGCGCATCTGCGCCCCCATCTCGCCGCCATTCGACAGGAAATTAAAATTCGATACCATTCCAGGCCCAGATCGCTATGTCCATGTGTTAAATCCTCAGTCCGGACATCGCGTCGGGATGGAAGTCTATTCCATCATAGCATTGTGAATTACACAAACAAAGTACCGTTTGCCCAACATCCGAGATTGTGACTTGTTGCTTCAGCCGGCCAGTTCCGCGCCGCTTGCACGCCCCTGTGCCGGCAGCCGCGGCAGGAAGCCGAGCCGGGCGGTCGGCCTATCGGCCTGGCCCAGATAGGCGGCCAGGCAAGTGGCCGACCAACCCTTGCCGGTGGGACGGGCGCCACGGCCGCGCAAGGCAGGCACGTGGGGACGCTTGCTGAACACCGGCAGCGGCGGCTCGCAGGCGAGCGCCGGCGGCTCCAGACGCAGTCCGGCGGCGCCGGGGATGAAGCCGAGCACGTCGTTGTGGATGTCGAATATGACGCCCTCTTCGTACCAGCCGATATGTTCGCCGCGCAGGGAAAACACGGACAGCCCGAATACCCAGGCCACCGTATGCCCGGCCAGGTTGCGGATGCAGAAGTCGTCGAGAACGGCGCCCGCACAGCCAATTTCGTCATAGATCCAAGTAAGCAAATGTTCCTCCGTAGCTCGCGCTGACAAGATGCGCAAATTTTAACTTGTAACATTTGTAACCTGCGCACGCTTGAACAAGGTGTTGTTTCAGCCCCACCGCTGGCGGCCAGGAAGCGCTTTTGACCGTTAATACCGGCAAAACTGCGGCCTGTCGCAAAGCGCGTCACGGCGCCGGCGCACACTTTTAGAATGCACTCACTTCATTCACACAAGGACCTCTGCCATGCGCACTCCCCTGATTTTCGCTCTCCTGTTCGCCACCGCCGGCGCGGCCAGCGCGGCCGATCAAACCCGTACCATCGCCGCCTTTAACGGCGTGAGCGTGCAAGGGCCGATCAATATGATCGTCAATGTGGGCAAGTCCCAGTCGCTGGTGTTCCAGGGCGAGGATAAATTCCTGAACGCGGTCGAAAGCAAGGTCGTCAACGGCACGCTGATCATCAGCTTCCCCAAGAACTACAAGGGCGAAATGAAGAACGAGGCCAAGATCCTGGTCAATGTGCCGGCGCTGCGCAATTTCTATGTGGAAGGCGCCGGCTACGCCGAACTGAACAACATCAGCGGCGACAGCATCGAGATCGGTTTCCAGGGCGCGGGCAAGCTGCTGGCCAAAGGCAGCGTCAAGCTGCTCAAGCTGCAGGCGCAGGGCGTGGGCGACGTCGACACCCACGACCTCAAGGCCGAACGCGCCGACGTCAACTTCGAAGGCATCGGCGCGGTCAAGGTGTACGCCAGCGAGCGCCTGGACGCGGTGGTCCAGGGCATGGGCTCGCTCGATTATTACGGCAACCCGAAGACCGTCAACAAGACCGTGGAAGGGATTGGATCGGTCAAAGCGGTGTCGCGCTAAGCCAAATCACTCCGGCACCAGCATCATCAGCTTGCCGTTGTCTTCGTCGGTGATGAGGTACAGGTGCCCGTCCGGGCCCTGCCGGATATCGCGCACGCGCTGGCCGATCGGCAGGCGCTCTTGTCCCGTCACCTTGCCGTCCTTGTCGAGCGCGATGCGGTGCACGTCCATCGCCGCCAGGCTGCCGCTGAACAGGCTGCCGCGCCACTGGGGAAACGCTTTGCCGCTGTAATACGCCAGGCCGGATGGCGCGGGCGACGGCACCCATGCCACCTTGGGCGAGGTCATGCCGGCCACTTCCCATTTGCCGACCGGCTCAGAGGTCCGGTAGTCGAGCCCGTAGGTCTGGATCGGCCAGCCATAGTTTTGACCGCCTTCGATCAGGTTCAGTTCATCGCCGCCCTTGGGCCCGTGCTCGGTGGCCCACACGCGCCCTGCCGTGTCGCGCACCATGCCCTGGATGTTGCGGTGGCCGTAGGTCCAGATTTCGGGCTGGGCGCCGGGACGGCCGGCCAGCGGGTTGCCGGGCGCCGCCTTGCCGCTGTCGGTCAGATGCAGGATCGAACCATGGTGCGTGGCCAGGTTCTGCGCCTGCTCGCGTGCCAGCAGTTCGCCCACCTTTTGCGGGGGATTGCCGCCGTCGCCCACGCTCATGAGCAGCGTGGCGTCAGCCAGCCACACCATGCGCGAACCGAAATGCTGGCCACCGCTCTTGTCGGGCCGAACCTGGAACAGGGTCTTGATGCTGTTCACGCGCTTGCCGTCGAAGATACCTTGCACCAGCGTGGTCCGGTTGGCCTCGTTGGTGCCGGTCGCCATGGTCATGTACACCCGCACATCCTTCTTGTCGTGCGGGTGGACACTGATGTCGAGCAAGCCGGCCTGGCCGCCCGTGAACACGGGCGGCAAGCCTTCCATCGGCACCGGATCGAACTTCTTGCCGTTGAGGATATGCAGCGTGCCGCCCTTGCTGGTGACCAGCAGCCGGCCATCCGGCAGCCAGGTCATGCCCCAGGGGTGGGAAACCCCTTCGGCCACGGTTACGCTGCGCCAGCCCTTCGCTACCGGGGGCGCGTCGCTCGGCTGAAGCTCGGCGGCGGCCGGAACGGCGGCAAGGACGCCCAGGCAAAGCAGAATTGAGGTGCGCAGCATGCTGGTCTCCGAGATCGTTGGAATACCAGATGCTACCTCAAACCGCAGGCTAGTACTGATAGGCGCCGATATCGAAGCCGGTGCCGGCGTTGCGCGGCCGTCCCAGGAAGTCGACCGGATAAGCCTGCGCGGGCGAGCCGCGGCCGATGGCCGGGGAACTGGCGGACAGGGTCAGGTCCGGCGTGCCGCTGCGCGCATAGTCCGCAAACAGCGGCGCCGAACTGACCGTGCCATTGTGCGACAAGCCGTTCTTGAGGCGCCAGTCGTAGGTCGTGTTGCCGCTCACCAGATTGTTGCTGTAACTGTTGTGCCGCCCGGTTTTTCCCTGTTCCGAGATCCCCATCTTGTTGTCGTACACGATGTTGCTGTTGACCTGGATAAAGTCCGCCGGGCCGGCCGTGTGATAGTAGTCGCCGCCGCCGACGATGATGCCGGTGTTGGACCCGGCCACCGTATTGTTGGTGATGACCACGTTATTGGCGTCGTGCCACAAATGAATGGCGCCTTCGGCCACCCGGTACACCACATTGTTTTTCACCGTGGCGGGCGTGCTGATATATATCCCCTGCACATAGCGGCAGCCGGCCGGCCCGATGTCATGCACCAGGTTGCCGATCACGTCGCTGTGCGCGCCGCGGTAGTAAGCGTCAACCCCGATGGCCGAGCCGCCGGCACTGTTGCAGGACGTGCCCTTGGCGATATGGTGCACCCAGTTCGACTGGATCAGGTCGTACGAGCCGCCGTTGTAGATGCCGCCGGTCCATCTGGAATTCCTGCCATCGATGTGAAAGCCGATGATGTCGACGTAATTGCCGCGGTTGTCCCAGGCGACTTTGCCGCGTCCGCCCGAGGACACGATCTGGGCGCCCCAGGTCGCGGTCGAAATATAACGGATGCGTTCGCCGGCGGTGCCGCTGGCGGTGGTCTTGAAACCGCCGCTGTAAGTGCCGGGGGCGACGTAGACCGTGGTGCCGGGCCGGGCCGACCGGCTGGCGCGCGCGAGCGACCGGAATGGCGCCACCGAGGTGCCGGGATTGCTGTCGCTGCCAGTGGCCGCCACGTACAGGGCGCTGTCGGCGTGCGCCGGGACGGCCATGCTGCCGAGGAAAATGAAGGATGAAGTGACAATAAATTTCATTAAAAGTTCCTTACCGGGAAACGTGAATGAGCACGGTTTGAGGGGAATCAACTGCGTAGGTTCAATCATTTTTTGAAATAAATTTCGCTGCAGTATCAAACGAATAAAGTCCATTTACCCTCGGAATCGCTGCAACTTGAACCGCGGCGCGCTGTCCTAACGCTGGGCATACGAGGAGCAAGCGATGAGAGATTACAAGGACGTCAAGGAAACGCTGCACGACGGCGAGCAATATGCGGGACTGATCCTCGGCAAGGATGGCCATCCGGACCACCACGTGGTCCTGCTGCCGGGCGAGGCGCAGGAGGTGTCGTGGTCGGCCGCGCGCGAATGGGCCAGCGGCAGCGGCGGCGAGCTGCCCACCCGGCGCGAGCTGTCGCTGCTGTACGCCAACTGCCGCGAGCAGTTCGAGCGGGTCTGGTACTGGTCGAGCGAGCCGCAGGAACCGCGCGCGCAGCTGGTGTGGGGGCAAAATTTTACGAGCGGCATTCAGACCATGTACGGGCGGCCGTTCCGGGGCCGGGCGCGCGCCGTGCGCCGGCTGCTCGTTGAATAGTGGAACTATGTGCCCTGCCGAACAGAAGACCTCGCGCGTTTCGCCTATTGTTGAGCTTGTTAAATCTGCCGAGGAATAAAAATGAATATGTTAATCAGCCTCATCATCTATCTGGTCGTGTTCGGCCTGATCTGGTGGCTCGTCAGCATGCTGCCGCTGCCGGCCCCGGTCGCGCAGATCGTGCGCGTCCTGTTCATCATTTTGCTGATCCTGATCGTGCTGTCGGTGTTCGGCATCATCCCGGGCAATTACCTGCCCAAGCTGAACCTGTAGGAAGCGGGCTGGACGGGTTTTCGGGGCTGCGTGGCGGGCGTATAATCGCATCATCCAACAATGCGATCGACCTCCATGACGCCCCAGATCCAGGCCTTCTTCGACTCCACCACCGCCACTGTCACCTATGTGGTCCATGACGGCGCAGGCAGCGAGTGCGCCATCATCGACCCGGTGCTCGATTACGATCCCAAATCCGGGCGCACCTCGACTGTGTCAGCCGACAAAGTGATCGCCTTCGTGCGTGAACTCGGACTGCGTGTGCAGTGGCTGCTCGAAACCCATGCCCACGCCGACCATCTGTCGGGCGCGCCTTATCTGGCCGGCCATCTGGGCGGGCAAACCGGCATCGGCGCGGCCATCCGCTCGGTGCAGCGTTCATTTTCAGCCGTGTTTCCCCAGCAGGAAGCGCGTTTCGACCACCTGTTCGCCCCCGACGAAGTATTCATGATCGGCCGCCTCGAGGCGCGCGCCATGCACGTGCCCGGCCACACGCCGGCCGACATGGCGTTCCATATCGGCGACGCCCTGTTCGTCGGTGACACTCTGTTCATGCCCGATGTGGGCACCGCGCGCTGCGACTTCCCCGGCGGCGACGCCGCCACCTTGTACCGCTCGGTGCGCCGGATTTTGTCGCTGCCGCCGCAAACGCGGCTGTTCATGTGCCACGACTATCCGCCGCCAGGGCGCGGTCCCGCGTGGGAAACCACGGTCGCGGCCCAGCGCAGCAGCAATATCCACATCCGCGAAGGCGTCGCCGAAGCCGATTTCGTCACCATGCGCACCACGCGCGACAACACGCTCGACATGCCCACCCTGATCCTGCCCGCGATCCAGGTCAACATCAACGCCGGCCAGTTGCCACCGGCCGACGGCAACGGCGTGCGCTACCTCAAAATTCCGGTCAACGCGTTTTAAGTCAGCCGGCCAGCAGCCGGTAGCCGACCCCGGTCTCGGTCAGGATGAAGGCGGGACGGGCCGGATCGTCTTCCAGCTTCTGGCGCAGGTGGCCCATGTAGATGCGCAGGTAGTGGCTGCGCTCGGCGTGCCCGCTGCCCCATACTTCCTTGAGCAGATGGCTGTGCGTGAGCACCTTGCCCGCGTTGCGCACCAACACGCACAGCAGGTCGTATTCGGTCGGCGTCAAATGCACAGGCGCTCCGGCCCGGCTGACCTGGCGCTGCACCAGGTCCACGCTCACACTACCGAACTGGAACAGGGGCGCGCCTTCGCCGGCCGGCGCCGCCAGGCGCTTGCGCAGGTGCACGCGCAGACGCGCCATCAGCTCCAGATTGCCGAACGGTTTGGTGAGGTAATCGTCGGCGCCGCTGTCGAGCGCCATCACTTTCTGCGCCTCGGCGCTGCGGGCCGACAGCACCACCACCGGCACCGCGCTCCAGCTGCGCAGCTGGCCGATGACGGCCACGCCGTCCATATCGGGCAGGCCCAGGTCGAGAATGACCAGGTCGGGCTGCTGGCGCGCCGCTTCTTCCAGGCCTTCGCGCCCGCTTTCGGCTTCCAGCACCGCGATGCCCTCGCCTTCGAGCGTCATGCGCAGGAAGCGGCGGATCTGGCTGTCGTCCTCGATCAGGAGGACCCGTACCGGACGCGCGTTCATGAACCGGCTCCTTCATCGGGCGCCACTGGGGGTGTCCCCAGCGGCAGGGTGAATACGAAGCGCGCGCCGCCATGCTTGCCCCGCTCGGCGCGGATCCGGCCGCCGTGGGCGTCCACGATCGAGCGGCAAATCGCCAGCCCCAGGCCGACGCCTTCGCGCGAGGATTCGGCTTCGCCGCGCACGAACTTGTCGAACAGCGCTTCTTCCGACCCGGGCGCCAGGCCAGGGCCGCGGTCTTCCACCGCCACTTGCAAATTGCCGCGGGCAACGGCGGCGTCGATGCCGATCCAGCCGCCCGCTTGCGCGTAGCGTGCCGCGTTCTCCGTCAGATTGCACAGCACCCGCTCCAGCAAGACCGCGTCGAAGGCGACCAGCGGCAGGTCGGGCGCGAGCGTCACCGTCACGTCCATCGCGCCGATGGCGCGCGCGCTGCAGGCGAGCGCGCTGCCGATCACTTCTTCGATCATTTGCCATTCGCGGTTCAGGTGCACGCCACCCGTTTGCAGACGCGCCATGTCGAGCAGATTGGTGACCAGGCCGTTCATGCGCAAGGCATCGTCGGAAATCGCGCGCGCCAGATCGCGCCCCGTTTCGGCATCGATCGCGCTGCCGTTGGCCAGGGTGCTCGACAGGCCGACGATGGCGGCCAGCGGGGTGCGGATGTCGTGCGAGACGGCGCTCAGCAGCGAATTGCGCAGGCGTTCGCTCTCCATCTCGATTTCGGTTTCGCGCGCGATGTCGACATAGTGCACACGCTCGATCGCCAGCGCGATCTGGGAAGCGAAGGTTTGCAGCAGCAGCACCTGCTCGGCAGGCAGCCGTTCCCGCCCGGCCAGCACCAGCACGCCGCGCAGGCGCATCGGCGCACGCAGCGGCAGGATGTGCAGCTGACCGGTGACGGTGACGGCGTCCGCTTCGCCGCCCTTGCGCTGGGTTTCGTAGACAGTCTGCGCCAGCACGCTGGCGCTGGCCGCTTCCACGCCCGGGGTGCCTGCCAGCGGTGCGCAATCGAGGGAGCCGTCGCGCCGGGCCGTGAGCACGCGGCCGGTCATCTGGAAGGCATCGGCCAGATGTTTTTCGGCGATCTCGACGATCTGTTCATTGAGCAGGGCCGCCGACAGGTCCTGGGACAGGCCGAACAGCGCGCTGGCGCGCCGCTCGCCCGACTGCGCGATGAGCGCCTGGCGCCGCAGGTGCGCCGTCAGGTGGCTGACGATCAGCGACACCGCCAGCATGAAGCCGAAGGTAAGCAGATATTGAGGATCGGCCACGGTCAGCGAATGATAGGGCTTGACCAGGTAGATATCGAAGGCGAGCACCGCCAGCACCGAGGCCAGCACGCCCGGTCCGCGGCCGAAGCGCACGGTCGCCAGCACCACCGTGAGCAGGTAGATCAGGACCAGGTTGGCCTCGGCCAGGGTGCCGCGCAGTGCCACGGCCAGGCCGGTCGCCGCGCCGCAGATCAGCACCACCCAGGCGTAGCCGCGCCAGTCCGGTTCGATATCAGGCATCATGTGCGCGGCCCGTCTTAAATTTCAATCTGCGTCCCCAATTCAATCACCCGGTTGGGCGGTATTCCATAATAGTCGGCCGCGTCGCGCGCATTGCGCGACATGGCGGCGAACAGGCTGTCGCGCCAGCGCGCCATGTCGCCGCGCGAGCTGGCGATCACGGTCTGGCGGGCGATGAAGAACGAGGTCTCCATCATCTCGAACGGCAGGCCGGGGCAGTGCTGCAGTGCCGCCGGAATGTCGCGTTCATCCTTGAAGCCGTAATATACATTGAGCTGGAAGCAGGCGTGTCCCAGATCGCTCACGGTCGTCCGCTCGTCCTGCGCCACGTAAGGAATATCGCGGTTGTACACGGTCAGGAAGATCGTGCGCTCGTGCAGCACCTTGTTATGCAGCAGATTGTGCAGCAGCGCGTGCGGCACGCCGTCGCCCTCGGCGCGGAAGAACACGGCGCTGCCGGCCACACGTACCGGCGGACTGGAAAAGAGCGACTCCATGAACGCCGGCAGCGCAATGGCGCCCTGCTCCAGATTACGGAACACGCGCGCGCGGCCCGTGCGCCAGGTCAGGAACACGGTCATCATGATGCCGCCCATGGCCAACGGCAGCCAGCCGCCGCTGGCGATCTTGAGCGAATTGGCACCCAGGAAGGCCAGGTCGATCGCCAGGAAGAAGCCGGTCGCGCCCAGGCACAGCAGCAGATTGTAGTGCCACTTGTGGCGGATCACAAAGAAGGTCAGCACGGTGGTGGTGAGCATGGTGCCGGCCACCGCGATGCCGTAAGCGGCCGCCAGGTTGGTCGAGGAACCGAAGATGAGCACTGCCGCGGCGACCACCACCAGCTGCACCTTGTTCACGGCCGGCATATACACCTGGCCGATTTCACGCTCCGACGTCTGCACCACGCGCATGCGCGGCAACAGGCCCAGGGCGATGGCCGACTGGGTCACCGAAAAGGTGGCCGAGATCGTGGCCTGGGCCGCGATCACGGTGGCCACGGTGGCCATCACGACCAGCGGCATCACGCTCCAGGCGCCGAGCTGGTGATAGAAGGGATTGGCGACAGTATCCGGCTCGGTGAGCAGCAGCGCGCCCTGCCCCAGATAGTTCAGCGCCAGTGCGGGAAACGCGACCAGGAACCAGGCCAGGCGCACCGGCTGCTTGCCGAAGTGGCCCATGTCCGCATACAGCGCTTCGGCGCCGGTGAACGCGAGGAACACGGCGCCCAGCGACACGAAACCGAGCCAGCCGCTGTCGACCAGGAAGCGCACCGCATACAGGGGATTGAGCGCACCCAAGATGGCGGGATGGGCGACGATGTTGGTCACCCCCATGGCGGCCAGCGTGCCAAACCAGACCAGCACGATCGGGCCGAAGAATTTGCCGATCCCCGCGGTGCCCTTGAACTGCACCGAATACAGGCCAAGCAGCACGGCCAGCGTGAGCGGAATCACATACGGCGTGAATGCCGGCGTGGCCACTTCCAGGCCTTCGACCGCCGACAGGACCGAGATCGCAGGCGTGATCACGCTGTCGCCATAAAACAGGGCGGCGCCGAACAGACCCACCATCAGCAGCGGCGTGTACCAGCGCGAGCGCTTGCCGACCGAGGCCAGGGCCAGCGCCATGAGCGCGACGATCCCGCCTTCACCGCGGTTGTCGGCGCGCAGGATCAGGGCCACGTACTTGAGGGAGACGATCAGGGTCAGACCCCAGACGATCAGGGAGACCACGCCGAACAGATTATGTTCGTTGAGGGCGATGCCGTGGACTGGCGAAAAAACCTCTTTCATGGCGTACAGCGGGCTGGTGCCGATGTCGCCGTACACGATACCAAGCGCTGCCAGGCTCAGGCCCGCCAGCGCTTTCTTGCTTGAAACTGCTTCCATTGCTCGTCCAAATTCTGATGAAGGAAATTGGACGATATCGGCTTCGATGTAAAAAAGCCGTAAAGATGGAATTTACGGCTTGGGCGGCGCGCTCCAGCGGCCCAGCGGCTCGTCCATATTGGCCAGATACCAGGTGTAGCCGGTGACCAGGGCCACATGGCGCTTGAGGTTTTGCGGATCGACCTTGTCGAGCGTGTCGGCCGCCGTGTGGTGATAGTTAAAGTAGTCCGAGCCGTCGATCAGCGGCGAGAAGCACGGCACGCCGAGCTGCTCGAGGCCATTCAAGTCGCCCGTGCCCATCGCATCGCCGCGCTGCAGTGCGGCCGCGCCCATCGTTTCAAGCGAGGTCTGGAGCGGCGCGAACAGCTTGCCGCCGGCGAAAGGCGCGCTGTGGCGCATGCCGAACGGACGGCCCGAGCCGCCATCGGTTTCAATGGCCGCGAAGTGCTTGCCGGCCAGGGCGCGGTTCGCGTCCAGGTAGGCGGCGGCGCCGCGGGTGCCGTTTTCCTCGTTGGCCCAGGCGATCACGCGGATCGTGCGGCGCGGCTTGAGGCCCGCCTTTTTCAGGGTGTCGACCACGGCCATGGCGCTGGCCACGCCTGCGCCGTCATCGTTGGCGCCGGTGCCCAGATCCCACGAATCGAGGTGACCCGAGACGATGACGATTTCGTCGGCCTTGTCGCTGCCGGGGAAATCGGCGATCACGTTGAAGCTGTCGGCGTCGGGCAGAATTTGCGGGGTCAGGGTCAGCTTCATATTGAGCGGACCGCGCGCGGACAGGCGCGCCATCAGCAGCGCGTCTTCCACCGCCACGGCGGCGGCCGGAATGCGGGCGCCGTCCTGCAGGCCGCTGGCGCCGGTGTGCGGCAGGCGGAAGTTGGCGCCGCCGGCCGAGCTGACCAGCGCCGCCACGGCGCCCATGTCGGCCGCCATCTTGGTGCCGCCGCCGCGGTACTTGACCACCTGGCCGTAGGCCTGGCCCGCCAGGCCGCGGTCGGCCATGAACTGGTCGAACGGCACGTTGAAGAGCACGATGCGGCCCTTGACCTCGGCCGCGCGCGCCTGCAGTTCATCGAGGCTGCGCACCACGATCACCGGCGCCGTCAGGCCGGCGGCGGGCGTCGCGCCCGATCCGCCCAGGGCCGTCAATACGACCTTTTGCGTCACGCCCGCGGGACGGCCGCGGTAGTCGACCAGTTCGGCCGTCTCGGCGCCGCGCACCCAGTGCGGCACTTTGACCGGCTGCAGCGTCACCTTGGCGCCCAACTTGCGCATGGCGTCGGCCACCTGGGTCACGGCGGCCGCTTCGCCTGCGGAACCGGACAGGCGCGGCCCGACCAGATCGGTCAGGTCCGACAGGCGCTCGTACGCCCAGTCGCTTTGCAGCGCGGTGTCGCGGATTTTATTGAGAGCGGCGGGGTCATTGGGGGCGGGGGCAGCGTGCGCGCCTGCGCTGAACAGGCAGGCGGCCAACAAGGTCAATACAGGCTTGCGTGACATGCGTTTGATCCTTCAAACTTTCTTTGGGAAACAAACAATAGCGCATCCTGCATTGTTTTGCACTCTATGCCGTGACCAGCCGCACGCGCGTGATTTCGGATGGCGCGCCAAAGCGCTTGGGCGGTCCCCAATACCCGGTGCCGCGGCTGGTGTACACCCACAATTCGGCCAGCTTGTTCAAGCCCGCCGTGAACGGCTGCTGCAGCGGCACGAACAGGTTCCAGGGAAAGAATTGGCCGCCGTGCGTATGGCCCGACAGCTGCAAATCGAAGCCGGCCGCTGCGGCCGCCGCCGCGCTGCGCGGCTGGTGCGCCAGCAGGATGCGGACACTGACCGATTCCGGCGCGCCGGCGGCGGCGCGCTGCGGGTCGCTGCGGTGCGACTCGTGGAACTGGTGGGCTGTGAAATCGGTCACGCCGGCGATCATCAGCGATTCGCCATCGCGTTCGCACAGCACGTGCTCGTTCATCAGCACCGTCACGCCCAGACGGCGCATTTCGGCAATCCACTCGTCGGCGCCGGAATAGTACTCGTGGTTGCCGGTGACGAAAAAGGCGCCGTCACGCGCGAGCAGGCGCGCCAGCGGCTCGGTGTGGAGTTTCAAGTGCCGCACGCTGCCGTCGACCAGGTCGCCGGTGATGGCGATCGCGTCCGGTTCCAGCGCGTTGACCTTGGTGACAATCGCGTTCAGGTAGCCGCGCTTGATGGTCGGACCGACATGCACATCGGATATCTGGACGATCGAATAGCCATGCAGCGCGGCCGGCAAGTCCTTGATCGGGACCTCGACTTCCACGACCCGTGCCACGCGGCGCGCGTTGACCAGTCCAATCAAGGTCACTGTCAGCGCCAGCAGCGGCACACCGATGGCGCTGCCCTGGACCAGCGCCGCACTGGCGGCGCCGAACAGCGACAGCATGCCCAGCACCACGTCGCGCGCCACGGTCAGCACGAGCAAAGACGAGAAGAAGCCCATCGCCAGCAGGCCGGCCCAGGCCAGCTGGTCGGAATATTTCCAGCGCCGGAAGCGCGACGCCATCAGCCCGGCCGGCATCAACAGGGTCGACGCGGCCAGCAGCAGGACGCCCGCCGCCTGGGCCAGCGTGTTCATTCCACTATCCGGAATCAGACGCATGCCGATGTATAAGTGCAACAGGGCCAGCAGTCCGAGAACGGAAAAAACGACACGGGAGCGTGGCATGGAAAATCCTGTTTCAAAGGGGTAATTCCCAGTAGATGGGGGTGGCGGGCGCGTGTGCAAGGCTGTTTGCATCACATGTTACAGACCGGCACGCATTTGTAAGATTCTGTATTAACAATCGCTTTTTGATGTGCTGACGCTATAGTTCACTCATGCCCCAGCGCTATGGTGATCATCCCGATCTCGACTGAGGCCAAAGGAAACGCCATGTTCAATACCAAATTTGCAGGTGCCGCTCTTCTGATCGCAGCCACGGCCGTCTCCTCCACGGCCTCGGCCAGCGACCGCGGTGTCAATACAGCAGTAGGCGCAGTCGTTGGTGCCGCCATCGGATCGAGCACCGGCAGCCGCAACGGCGCCCTGGTCGGCGGTGTGCTCGGCGCAGCAGTCGGCAATTCGGTGCGTACGGACGGCCGCAGCCGCGGTTACGTCGACGCCCGCGTCAACTACTATGACGGCCGCTACGAAGACAACCGCTACTACGAGCCAGCACCGGTGTATGTTCAGGAGCGCACGTATTATGAGCCAGCCCCGGTCTACTACCGCCCTGCTCCGCGCCACTATGGCCCGCCGGCAGTGGTGTACGTCGAACCGCGCGGCTACTACCGCGGTCGTGGCTACGGCCACCGCCATCACGGCCATCACGGCTGGGGTCGTTAAACCGGCTCTGCTTCAAGAGAACCTGGCTTCGCGCCAGGTTTTTTTTCGTCTGGCGTGGTTCTTGTGAGCTTTCAGCCAATGTTAGACTGCGTCGAACCTGAATTTCAGGGTATGACTTGGAAACCGATGCTCGAAAACAGAAAATTGCAACGAATGCGCGCGTTCTTTCCCATTGCCGCTTTCATGGCTGGCGCGGCGTGCACAACGTGGGTTCCCGCCGAATGGTTCCAGATCATCCTGAGCTGCAGCCTGTTGGCGGTCGTGATTCTTGCGGTAATTGCAATGGTGGACCTGAAGAATGAACGACGTCCACCAGTGCCGATGATACTGATTCTTGAAGCGCTGTGGCTACCGTCGCGCAACGGCGAGATCAAGATGGGCCCGGCATTGCTGGCGTTTTTGAGCGTCGCAGGCTGGGTCGTTGGCATGTTGCTATGCGCCGCGACCTTGCCGATTTTTGCCTAGCCGGCATACTTCGTAACTCATTGCGATGAGCCCGCATTGCATGCCCACTCACCTACCAGCCAACACGATGAAAGTCACCATCCAGAATGGCGCGATGCACGGTCTCTCGCGCAACGAAGTCACAGCAATGCTCAAGTACTTCCCCGCGGAATGGTCACGTGTGGTCGACTCTATCGTTCTGTATCAAGGCGGATCAGACGTCGTGGCCAAGTTCTATGCCAAAGAGCGCATTCTCGGCCTGTTCTGGCCGTCGCCGGCGGCAGGTCATGCAAAGGCGGAGGCGATTGAAATTTTGATTGTTGCTCTTGCCATCGTCGCTGAGCGTGGCGGCCTTCCAGGGAAAATCAGTTCACCATTGCAGACCCGGATGCTCGATCAGACTGCGCAACTACGCCACCAATGTTTATCGGCCGTGGCCTGACGTTTCCCCATCCACCAGCTAGTCAGCGCCGACATCACCGTCAGCCAGCTCTTCTATCCCTAATTTCACTTGTTTGGGTATAGGCAATGCTAAACTGCATCCAGTCTAATCGCATCACCGTTCCGATGAAATTATCTCCACCGCCACCTGTTCTCGATAGTGCGCGCGTCGTCGCCTACGCATACGTAGACGACATTGCGTACCGCCGCTGTGGTAAGTTGTTCGTGGATGGCATCTTGCTGGAAAAAGTACCACGTCTCGCCGTCGCACTCAATCTTGGCATGGATCTCGGCGCAATGCTGCTGCACTGTGATTCGGACTGGAACGTCCTGGGTGTATCTGGAACGCCAACTGTCGCCGCCACGAAAACCAAGGCGGAAGAGAACTACCCAGGCGTCGGAGCCCGATGGATCGATATCGATACCAGCGTGGACGCTGCCCTCGCGTTTTACGATGCTCAACATAACAACGCGAAGTGCTCTTTCTGCGGAAAGCGCCCGTTCGAGGTGGAGAGTTTAGTCAAAGGCCACGGTGCGAACATCTGCGAGCGATGTATCGATCAATTTCACGGCGAACTCCACAAACCGGATTGACGTTCACGTCTTTTCCCCATCCCCCAGCTAGTCAGCCCTGACGGCAACCGCCGTCGCCACCGGGGAGGCAGCATGCTGGGCGAAGGCGACATCATCACACTGGCCAAGGGCGACTACCGCCTCGGTGCGCCGCTGGCCGGCTCCGCCTACGGGATCGTATGGCGCGCCACAGATCCCCATGGCGCAGACGTCGCACTCAAATTGATCAACCAGGAACAGATGGCGCGCGCTGACAGCACGCTGCAACGGCGCTGGATCGAGAGCGCCGACACGGAAATCGGCTTCCTGCGCGCGCTCGCCCCGTGGGACGAACGCCACATCGTGCGCCTGCTCGACAGCGGCACGCACCAAGGCCTGCCGGTCATGGCGCTCGAGCTGATGGGACCCGATCTGTCGCGCATTGGCCGCGAGGCGCTCCCGCTCCCGCAGACTCTGGCCTGGATCGGCCAGATCAATCAGGCCCTGGCCACCGTGCACCAGTGCGGCTGGCTGTACCTGGACCTGAAACCGGCCAATGTCCTGACCAGCCTGACCGATACGGGCGTGCGCCTGGCCGACTTTGGCACCAGCCGCCTGCGTGCGGCGTTGGCACCGGGCGTCTACACCGGCACCGCCAGCTGGCAGGCGCCGGAACAGTTCTTCCCCGGCGAACGCAACACCTACGACACCGATACCCGCAGCGACTACTTCGCCCTGGGCGCCATGCTCTACCACCTGGCCACCGGCGGCGCCCAACTGCGCTTTGGCGTAATCTGCGGCGACGCCTGGCGCGCCCATCAGAGTGCGGCACCGGCCCGCATCCTGGCCGCGCACGAAGGCCGCATTCCCCCAACGCTGACCGACGACGAGGCCGACCTGTTCGCCCACAAAGTCAGCAGCCGCGCGGCAGGTCCGGCGCTCGACCTGCTGCGCGCCCTGCTGGCCCAGGCGCGCGACGACCGCCCCCGCCATGCGTTAGAAATCAGCCGCATGATCGCCGCGGTCGGCCAGCCAGCGCCTGCACCGCGCGAGGTATTCCACTTGCCCCGCCCCGGCGGCGGCTACCGGATCGGGAGCTTCGCATGAGAACCCCCGCCGCAGCCGGGCTGCTGATTCTGTGCCTGCTCCAGCTTCTGTGCCTGTGGCGCTCACCGGCGGTGTATGCGCCCGCTTCCATCGAGGTCCATCTCAAGCGCGGGCAAACACTGGTCGTCGGCCGCAACGAACTGGCCGCGCCGCAGGCGGCATCGAGCCACCTCGCCTTGCGGCGCGATGCCAGCGGCGCCTGGTGGGCAGCCAATGTCAGCGGCGGCAAGCAAGTGCTGCTGCAAACGCCCGGCGGCGAACGCCGCATGGGCAGCACCACGCCGCATCAAGGCCAGCGGCTGCAGATCGGCGCGGCCACCTTCGCGGTCACTTTCAGCGACGCGCGCAGCATCGCCTTCGATGGCCAGGGAGCCAACTGGCGCTATGACGGCGCCACACTGCTGCGCAACGACAGTGCCCAGGCGCCGTGTCCGGGAGCGGGCCTGGCCACGCGCGCGGGCGCCTTGTGGAACCAGCTTGCGCCCTATGCACTGACCCTCGCGCGTCCGCTTACCTTCGGCGGCAATCTCCTGTGCGGCAACCGACTGCCGATCGCCTTGCTGGCCGGCGGCAGCGCCTCGCTCGTGCGCGGCGCCGGCGCGCTGCTGCTGTCGAATAGCGATGCCTCCGCGCCGCTGCTGGTCGACGGCGCCGACCTGGCGCGCAATGAACAGCGGCTGGACGGCGTGACAGCCTTGGTCGCGGGCCGCACGCGCATGACAGTGCAAACGCAAGGCGAGCAGTTGACCCTGCGCCCGCTGCGCCACGTCGCCCTGTACACCGGTCAGGAAACCAATCTGCCTGCAGCCGTGCAGTGGCACTGGCAGCAGCGCAGCCTGTGGTCCATCCCCGGCGGCAGCGCAGGGTGGAGCATGCTGGCACTGCTGGCGGCCGCCACAGGCGCGGCCGCACTGGCCTGGCAAGGCGGACGCTGGCCATGGGGCCGCGACGCCACCCCGGCGCTGCGTGCACGGGCCGCCGCGGCAATCCTGCTGGTCATCGCCGGCGTCGGCGCACTGCAGGCCCAGCGCTCCGGCAGCAACCTGGGCGCGGGCATCTCGCTGCTCCTCGGCTGGGCCGCGCTGTGGACCTGCCTGCTGATGTCGGGTCGGGCGACGCTGGCCACTTGCGCCGGCGCGCTCTTGCTCGGCGCCGGCTTGCTGATGCAGCTCGAACTGGGCTTGGGCGCGATGGAATCGTCGTGGCTGCGCCACTTCCAGAAGTCGACCGCATTGCTGGCGATCGGCGTGGGCATCGGCGCCGTCTGCCGCTTGCGTGCGAGCGCGCCTGACATGCCCCAGACGCGCCTCGAATGGCTGCTCGCCGCACTGGCCGGCCTGGCCCTGCTCGCGCTGGCGCTGCAAGTGCTTCTCGGCGACGAGACCGGCGTATTCGATGTGCAGCCGGTGGAATTCGCCAAACTGGCGCTGACCGCGCTCACCGCCCATTGCATCGCCATCGGCCTTGGCTGGCAGCGCGGCATGCCGCAGCTGGCCAGCGCGCCGCTGCGCTGGATCCGCCTGGGCGCACCGGTGCTGCTGTTCGCGGCCTTGCTCGGATTGGCGCTGCTCGAAGTCGACGATTTCTCGCCCCTGATCCTGCTGCTCGTGTGGAGCATGGTGATGGCGCTGGCCTGGTCACTCGCGGCGCGCCGGCGCGCTTTGACGGCGGGCCTGGCCGGCGCCGCCCTACTGGCCGCCGCGCTGATCACCTGGCTGCACGCGGGCGGCGGCGCCGAACTGGCACAGCTGGGCTTTTATGGCGACCGCTTCGCCGTCTGGCTCGATCCCGCCAGCCATCCCCACACCGGCCAGCAACTGCTGCTGGCGGCGCGCGCGATAGCCGAAGGCGCCTGGTGGGGCAGCGACAACTGGCTGGGCGTGGGGGCCCTGGGCGAGGCCGCCGGCAGCGCGCTGTCCATCCCGGCCGTGCAGGACGATTTCGCGCCCTCCTTCTTCATCCACCGCCACGGCTTGCTGGGCGCGCTCGCGCTTTGGGCGCTGCAGGCGCTGTTCCTGACGGGACTGGCCCAGACGGCGGCCGCCGCCTTCGCCGAAAGCGAGCGCGCGCGCGACTTCCGCCAGGCCTGGCTGTGGCGTTTCCGCTGTTTCGTCCTGTGCGGAGGCGCCGCCTTCGTGCTGGGCCACCTGCTGCTGTCATGGGGGACCAATCTGGCGATCTTCCCGATCATGGGCCAGCCCATGAGTTTTCTATCGGCCGGCGGCAGCCATCTGCTGTTTTTCATCTGCCCCCTGCTAGCGTTCCATGCGATCAGCGCCCAATCTTTAGAGGAGAAGTCATCATGCCGGTCTATGTCCAACACGAAGTCCTGGGCAAGGTAAGCGACGTATTCAACGCCGAGGCGATCTGGCAGGCGCCCGGCCTGGCGCTGTTCGCGCGCCGCCCCCTGCTGCGCGACCTGCTCGAACGCTCGCCCCGTGAACTGCGCGGCCGCGCCCCGGTGCGCTGCTTCTCGCACGTGACGCTGATGGTGGCGCAGGAAGAACTCGACGACGACCGCCACCTCACGCGCGGCGCCCGCGTGCGCGACCTGGCGCAATCGCTCACCGCCTTGCACCAGAAGGATTTCGGCGACCTGCTCGGCAGCGACGACGTGCGCTATGACGTCATCGGCACCGAAGAACTGGCGCCCGGCGAAGTGGAAGTCAAGTTCGGCCACGCCGTTTATCTGCCCAGTCCCGGCGAAAAAATTCTGTACCAGGTCAGCAGCTCCACTGACGGCGCCAGCTGGCAGCCGGTTTGCCCTGTCTATCTGAACCAGCGCCTGGCCCTGGTCGGGCAAGACGCCGAGCAAGCCAGCCATGCCGTTCCCGGCTGGGCTTTCGGCGCCGACGGCGCCATCCTGCTCGTCAACGATGGTCCGGACGCGCCGATCGAAGTGCACGTGCGGCCCAAAGGCGCCTTCGAGTGCGCGTTCGACGCCGCCAGCAACTGCCATGCGATCACCCGGCGCGGGCAGCTCGACGGGGCCGGCGAACCGCTGCGCCTGTTATTGAAGATCGAGCGCGCCGGCGCCGCCCCGGCCGCGGCGCCCGTGGTCAAGCCAGCCGCTGTGTGGAAGACCCGCAGCGAGCAGACCGCGGTGCCGCTCAGCCACCGCCCGCGCGCCGACGCCGAGAGCGACGCCACCTTTGCCCCGGTTGCCCGCCAGCGCGTGAGCCTGGTCGCACTGGCCCTGCCGCGCCTGTCGCGCTACCGCGATACGGGCGCCACCTTGCTCGACATCGGCTTCGACCAGCAAGCGCGCCTGACGCCCGAAGGCAAGGAGGCCACCCTGCGCCTGACGATCGACAGCGACGACCAGCTGCGCGCCATGAGCGGCGGCCAGTGGCAGATGGTGACGGCGCCGGCGACCTTCCATCCAAGCGGCGCCGCGCCCGTGGAGCTGCGCGCGGTCGCGCCCGACATGGCCGACCGCTATTGCGCCACCTTGCTGCTGCCGCAGGCGGCCAGCATGCCGGTGGCGTCCGGTGCGCGCCTGGTGTTCGGCCGCAGCGCGCCGATGCTGGCAGCACTGCGCGTGCTCGATTCGCCGCGCTTCCTGGAGCAGACGGGCGGCGCGGCCAGTGCCGACCGCCTGGGCCTGTCGCGCAGCGCCTTCAGTTTCGAAGCGGCTGCCGGCGGCTACCAGATCGCGCGCATTTCGGCCACCCAGGCGCTGTACCACCTCGATGCGGATCTCGCGTTCGTGGCCAGCGTCGGCGGCGATCAGCCATACCTGCTGCCGCACGGTCACCACCTGGTCGCGGGCCACTACGTGCTGCGATTCGACGCCTGAACGGGAGCTTTCATGATCCATCTCAGCTATTTGACCATCGCCGCCGTGGCGGCGGCCCTGCTGCTCACGCTCATGCTGGCGGCATGGCTCACACCGGCCCACTGGTGGCGCCAGCTCAACGCACGCGCCATCGCGGTGGTGGGCTTGGGCACCTGGGGCATCGCCAGTCTGATTGTATGGCTGGTCCAGGCCGGCGCGCCCGCAATGGCGGCCGCGCCACCGGTGCGGGCCAGCAGCGGCATCACGCCCATGTCGGCCAATCCGGGCGACGCGGGCCGCAGCTACCGTGTGCACGACGACTTGAACCTGCGCGCGGCCAAAGGGACGGCATCACGCCGCATTGCCGTGGTCCCGGCCGGGACGGTCGTGACCACCACGGGCGTGCGCGACGGCGACTGGTGGCAGCTCTCGGCCCGCGTGGATGGAAAACAGGTGGAAGGATGGTCCAGCAGCCTGTGGCTGCGCCGCACCACCGAGGGCGGCACACCCTGAGGCTACTCGCGCACGAAGTTGGCGGCGCCGGCCGCCACGCCGGTAGCCACGCTGACCTGTTCGAGCGTCTTGCCCTGCCAGTCGACGCGGCGCAAAACGATATCCATCTTGCGGGCCGGATCACGCGCGATGGCGCGCCACCATTTTTTCGGGCTGCGCAGGTCGATCTTCTCGCTGCCGGACAGCACCCACAGATGCTCGCCGCTGTCGGGGACCAGCACGTCGAGCACCTTTTCATCGGGCAGTGTCATCCACTTGCGCATGGCAGGCTCGGGATGGGCGCCGTCCATCAAGAACAAGTCCTGGGCCGGGTCGTGGCTGGCGGTCCACAGGGCGCGGCTATCGCCGTGAAACTCGACGCGGTTCACATGCTGGGTCGCGAACACGACCCGGCGCGCATCGGGCGACCAGAAGATGGTGCGTACGCCGGCCGGACATTGCGGTGTGAGGATGGCGAAATTGGCGCTGTCGACCACCGCCTTGCCCCGCTCGAACTCGCCCAGCAAAATGAGCTTGCCGCTGTCCGGCATGGGCACGAAGCTGGCCGTCTTGACGAAATAATCGAGCTGCTCGCGTGCCGGCACCAGCGGCGGCGGATAGTGCGTCTCGTCGAGGTGGCAGCCCAGGAAGGCGGCGGCGTGGGCCGACGCGATGCCGAGCGCATCGGGCCGCTCGGCCAGCGGGCGGCGCGCCTTGCGCTCGTCCGGCGCGCGCGGGCGCGCGGCATTGCCGGCATCGACCTCCAGATAGGGCTTACCGTCCGAAAAAACATGGACTTGCTGGGCACTGGCCGCACCGGCCCAGACCAACATGGCGAGCGCGGCGCACAGCGCCTTGACGGGGAACGATTCAGGCATGTGCGCCTCCTTCCATGCGCATGGGATGAAACGCGATGCCGTTCTGCACCTGCATCGGCGCGGTGCGCACGAAACCCAAAGCTTCATACGCGGGCACGGCATACGTGGACGAATTGACCGTAAACGGTCCGGCATGGCCCGCCGCATCGCGCGCGGCCTGCCACAGCGCGCGCGCAACGCCGCGCCGGTGGCGGGCCTGGTCGACAAACAGATGATAGATGTGGCGGCGGTCGCGCACACCGATAAACCCCGCCAGCGCCCCGTCGATCTCGGCCACGTGGTAGGCCATGCCGGCCGCGATGTTGGCGCGGATGGCTGCCGCATCCTGCAGTTGCAGGAACGTGGCGGCGGCCTCGGGCGGGCTGTCATGCACGATGAAGTGGACGGCCAGCGTACCGAGTAGCGCGGCGATGTTGTCAATATCGGGAGGGACAAGAGGTCGGATTCGCATAACACAACGATAACATGCGCACCGGCTGCAAGCACGCACGGCTAGCCCAGCGTGTTGAAAATTTCGTATCCATAAAACACGGCAAACAGGGTCACGGCGATGGCCACCGCGTCACGCCGCTGCGGGCTGGCGCGGGCATTGATGCGGGCCGCCACCAGCAGTCCGGCGCAGGAACCGAGCATGCACAGGATCACGCCCGGCCACAGCAAGTGCGCCGGGGTCCGGTAGCCGGCCAGGTGGGCCCCGTAGTAGCCGGCAGTAAAGCCCATGACGGCTCCCAACAGGCTGGCGGAAAATCGCAGTAATTGTTTCATCGCTATTCATTGTTACACATGCTTGCAATCGCAGTCCATCGGCGAGTTGACCACCGGCAGCATGGCCCCGTAGACTAGCTCATCATGTCCAAAGACAGTTTGTCCGCCCCGCTTCCGGGTACGCCGCCAGGTGCCAGAATCGGGCTGACGCAGCCGCTGCGTCACGCCCGCTACCGCCAGCTCTGGCTTGCCAACCTGATTTCCAATCTGGGCACCTGGACCCAGACCTTCGCCTCGGCCTGGCTGCTGGCCACGGTCTCGACCTCGGCCGCCACCAGCAGCCTGGTGCAGACCGCCACCTACGTGCCCGTGTTCCTGTTCGCGCTGCTGGCGGGCGTAGTGGCCGACGGCGTGAACCGGCCCAAATTCCTATTCCTGTGCAACCTGTTCATGGCCCTGTGCGCGTGCGCGATGGCGGCGCTGGTCATGAGCGGCCACGCCGCGGCCGGTCCGGTGCTGGCGCTCACCTTTTGCCTGGGCAGCGGCGCCGCCTTCATGTGGCCGGCCTGGCAGGCGTCGATGTCGGGCCTGGTCGAGCCAAGCGAAGTCGAGGCCGCCGCCACCCTCAGCAACCTGTCCTACAACGTGGCCGCGATTGCCGGCCCGGCCCTGGGCGGGCTGCTGTTCGCCTGGGTCGGCCCGGGGGCCCTGTTCCTGGTCAACGCCGCCTCCTTCATCGGTTTGCTGGGCGTGTACTGGTTCTGGTGGCGCGAACAAGGCCATCCGCCGCCGGTCAGCGGCGTCGGCTTCGCCAGCAGCATGAAGACCGGGCTGTGCACCGCCTTCGGCTGCCCCCGCTACCGCCACATCCTGCTCAATGTGTGCACCGTGTTTTTCGCCACCATCGCCTTTGCCGCCCTGCTGCCGGTATTCGTCAAGGATGTCCTGCATATGAGTTCGCGCGTGTTCGGCCTGCTGATGGGCAGCCTGGGCGCGGGCGCCGTGTGCGGCGCGCTGGTGCTGCCCACCCTGCGCCTGCATGTGGGCAAGACGCGCCTGCTGGCCGCCGCCCTGCTGGTGTATGGCGCCATGCTGCTTGCCTTGCCGCAGCTGCGCGCGCTGTATGTGATGGTCCCGTTGATCATGTTGGCCGGCATGGCCTGGTCGGCCACGGTGTCGACCCTCAACGCCGCCGCCCAGCTGTCGTTCCCGCCCGCGGTGCGGGCCCGCACCCTGTCGATCTACCTGTTCGTGATGGCGGGCGGCTACACCGCCGGCAGCCTGGTGTGGGGCCGCATGGCCGACGCTGTCGGTGTGCGCTGGGCGCTGACCGCGGCCGGCGCCTGCGTGCTGGTCAATGCCATCGCGCTCCTCGCTGGAAAGCGGAAAACCCCCATCTGATCAGCGCTTTGCGGATGTATGGCATGCGATATGCTGTCATGATTGCCAATCCGTGCGCCACGAACAATGACAGTTTCACATCACAGCCCGCAATTTGCCCCCGGCATGGACGTGGCGGCCCGCTCCGCCGCCGGCGTGGGCGAGGTCGTGCGCCCCGAGAACCAGGACAATTACCTGCTGATCGACGCCAGCGGCCTGGCCCACTACCTGAAGGACCAGCGGCCGCAGGAGCGGCGCATCCACGGCTGGCCGCCGGGCCACGCGCGCGCCGCCGTGCTCGACGGGATGGGCGGCCACGGCCGCGGGCGCGAAGCGGCCGAAGCGGTGGTCGAAGGCTTGCTGGCGATGCCGCCCTGCGCCAGTCTGGGCGAGCTGGCCGCGTATCTGGACGCGCTGCACGCCGAGCTGCAGCGCCATTTCCGCGCCGGCGAGCCCGACGAAAAGCGTCCCGGCACCACCCTCACCCTGCTCGAACTGCGCGCCGGCCAGGCCGCCCTGCTGTACCACGTGGGCGACTCGCGCCTGTACGAGGTCAGGGACGGCCGCATCACCCCGCTCACCATCGACCACGTGCCGGCTACGGCCTACGCCATGGCCGGCCTGCTCGACGAAGGCGAATGGTGGCACCAGGTGCACGGCGAAACCCGGTCCCAGATTTCCCAGGCTTTCATCCTTGGCAATGCGTTCGCCAATCCGGCCGAGCTGAGCGACCCGCTGTATGCGCTCTCGCCCCTGAACCTGCCGCCCTATCTGTACCACCTGCCCGACCGGCGCGTGATGGAGCTGCAGCCGGGCGCCGTGTACGTGCTGGCCACCGACGGCTTCTGGTCGTGCCAGGAGCCGGTGGCGCCCATCCTGCGCTGGCCGGGCCTGCTGACCGGCCACAGCGCCGGCGCCATGTGCGACGCCCTGTTCGACGCCATGCAGCGCAAGCCGCCGCCGGACATGTTCCCGGACAACCTGACCGCGATTGTGCTTCGCCCCAGCACGGGCAGCGAGACCGCGCTGCCGGTACGGGAGTGACAGAAAATGCACAAGAGAAAATATAGTTGCACAAAGATGCATATCGGATGCCGCGCCCCGGTAAATTGGCGTAAGCTTTAATCACATTCGAACAGGCTTTCTTGCTATGAAAAAATGCAACAATCCCCAGCATCCGCATTGCACCCAATGGGTCATGTCCGGGGACGACGCCTGCGCGAGTGGCCACGCCCAGCTGGGCGCGGCGCCATCGAGCTACGAGCTGCTGACGGCCATGCGGCGCGCCCGTCCGCCCGCCAGCGCGGCCGTGCCGCCGCCGCTGCTGCTGCCCGATCCCCTGCCGCACACGTCCGAACATCCCCATCTGCACATCAGCGGCTTCGATCCGCGCGCCGCCGGCGGACGCCAGGCGATCAAGGTCGAATTGCGCGGCCTGCCCTCGTCCTGCGAACCATTGGTGACCATGCAGCTGCAATCGGCGCTGCTGCCCGACGGCGTGGCGCGCCACTCGTTCGCGCGTACCCTGCGCGGCGACTGGCGCCCCCTGTTCATCGAATTTTCCTCGCGCGACAAAGAGCACGGCCAATACCGCATCGAGGTCGAGCTGTACTGCCAGAAGGACACCCGCATCAGCCACAAGTGGGTGACCACGCTGGTGATCCTGGTGCCGCGCCCGGACGCCACCCTGTCCGAGATCCACCAAACCTTCTTGTCGACCCATAAAAACGTGCGCGTGATGGCCGACGACGCCTCGATCGCGCGCGTGCAGGCCCAGTCCGGCGGCGGGCGTCTCGATATCGACGTCCATGCACGCAATGCCTCGATCGCCAACCTCAATCTGGACCAGCGCGCGGGCAAGGTCGATCTGGGCTTTTCCACCATCGCCTGGGATGAAGACCTGATCGAAATCGACGTGCCGACCCAGGCCGAGCCGCATCCGCATCAGGCGGCCATGGCCTGCCTGGTCAACGCCGCTCCGGAAGCGGGCGAGCAGCGCCAGGTGCGCCTGTTCTCGATGGAAGAATGCGTGCTGGGCCGGTTCGAACTGTACGACCCCGAGGCCGACGTGCTGCTCACCCATTTCGGCGACGACGGCCAGGACCGCGAGGGCCTCACGCGCCGCCTGTCCGGGCGCCATGCGCTGATCCGGCGCGGTGCCGGCGGGTTTGAAATCGAGGATGTGTCGCGTTACGGCCTGCTGCTTGACGGCGTCTGGCCCGGCAAGGGCAAGCCGGTGCAGCTGCGCCTGGGCATGCGCATCGAACTGTCGGCCAGCATCAAGGGTATCGTGGTGCTGGCGGTGACGGCGCTGCTGCCCAACGGCGTGATCATGCACCGCATCGACAACGGCGCCCAGGCCGAATGCTTCTACTTCCTGGAGCCGGGACGCCATCCCGGCTATCCGGTGCCGGCCATCGCCGCGCAGCCGAAAGCGGCGGCCATGCCGCTGCTGTTCCATCAAAACGGCGGCTTCTGGCACCTGGACCGGGTGACCGGCAAGGAGACCGCGCTCACGCCCGCCACGCCGCTCGAACGCCTGTCGCAGATTCCCGCGCACACGCGCTTCGCGGCCGAGTCCTATCCCGAATGCTGGATCGTGCGCGCCACGCTCCGGGTCCCGCACGGCACGCCGTCGGCCGACATGCAGACCGCCTGAGCGGCGGTCTGCCCCGCGCTTACGGTACGCTCAAAATCACCTTCACGCTGTCGTCCACCTGCGCCTTGTCGATGTAGCCGATCGCGCTCACATCGGCCGCCACGGCCTTTTTCACTTCGGCCGCCGTTTTGTATTCCTTCGGCGCGGTGCCCTTGCCGGTGAAGACCAGCTTGGACCAGATGGTTTTCACCTGGGCCGAATCCTTCTGCAGCACCTTGGTATGGAACTCGTTGCGGATTGCGACGCCCTCGTCGTATTCGATCGGGGTAAACAGCGTCGATTTCCCAAGGAAGAACTGGGCCGCCTGCTCGCTGAACATGCGCGAGGCCGGGTTCTTGGGATTGACGATCACCGCCAGTTCAGTGGCCAGCGCGGGAACGCTGGCCGCGGACAGGCCGGCCGCCAGCAGCATCATGCCGATAGTCGTTTTCATGGCTGCCTCCTTAGAACACGAAGTCGATGCCAGCGGCATATACGGTGACCGGGCCGGAGAATCCGGGCTTGACGTTGATGAAGGCGCCCGCGCCATCGCGCGGCGAGATGCGGTCCACCTGCACCTTGAGCGCGGCCGATTTGCTGAAGTCCCAGCGCACGCCGACCGCATTGTCCGACTGCAGGGCCGACTTGACCACCGCATTGACGCCGGCCGTGAGCGGCGCCAGCGGCCCGGTGGTCGGCAGGCCTGCGTAAGTGCGGTCCGTATCCTGCTTGATGTTCCCGTAGTAGTAATACGGCGTGATTTTGCCGAAGCGGTAGCCCAGCATCAGGTAGTACGAGGTGGTGTCCATCACCGTGCGCGATTCGGTCTTGCGCACCGCGTACTCGCTTTGCACCAGGAAGTTCTTATAGTCGAGCGTGTAGCCGAGCGAGGTGAACGAGCCGCGTACGTCGGTCACTGCCAGGTCGTTGGCGACCTGGGTCAGGCCCACCTGGCGCAGCGTGGCCAGCAAGCCATTCAGCGCGGTGTTGTTCTCGACCGAGAACTTGGCGTCGGCGCGCCCGAAGCGGAAGGTATGGGGACCGTTTTCCGCGATGATGTGTAGCGCCGTCACCGGCGTGAACACGACGTCGACATTGTTGGGGGTCTTGGCGGTGGTGCGGCCCACGCCGAACTGCGCGGTGAGCGTGGTCTCGCCGAAGGTGTCCTGGTACACCACGTCGGCGCCGTCGATGGAGTCAGCCGTCACCTGACGATACACCTCGGCCGGCGGGCGCAACATGGTGTTGGCGTAGCCGACATTGCGGAAGTCCGAAATCATATACACCGGCAGGCCGATGCGCCCGAGACGGAACGAGAATTTGTCATTGGCCTTGAACTTGGCGAAGGCCCATGCCAGCTCGGCGCCATAGTGGCCCTTTTCCTGGCGCCGCACCAATCCCTGGGCGGTGAACGAGACGGTCTCGTTCATTTTCATCGTGGCCTGGATGCCGAAATTGGAATCAACGCCGGTGCGGGCATTGTCGCCGGCGCCCGACGCCTGGTTAGGACGGATGAATTCGGCCTGGTCCGTATCCGTCATGGTCAGCGCTGCCGTGCCGAATCCGCTGATGGTGACTGGCGAGCCGTCGGCGCCATGGGCCGACATCGCGAAGCCGGCAAGCATCGCGGTGACCAAGGTCGAACGTATTGGTTGCGTCATTGTCTCTCCTTGTTGTTGAGATCGTCCTGCCATCCTAGTTTGTGCCTGCGCGATAACTTTGTGTACTCAAACTGAGGCCTTTTGACGAAAGTGTTGTAATGCAAGAACACCGACGGCCGCAGCGCGCGTTCAATATTGATGAACAAATAATCTTGCCGGGGATAGAGTGAGGAAACGAGAGGACAGCAGAGAAGTCACGCCGGACCGGCGCACGAAAGCATCGCCCGCCGTCAGCGGGCGATGAAAAAAACCTGTACCGTCGCTTCAGCTCATCAGTACGAAGATGATCAGGGCGGCGCCGGTCAGCATGATTGCTTCCAGCCCGAACACGACAGCGGGAATACGCAGATCTTCAGGAATTTTCATGGTGCATCTCCTTGCCAATCAAGCACTACGATCAGTGTATGAAATGTATCGGAAAGTGCAAGTCAGATCAGCGTGCGCGCGACGCGGAAGCCGACGATATCGTTGCTGAGCGCGGCCGAAAAGCCGTTGCGCAGCGCCGAGCGCAGGTAACGCGGGTTGTACAGCCAGGAACCGCCGCGCAGGATGCGCCGGCTCTGGTCGCCGCCCTGCTCCCACGCCAGGCCGTTGTTGGGCGCACCGTCGTAGTTGTCGTGCACCACATCCTGCACCCATTCCCAGACATTGCCGTGCATGTCGAACAGGCCCCAGGGATTGGGCGGGAAGGTCCCGCCCGGCGTGGTGCCCTGGCGGTATTCGCCCTTGGGGCTGCCGTTGTAGGTGTAATTGCCGTCGTAATTGGCCAGGCCGGTATTGATTTCGTCGCCAAAGCTGAAGGCGGTCTTGGTGCCGGCGCGGCAGGCGTACTCCCATTCCGCTTCGCTGGGAAGGCGGTAAGTCTGGCCCGTCATCTCGCTCAGCCAGCGCACGTACTGCTGGGCGTCGTACCAGGTCACGCCCACCACGGGATGATGATCGGACTGGCGGAAGCCCGGCGCAGCCCAATTGACTTCGCCCTGCGGCTGCCAGCCGGTGGCGCGCACGAAATGGCGCCATTCGCCCACCGTGACCGGGTAGCGGCCCAGCGCAAATGGCTGCTCGATGCCGACCCAGTGCTGCGGGGTCTCGCGCTCGACCCACGATTTTTGCGAACCGGCCTCCATCGCCTTGCGCCGCTCCACCTCGTTCGATCCCATCTGGAAGCGGCCGGTGGGAATGAGCACCAGCTCGGGACCGGTGCCGCTGCCATCGCTGAAGCGGTCGCGCAGCACGCCTTCGGTGTCGGCCACCGGGCTGTCGGGCGACGGTATCAGGGTCGCCAGTTCGTCGGCGGTGCGGGCGGCCATGTCGGCGCGCGCGCGTTCCTGCTCGCTGCGGTAGGCCGCGGCGGCCTTGGCCTGCATGGCCTTGCGCTGCAATTCATCCTTGGCCTGGCGCGCCTTGGCGGCGTCGGCTTCGCGCCGTTCGAGCAGCTGGCGCCGCAGCGCTTCCTTGCGTTCGCGCTTGGCCACTTCGGCTTCGGCGCGTTCGATCGCTTCCTGTTCGCGCCGCTGCTTGTCCTTGACCAGCTGCGCCGCGGCCGCCGCTTCCGCTTCGGCCTTGCGGCGCAGGGCCAGCTGGGCCAGGCGCTGTTCTTCTTTGGCGCGCGCGGCGGCCTGCTCGGCCGCCAGCTGTTCCGGCGTCGGGCCGACCGCCGCGTTCAGGGCCGCCAGCAAGGCGCCCACGGAATCGGGCCGCTTGTCCGGGTCAAACGCGAAGCCCGCTTGCAGCACCTGCCACTGGCGCGCCGTGAGCGCGTCCGGCTGCGGCGGCTCGTGCGCGGCGCTGCGGCCGGCATCGAACGGCATGTGCCCTTCGACCATCTGATAGATCATCACCGCCACCGCATACACGTCGAGCGCGCGGCCCGGCTGGCGCTGCAGCGTGCCCGCCTCCGGCGCGCGGTAGCCGGCGGTGCCGGAATTGGCCGGTGCTTCCAGGCCGATGCTGCTGGCACTGCTGCGCGCGCGCGCCGCGATGCCGAAGTCGAGCAGCTTGACCTCGCCCTTCTTGGTCAGGAACACATTGCCGGGCTTGATGTCGCGGTGCACCAGCTTGTGCTTGTCCCAGGCGTACTGCAGCGCCGCGGCCACGGGCGCCAGCAGTTCCGTGGCCTGGTCGAGCGAGAGCGGGCCTTCGCGCGCCAGCAGGCTGTCGAGATCCTCGCCTTCCAGGCATTCCATGATGATGAAATAGCTGGCGGTGGCCGGGTCCTGCGCCCATTCATACACGCGCACGATGTTCTCGTGCGCCAGGCGGCGCGCCTGGGTCGCCTCTTCGATCAGCAGCTTGGCGTGGGTCGGGCTCTGGGTCAGTTGGGGCGGCAGGATCTTGAGCGCCACCATCGCGCTGTGTCCAAGCTCGGCGTGGGTGGCCAGGTCGGTGGCCTGCCACACCTGGCCCATGCCGCCCTGCGCGATCAAGCGCTCGAGCCGGTAGCGCCGGTTCTGGGGGCCGATTTCCTGGCCCACCATCAGGCCGATCTCGGTGCCCTGCTTGATATGGATCGCGGCCGGCATGGGCGTGGCAACGCGCCCGGGCGGCGCGTATTCGGCGTCCAGTATGGCGTTCTTGCGGCTGTCGAATTCCTGCTCGCTGAGCAGGCCGTCTTCGTGCAGTGCGCGCAGTTCGCGGATCTTGTCTCTTGCCGTTTGCATCTGTCCCGTCAAGGTTGAATCGCCGCGCCGCAGCGGGCGCAGAAATGGTCGTTCGGTCCCACCGGATGGCCGTTCGGGCACACGGCCGGCGCCTGCGGCTGGCGCGCGCCGCCCTGGGCCACGCCGGCGCCCAGGGCGGCCTGGCTCTTGAGCGCCGCCTTGTTCACGTCGTTCTGCAGGTTCAGCAGATCGAGCTGGTGGCGCCGGTCCTTGTCGACCTCGGCGTCACGCCGGGCTTGTTCGCGTTCGACCTGCTGCTGGGCCGTGCGCGCCGCTTCGGCCGGGGTCACGCCCGCCCCGGCGGCCACCACGCCGGCCAGCGCGGCCAGCTGCTGCGCGCTCATGCCGGCATGGACCTGCGTCTTGAGCACGTCGGCCAGGGCCGCCGCGTTAGGGCCGGCCGCCAGCGCCACTTTGGCCGTGTCGCTCATGGCGCCGATCGACTCGGCGCGCGCGATCTCGATGCGCGCCAGTTCGATCTCGTGCGCATGCTGGGCGTATTTCTCTTCGCGTACGTGGTCCATGCGGCGCAGTTCCTGCTGCCACTGGGCTTCGTGTTCCTGCTGGCGCAGCGCATGGCGCTGCTGCTCGGCGTCCAGTTCGATTTGCTGCGTCTGGCGCGTGTGGATGCCGTCGGCCTCGATCGTTCGCAGCAGCTTTTCGTACTGGGCGATCGATTCGGCCTGGGCGCCGGTGCGGCGCAAGCCTTCGATCTTCTGGTTGATCTGCTCCACCTCGGCCTTGCCGGCGGCATCCTTGACGGCGTCGGCGCGCAGCAGCTCGCGCTGGCGGTCCAGGGCCAGCTGGTCTTCCCATTCGGCCACCCTCTCGGCTTCGCGCTTGTGGGCCGCGTTGGTCAGGGCCAGGGCCTGCCAGGCGGCCTTGTGGTGCTCGTCCTCGATTTCGCGCTCGCGGCGCGCAGCGTCTTGCTGCTTTTGATGCAGACGGGCCAGTTCGGCGCGCTTGCGCGCTTCGTCCTCGATGCCCAGCGCCTGGCTGATCTTGTTTTGAATCTGCTGCTGCAGCAGCTGGTGCGAAAAGCGCTGCTGCGCGATCTGGCGCGCTTCGCTGGCGCCCTGCTGAGCGATTTCGAGCTCGGTGCGCATGTGGATTTCGGCCAGGCGGCGCAGATGCGACCACTGGGTCGACTCATCCTCGCGCGCAGCGCCCTTTTTGGCCAGCTCGTGTTCGAGTTCGGCCACGATCTCGCCCGCGCCCCGTTCCAATGCCTGCTTGCGGTTCTTGGAGTCCACAATGCGGCCATACAGTTCAATCTCGCGCGCGCGGATCGCCTGCAAGCGCTCGGCAGCAGCCAGCGACTGCTCGGCGTTGCCGATGCTTTCATCCTGGCGCAGCTCCTGGCGCCGGCTGCGCAGGCGCGCGTCCTGTTCCTCGCGCCAGATGGCTTGCCATTCCTGTTCGTTGTACAGCTGGTCGAGCTGCATCGCATGCTCGATCTGGACCCGGCGCTCGTCGGCCACCAGCCACAGGCTGCCCACGCGGGCGCGGTTGGCGTCGTATTTGTCGTGGCGCAGGGCCAGCGTCTCGACCTGCACCACCGCCAGTCCGTACTGGGCCAGGCGCAGCTTGAGCGCGCCCTGCAGCCGTTCGTCAAGCTGGGGCCGCAGGTCGCGGTTGGCGGCCATGTCGCGGATCGGCTGGCCGGCGATGAATTCGGCGGCCAGCTGGCGCACCGATGGCGCCAGCAGTTCGCGCAGGTGTTCGGTGGTGACCACGCCCGGCATGGTCATGAAGTGCTGGGCGAAGGCGCTCACCTGCTCGATCCGGATGCTGACCACGAAGCGGGCCGACACCGCCAGGTGCTCGGCCGTCTGCAAGCCGTCGAAATCGAATTCGACCGGCATGGCGGCGCTGCGCGTGATCAGGATTTCGGCATGCTGGTTGCGCAGCAGATGATTGAGGCGGGTGAAGAAACCTTCGATTTCATACTCGCCCTGGGGAACTTCGGTCGCCTTGTCGCCCTGCAGGATGTAGGCGCGGGTGGTGGCGGGCACGCGCAACATCTTGACGAACAGGCCAGAAAGTTCCTTTACGCCAAAAAACACGGCCAATTCGTTGTCGCCGGGAATCCAGCGGTTGTCCTGAAAGATGGGCACGCTTCGGCGCGCGCCCAGGGTCAGGCCGCACTGGGCGCAATAGCCGGCGTCGCCGCTATTCTGATGCTCGCAGCGTGGGCATTTGACCCCGCCGAATCCAAACATCTGGAACATATGAGACTCCTGGTTAATCAAACTGCATTGGATTTCAGTCTTACGCGCCCCGGACAAACGATTCTAGCAGGGGACAGCGTGCCATACATTGCCGGCGCCAAGCGTGCGCCGCCGTACTAAATGATGCCGATCCGGTCGATAAACGCCAGGCTGGCCCCTCGCGCGCGCAGCGCGGCCGCAAATTCCGGCCGCGGCGACGCTTCCCACGCCTTGGGCAGCAAAATCCGGTCGCCGGACACCGCTTCGCGCGCGATCAGCGCGCATTTCGGCCCGTCCCCTTCCACCGTCTCCACCCGGCCCGCATGCCAGGCGCGCGAGCTGCCGCTGGCGATGATGCGCCCGCGCGGCACCCACTCGCGCCCGCGCGCCAAGCGGTCGGCCAGCACCAGGGCCAGTTCGAAGGAATTGCCCTGGAACTGGCACTGGCCGAAGCGCACCACGGTGCGCCAGCGGCCCAGCGCGCGGCCGTCGAAATGGCGCGCGCCGCACAAGGCCTGGCGCACTGCCAGCTGGCGCGTCAGGTCCAGGCCTGGCGTGGCGATGCTGTCTTCTTCTTCGCCGGCCGGCGCTTCCAGGGGATAGACGCTCACCTCGACCCAGCACAGGCTGTCGTTGATGCCGCCGCTGTGCAGAGGGAACCAGGCGCGCGCCGACGAGACGCAGTCGCCGCGGTCGGGCTGGCCGGTCAGGCTGCCCAGCCACCCCAGTTCGGCGCCCAGCAGCGCGCCGGCCGGCGCCAGGTCGTTGCCGCCGATGCGGCCCAGTTGCCATTGTTCGGACCAGCCGTTGGCATGCACCGCGCCTGGCGCCTGCCACACGCCACGCACGATGCGGTCGGCCAGCACCACCGCCAGCTCCCAGTCACGCTCATGGCGGGCCGGGACCGGGTCGATGCTGATCACGACCTGGTCGCGGCTGTCGAGCTGCGGCTCGGTGTGGCGCGCCAGGCGCACCACCTGCTGCATCCGTTCGGCCAGCGCCGGATCGCCCGCGGGGCCGCACTTGACGTCGGCGCGGCCGGCGCGCGGACGGCGGGTGGCGGTCACGGTGGCCACGGCGCCGCTGGCGAGCGTGGTCTGGCACAGGGCGCTGTCGGGCAGGATGTTCATGGGACGACGCGCCGCGCGGCGCAGGCAAGTTCAAGATTGGCCACGATGCGCTCGGCGTCGCCCAGCAGCGCATCGGCGTCGCCTGCATTCGCGCGCGCCAGCAAGGCCCAGGCTTCGTTCAGCGCCGTCACGGCAGCCTCGCTGTGGCGCGCCCGCGCGCTCTGGCTGTGCGTGTCGAGCCGCACGCCGGGCGCGGCCAGTTCCAGCGCCGGCATGGTGGTCACCGACAGGGCCAGCTGGGCCAGCCGCTGCAGCACGTCCTGGTGGCGACGGAACAGGTCCGGCCCCGGCGGCAGCGCGATCAGGCGCAGGGCGCTCGTCACGCACGGCAGTTCGAGGAACAGGCGGCGCATGGCGCGCGCATCGTCCGGCGGCGCGGGCACGGCCGCCGGCGATTCGACGGGCGCGGCGGCGCGCTGTTCGGCCGCGCGCGCCAGCAGCAGCTGCGCATAATCGACGCTCTCGCCCAGGTCGACGGGGACGCAATCGCCCACGGCCAGCCCGAAGCGGGTGTACAGCAATTCGTTCAGCGCGGCGCGGAAGGCATCCCACTCATCGTGCGAAGTACAGGGCGGCAGTTCCAGGTTGCCCTGCGCCAGTTCGTGCTGCAGCGTTGTCTCCAGCAGCGCGCACAGCTCGGCCAAGGCCACACCAGCCGGCGCCTCGCTGGCCAGGAACAGATCGAAGCGCTGCTGCGCCAGGCGGGGATCGGCGCTGTCGACGCCAAAGGTCAGGCGCAGTCCCAGTTCGGGCGCGGCGCAAAACGGCAGCAGGTCTGCACTGTACGGCCCGGGATGAAAGCACAGCGCCTGTTCGTGCTCGCCGCAGTCGGCGCGACCGCCGGCATGCACACGGCGCGTGCGTCCGCCCTGGTCGAACACCACGCCCACGCAGCCGGACGGCACCAGCGCGCCGCCGGCAAGCGTTTGCGCGAGCGCGGCGCTGCCGAGCGCCGAGGTATCCGGCTCCGGGCGGCGCGTGAACAGTCCCATCATGCGTGCACCGGCTCCACCGCGAAGGCGGCGCCGAATTCCTGGAAATGGGGGCCGGGCGCGGTATCGAACGGCCAGGCGCTCTCGCATTCGCCGTCGGCGTCAAGACTGCCCTGCAGGACAATGGCGCCGCCGCCGTCGAGCACGCGCAGCATGGGCTGTTCGCGCACCAGGCGCGAGGCGAACGGCGCGTTGGCGTCGAGCGCGAGGATCACGCGCCAGGCCCCGTCTTGTTCGAGGAAATGCAGGGCCCAGAAACCGTCGTCGGTGGACATGACCGTCAACGGCCCGCCGCTGGCCGCGCGCAGCATGCCGCTACTGCCACGCCAGGCGCCGGCAGCGGCGCGGCCGGCCGACAAGGTTTGAAAGCGCCGCAGCGTCAAGGGTGAGGCGCGCAGGGCCGCCTGCTCGGCCGCCGTCAATGGGCGCCTGCCATCCATCGCCGCCAGCAGGACGGCGTCGGACAGCATCAGGCGGTCGCCTTCGACGCGGCGCGCCAGCAGCAGCGCCGCGTCCAGCTTGCGGGCCGCTTGGTCGGTTGATTTCACATCGATTCCTTTCATGGTGCGCCCGCTCCTGACAATTTGGCAATGGCGGCGTCGCGCCGTTTGCGCAAGGTCGGCAGCGACAGGTCGTCCAGGGCCGCCAGCTGCGCCATCGTCGGCAGCTCGCCCGTGGCCGGGTCCAGCCATTCGGACGGGTAGCTGTCGTCGGCGCCGCCCAGCACCTTTAAATACACCGCCAGCCGCACCGGCAACGATTCCTCCCGCAGCAAATGCGCCGTGCGGCTGCTGCCATCCTGCGCGGCCCTTGCCAGTTGCATAAAGCGGGGGGGCAGTGAAAGCGCGGTGGCGGCCTGCACTTCGCGCGGGTCGTCGGCGTCCTCCGCGACCGGTGTCGGCCCGGCGTCGGCGCAATCGTCGTCCGGCGCGTCCAGGATCTGGTCCGGGCCCGGGCCGGGGTTTTGTTCCAGCACCCGCTGCAAGTCGTCCAGCCACGCCAGCGCGTCGCCGGCATCGTGCAGCCACGCCTGGTCGCGGTTGGCGGACAGCTCCTCGTAGTCGCCGATTTCGGCCAGCATGGCGGCGATCTTGTCCGGGCTGTTTTTCAGGCTGGCGAAGCGTTTCGAACGCGTGTGCAGCGGGCCGGGACCGTCGCCGAAGCGCTCCAGCGTTTCGCTCCAGCGGATGATCCACTCGGCCTTGCAGTGGGCGGCCGACTTCATCTGGCGCACCTCGATCGGCATCGCCTCGATCTCGCGTCCCAAAATGGCGCCGGCCTGGGCGCGCAGCTCGCTCCAGCGGGCAAACACCCTTTCGATCTCGCCATAGGCCGTATCGAGCATGCGGTAGGTGTACATGCGGTTCGGGCTGCAGGGGCGCCCGCAGGCGGCCTGGTAATTGTCGGCGTCCACCTTGTCGCGCAGGACGGCGTACATGTCGTTGACCTTCTTGCGCAGCAGCGCTTCGCCGCCCGCCTCGCGCCAGAAGGCGCCGCTGCGCGCATGCTCGGTGCGCAGGGCGGCGCAAAAGGCGATCCAGTCGGCCGGGCGCGCGCGCAGTTCGACCAGCAGGCTCGATGCCAGGTCGGCCACGCTCTCGCCATAGCTGTTGCCGGACGCAGCAAAGCGCGAAGCACGCGCCTCGGCGCGCAACATGTCGGCCATCAGATCGGTGTACAGGGCCAGCTGCGCCTCGTCCTGCGCCGGATCGAGCAGCTGCGTCAGCGCATCCCGGGCGAACGCCTGCAGGGAGCAGCGCCCAAGCAGCTTGCGCACGTGTTCCCAGCCATGTTCCTGATACCGGGTGCCCGGCAAGCGCATCGCGTCCTCGGTGTTGTTTTTTACACCAAAATGATGCCACACAACGCCATTTGGCAAGGCGCGCTTGAGAGCCCTATTTACCCCTCTGTTCGGCCATCGACGCCAGCACCGCGGCCACCACCGGCGCCGCGTGTTCGCCGCCCGACGCTTCCGAGTGACTGACGAAGGCGGCGACCGCCAATCGCCCCTTCTGGCCGGGAATGCTGCCCGGCTCCAGCCAGCCTGTGAACCAGACCGTGGCCAGCTCGCGCTGGACCCCGTCGGCCCCGGCAGCGGTCGACGGCGAGGTGCCGGTCTTGCCGGAAAGACCATGCCGGATCGCGGCCAGCCGCGGCCCGCGGAAGGCGGCAGAGGCGGTGCCCGCGTCGACCACACCCTTCATGCCGGCGCGGATGCGGTCCAGGCGCACGCCCAGCGCGGCGGTGGCGGGCACGGCGGCTTTGCGGCCGTCGAGTTCGAGCAGCAGGCGCGGGGCGATCACCCTGCCCTCGCCCACCGCGCCGGCCGCCATCGCCATGTGCAGCGGCGTGGCCTGCATGCGCAGCCCGATTGCCATCTGGCGCAGCTCATGGCGCGTGTGGATCGGGTCGATGCGCGCTTCGCTGGCCTGCAGCGCATCCCAGGACGACCAGGCAAAAGCGTCGGGCAGCAGCGCGCCGTCGAGGCGCAGTTCGCGCTCGAAGCCGAGGCGGTGCGCCATGGCCGCGATCGGGCGCACGGCGTCGAGCGCACCGGCGTCAAGCGCTTGCAGGTCCGGGGCGCCGCCTTCAGCGCGGCCGAACAGGCTGGCGTCGCTCAGCTCTGCACACCAGGCAAACCAGGTATTGAGGCTGTAGGTCAGCGCCTGCGCCAGGCCGAGGCGGCCGTTGACGGCGCGCCGGTCCAGGTGCTGGTCCTTGTAGTTGGTGATGTGGGCAAGGCGCGTGCCGAACGGGTAGCTGGCAGCGTCGGTCTGGAATGCGAAGCCGCGCCGCGCAGCCATGCGGTTCAAGGCCGGCAGCGGCATCCCGGACAGCAGCGCGTCGATCTGCGGATCGTGCCGGGCCGCCAGCTCCAATCCCAGTGCGCTGACGATCTTGAAGGTGGAACCGGGACTGCGGTGGGCGCCTCCGTCATGCTGCAGCGCGGGCAGGCGCAGCGGGCTGCGGTCCGGGTTGGCGCGGTCGAAGTCGCGCACTTCGTTCCAGTTGGCGGCGGTCACCGGCGCGGTGCCGGCGCCGGCGGCGGCCAGCACGTCGCCGCTGCCGGTGTCGATCACGACGATGCCTGCCTGGCGGCCCGGCGGCGGGGTCTGGCCGCCGCTGCAAGTGCTGCCGTCCCAGCGCCCGCGCCGCATGCCGATGCAATCGAGCGCGCCCTGGCTGGCCTGCTGCAGGACCAGATCGAGCGTCATGCGCGCTTCGTGCGCCTCGCCGCCGGGGGCGGGAATGCGGGCCAGCATGCCGGCCACGCCGTTGGTCTGTTCGGCGCGCAGGCCGAGCATGGTCGCCAGCCCGGCGGCAGTGGCGGCGGGCGTCGGCGCCCCGCCGCTCCACAGCAGCACGCCGTTGCGGTCGTGCAGGACCACGCCAGCCGGATCGGCGCGGCGCGCGGTGCCGCTGTTGGAGGCGAGCGCACGCCAGGCCAGCTTGCCGCCGCCCACGCGCAGGTGGCGGTATTGCTGGTCACCCGCCAGCGCCGGCAGTTCGAGGGGGAGCGCGTCGAGCGCGATGCGGCGCGCACCCGGCAGCGGCGCCAGCGTGAGCGCGCGCGCGGCCGACGGCGCCGGGCAGGCGCGGCCCGTGCAAGCGTCGCGTGCCGGTTCGGCCAGGCGTGCGCCGTCGAGCGCCTGCAACTGCCCGACCAGCATGATTTCGATGCGCTCGTCCCCGGTGGCAGGCGCCGTCAGCGCCAAGGTCAGGCGCGCCGGCGCGCGCGCGCCCGCATCCGGCCAGGAAGCGATGCGCGACCAGGCGGCCCAGCCCTTGGGCACGTCCGCAAACAGGCGCGTGGCGGCAGACGGCAGTTCGGCAGCGGTCGCCGTCGGGGCGTTGCCCACGCTGGCCTGCCAGGGATGGGCTGCCGCCGCGGGCCGCACGCGCCAGGCCAGCAGGCGCCGTTCGTTATTGAAAATGCGGACCTGTTCGCGCACGTAGTCGCCGTCGGCCATCCCGTACAGGCGTTTGAACAGGCGCTTCGCTTGCGCATCGCCGTCCACGCTGGACCAGGCGCCCAGTTGTCCGGCCCGGGCGCCGTCGTCGGCATCTTGCCAAGCTGCAAGGTCGCGCGGCGCCAGTTCGATCATGCCGGCCCCGTTCAGCCGTACCAGGCCGTGCGCCAGCAAGTTCTGAAACAAGGCCTGGTCTTCCAGGCTGGCGCGCGGGGTGTCCGGCACCATGTATTTTCCGGGATGCAAAGAAGCCGATACCGTCGGTGCGCCGGGCCGGAAGGCCGTCACCAGCGCGCGCCGGGCGTCGCCCGGGCGGTACAGCTGCAAGACCAGCTCGCCCGCTGCGGCGCAGCCGGCGCTCGGGCGCCGGTACACGCGCAGCGCGCCGTCCGGCCACAGCAGCCAGCCGTCGCGCCGGAAAGTGCCGGCCGTGCTGTCGCCAATCCAGCGCACGGCCGCATTACCGGCGCGCAAGGAGAACGTCAGGGGCGTCGCAAAGTCGGCCGAGGCCGCGCCGCCGATGATCGCCTGCGGCATCCCTTTGGCATCGGGACCGGCCAGCGCCACGTTTTTCAGCGCGATCGGCTTCCCAGTGGCAACAATGCGCGCGATCTCGCTGAAGGGATAGCCCACCCGCAGCGGCGACAGGCGGCCGTCGGCCTGCAGCTGACTGCACAGGTCGACCCGCACCGGCTCGGCCGCGCGCATGCCGGCAACGACCACGATGGTCGCGGCGCCGTGGGTTGTGACGGTCGTGCCGGGCCGCGCCGGGACCGCGAAGGCGGCGCCGGGCGCCGTCCCCTGCAGCGCATCGACCGCGGCCACGGCCGATTGCGGCTGCAGCGCGGCGCCGGTCGCGCCCATCTGGCGCGCATGGCTGGCGATGACGACGCCGCCCGCCAGCGCCGCCGCCGCGCCGGCCAGCGCGCTCCAGCGCAGCAGCGGCGTGAACGGCCGCGCCGGACGCCGTCCGGCCCGCAGATTGCGCGCCCGGCGCCACTGTTGCCTGCGCTGCGCCAGCGCCTGGCGCGCCGCGTCGATCCAGCTTGTCATGAAATCCCCCTTTGCCTGCCTTAGCGGGGGGATGGGCAAACAGGCCCGCAGTTGGTCGGCGCCGGCGGCAGGCCGCGCCCCAAAACCAGCGCTTCGTCGCATGCGCGTGGCGGTGCCCCGCACCCCGGACTACAGTGAACACATCGCAACCCCACATTGAAAGGAACGTCATGAACCTCATCAAACACATGGAAGCCGTTTTCGTCGCGACTGTTGTCCTTACCCTGTCGGGTTCGGTACTGATCGACAACCTTCCCGAAGCACAAGCGCGCAGCGCGGCTGTCGCCGCCCACGTCCCCACGGTGGTGGTCAAGGCCAAGCGCATGACGGCTGCTGAAAAGCAGCAATCGCTGCAGGCCGAACGCGAGGCCGCCGTCAGCCAGCTGTAAAACAGGGTCCCGCCTGCGGCACGGCAGGCGGAACTTACAATACGACAAAACTTGTTTCAATTGTAAGCAACTAATTCATTTCTCCTGTGCGCGAAAACGCATTGCTATAGTCAATTCACGTTTTCAACAAGGAGAATCACATGAAACGCACCCTCACCTTTGCAGCGGCACTGGCCCTCGGCGCAGCAGCGTTGATGCCACTGTCCGCCTCCGCGCAGATCGGCGTGAATCTGTATGTCGACACCGCGCCGCCAGCACCGCGCTTCGAGAGCATCCCTGCTCCCCGCAGCGGCTATGTGTGGGCGCCGGGTTTCTGGAACTGGGAAGGCAACCGCCACGTGTGGATCGCCGGCCACTGGGAAGCCGAACGCCAGGGCTACCGCTTCGAGCGCTCGGAATGGGTGCGCGACAATGACCGCTGGCGCCTGAACCGCGGCGGCTGGCAGCAAGTGTCGGAGCGCGGCGTGGATGCCTACGTCCGCATCGCCCCGCCAGCGCCACGCTTCGAGCGCGTGCCCCGTGCCCGCCCCGGCTACATCTGGGCACCTGGCTACTGGGACTGGCGCGGCAACCGCCACGAGTGGGTGGGAGGCTCGTGGGTCCGTGCCCGCCAGGGTTATGTGTATGCGCAGCCGGTATGGCGCGAACGCGGCGGCCAGTGGTACCTCGAACAGGGCCGCTGGGAACGCGGCGGCCGTGACCGCGACCGCGATGGCGTGCCGGACCGCTATGAAGGCCGCGACCGTGACCATGACGGCGTGCCGGACCGCTACGAAGGCCGTGACCGCGACCGTGACGGCGTGCCGGACCGCCTCGAACGGCGCGACCGCGACCATGACGGCGTGCCCGATGCCTACGACCGTGACCGCGACAACGACGGCGTGCGTAACCGCGACGACCGCGACCGCGACGGCGACGGTGTCCCGAACCGCGGCGACCGCCGTCCCGACGATCCGCGCCGCTACTAAGCGCGTATGACCGCAGCGCCATCCGGAGAAATCCGCGATGGCGCTTTTTTTCGGCTATGCTGCCGGCATGACTGTCCCCGACCTGCCCACCCTGCTTGCCCTCTCCTTCAAGGCCGAACGCGCGTGCGCGCGCAAACTGCTGCGCGCAGCGGCGGCGCCGAATGACGAAGCGGCCCTGCGCACCGTCCTGGAACAGGCCGCGGGGGCGGACGGACTCGATGCCTTATTGGCCGCGCGCCGCGCGCTGCTCGCTGCGGCTGCGGCAAGGAGCGCAGAGCGCCAGGCTGCCAAAGCGGCGGCCAATGCCCTGCGCGTGGCCCGCCACGCCGGTCCGCCAACGCCCTGGCGCGCCTGGTTCGACGGCTCCGCCCACCCCAATCCGGGGCGCTGCGGGATTGGCGCACTGCTGCTCGGTCCGGCCGGCGAACGGGTGGAACTGGCGCGGGCGGCCGGCTACGGCAACAGCAGCGAAGCCGAATACCGGGCCCTGATCGCATTGCTGGAAGCGGCGGTCGACGCGGGCGCGCGCAATCTGACGATTTACGGGGACAGCCGGGTGGTGGTGGACGACATGGATGCCGCCGGCGGGATGGGCGCGCCATCGCTGGCGCCGCTGCGCGCGGCAGCGCAGGCGCTGCTGCCTGCGCTCGGCCAGGTGGCGCTGCGCTGGATCCCGCGCCACAAGAATGGCGCCGCCGACGCGCTGTCGCAGCGCGCCGTGCGCCAGCTGATTACTGAATCTGCTGACTCTTGACGGCGTTGTCAAGGCGGCGGAACAGGTCCGCATGCAGGGAACGGGTGTACTTGTTCATGTGCTTGCGGGTGTGTTCGACCTCCTTGAGCTGGGCCTGCGCCACTGCGCGGTCCTTGCGCTCGAGCGCCCACAGCGCGTATTCGACGCGCGCTTCGAGGCCGTTGTAGCGCTCGACGACAGCGGCGAATTCCTGCCCTGCCTGCACCTGCATGCCGGCGCCGGCAAACGAGCGGGCCAGCAGTAAGCCCAGCTGCTCGGGGCGGAAACCGGGCTGCTTGGCGCGCAGCGCTTCGAGCGCGGCCACGGCGGCGGCGCTGTCGCCATTGGCCAGACGCGCGCGGGCGGCGGCGAAAATAATCTCGGGATCGTTGGCGAACGGGCCGCCCAGGCAGGCGTCGAACTGGGCCACGGCTTCCTTGTACATACCGGCGTCGAACATCGCGTTGGCGAGCAGGGTCTGGTTGTGCGCGGTCGGGGTCAGGTCGAAGGCCTGCTGCGCTTCGCGCATCGCGCGGCCCGGATCGAGCTTGCCCAGCACTGCCTTGCCGGCCTTGCCGATATTGTGCTCAAGGCGGGTGGACGGCATGTAAATGGCGAAGAAATACACCACGCTTCCCAGCAGGGGGAAGGAAAACAGAATCAGCAGCCAGTACATTTCGCGCCCGTTACGGATCGCGTGAATCGCAAAAAACAGGGCTACAAGAAAATGCAGGCCCACGCCAAGAAACGGCATAACAGCTCCAGTGTTGAACAAACCACCATTTTACGGCATATCGCCTCGCCCGCAACAGCTGCCATCCTGCTCACGTTGCGTTGTTGCGTTAAGATAGACGCCTCGCCAACGTCCAAGCCGCCATCGCCTATGAGCAGTGTTCCCGTCACCGGACAACCCCGTCCCGGCAATCTCAATTTCGTCCTGGTCTGCATTTTCATCGATATGCTCGGCATCGGCCTGATCGTGCCGGTGCTGCCGGTGCTGGTCGGCGAATTCGTGCAGGGCCGCGATCAGCAGGCGTTCTGGTTCGGGATCATGTCGGCCACCTTCGGCCTGATGCAGTTCCTGTTCATGCCGATGCTGGGCGCGGTCAGCGACCGCGTCGGGCGGCGTCCGGTGCTGCTCTATTCGATGGCCGGCATGTTCCTCAATTTCCTGATGACGGCACTGGCGCCCAGCCTCGCTTTCCTGTTCATCGGGCGCGTGATCGGCGGTATGTCGTCGGCCAGCATGTCGGTCGCATCGGCCTATGCAGCCGATATCTCCACGCCAGAAAACCGCGCCAAGAGCTTCGGCAAGGTGGGCGCCGCGTTCGGCCTGGGCTTCATCTGCGGCCCGGCGCTGGGCGGGCTGCTCGGCGAAATCAGCCTGAAGCTGCCGTTCATGGTGGCTGCGGGCCTGTGTGCGGCCAATTTCGCCTACGGCTACTTCTTCGTGCCGGAATCGCTGGCCCCCTCGCTGCGTCAGCCGTTTTCGGTGGCGCGCTTGAACCCCTTCACGGCCCTGATCAAGCTCGCGCGCCGGATCGAGGTGCGCGGCCTGGTGATCGTATTCGCGCTGTCGTCGCTGGCACAGATGATGCTGCAGTCGACCTGGGTGCTGTATACCACCTTCCGCTTCAACTGGACGCCGCGCGACAACGGCATCGCCCTGTTCTGCGTGGGCCTGGCGGCGGCCAGCGTGCAGGCCGGCCTGCTGGCGATCCTGCTCAAGCGCTTCGGCGAAGTGCGCGTGTCGCTGCTCGGCCTGAGCTCGGGCGCCATCACCTTCATGCTGTACGGCCTGGCCACCCAGGGCTGGATGATGTACGTTTTCATCCTCTGCAATTTGCTCGCCTTTGCCGCTGCGCCCGCCCTGCAAGGGATCATCTCCAAGGCCACCCCGCCCGGCGAACAGGGAGAGCTCATGGGATCGCTGCAGTCGATCAACAGCATCGGCATCGTGTTCATGCCGCTGCTGGGCACGGCGATCCTGGGCAAGGTCAGCCACTTCCCGGCCAGCGACTGGCGCATCGGCAGCACCTTCTTCGTGTGCGCGGCGATGCAGGCGGTGGCCGTGCTGGCAGCGGCCCGCTACTTCAAGTCGCACCACTACAAGGTTTGATCAGTAGCGCAGTTCCAGCGTCAGGCGCACGCTCGGACTGGCTGGCGACTCCCAGGTGCGGCGCGATTGGCCGCCCGCTTCGGTGTACCCGCGCTCGCTGTGAAAATCCTGGCTCAGCAGGTTGTTCGCGGCCAGGCGCAGCTGCTCCTTTGGCGTAATCTTCCACAGCACGTAGGCATCGAGTTCGCGCCGCGGGATCGACGTTGACGCCAGGGTGGGCGAGAGCTGCGTGCGGCCGTTGGCGCGGAAGGCGAAGCTGGCCCCGCCGCTGAGCACCGCGCCGGCGTAATCGGCGCCGATAGTGGCCGCAAATGGCGTCTGCTGGGCGACCCGGTTGTCCGGGCCGGGCACGGCATCGACCGACGACCAGTTGCGCGACAAGCTCGCACGCAGGTCGAGCGCCGGCGCGCCCCGCAGCAGCGATTTGAGCGGCAACTTCGCTTCCAGTTCGAGTCCGCGCGTATGCGCCTTGCCGTCGTTGACGGGCCGGTACACCATGCGTCCGTCGGTATCGGCAAACAAATCCTGGCGCGTGTAGTCGTCGATGGCCCGGCCCGACGCGCTGACCGACACCATCGCACCATCGGCCCAATAGTGTTCGTAGGCCAGGTCGAGACCGACCGCCGTCTCCGGCCGCAGCGATGGATTGCCTTGCGAGTCGAATTCGGTCTTGCTGTTGTTGGCCACGCGGTTGCGGCGCGGGCTGAGACGGAACAGCGATGGCGCCTTGTAGGTGCGGGTCAGGCCCAGGCGCAGCTGGTCGCCTTGGCTGTCGGGGATCTTGTACAGGGTCTGGAACACGGGCGTCCATACGCCGCTGCGCGAGGTGAATGCATCGATCCCCGTGCCGTCAACCGCCGTCGACACGCCTTCCCAGCGCACCCCCAGGTACATCGACCAGGCGGGCGTGACGTTCCACTCGTCCTGCGCGTAGGCCGCCATGCGCTTGACGCGCGCGCCGTAGCGTTCCACCGGCTCGCCGGGGTAGGCGTCGGCGGCCGCATAGACTTCCTGGACGCGCAGATCGGTGCCGGACGTGACGCCGCCATCCCACCCGAACACCAGCGCATGCTGCTCGCCCAGCTTTTGCGACAGCTTGCCGGTGGTGCTCAAGCCATGTTCGCGGCTCGGGGAGCTGACCTGGTCGTCGAGCAGCGTGGCGCCGCCCTCTTGCGCACTGCCCAGCAGCGTGGTGGCGTTATTGTGGCGCAGCGCGAAACCGGTGATGCGCAGATCGAGCCTGGCGCCGGATGCCAGGGTGCGGATCCAGTTCACATCGCTCTTGGCATAACTGGAGCGCCGCGCCTCGGTACCGTGCACGAAGGGATAGGCCGGCGCGTCTCCGCTCAGCGTGGTGACCGGGTCGTCGGTGTTCTGGCGCGAGCGGCCGGCGCTCAGCCAGGTCTGCGAGCTGATGGTGTCGCCGTTGTCCATGGTCCACACCAGGCGCGGCGTCAACGACAGTTCGCGGTTATAGGCCCGTTGCACATACTGGTGACGGCGCAGCAGCGTGGTGCTGCCCGCGGCATCGGTGTCGCGCTCCGTGAGCTGCGTGGGACGGTCATAGCGCATGGCGCTGGCGTTGATGCCCAGCGAGTACGCCAGGCGCGCGGATTTGTCGGCGATCTGCAGGCTGGCGTTGGGCATGACCGTGGCGCCGTCGCCGCCCGCGGCGCCCAGCTTCCATTCACGCTGCGCGGTCCTGATCGCTTTCTTGAGCACGATGTTGATGGTGCCGGCGATCGCCTGGGTCGAAAATTCGGCGCTGGCCACGCGCATGATTTCAATCCGCTCGACCGCGCCCGGCGCCAGCGATTCGATCGAAAAACCGGCCGCAGCGCGCTCGCCATCGATCAGGATCTGCGTGTAGCCGCTGCCCAGGCCGCGCATGCGCACCTCGCCGCCGCGCCCTGCACCACCGGCCACGGTCACGCCAGGCAAACGCTTGAGCACATCGAGCAGGCTGGTGTCGCCGTAGCGGACGATCTCGTCATGCCCGAGCACGATCCGGGTCGCGGTGTCGTCGCGCCGCGCGAGATAAGCGTCGGCGGCGGCTTTGATCTCGACTTTGGGCGCCTCCTGGGCGGTGGCGGAAACGGTGACGGCTGCGAGCAGGGTCAGGCGAAATGGCAACGCCAGGATCAAAACTTCATTTCCATCGTCAGCCGTAAAGATGGGTCGGACGGCGCGGCAGAATGCCGCTCCGTGGTGCCGCGCACCGGATCGACATACGCGGTGTCGCTCACGTAGTCACGGGCCAGCAAGTTCGACAGGACCACGCGCAGCTGGGTCTTGGCGCTAAATTTCCATACGGCGTAGGCTTCCAGATCGCGCGACACCGGGGCGCGTGCCGACTGCTTGTCCGAGATCTGCACCAGACCACCGGTACGCAACGAATAACTGGCGCCGGCAGTGAGCTGCCCGCCCTTGTAGTCCAGGCCCAGTGTCGACGAAAACGGGATCTGCTGGTCGACCCGGTTATTCGGGCCGGCGACGGCGTCCACGCTCGACCAGTTGCGGCTGACGCTGGCGCGCACATCGATGGCCGGCGCGCTCGCCAACACCGCGCGCAGCGGGAACTTCGCTTCCAATTCGAGCCCGCGCGTATGGGCCCTGCCCGCGTTGAGCGGCCGCGAAACGTAGCGCGTGCCGATCAAATCCGTTTGGTAGCGCGTGTAGTCGCTGATGCGGCGCGCCGATGTGCTGACCGACACCATCGCCCCCGACTCCCAGAAATGCTCGTAGCCGGCGTCGATGCCGGTTGCCAGTTCGGGTTTGAGCGCCGGATTGCCGCTGACATCGGGCTCGTTCTCGGTGTTGTAGGCCGATTTCTGCACGCGCGGAATCAGGCGCTGCGTGCTCGGCGCCTTGTACGTGCGCGTGAGCGCGAAGCGCAGCTGGTCGCCGCGCGTGCCGGGCAGCTTGTAGAGGGTCTGGAACAGCGGGCTCCAGACGCTGCTGCGCGCGGTGGCAGGAGAAAAGCCATCGCCGTCCACGTCGGTCGAAACGCCTTCCCAGCGCAGGCCCAGATACACCGACCAGCGCTCGGTCACATTCCATTCATCCTGGGCGTAAGCGGCCAGGCGGCGCACCCGGGCATGATACCGCGCGTCGCTCTCGTCCGGCGCCTCGCCCAGCAGCGGGTCGAACAGCGTCCCGGTCTCGGTGCGCCGCTCGTCGCGCTGGTTGGCCCCGCCGTCCCAGCCTGCAGCCAGCGCATGACCGCCGCCGAGCGGCGAGGTGTATTTGCCGGTGCTGGTGTAGGCACGCTCGCTGCCGCGCGTGTTGACGTCATCGTCGACCACCACCGGGCCGCCCCTGACCGCATGGTCGGCGCGCGCCGTGGCGGTGGTCACCTCGCCGTGGCTGGCGCCGATCTTGAGATCGAGCTTGGCCCCGGCGTCGAGCTTTTTCACCCAGGTCAAGTCGGTACGCTGAAACTGGCTCCGGTTGGCCGTCTCCCACGCCACGAAAGGAAAAGCGAGCGGCGTGCCGAAACGGGTGACGGTATCGGATTGCGCGTCGCTGGCATAGCGCCACAGGTTGGCGTAAGACTGCGAGGTGATGGTGTCGCCGTTGTCCAGTGTCCAGTGCAGGCGCGGGGCGATGCCGAACCCCTTCATCGAACCCGAATCGCTGTAATTGGTCAGATCGTCCTGTGCCAATACACCGTCAGGGCGGGTGCGCCTTTCGGTGGACGGCGAGTCGCGCTTGAAGTGATGGTAGTAGCTGTTGATGGTGACCGAGTACGACATCTTGCCCACGCGGTCGGACAGCAGCAAGGTGGCGTCCGGGCCGACCGAGCCGCGCGCGAGCCCGGCCCCGAATTTGAGTTCGCGCTGCCCGACCTTGACGGTTTTGCGCAGCACGATATTAATGGTGCCGGCAATGGACTGGGTGCTGAATTCGGCAGTGGCCGCGCGCATGATTTCGATCCGTTCGATCGCGTCGGGCGCGAGCGCCTCCATCGAGAACCCGGCCGGGGCGCGCTCGCCGTTGACCAGGATCTGGGTATAGCCGCTGCCCAGCCCGCGCATGCGCACTTCCCCGCCGCGGCCGCTGCCGCTGACGGTCACGCCCGGCAGGCGCTTGAATACGTCGAGCACGCTGGTGTCGCCGTACTTGACGATCTCGTCGTGGCCCACCACGATTTTGGAAGCGGTGTCCTCGCGCCTGGCGTCGTAGCTGTCGGCTGCGGCCCGTACTTCCACCTTCTCGATTTTCACCGGTGCGGCAGGTTCGGCTTGCTGGGCAAATGCGGACGGGGACAGCGCGGCAGCGAGAAGCGTGAGGCGAGGCAAAGTCATTGGACGACGACAAAAGTAACTGGTGGTCGCCATTGTCCGACATATCCGCGTAGCCGTGTGGTTTCTCCGACAATATTTTTTCTATGCAAGAAGAATAATTGTACAAAACACAATTCGCCACAGGGGAAATGCGCCGTTATAATTGGCCCTCAATTTTCCTTACAGGCTGCCAACGTGTCCAGGTTAAAAGTTTTGCCGCAATACTTACTGCCCAAACAGGGATTGACCCGGTTCGCCGGCAAAGTCGCCGGCGCCCAGGGTGGCGCTTACACCACCAAGCTGATCACCTGGTTCGTCGGCAAGTATGGCGTCAACATGGCAGAAGCGGCCAACCCGGACATCGCCAGCTACACCAGCTTCAACGAATTTTTCACGCGCCCCTTGCGTGCCGGCGCGCGCCCCATTGCCAAGGCCGATTTCGTGTGCCCGGTCGACGGCGCCATCAGCCAGTTCGGCCAGATCGTCGATGGCCAGATCTTCCAGGCCAAGGGCCACCAATTTTCCGCCACCGCCCTGGTCGGCGGCGATGCGGCTTTGGCCGCCCAGTTCCAGCATGGCAGCTTCGCCAATCTGTACCTGAGCCCCAAAGACTACCACCGCCTGCACATGCCGTGCGACGGACGCCTGACCCGCATGATCTATGTGCCGGGGGCGCTGTTCTCGGTCAATCCGACCACCGCGCGCGGCATTCCAGATCTGTTTGCCCGCAACGAGCGCGTGGTGTGCGTGTTCGACTCGGCCCAGCACGGGCCGTTCGTGCTGGTGCTCGTGGGCGCCACCATCGTCGGCAGCATGGCCACTGCCTGGCACGGCCTGGTCAACCCGCCCCGCTCGCGCGAAGTGCGCGAGTGGGACTACAAGGGCAAGAACATCGTGCTCAAAAAAGGCGACGAGATGGGCCGCTTCCTGCTTGGCTCGACCATCGTCATGCTGTTCCAGAAGGACGCCATCGCGTTCAATCCCGAGTGGGCGCCAGAGCGCGCCGTGCGCCTCGGTGAAGTGATGGGCAACAAGCCTTGATGGAGAACGACACCGCCATTGCGCGGCCCTCGCACTGGAATTGGCTGACCGAGGGCGCGCGCACCTTGCTGCTGCTGCGGGCACGCTGGGATCGGCTCAACACCGGCCCGGCATTCCTGGCCATGCTGGTGGTGCTCGGGATGGCCGCCGCGATCGGCACGGGACGGCTCGAATTGACCGGCCGCGCTATCTTCGACTGGCGCGCAGCGCTGAGCGGCTGGGCCGCGTTCATGCTGACCGCGTGGGCCTGCTACGTGCTGCGCCCGGATCCGCAACAGCGCTCCGGCAGCGGCGTGGCGCCATCGGCCGCCCACTTGCTGACAATGGTGTCGGCGCAGTCGCTGCTGCTGCAGCTCACGCTCGGCACGGCCGATGCATTGGCGCGCCGCGCAGGTCTGCTCGATGGCGCCGCCAACTGGCTACTGTGGCTGCTATGGCTCGCGCCCGCCGTGTGGGCCGCAATCGCCATGCTGGTGCTGCTGATGCGTCACGGCGACCCGGTGCTGTCGCAGCGCGTGCAGGCCTGCTACGCGCTGTGCGCCGCCTGCGCGCTGTCGATCTACTTCGCCCCGGTCACGCCGTTTTGGCAGGAACGTGCGCCCGACAATGAGGACAATGCGCAGACGCTGCAATTTAGCCAGGAGCTGGTGGAAAACCAGCTGCCGCTGATGGAAGCCCAGCTCGACGCCCTCGCCCCGCAACGCCCGGGCGTGGCCGACATGTACACCATCACCTTCGCGCCGTTCGAGGGCGAAGAAGTATTCCAGCGCGAGAGCAACGTGGTCAACGAAGTGATGTCCAAGCGTTTTGACGCTGCAGGGCGCGGGGTACGCATGATCAATCACCGCGACCACCTCGAGGATATGCCGTGGGCGACGGCGATCAACATGCAGCGCGCCATCGACGGCATCGCCGAGACCATGGACCGCGAGGAGGACGTGCTGTTCATCCACCTGACCTCGCACGGCGCCAGCGACGGCCAGCTGGCCGCCAACTTCTGGCCGCTTGACGTCGAGCCGATCGGTCCGGAAATCCTGCGCAAATGGCTGGATAAAGCCGGCATCCGCCACCGCGTGATCTCGATTTCGGCCTGCTACGCGGGCGCCTGGGTGACGCCGCTGGCGAACCCCGACTCGCTGGTGATGACCGCGTCGGACGCCGATCACACGTCCTACGGCTGCGGCAAGAAGTCGGACCTGACCTTCTTCGGACGCGCCATGTACGACGAGCAGCTGCGCAACAAGACCCGTTCCTTCGCCGACGCGCATGCGGCAGCGCGCCTGATCATCGACCAGCGCGAAAAAGAAGGCGGCAAGGACGACGGCTACTCCAATCCGCAAATCAGCATGGGCGCGCGCATTGCACCCTATCTGGAGAAGATGCGCGCCCGTCTCGACCAGCGGCCTTAGACGACGATCCGCATTTTCTTGCGCGCTTCGTCGCAGCACATCGACGCCATCATGTCGAGAAACGCCCGGGTTTTGGCCGGCATCAGCCGGCGGCCCGGGAACACCGCCCAGCCGCTCACCTCCGGCAGCGACCATTCCGGCAGCACCCGCACCAGTTCCCCGCGCGCGAGGCTGTCTTCGGCGAACAGGTCGGAGCTGGCTGCAATGCCGGCCCCGGCGCAGGCGATGCGCGCCAGCAGATCCGGTGAATTGGCGGTCAGCTTGGCTGGCAATTCGCGCTGCCACACGGTCTTGCCGCGCGTGAGCTTCCAAGTGGGCGCGGCCGCGCCGCGGCTGGGGAGGCACAGCAAATCGTGGTTGACCAGATCGTCCGGCTGCTCCGGCAGGCCGCGCCGCGCGATGTAGGCGGGCGAGGCGTACAGGGCGATTTTTTCCAGCGCCACCTGGCGCGCGTTGAGCGAGGAATCATCCGGCAGGTCGCCCATCCGGATCGCGATATCGAAATTCTCCCCCACCAGGTCGACCCGGCGCGGCGACAAGTCCAGTTCCAGCGTGATGGCCGGGTACTGGTCCATGAAGTGGGCCAGCATGTGGTTCATGCCCAAGTTGGCAAAGTCGCCCGGCATCGAGATGCGCAGCTTGCCGCTGGGCGCCTGCTGGCGGTGCTGGACCAGCGCGCCGGCCGCCTCCACCTCTTCCACCACCTTGCGCGCATGCTCAAGCAGGCTGGCGCCGAACTCGGTGAGCACCAGCTTGCGCGTGGTGCGCTGGAGCAGGCGCTCGCCCAATTTTGCCTCGAGCAGCGCAATACGGCGCGAGACGGTCGACTTGGGCAAATCGACCCGCAGCGCGGCCTGGCTGAAGCTGCCTGCCTCGACAATCCGGGCAAAAAGCAGCAAGTCATTCGGTTCCACGTCCATTTGATTGTCCCACTGGCTGAATAATGTTATCCATTTTAACGCCTTCCGCATTGATTTTGGAACGTATAAAGTGACT
>Ga0209023_10000386_pt1 | contig 69344 bp, 66 predicted proteins | sample LakOneMetagenome_FD_187468 | JGI IMG/M metagenome (GOLD analysis project Ga0209023, IMG submission 187468) | Freshwater and sediment microbial communities from Lake Erie, Canada (SPAdes) (version 2) | ecosystem: Environmental > Aquatic > Freshwater > Lentic | place: Lake Erie, Canada...
ATCCCCAATCCTGTCGGCCTTGGTGGCGCTTATGTGATGGGTCTCGCATTTGCGTTCGGCTGGACGCCGTGCATCGGGCCGATCCTTGCGGCCATTCTGTCGGTCGCGGCGGCGGAAGCGACGGTGGCGAAGGGCGCGGGATTGCTAGCGGTCTATTCGCTCGGACTCGGGATTCCCTTCCTGCTGGCGGCTTTCATGATCGAGCGGTTTTCAGGCCTGCTGGCGCGGATGAAGCATCATCTCGCGACGGTTGAACGCGTCATGGGAGTCCTCATGATCATCACCGGTATCGGATTTTTGACGGGATCGGTCTCAACCATCAGCATCTGGCTGCTGGAGACATTTCCCGCGCTGCAAAATTTTGGATAGGGCGTAACAACCGGGAAGCCGGAACCGAACCTTGAGCGAAATGACTCACGCGTTCCGGCGCATGACTGGGGGACACCATGAAGCCTATCGCCGATCTTCTCATCGTATTGCCGGCAAAAATCGCGTCTTACTTTTCCTGGGCCGGTCCGCTTATTGCAAGGCTCGTCGTTGGTTACGTCTTCATGTTAACCGGCTGGACCAAGCTCAACAATCTCCCGGCGATGATCCAGAATTTCACCGAGTGGGGCATTCCGTTCCCGAAAATCCTGACGCCTTTTGTCTCGGGCGTAGAATGCTTTGGCGGCATCATGCTGATGCTCGGGCTGTTCACGCGAATTCCGGCGGCGATGCTCGCTGTCGTGATGGTGGTCGCGATCAAGTCCGCTAAATGGGACAACGTAGATTCGCTGGAAACGCTGCTCGGATTCGAGGAAGCGACTTATTTCGCAGTGTTCATGTGGCTGGCCATCGCGGGGCCGGGCGCTGCATCGCTGGACCGTCTGCTGCTGCGCGCGACGGGGAATGACGAAACCAAAACGTGACGTGCTGCGTACAGGCAAGCGTCACGTTGTCGTGATGCGCGGCAATCGTTGAGCCTGAAATGGCGCTGTTGCGTAACTCGCAAAATGCTCAACAATTGGGAGGCGTCATGAAGCTCGTCCGCATTGCGACAACCGCGTTCGTCACGCTGACTGCATCGCTGGCATCGGCATCCAGCGCATTGAAGTGGAGCGACTGGAACGACGAGCTGTTCACCAAGGCGAGCGCCGAGAAACGCTTTGTCATTCTCGATCTTGAAGCGGTGTGGTGCCACTGGTGCCATGTCATGGAAAAGACGACTTATTCCGATCCGCAGGTCATCGATCTTCTGACGTCAAAATATCTTCCAGTCCGTGTCGACCAGGATGCCAATCCGGATCTGTCCAACCGCTACGGCGACTGGGGATGGCCAGCGACTATCGTGTTCGCGCCGGACGGCACTGAGATCGCGAAAATCCGCGGATATATCGAGCCTGAACGGATGCAGGCGCTGCTGAAGGCCATCATCGACGATCCGTCGCCCGGTCCTTCGGTGGGTCAGGCGTTTGAAGTGAAGCCATCCACTGCGGCGGTGTTGCCGAAAGAGGAACGCGCTGAACTGATCAAGAATTTTGACGAGTCTTATGAAGACGCGCTAGGCGGCTGGGGAAGCAACCAGAAATACATTGATGCCGACAGCATGGACTACGCCATCTCGCGGGCAGAGGCGGGCGATGAGCAGGCCGCAAAGCGTGCGCGACAGACGCTCGATGCGGCGCTTGTGTTGATCGATCACGTATGGGGCGGTGTATTTCAGTATTCCGAAGGCGGAAGCTGGACCAAGCCGCATTTTGAAAAGATCATTTCGTTTCAATCGCAGTATCTGCGGCAGTACAGCCTGGCCTATGCGCTTTGGAAAGATCCAAAATATCTGGCTGCTGCGCAGGACATCGAGCGCTATCTGACGACGCTCATGAAAAGCCCGGACGGCGCATTCTATGTCAGTCAGGACGCCGATCTTAATCACGACGTGGACGGTCACAAATTCTATCCGCTCGACGATGCGGGCCGGCGCAAGCTTGGCATGCCGCGGATCGACAAGAATCTCTACGCTCGCGAAAATGGTCTCGCGATCAGCGGATTGATAGCGCTTTATAACGTAACGGATGATCCAAAAATTCTCGCCGCTGCAGAGGGCGCTGCGAAATGGGTGATCGCCAACCGCGCGCTACCCGATGGTGGATTTCGTCACGGAGAGAAGGATCGCGGCGGGCCATATATGGGCGATACGGTTGCGATGGGGCAGGCGTTTCTCGATCTTTATGGCGCGACCGGCGAGCGCGACTGGCTGACGCGTGCCAGCAAGGCTGGCGACTTCGTCGAAGCAAACTTCAGGGACGCGACCGGCGGTTACTTTACGTCAAAGACAGGCGAGGCGAAGGTTGGTGTGTTTGCCAAGCCTGCCAAGCTGCTGGACGAGCAGACTCAGGTCGTGCGCTTCATGAACCTGCTTGATCGCTACTATGGCAACGATGCCTATCGCGAGCATGCGTCGCATGCCATGCGATATCTCGCCGGTGCGGCGGCGGACATGATCCGCCCGCTACCGGGCGTACTGCTGGCCGACGACGAGCTGGCGATCGAACCGACCCATATGACCATCGTCGGCAAGAAGGACGATGCGAAGGCGAAAGCTTTGCACGCGGTCGCCCGGGCGTTCCCCGCGCGGTATAAGCGTCTTGAATGGCTGGACCTGCGCGAGGGCAAACTCCCAAATCCCGATGTGGAATATCCCGATCTCGGAGAGCCAGCGGCCTTCGCTTGCAGCAACAAGATTTGCTCGTATCCCTCGTTCAACGCGGAAGAACTCAAGAAAACCGTCGAGCAGATGGACAAGCTGAAGGCCAAGCGGGCGTCGCTGAACTAATTCGCTTGAGCAATCCGATTATATCCGATCCACGCCGCCGGGCCGACCGGCGGCGTTTGCTTTTCAAAATAATGAAGGATGACATTCGCGTTGCAGCACAATCGGCGTATCAGATGTTCTGCCACAATCACCTCATGCGAAATTATTTTCTGAAACCATGCACCCGAATCCAAACGTGCGCGTAGTTCATCTGAGTGATCACTCCGATCGCTGGGATGTGAAACGATAAGCGTCAGCCCTTCTGTCCTATTTCTGGAAAGAACTGCTTCGATTGTCATCTCCGATCCTAGACGTCTGTTGAGATCATTTATCGAACGGTGCCGCGCGCAAACAGGAGCGCACGAACACTGGCATTCAATCACCTCAAGGAGATCGTCATGAAAATGGATTCGAAGTCGGGCGCCACCCTCGCAGTCGCTGCCGCTACTCTGTTCCTCGCTGGTGCAGCCGTTTCGACCGGCTCAACCGAAGCCTTCGCTGCCGCCGGCAAGTGTATGGCCGCCAACGCCTGCAAGGGCCAGAGCGCATGCAAGAGCGCTTCTAACTCCTGCAAGGGCATGAATGCCTGCAAGAGCCAAGGCTTTACGATGAGCTCGAAGGGGCAGTGCGACGCCAAGGGCGGCAAGTTCGTCGCTGGCTAAGCCACAACAAGGCGGGAGGCTTCACAGAAGCTTCCCGTTTTGATTTTTACCGCAAATGCGAACGTATCCCGGCCACGCATAAAATTTTTTAAGTTTGGCGGCGCGGGTGTAACAAACCCCTACTGATCCCGTACCAGAGAAGGGTGTCCTTTCTAGAGAGGGACATTCGCAGGTCCGGAGCAGTCGGAAATCTCGATTTGAGACTCTTTTATTGGATCTGTTTTGATTCTTAACCCTCGGAGGAGACCACCATGAAGTTGAATTCCAAATCAGGCGCAACGCTTGCCGCCGCCGCCGCGACCCTGTTCCTCGCTGGCGCAACCATGACCACCGTTGCTCACGCTGCTGGCGAAGGCCACTGCGTCGGCGCGAATGCCTGTAAGGGCCAAGGCGCCTGCAAGGGCGGCGCGAATGCCTGTAAGGGCCAGAACGCCTGTAAGGGTCAGGGCTTCTCGTCGCTGACCAAGGAAAAGTGCGACGCCGTCAAGGGCAAGTTCGAAAAGTCCTAATTTTATTGATGACAGGGGCGGGTCCATTGGGATTCCGCCCCTTTCATTTGTCTCATGTGGTAAGAGTGTTTTCTAACCTGCCGGGCCGGTCAACCATCGCGATGGAAACAGGATGAACATTTCCAGCAAGATGCCGAACGCCGAAACGGACGAAAAATCTCTCGGGATGGGTGATCGTGCCCAGTCCGCGAAGCCGCCATTCCTCGGCTTTGGCCTTGGGTTGCGTGCCCAGCATTACGAAGAAATTCTAGAAGGCAATCCGCCCGTCGACTGGTTCGAGGTCATCAGCGAAAACTACATGCTGCCGGGTGGCCAGCCGCTGCGTATGCTGGATCGCATCCGCGAGCGTTATCCGGTGGTCATGCACGGTGTGTCACTGTCGATTGCATCGACTGCTCCACCGAACTTTGAATATCTCTCCGGTCTGCGCGAGCTTGCCAAGCACGTGCAACCGAAATGGATTTCGGATCATCTGTGCTGGACCGGCGTACACGGCAAGAATCTTCACGATCTGTTGCCGATCCCGTATACGCGCGAGTCGCTTGATCACGTCGTGAGCCGCGTGCAACTGGTGCAGGATTTTCTCGGTCGCGAAATTGTTCTGGAAAACGTCTCGACCTACGTTCAGTTCGCAAATTGCGAGATGACGGAATGGGAGTTTTTGTCAGAACTCTCGCGCCGCTCGGGATGCTGGCTGCTGTTCGACGTCAACAACGTCTATGTCAGCGCATTCAATCACGGCTACGATCCCTACACATTCCTCAACGGCATTCCGGCCGATCGCGTGGTGCAGTTTCACATGGCGGGTCATACCCACATGGACACACACATCATCGATACTCACGATCATCCGGTCTGCGATGAGGTCTGGAGCCTGTATGAAGCTGCACTTCGCCGTTTCGGCGCCGTCTCGACCATGATCGAGCGTGACGACAACATTCCGCCGCTGGATGAACTGATCGTCGAAGTTCAGAAGACGCGCGAGATCGCGACCCGAATCCTGCCGCAGATTCCGCAGCTCCGGCACGCGGGATGAATGAATTCGAACGCCTGCAGGACGAGTTTCAGCGCGGCATCATGAGCGGCGATGACTCGGTGCTCGCTGATATTCTCGACAGCCCGAAAGAAAAGCGCGACGTTCTCTTCGGCGTCTATCGATATGCCTATGTCTCCCGGCTGGTCGAGGCGCTTCGCAACGATCACACGCATCTGCACGGCTATCTCGGCGACGAGATGTTCGATGACATGGGCGCGGCCTATGTTGCAGCAAAGCCGTCGCAAAATCCGAACATGCGCTGGTTCTCGCAAGGCCTTCCGGAATTTCTAAAGACGACCGAACCCTACAGCGACTATCCAGCCATCGCTGATCTTGCGGCGTTCGAAAAAGCGCTGAACGATGCGTTCGACGCTGCCGACGGTGCAACCATCGAGATCGATGATGTTGCGGCGTTTCCCCCCGATGTCTGGAACGATCTTAAGTTCGAAGCGCACCCAACGGCTTGTCGTCTCGATCTTTCGACCAATGCTGTCGAAATCTGGAAAGCGTTGAAGGACGAGGAGACGCCGCCGGATGCTGTTGTAACGGACGAGCCGGTGCGCTTGCTGGTCTGGCGTCAGGACCTCACGCCGATGTTTCGCGAATTGCCTGCCGAAGAAGCCATGATGTGGGACGAAGCGTCCGTCGGCATTCCATTCGGTGTGCTGTGCTCAATGCTGGCCACCTATGCCGATCCCGACAGCGCCGCGGCGCGGGGCGCGGGTTATCTTCATGGATGGGTCACGTCAGGTTTACTCGGCAAGGTGTCGAAAAGCTGATCCAGTCCTTGCGTGCGGAGAACCGTTTTGCGCGCGAATGTTTCCATCAATTCAGTTGAAGGCCTGAGCTGGGATCGCGTTGCTGCGCGCATCGCTGCCGGAGCGTCCGCGATATTGCCCATCGGCGCAGGCGCGAAGGAACACGGATTTCATCTGCCGATGAATACGGATCGCATTCAAGCCGAGGCACTCGCGGCGCGAGTCGCGGATCCTATCGATGCGCTGATCTGGCCGACAGTCACTTACGGATATTATCCGGCGTTCGCGGCCTATGCTGGGAGTTGCACTCTCTCGGAATCAACATTCGAAGCTATGATCGGCGACAGCATATCGGCGCTCATCGGCTACGGCTGCAAGGCGGTGTTCTTACTCGATACCGGGATCAGCACGATTACACCCGTCGAGCGCGTGCTCGGACGGCTTGCAAGCGATTGCGTCTGTCATCTGAAAATTCACGACGGTCCAAGATATAAAGCCGCCGTGCAAAAGCTCGCGCAGCAGGATTACGGCAGCCACGCCGACGAGATGGAAACGTCGCTGATGCTTGCTCTTGCGCCGGATGCCCTCGATCTAGCGCGAGCAGAGGCAAGTCCTGCAAAAGCCCGCGATGCGCGCGGACCTCTCACGCCATCGGACGCTGCGTCGCCGGGCTACAGCCGCTCCGGCAGCTTCGGCGATCCGACACTCGCCACGCGCGCAAAGGGCGAAGTTCTGTTAGCCGCGATGACGGACGACATCTTGGAAAGCGCCAGGATGTTCTTGCAGCGCTCGTCCATGGCGCGCAGCGGGCGTGCGTCATGAGGCACAGACGTTTTTCACGCGCTGTTGCCGCGTTTGTTGTCGCTGCTTTTATCGCAACAGGAGCGCTGACCTTGCAGACATCCGCGCAATCCGAATTTCTCGGCGGGCAGGGCATGCCTTACGAGGCGTTCGACCGGCTGCCGTCTACAGATATCGAAATGACCGGTGGCGTCATCCGTCTTGCCTTTGCGCCGGGGCGTCTTGCATTGCCGAAGGCCACAATAGTCGAATGGGTCACGCGCTCTGCCAAAGCCATAACCACTTACTATGGACGCTATCCCGTCAAATCGGCGCGTGTACTGATCGTGCCTGTTGCGGGCGAGCGGGTACAGGGCGGTACGACATGGGGTTATCGCGGAGGCGCAATCCGCATCAAGCTCGGCAGCGACGCGACAGAAGACGATCTGCGGCGCGATTGGATCATGGTGCATGAGATGGTTCATCTCGCACTGCCCGACATGAGCGAGCGCACGAACTGGCTTTCGGAAGGATTAGCGGTCTACATCGAACCGATTGCGCGCGTGCAGTCCGGTGATCTTCCGGCGAAGGGTGTCTGGGCGGCGATGGTGCGCGACATGCCGAAGGGGCTTCCAGGCATTTGGGACAAGGGCCTCGATAACACCTCGAGCTGGGCCAGCACCTATTGGGGCGGCGCGCTATTCTGTCTGCTGGCCGACGTCGAAATCCGAAAGGCAACCGGCAATAAACTTGGCTTGCAGGATGCGATGCGCGGCGTACTCGCGGACGGTGGCAATCATGAGACCCGATGGCCGATCAGCCGGATTTTGGCGGCCGGAGACAAGGCCACGGGCACGGATACGTTGACACGCCTCTACGAGAAAATGGGGCAGGCGATGTTTCGTCCGGACATCGACGCGCTGTGGCGCGAACTCGGTGTGAGAGCAGGCGAGGGCGGCGTTGAATTCGACGACCGCGCGCCGCTGGCAGCCATCCGAACGGCCATTACAAAAGCACCGCGTCCGTCTTAAAATTCCGATTTCGCGGTTGCGACAGGATGCCTGGCGATTCCAGCCAGTCCCGCTGTAACTTTTGGCTGATATCATCAGACGAACGGAACGTACTAGGATCGGGCTTCCATTCCCGCCGGAGCAGCTCTCTTGATCGACAAGCTCGAACTTCTGCTTGCGCTCGCCAAGGAACGCCATTTCGGGCGCGCCGCGGAAGCCTGCGGCGTGACGCAGCCGACCATGTCGACCAGCCTCAAACAACTCGAGGAAATTCTCGGCGTGATGCTGGTGGAGCGCGGGTCGCGTTTCGTCGGCTTTACGCCTGAAGGTGAGCGCACGCTTGAATGGGCGCGGCGCATTGTCGGCGATGCGCGCGCCATGCGGCAGGATATCGGCTCGATCAAGGACGGGCTGACCGGCGAACTCCGGATCGCCGCGATCCCGACCGTGCTCGGCATGGTCGCCTCGCTGACCACGCCGTTCCGCGCGCGCCATCCCGATGTTCGCTTTCGTATTGTCTCCTGCACGTCGTCGAGCGTGCTGGGACTGCTGGAAAACTTGGAGGTCGATGCCGGGCTGACCTACATCGAGAACGAGCCGGTCGGAAAGGTGCGCACAATTCCGCTGTATCGCGAAAGCTATCGGTTGCTGACGTCTCCCGACGGCATGTTCGGCGATCGCGATGAGGTGACGTGGAAAGAAGTGGGGCAGGTGCCGCTCTGCCTGCTGACGCCGGATATGCAGAACCGCCGCATCATCGACAAGGCCTTGCGCGATGCGGGCACCGAAGCGGTGCCGACGCTGACCTCGAACTCGATCATCGTTCTTTATACTCATGTGAAAACGGGCCGTTGGTCGAGCGTGATGCCTGCAAAGCTCGCCGATACGCTTGGATTGTCAGATGCGGTTCGCACCATTCCAATTGTGGACCCGCTGGTGACCTACAGCAATGGTCTCGTCATATCGCCGCGCGAACCCATGACGCCGCTCCTCGCAGCCCTCGTTCAGACCGCCCGCGAAGTCGCGCCTCAGCTCACGTCCTGAGCGTTACAAACCGCATCAGCAAGTTCCGTTTAAGGTAACATGTTGCCATGAATCGGGAGCTAAGCCTTTCGTATCATTCGCAAAACAACCCATTCGATTCCCCTATCGATGCGATTTCCGTATCGCAGCATGGGATAGCTGCATTGATTTTTAGAAGGATTCTCACTCACATCGACGACAATAAAAATAAAAGGGATCGAAGCGTTCATGTCGTCGACTTTTGAGCCGTGGGACGCCGGGCGCGGAGCCGAAATCATCGCGGCTCACACGCATCATGAAGGGCCAACCATCGTCATCCTTCATGCGATCCAAAGCGCATTCGGATACGTTCCCGAGCCTTCCATTCCGATGATCGCCGACGCGCTGAACCTGTCGCGCGCTGAAGTGCATGGCGTATTCACGTTCTATCATGACTTCCGCCACGAACCTGCCGGCAAGCATGTGCTGAAACTTTGCCGCGCGGAGGCGTGTCAAGCCGCCGGTGGCGATGCGCTCGCGGCTCATGCCGAGAAAAAACTTGGCGTCGCACTCGGAAACACGACTGCTGACGGGCGTGTCACGCTCGAGCCGATCTATTGCCTCGGCCTTTGTGCGACCGCGCCGTCCGCAATGCTCGACGGTCGAGTCGTAGGACGTCTCGACACGAACCGCATCGATGCGCTGGTCGCGGAGGCGCAGCGATGACGCTTCGCCTTTATGTATCGCGCGATGCGGGTGCCGTCGCTGTAGGTGCCGACGAGGTTGCGGTCGCGCTTGAGGCCGTTGCAGCAAAGCGCGGCGTTGCTGTCCAGATTATCCGTACCGGATCGCGCGGTCTCTACTGGCTGGAACCGATGGTCGAGGTTGCGACGGCTGAGGGGCGCATCGCGTTCGGTCCGGTAACAACGGCCGATGCCGAATCGCTGCTCGATGCGGCGGCCTCAAACGGCGCGCACGCCCTGCGGCTTGGTGTCACGGATGAAATTCCTTGGCTCAAGAAGCAAACGCGGCTGACCTTTGCGCGTTGCGGTGTGGTCGATCCGCGGTCGGTCGAGGATTATCGCGCTCACGATGGCTACAAGGGGCTGACGCGCGCGCTGACACTCGGGTCTGACGGCATCCTCGCCGATGTGAAGACATCCGGCCTGCGCGGACGCGGCGGCGCAGGTTTTCCGACCGCCATCAAGTGGGCGACGGTTGCGCAGACCACGGCCGACCAGAAATACATTGTCTGTAATGCGGACGAAGGTGACAGCGGCACCTTTGCCGACCGCATGATCATGGAAGGCGATCCGTTCGTCGTGATCGAAGGCATGACGATTGCGGGCATCGCGGTCGGTGCGACGCGCGGTTATATCTACATCCGCTCCGAATATCCGCATGCGATTGAAGCCATGAACGCGGCGATCAACGCTGCGCGCAAGGCGGATTTTCTCGGCAAGTCGGTTGGCGGTTCTCAACATGCGTTCGATATGGAGGTCCGTGTCGGCGCGGGCGCTTATGTCTGCGGCGAGGAAACCTCGCTGCTTGAAAGTCTGGAAGGCCGGCGCGGGATTGTCCGCGCCAAGCCACCGCTGCCCGCGCATCGCGGGCTGTTTGGTAAGCCGACGGTCATCAACAACGTGCTGTCGTTCGCGGCGATCCCGTTCATTCTCGACGGCGGCGCGCAAGCCTATGCGGATTTCGGCATGGGCCGTTCGCGCGGGACCATGCCGATCCAGCTTGCGGGCAACATCAAGCATGGCGGTTTGTTCGAGGTCGCCTTCGGCATTACGCTCGGCGAACTGGTTGATGATATCGGCGGCGGCACGTTCACAGGCCGCCCGGTTCGTGCGGTGCAGGTCGGCGGACCGTTGGGCGCTTATTTTCCGCGCTCGCTGTTCGATACGCCTTTCGATTACGAAGCCTTCGCGGCCAAGGACGGTCTGATCGGTCACGGCGGAATTGTCGTGTTCGACGACAGCGTCGACATGTCGAAGCAGGCGCGCTTCGCGATGGAGTTCTGCGCCATCGAATCCTGCGGCAAGTGCACGCCATGCCGCATCGGCTCGACGCGCGGCGTCGAGACCATCGACAAGATCCGGGCAGGGGATCGCGGTGCTTCGAACATCGCGGTGCTGGAAGACCTCTGCAACACCATGAAGTTCGGTTCGCTCTGCGCGCTCGGTGGGTTCACGCCGTATCCGGTGATGAGCGCGCTGAAACATTTTCCTGAAGATTTCGGCGCGGCTCCGCCACGCCTGCAAGCTGCGGAATAGGAGGGCGATATGTCGCTCATTCACGAAACCGATTACGGTACGCCGCTTTCCAGATCCGAAAAGATGGTGACGCTCACCATCGACGGACAGAGCGTGACGGTGCCGGAAGGCACGTCGATCATGCGTGCCGCGATGGAGATGGGTACGCAAATTCCGAAACTGTGCGCGACCGACATGGTCAATGCCTTCGGCTCCTGCCGCATGTGTCTGGTGGAAGTGGAAGGCCGCGCGGGAACGCCCGCATCCTGCACCACGCCGGTGATGGAAGGTCTTGTCGTCCACACCCAGACCGAGCGCGTGAAGAAAATCCGCAAGGGTGTGATGGAGTTGTACATCTCCGATCATCCGCTTGATTGTCTGACCTGTGCTGCGAACGGCGATTGCGAATTGCAGGACATGGCAGGTGCAGTGGGCCTGCGCGATGTGCGCTACGGCTACGAGGGCGAGAACCATGTGTTCGCCAAGAATGGCGCGAACGAAAACTGGATGCCCAAGGACGAGTCCAATCCGTATTTCACATACGATCCGTCGAAGTGCATCGTCTGCTCGCGTTGTGTGCGCGCGTGCGAGGAAGTGCAGGGCACCTTCGCGCTGACGATCTCGGGTCGCGGTTTTGACAGCCGTGTATCGCCGGGCATGAGCGAGAGCTTCCTTGGCTCCGAGTGCGTGTCTTGCGGCGCGTGCGTGCAGGCGTGCCCAACTGCGACGCTCACCGAAAAGTCCGTGATCGAAATCGGGCAGCCCGAACATTCGGTGGTGACCACCTGCGCCTATTGCGGCGTCGGCTGCACGTTCAAGGCTGAAATGCGCGGCGAAGAAGTCGTTCGCATGGTGCCATACAAGGACGGCAAGGCCAATCGCGGCCATTCTTGCGTGAAGGGCCGCTTTGCCTGGGGATACACCACGCATAAAGAGCGCATCCTCAATCCGATGATCCGCGAAAAGATCACTGATCCGTGGCGAGAAGTGTCATGGGACGAAGCGATCAATCATGCGGCGGCGGAGTTCAAGCGCATCCAGAAAAAGTACGGCAAGGATTCGATCGGCGGCATCACGTCGTCGCGCTGTACCAATGAAGAAACCTATCTCGTCCAAAAGCTGATCCGCGCCGGTTTCGGCAACAACAATGTCGATACCTGCGCGCGTGTCTGTCACTCGCCGACCGGCTACGGCCTGTCGCAGACTTTCGGCACCTCGGCGGGTACGCAGGACTTCGACTCGGTCGAACACACGGATGTCGTGATCATCATCGGCGCAAATCCTGCCGCTGCTCATCCGGTATTTGCATCACGCCTGAAGAAGCGTCTTCGCGAAGGCGCGAAGATGATCGTGATCGATCCGCGCGTCACCGAGATGGTGAAATCACCGCATGCCGAGGCGGCGTATCATCTGCCGCTGCTGCCCGGCACCAATGTCGCCGTGCTGACCGCCATCGCGCATGTCATCGTCACCGAAGGTCTAGCGGATGAGGCTTTCATTCGCGAGCGTTGCGACTGGACCGAGTTCGAGGAGTGGGCTGCGTTCGTGGCGCTGCCAAAGAACAGCCCCGAAGCTACCGCTATCCAGACGGCTGTCGATCCGAAAGTTCTGCGCGAAGCCGCGCGCCTGTTCGCCAACGGCGGAAACGGCGCGATCTACTATGGCCTCGGCGTTACCGAACACAGCCAGGGTTCGACCACCGTCATGGCGATTGCAAATCTCGCAATGGCGACCGGCAACATCGGCCGTGCCGGCGTCGGCGTGAATCCGCTGCGCGGTCAGAACAACGTGCAGGGTTCGTGCGACATGGGGTCATTCCCACACGAGCTACCGGGCTATCGCCACATCTCGGGTGATGCGGTGCGCGAGCAATTCGAGAGCGTGTGGAACGTCAAGCTCAATAACGAGCCGGGCCTGCGTATTCCAAATATGTTCGACGCCGCCATCGAAGGCACGTTCATGGGCATGTATTGTCAGGGCGAAGACATCCTGCAGTCGGATCCCAACACCAAGCATGTCGTCGCTGCGCTGTCCGCGATGGAATGCGTCGTCGTCCATGACCTGTTCCTGAACGAGACTGCGAACTACGCGCACGTGTTCCTGCCGGGTTCGACGTTCCTTGAGAAGGACGGCACGTTCACCAATGCCGAACGCCGCATTCAGCGCGTGCGCAAAGTGATGTCGCCTCTCAACGGCTACGCCGATTGGGAAATCACGCTGATGCTGGCGAAGGCCATCGGCTACAACATGCACTACGATCATCCGTCGCAGATCATGGACGAGATCGCCGCGCTGACGCCGACATTCACCGGCGTCTCTTACCAAAAGCTCGAAGAAATGGGTTCGGTGCAGTGGCCGTGCAACGAGAAGGCACCCGAAGGCACGCCCATCATGCACATCGATCACTTCGTGCGCGGCAAGGGCAAGTTCATTATCACCGAATATATCGCGACCGACGAACGCACCGGACCGCGTTTTCCGCTGCTGCTCACCACGGGCCGCATTCTTAGTCAGTACAATGTCGGCGCGCAGACACGCCGCACCGAGAACGTCGTCTGGCATTCTGAGGATCGCCTCGAAATTCATCCGCACGATGCCGAACAGCGCGGCGTGCGAGACGGCGATTGGGTGCGGCTGGCGAGCCGCGCGGGCGAGACCACGTTGCGCGCGCTAATCACGGATCGAGTCGCTCCGGGCGTCGTCTACACGACGTTCCATCATCCCGATACCCAAGCCAACGTCATTACGACGGAATTTTCAGATTGGGCAACGAATTGTCCGGAATACAAAGTCACCGCCGTGCAGATCTCGCCGTCGAACGGACCGAGCGAGTGGCAGAAGGAATATGACGAGCAGGCCCGCAATTCGCGCCGCATCGCGCCTCTCGAGGCTGCGGAGTAAGGGGTGAAGAAACCGGCCACAAGCGTTCAACGGTTCGTCTGGCGCGAAAGCGGATTCAGCGAGGGTCGGCGGTCGATTCCCGAAGAGACCGCCGTGGCGCTGACTTATAATGGTGGCACCTACGCGGTGATGATGGCAAGCCCTCATGATCTGGAAGACTTCGCTGTCGGCTTCAGCCTGAGCGAAGGCATCGTGAATTCGCCGGCGGACATCAAGTCGCTTGAAGTGCTGGAGGTCGATGATGGAATCGAACTTCGCATGTGGCTCGATGAATCGCTTGCTGAGCGCATGAGCGAGCGCCGCCGTCACATTGCGGGGCCGACCGGCTGCGGCCTGTGCGGCATCGACTCGATTGTGGAAGCGACGCGCCCTGCGACCATCGTCGGGCTTGGCCGTTCCTTTTCACCGGCTCAGATTATGGAGGCGATGCAAAGCATTCCTCCGCTGCAGAAGATCAACATTGAGACGCGCGCGGTTCACGCAGCTGCTTTCTGGAATCCGGAGCAAGGCGTTGTCGCTCTGCGTGAAGATGTCGGCAGGCATAATGCGCTCGACAAACTCGCGGGTGCTCTTTCGCGCGCATCGGTTCAGACGGACGAGGGGATGGTGCTTCTCACAAGTCGCGTTTCCGTCGAGATGGTGCAGAAAACCGCTTCTCTCGGTGCATCGGTCATGGTGTGCGTGTCCGCGCCAACTGCGCTCGCGGTGAAGATGGCGGACGCTGCGAATATCACTCTGGCCGCGATCGCGCGTGCGGATGGCTTTGAAGTCTTCACGCATCCGGATCGGATTCTGCCCGGAGGTGCGATCCATGTCGTCGCCTGACCGGCTTGTCTACATGGCCAATCAGATCGGCAAGTTCTTTACGAGCCAGGGCAGCGGAAAAGCCGTGCCCGGCATTGCCGAACACATCAAGAAATTCTGGGACCCGCGCATGCGCTCGGCAATCATGGCGCATCTTGAAACCGGGGGAGCAGGATTGGACCCGGACGTGCGGGATGCACTGACCACTTTAAGAAAGGCGGCAACGCCATAGACGACAGACACGTCCATTCAAAAAGGGCGGCTGAATTTAACTCGGGGAGAAAACAGACAATGGCTACAATCGAACAGACGGGCAGAATGCCCGCGTCGGGATCGGGTATTCTCGACAAAGAACGTACGATCGCGCTGGCGGGCTTCAATCGCTGGCTCGTTCCACCCGCAGCGCTCTGCATCCATCTTTGCATCGGTATGGCCTACGGCTTCAGCGTGTTCTGGCTGCCGCTGTCGCGTGCGCTGGGCATGACGGCACCGAAGGCGTGCCCGGACATGAATCTTTTCCAGGAACTGTTCACCACCACTTGCGACTGGAAGGTCGCAAGCTTGGGCTGGATGTACACGTTGTTCTTCGTGTTGCTCGGCATTTCGGCTGCGACCTGGGGCGGCTGGCTTGAGCGGGTGGGGCCGCGCAAGGCAGGTGTCGTGTCGGCGGTTTGCTGGTGCGGCGGTCTCGTGCTCGGCGCTCTCGGCATCTATCTGCATCAGCTTTGGCTGCTGTGGCTTGGTTCGGGCGTTCTCGGCGGCATCGGTCTCGGTCTTGGCTACATCTCGCCGGTGTCCACGCTGGTGAAGTGGTTCCCTGACCGGCGCGGCATGGCCACCGGTATGGCCATCATGGGTTTCGGCGGCGGTGCCATGATCGGCAGCCCGCTCGCCAACAACCTGATGAACTACTTCAAGACCAGCACTTCGGTTGGTGCATGGGAAACATTTCTCGCCATGGGCGCGATCTACTTCGTGTTCATGATGATCGGTGCGTTCCGTTATCGCATTCCACCCGCCGGCTGGCGTCCTGAAGGCTGGACCCCTCCTGCAACTTCGAATGCGATGATCTCGCAGTACAACGTCCACCTCAAGGACGCGCACAAGACGCCGCAGTTCTGGCTGATCTGGATCGTGCTCTGCATGAACGTGTCGGCTGGCATCGGCGTGATCGGCATGGCTTCGCCGATGTTGCAGGAAATCTTCGCGGGCAAGCTGATCGGCTTTCCTGACGTGGGCTTCAACCAGCTCACCGCTGCACAGAAGGTGACCATCGCAGGCATCGCAGCGGGCTTCACCGGCCTGTTGTCGTTGTTCAACATCGGTGGCCGCTTCTTCTGGGCATCGCTGTCGGACAAGATCGGCCGCAAGGCGACTTATTATTGCTTCTTCCTGCTCGCCATCGCGCTCTATGCGGCTGCACCTACATTCGCCAATATGGGCTCGAAGCTCCTGTTCGTGGGCGCTTTCTGCATCATCTTGTCGATGTATGGCGGCGGCTTCGCGACCGTGCCGGCCTATCTCGCCGACATGTTCGGAACGCAGTTTGTGGGTGCCATCCATGGCCGTCTGCTGACGGCATGGGCGACGGCGGGCATCATCGGCCCTGTGGTCGTGAACTACATCCGGGAATTCCAGCTCGCCGCTGGCGTTAAACCGGATCAGCTCTACAACACGACCATGTACATCCTGACCGCCATGCTCGTGGTCGGCTTGATCGCCAACTACCTGATCAAGCCGGTCGATCCGAAGTGGCACATGAGCGCGGATGAAGTAGCCAAGCTTCAGGCTGCGAGCGCCAAGAGCGCATCTGCGGTTCAGACCGGCTCGTTCGGTATCGGCAAGGGCGGCTTCGACGCGCCGGCTCTGCTGTTCTGGGCTTTCGTTGGCGTGCCGCTGGCATGGGGCGTCTGGATCACGTTGCAAAGCGCGGCCAGAATCTTCTGATCGTTTGTTACGCCGCGGGGTGAAACCATCCCGCGGCGTTCCACGCTCATCCTTCAAATTGAATCATTCCATAAGGACATCACCATGCTTCGCATCAGTGCCTGCCTTGTCGCAGCGCTCCTCGTCACCGGCACGCTCTCGACCGTATCCGCGCAGACTGCCGCCACACCGGCTCCTGCGGCGACCGCTCCGGCTCCCACCGCAAAACCCTCACGCATGAAACTGACAGCCGACAAGCTGAAGGACATGAAAGCCAAGTGGAGTGCCAACAAGGGCAAGCTGAAGGCTTGCCGCAAGGACGTGAAGGCGAAGGGACTCGCCGGTGACGACCGCTGGTTTTACATCGAAGACTGCATGGCGAAGGGCTGAGCCCGAACCTTCAAGCAATCCATCTGACCCAACTCGGACATGGCGGCGAAAGCCGTCATGTTTTTTTGCGTTTAGGTGGTTCCAAAACGTATGTGAATCGAAAATGACAGGTGCACTGCATCATACGAAGGTTGGGGATGGCCACTTGCAAAAAGTTAACGGGCCAAAATTTAAACGCAGCAATTTCAATACCTTGATCAGCGCGCGGGTTAAGAATCTGTTTATTTGGCGCTCCCTGGGGTGTCACATGACTGTCATCCAACCTCCATAAAAGCTCTATGCCGGACCTCTAAAGAGACGGCCACGGGAGGCGATCCCGATGATCGCGCACCCGCTCACAAATGGAGAGACTCCGTGAATTTCATCAAGACAGTGGTTGCTGCCGGCCTTGTTGCCGCATCGACCTCGGCTTTTGCCGCCGACATCACCGGCGCGGGCGCGACGTTTCCGTTCCCCGTCTATTCGAAGTGGGCCGACTCCTACAAGAAAGAGACCGGCAACGGCTTGAACTATCAGTCGATCGGTTCGGGCGCAGGCATCAAGCAGATCCAGGCCAAGACCGTGACCTTCGGCGCGACCGACGCGCCGCTGAAGGCCGAGCAGCTTGAGAAGGATGGCCTCGTGCAGTGGCCGCAGGTGATGGGCGCGATCGTGCCGGTCGTGAATCTCGAAGGCATCAAGCCGGGCGAACTCGTCCTTTCCGGCGAACTGCTCGGCGACATCTATCTCGGCAAGATCACCAAGTGGAACGATCCGGCAATCGTGAAGCTCAATCCGAAGCTGGCGTTGCCGTCGGATGCGATCACCGTGGTGCGTCGTTCGGACGGTTCGGGAACGACGTTCAATTTCACCGACTATCTATCGAAAGCCAATGCTGAGTGGAAAGCTAAAGCTGGCACCGGCACAGCCGTCGAATGGCCCACCGGCGTCGGCGCTAAGGGCAACGAAGGCGTGGCCGGAAACGTCGGCCAGACCAAGAACGCGATTGGCTACGTGGAATACGCCTATGCCAAGCAGAACAAGCTGACGTTCACGGCGCTCATCAACAAGGCCGGCAAGACCGTTCAGCCGACCGTTGCAGCGTTCCAGGCGGCAGCGTCCAACGCGGATTGGGCGAAGGCTCCCGGTTATTACGTGATCCTCACCGACCAGCCGGGCGAAGCCTCGTGGCCGATCACCGCCGCGACGTTCATCCTGATGCACAAGGAGCCGACCGATAAGGCGGCGTCTGCGGAAGCGATCAAGTTCTTCAAGTGGTCGTTCGAGAAGGGCGACAAGGCTGCGGAAGACCTCGACTACATTCCGATGCCGGACGCCGTGGTCAAGCTGATCGAGAAGACCTGGACCGCTGACATCAAGAGCTAAGACTTACAAAGCGGGAGAGAGGTTCCTTTCTCCCGCTTCTCTTAAATGACTGCGTCATGCCGGACGACACAGACGTGCTGCGGCTGACTTCAAGTAAGTGATAGAGCAGGGGACTAGCGTGGCAGACATGGCCGTTCAGAGCACCTCGATGGAAGCAGCCGGGCCTTATGATCGCGCAAAAGCTCTGAGCGCATTCAAGTTCGGCGACAAGAGCTTCTACTGGATCACCCGCATCTGCGCTCTTGCAGTGCTCCTTATCCTCGGCGGCATTATTCTGTCTCTCATCGTCGGCGCATGGCCCGCAATGAAGGAATACGGTTTCGCGTTTCTGTGGACGCAGCGCTGGGCGCCGTCCGCCGATCCGCCGGTTCTCGGCGCACTGGGACCGATTTACGGCACGCTGGTGACATCCGTCATCGCCATGCTCATTGCGATCCCGGTCGGCATCGGCATCGCGATTTTTCTGACAGAGCTTTGCCCGCAATGGCTGCGCCGTCCCATCGGCATGGCGGTTGAGTTGCTCGCCGGCGTGCCGTCGATCATCTACGGCATGTGGGGCTTCTTCGTGCTTGGCCCGTTTCTGGCAAACACGTTCCAGCCGTTCATGATCCGGATATTCGACGGCGTGCCGATCCTCGGCAGCATCTTCGCCGGACCTCCATCTTATCTCAGCCTGTTCAACGCGGCGCTGATCCTGGCAATCATGGTGCTGCCGTTCATCACCTCGATATCCGTGGATGTATTCAAGACGGTGCCGCCTGTGTTGAAGGAAGCCGCCTACGGTGTCGGCTGCACCACATGGGAAGTCGTCCGCAACGTCGTGATCCCGTACACGCGAGTCGGCGTTATCGGCGGCATCATGCTGGCGCTTGGCCGCGCGCTCGGCGAGACGATGGCGGTGACGTTCATCATCGGCAATGCGTTTAAGATTACAGGTTCGGTGTTTTCGCCGGGCACGACGATCTCGGCAGCCATCGCGAGCGAATTCGCGGAAAGTGACGGACTTCATCAGTCCGGCCTGATTCTTCTTGGTCTGCTGCTGTTTGTGCTGACGTTCTTCGTGCTGGCAGCTGCGCGGTTGATGCTGATGCGTCTTGAAAAGAAGGCGGGGAACTAAGTTATGACCGAGATCGCTTCTTCAGGTGAGGTCATGAACCCGATTTATGCCTCGCGCCGCCGCTTCGACATCGTGGTGCGTTTCCTGTGCCTCGGTGCTGCGCTGTTCGGCGTAACTTGGCTCGCGCTGATCCTGTTCACGCTGTTCTACAACGGCTTGGCCGGGTTGAATCTTCAGATCTTCACCGAGAACACGCCGCCGCCCGGATCGACCGAAGGCGGGCTTCTCAACGCCATCGTTGGCTCCATCATAATGACCTTACTCGGTGTCGGCATCGGCGCGCCCATCGGTCTGTTCGCGGGAACGTACCTCGCCGAATACGGCAAGCATGATCGGTTGACCTCGATCATTCGCTTCATCAACGACATCCTGCTCAGTGCGCCATCGATCATCATCGGTCTCTTCGTCTATGGTGCCATCGTGGTACCGATGGGTGGCTTCTCTGCCTTTGCTGGCACGCTGGCGCTGGCTGTGATCGTGATCCCGGTCGTCGTGCGCACCACGGAAGACATGCTCGGCCTCGTGCCAAATCCTTTGCGCGAAGCTGCATCCGCGCTTGGTCTGCCGCGTTCGCTCGTCATCAAGCGGATTGCGTATCGCGCTGCGCGCTCCGGCCTCATCACTGGTGTGCTGCTGGCGACGGCGCGTGTTGCCGGTGAAACCGCGCCGCTGCTCTTCACCGCGCTTAGCAACCAGTTCTTCAGTCTCGACCTGACCAAGACGATGGCGAACCTGCCGGTGACCATCAACAACTTCGTCCAGAGCCCTTACGCCTACTGGAAGCAATTGGCGTGGAGCGGCGCTCTGCTTATCACCTTAACCGTACTTGCCCTGAACATTGGCGCGCGACTTCTCAGCGCCGAGAGGACATCGAAATGACCGAACTTTCCGTCAGTGTAAATCTGCCTCGCGGACACATGCCACCTATCGCCGGCCAAGCAGATGTGCGCGCCAAGGTGACTGCGCGTGATCTGAACTTCTATTACGGCGAACATCACGCGCTGAAGAACATCAATCTTTCGCTCGGTGCAAACCGCGTGACCGCGTTCATCGGTCCGTCGGGCTGCGGCAAGTCGACCTTGCTGCGCATCTTCAACCGCATGTATGACCTCTATCCCGGTCAGCGTGCGGTGGGTCAGCTCATGCTCGACTCGACCAACATTCTCGATCCCAAGCTCGATCTTAACTTGCTGCGCGCGCGCATCGGAATGGTGTTCCAGAAGCCGACGCCGTTTCCGATGACCATCTACGAGAACATCGCGTTCGGCATCCGGCTCTATGAGAAGATTTCGAAGTCCGAGATGGACGGCCGCGTCGAAGCCGCGTTGCGGGGTGGGGCGCTCTGGAACGAGGTCAAGGACAAGCTGAACGCGAGCGGCCTCAGCCTGTCGGGCGGTCAGCAGCAGCGCCTGTGCATCGCGCGCACTGTGGCGGTGCGCCCCGAGGTCATCCTGTTCGACGAGCCCTGCTCGGCGCTCGATCCGATCTCGACCGCCAAGATCGAAGAACTGATCCAGGAGCTGAAGGAAGATTACACGATCGCCATTGTGACGCATAATATGCAGCAGGCGGCCCGTGTGTCGGACAAAACGGCGTTCATGTATCTCGGCGAATTGGTCGAGTTCGACAACACCAACAAGATCTTTACGTCGCCATCGGATCGGCGCACGCAGGATTACATCACCGGCCGGTTCGGCTGATACGCATTAAGCGGGAGACAATATCATGGGTTCAGATCATACCGCCAAGGCGTTCGACGAAGACCTGCAGGAACTCAATCGGCTTGTGGCCGAAATGGGCGGGCTGGCCGAACGGCAGATCGTCGATTCCGTTGATGCCTTGATCCGGCGCGATGTCGCGCTGGGAAAGCGCGTCGTCACATCGGACCTCGAGATCGACCGGTTGCAGCATCTGATCGAGGAACGCGCCGTTCTCACCATCGCGCGCCGCCAACCGATGGCTGTTGACCTTCGCGAAATCGTCGGCTCCTTGCGTGTCGCCACCGATCTCGAACGCATGGGTGATCTTTCGAAGAATATCGGCAAGCGCGTCGCGGCCCTCGATACGGATTTCCATCCGCTGAAACTGATCCGTGGCCTCGAGCACATGACCGATCTCGTCCAGTCGCAGGTCAAGGCGGTGCTGGATGCTTACGCTGCTCATGATCTTCCGGCGGCGATGGCGGTCTGGAAGGGCGACGAGGAGGTCGATGCGATCTGCACGTCGCTATTCCGCGAATTGCTGACCTATATGATGGAAGATCCGCGCAACATCGGCTTCTGTATCCATCTGATGTTCTGCGCCAAGAACATCGAGCGGATCGGCGATCATGCGACCAACATCGCCGAGACGGTTTTCTACATGATCGAAGGCCAGCCAATGCTCGATCAGCGCCCAAAGGGTGACATGACGAGCTTTGCCACGGCGGCCTCCGCCAGCTAGAATGAATGAACTGAAGGATCGCTCATGAGCGCCCGCATTCTTGTCGTCGAAGACGAAGAGGCATTGGCGACACTGCTTCGCTACAATCTCGACGCCGAAGGTTATGATGTCGAAACCGTCGCACGTGGCGACGAGGCTGACACGCGCCTGAAAGAACACATTCCTGATCTGATCGTGCTGGACTGGATGCTACCCGGTCTCTCCGGCATCGAGTTGTGCCGCCGCTTGCGGACGCGCACCGAGACGAAGCAAATTCCGATCATCATGCTGACCGCGCGCGGCGAGGAAAGCGAGCGGGTGCGAGGGCTTGCCACCGGCGCGGACGATTACATCGTCAAGCCATTCTCGGTGCCTGAACTGCTGGCCCGCGTGAAAGGTCTGTTACGTCGCGCAAGCCCCGAGCGGCTTGCCACTGTTCTTGCCTTCGGCGATATCGAACTCGATCGTGACCGCCGCCGTGTGGCGCGCTCTGGCCGTCCGATCGATCTCGGTCCGACGGAGTATCGGCTTCTCGAATTCTTCCTTGAGCATCCCGGTCGGGTGTTCAGCCGCGAGCAGTTGCTCGACGGCGTGTGGGGCCGTGACATCTATATCGATGAGCGCACGGTAGACGTGCACATCGGCCGGCTCAGGAAGCTGCTGAATCCTGATCGTGAGTCTGACCCGATCCGCACGGTTCGCGGCGCGGGATATGCGCTTGACGATCGATTCGCCAAGGTCGACTGAGTTTTTCTCGAAAACGCGCCCGGAGTTTATCGATCGAGTGCCGCTAGGCGCTCGGCTGTGGCGATGTCGTCGTCCGTGTTCACGTTGAAGAACGGATCAAGCGGAGCGACCGGCCATTCGACGACGGCCGCTTTGTAACGCGCCGTCCAGCGGCTGACTTGGCGCATATCGTCTTTGACAAGCGCTTCACGCATCGCGCCGTGCATCGCGATATTCCACAATCCAGTGACGTGATGCGCTTGGCCGCTTGAAGCGGCGACAGCCAGTTCTGCCTGCTGGGCAACGCGCGCTTGTTGCAATCGCGCGACCAGATCACGCGGCAGGAACGGACTATCCGCCGGTGCGCTGATGACCCATTCGATGCCCGGTCTGTGAGTGGCAGTCCATTCCAACGATGCGAGAATGCCAGCCATTGGACCGACGAAACCTTCCACGGTGTCGGGAATAACCGGAAGGCCGAAGGATGCGAATCGCGCGGGATCGCCATTCGCGTTCAAAATCAGCCCATCGCATTGTGGCATCAGGCGCGCGACCGCGCGTTCCAGCAGGGTGCGCCCGCCCACGGTCCGCATCGGCTTGTCGCCGCCGCCCATGCGCCGCGCAAGCCCGCCAGCTAGCAGCACGCCTAGCGTTGCGGGAAGGGTATCGGACATTGCTTCAGTCCCTGAAGGGCTTGCGGACCGAACAATTCGGTCGCCGCCTATCCTCTATATGATAAGGAGCATGACGTGAATGTGCCCGGTGAAGGGCCGGAGAACGGTATGAAGCTGATCGGGTTGGCGGGATGGAGCGGGGCGGGCAAGACCACCTTGCTCACGCAGCTCATTCCTCATCTCGTGACGCAAGGTGTGCGCGTGTCCACCGTCAAGCACGCTCACCACAATTTCGATGTCGATGTGCCGGGCAAAGATTCATGGTTGCATCGTGAGGCGGGAGCGTCCGAGGTTCTGGTGTCCTCGGGCCGCCGGTGGGCGCTCATGCACGAGCTTCGCGGCGCACCCGAATACTCCCTGCGCGATCTGTTGGCGAAGATGTCGCCAGTCGATCTGGTGATTGTGGAGGGCTTCAAAACCGGCGAGCATCCCAAGATCGAAATTCATCGCGTTGCGAACGGCAAGGCGCTTCTTCATCCCGACGATCCTGCGATTGTCGGTATCGCGACCGATGCAGATGTAAAGACCTCGCTTCCATCCGTTCACCTCGGCGATATTCCGGCCATCGCTAAAATGGTTCGGGCGCACGCTATCAATGTCTCCGATCTTGCCTTGCAGGCGACTGAACGCCGATGACTGTTCTGAAACTCGATCTGATCGGCCTGAAATGTCCGCTGCCTGTCATCCGGACACGCAAGGCATTGCGGACCATGAGTCCGGGACAAAGGCTCGAGGTTCACTGTACCGACCCGCTGTCGATCATCGACATTCCGAATTTGATTCAGGAAACCGGCGATCGCGTCGAGATTTCCGAACGCTCCGACGAGCGGATCGTGTTCGTCATCGAAAAAGCGACCGCAGCCTGATCAACCCGATGAGGGAAACGTGGACCTGAGGTCCGCGACCTGTTCCGGCGTGAGTACACGCGGATTCATTCCGCGCAGCATCAGATAGAGCTTCGCCGTTTCTTCCAGTTCTTCCGTGGCGAACACGGCGGCTTCCAGTGTTTCGCCCGCAACCACGGGGCCGTGATTGGACAGAAGCACACACGCATATTTTCCGGCGAGTCCGCGAATAGCGTCGGCTACGGCAGTATCACCGGGACGATAATAGGGGAGCAGCGCCGTCTCGCCGCAACGCATGACATAATAAGGTGTCAATGGAGGTAGAGGTGCCTGCGGATCGATTTCCGGAAGCATCGACAGCGCAATGCAATGCGCGCAATGCAGATGCACGACGGCACGGGCGGAGCGCCGTGTTTCGTAGAGCGCCGTGTGGAGCGGCACTTCCTTGGTCGGCGCATCGCCCGAAAGCAAGCGTCCAGCGGCATCGAGTTTCGACAGGCGTGCCGGATCGAGGAAGCCGAGAGACGCATTGGTCGGCGTCACCAACCAGCCGCCGTCATCGAGGCGAACGCTGATGTTTCCGGATGATCCCGGCGTTAGCCCGCGTTCGAACAGCGAACGTCCATAGAGACAAATCTGCTCGCGGAGCTTGGTTTCGGTCATGCGGTCATTCCTTTGCAGTTGCTTTTCCCACGGTTTTGCGGGCCGCTCAAACGTCATTTTGGACGGGCGGCATGCCGTGCTACCAAACGATCAATCGCTCGCCGCCAAATGTGCGAGCACGCAACAAACGGGAGAAGCGCATGCCTGCTACCAAGAGCCGCGTCGGTGTTGTCGGTCTCGGCTCGATGGGTTTCGGCATGGCGCAGTCGCTGCTGCGCGCCGGATTTGAGGTGGCGGGATATGATGTCGCGTCGGAGACGGTGGCGCGGTTTGTTGCCGAGGGCGGGGACGGTGCCGGAAGCCCGGCGGAAGCTGCCCGCGATGCCGATGCGGTTGTCAGCGTTGTCGTGAACGCTGCGCAGACCGAAACCATTCTGTTTGGCGCGAATGGCGTTGCCGAGACGCTTCCGAAAGGCGCCCTCTTTATTTCGTCGGCGACAATGGACCCGGATGTCGCCCGGCGGTTGGCGAAGCAACTCGAGTCTACCGGGCAACATTATCTCGATGCGCCGATCAGCGGCGGTGCGCAGCGTGCCGCGCAGGGCGAATTGACGATCCTTGCCTCCGGCAGCAAGGCTGCGTTCGACAAGGCGCGGCCCGTGCTCGATGCGATGTCCGCAAAACTCTATGAACTCGGTGACGCCGCCGGGCAGGGCGCTGCTTTCAAGATGATCAATCAACTGTTGGCCGGAGTGCATATCGCCGCGGCAAGCGAGGCCATTGCCTTCGCCGCCAAGCAGGGGCTCGATATCCGCAAGGTGTATGAGGTCATCACAGCATCGGCAGGAAACTCGTGGATGTTCGAGAACCGCATGCCGCATGTGCTCGACGGCGACTATACGCCGCGCAGCGCGGTGGACATTTTCGTAAAAGACCTTGGCATCATTCAGGACATGGCGCGAACCGCGAAATTTCCAGTGCCGGTATCTGCGGCGGCCTTGCAGATGTTCCTCATGACATCGGCGGCGGGAATGGGCCGCGACGACGACGCATCCGTGGCGCGGATGTATGCGCGCGTGACCGGAACGAAGCTGCCCGGCGATCCGTCAAACTGACTCAGACAAGGAAACTCGAATGCCTCGCTTCGCCGCCAATCTCAGCATGATGTTCAATGAGGTGCCGTTTCTCGATCGCTTCGAGGCTGCGGCGAAGGCGGGCTTCGACGCCGTGGAATTTCTGTTTCCCTACGATCATCCGGCATCCGAAATCGGCGAACGGTTGCACGGCAACGGCCTGACGCAAGCGCTATTCAATCTGTTTCCGGGCGACTGGAATGTGGGTCAGCGAGGCTTTGCGGCGTTGCCGGATCGTCTGAAAGATGTGCAGGCCAGCGTGCAGCGCGCGTTGCCTTATGCGGCGGCAACCGGCGTGAAGCGCCTGCATTTGATGGCAGGAATTGCGGATCGGAAAGACCCGAACGCGGTCGATGCGTTCGTCCGGTCCTTGGTGTGGGTTGCCAGCACGCTTGCGAGGGAGGGCATTGATCTTGTGATCGAGCCGATCAATCCGCGCGATGTGCCGGGATATTTTCTGAACGATTTCGATTTCGCTTCTGGCGTCATCAACGACCTGAGCATTCCGAATCTGAAATTGCAGTTCGACATCTATCATCGGCAGATCGTACACGGCGACGTGACTATGGCGTTGCGTAAAATGATGCCGATGATTGGGCATATCCAGATCGCCAGTGTTCCGTCTCGCAACGAACCGGCGGGCGAGGAATTGAACTATCCGTTTCTGTTCGATGAACTGGACCGGCTCGGCTACAAAGGTTTCGTTGGCTGCGAATACCGACCGAAAGGCAATACGGTCGATGGCCTCGGCTGGTTCGCGCCGTATGCCACCAGGGGAGCGCGCACGTGACGCTGGCGCTGGGCTGCATCGCGGACGACTACACGGGCGCGTCCGATCTTGCCAACATGCTTACCCGTTGTGGGCTGCGCACGGTGCAGACCATCGGCGTGCCCGATGATGCACTCGCCTTGCCGGACGTCGATGCAGTCGTTGTCTCGTTAAAAAGCCGCTCCATCGAAGCGGCAAAAGCTGTCGCGCGTTCGCGCGAAGCCGATAAATGGCTCCGTGCACATGGCGCATCGCATGTGCTGTTCAAGATTTGCTCGACGTTCGATTCGACTGACGCAGGAAATATCGGTCCCGTCATGGACGCGCTGCGCGCTGACTCCGGCGATGCCATCGTGCTGGTCACACCGGCATTTCCCGGAACGGGCCGCACCGTCTTTCAGGGTAATTTGTTCGTCGGCAGCGTTCCGCTGAACGAAAGCCCGCTGAAGGATCATCCGCTCAATCCAATGCACGACTCAAATCTGGTCCGTGTGCTGGCGCGGCAAAGCAAATCGAAGATCGGTTTGGTCGATCTTGCAACCGTCGCAAAGGGTGATAACGCAATCCGCGCACGCCTTGCGGAATTAGCGAAGCAGGGCGTCTCGGCAGCCATCATCGACTCGGTGTTCGATCCGGAACTCGAAATCATTGGACGTGTCGCGCTCGATCATCGGCTCTCGGTAGGCGCGTCCGGCATGGGCCTTGGGCTGGCGCGTGGGCTTGTGACGTCGGGTAAAGTCAAGGCGACATCGAGCAGCGCGAGCCAACGCGCTGCGGGTGGGCCAGTCGCCTGTCTCGCCGGAAGTTGTTCGCAAGCGACTCTGGCGCAGATCGCGCAAGCCGAAAAATCGATGCCGGTGTTGCGGCTCGATCCGGAAAAGATTGTGGAGAGTGAGCAGGAAACGACGCGCGCGCTGGATTGGGCTCGCGCTCATCTCGGCAAAGGCCCGCTTCTCATTGCCAGCAGTTCAACCCCTGATCAGGTGACAGCGCTGCAAAAGAAACACGGCCGTGACGCGGCGGGTCATGCCATCGAGCAGGCGATGGCCGCGATCAGCGAAGGACTCGTTGCAGCCGGTGTCCGCCGTCTTGTCGTCGCTGGAGGCGAAACGTCCGGCGCCGTGGTGGATCGCCTCGGCATTCCGGCGTTTCTGGTGGGCGAGGAAATCGCACCGGGCGTGCCGGTGCTGCGCTGTGTCGGATGGAGCAAGGGTGAAGCAGCGATGGCGCTGAAATCCGGTAACTTCGGCGGCTCGGATTTCTTCAACGACGCCATTCGCCTGATGCCGTAACTAGCCTTCCTTGAAGCCATATTCCTGATTGTTGCCGGTCGCGCCGTAATATTTGTACGGCAGGAACTTGCCCGACATGGTGATCTTGACGCGATCACCCTTCGGATTGGGAAGGCGCTCCATCACGAAGTCAAAATCGATGGCGGACATGATGCCATCGCCGAATTCTTCCTCAATGAGCGCTTTCCATGCCGGGCTGTTGATCATCACCATTTCATAGAAGCGATAAATCAGCGGATCGGTTGGCGGCATCGGCGTGCCGTCGCCGCGCATCGGAACTTCGTTGATCATGGCCTGTTCGGATTTCGATAACCCGAACAGCTTGGCGGCGTTCTCGGCCTGCTGCTTGGTGAGTTTCATCTGGCCAAGGATGGCGCCGACGACCAGCACCTCGGAATGTCCGCCGATCTGTTCGCAGATGGACTTCCACGTCCAGCCTTTCTCGCGCTTGATATCGAGCAGCTTTTCGGTGAGGTCGGATCGTTTCATATTGATCTCCCTAGGGTTGTTTTGTGATGGCGCACACGCGCGCCTCACGGAGTGATGCCCATTAAACCGAGGCAAACCTCGTGCCAGAGGGAGAGTTTTCCGCGACGAAAGAGGGGAGTGCTCAGCCTTTGTGGCTGCCGTCCGCGCAGAAGGATGCCCGGATGTTGCAATCCGATGGGCTGCGGCCTTCGCTTTTGCAGCGGGCCGAGGCGGCATCAATGGCCTGCCCGAGGGTTGGGCCTTCGGCGGTGAACGCGCCCCAATAGCGGGTGCGGCGGACGCGCGTGGTGTAAAACGACATCGCGCCACATTTGGTCGTTGAAGCGACCTTGCAGCCGCGTCCACCATTGTTGACACAAAGTGTCAGGGCGCGCGCTTCGGCCTCGTCCCGGGTGGCCTTTTGCCAGACAGCGCCCCACGCACCACGCGCTGCAAACCCGATCGCGGCCCATTGCTCGCCGCCAGGCGACGGAACGGGCTTGGGCTTCAGCGATTCCAAACGAATTTTGGCCAGCGGTGCGAACGTGCCACTGGGATATTTGTCGAGATAGGCGGCGATTTCTGCTGGATTCTTGGAATCCTTCACCGAATTCCAGAAAGTGATTTCGGCGCTGGGGTCCGTTTGGGCGAATGCGGGTGCGGCCTGCATCGGCAAAGCCATTGCAAGCGCCAGCACGCAACAAATGATGCGCAACATCCCCGAGCCCCGTTCCCAATCCAGGGATAGCCTAAAAGCCAAATCCCGCGTTGTCGAGCGAACCCGATTGTGTTCAACCGAAAAGAACATTGCAGCGGGATTGCTCGTTCATGAGTGCTTATTTCGAAGAACTTGATTATCGCCCGACGCCGATGGGCGTTTTGACGCTGCGCCGCCGCAAGCATCTCACGCAGGCTGTCGACATCTACGAAATCAAGCTCGGCGATGAATTCCTGATGTCGAGCATGTTCGTTGCTTCGGAAGTGGCGCTGGCGCGGCTTGGCTTGGCTCAACTTCAAGGAGAGGGGCTCAATGTGGTCGTCGGTGGGCTTGGCCTCGGTTTTACAGCGGAAGCCGTGCTCGCCGACACGCGCGTCGGGTCGCTGCTCGTTGTCGATGCGCTAGCCGAAGTGATCGAATGGCACGAAAGCGGCCTCATTCCGCTCGGAGCGAAGCTGAAAGCCGATTCACGCTGCCGGTTTGTCCACGGCAATTTTTTCGCCATGAGTTCGTCTGACGACGGTTTCGATCCGAAGCAGGCTCGAAGACAGTTCGATGCGATCCTTGTGGACATCGATCACTCGCCGCAGGCCACTCTACATCCGAGCCATACCTCGTTTTACAGTGCCGACGGACTGGCCCGTCTTGCCAGCCATCTCCGACCGGGCGGTGTGTTCGCGCTGTGGTCGAACGATCCGCCGGATGACGCCTTCTCCAACACACTCAGCGGTGCGTTTGCTTCTGCCGAAGCGCATGTCGTGACGTTTTACAATCCCTTGCAGGATCGCGACGCGACCAACACCGTTTATGTGGCGAGGAAGGCGGAGGCCTGAGCAGCTATTCGGCAGCCTTCATTTCGGATACGCGATAGCGTCCGTCGGCATCGAATGCCGCGCACACGCTGCCGTCTTGCGCGGCCCAGTCCGCGAAAGGGGCGGGGCCACAGAGGAACATGTAATAGTCGTAAGACGCGCGGCGGTCGTTCGACATGATGTACTGATAGTGCATCCGCCAGTAATTGAATTTCACTTTGGCAAATACTTCAGGCGCGATCATCTGGCGCACCGGCACCGGCCAGATAGTCGGATTGCAGCGGCGGTCGCCGGGGTCGGCTCCGATGCCTGCGACCGGATCGAAGCCCGGATAATTCATGAAGTCGTCGCTGGACTGGCATTCAGTCCAGAGCACGGTGCGCTCCTGAGCCATCGCGGCGACCGTGCGGCGCAACGGTTCTGCGGCAGGGTGCAATGCTAGTGTCGGCATGATCGATCCGACGGTGACGACCGAAATGCGCGGTCCATGACGGCCGACATCCGGATCGAGCGCCAGCGCTTTGACCATTGTGGTCAGCGCGAGCATGGCCCCTGCACTGTGGCCGACCACGAGAATCTCATCGCTCTCGTGCGCGCGGGCCGCGTCCACAATATGAGCGGCAAGAAGATCGGTCGCATGGTCGAAACCGGTCGGTTTGCCGCGTGCGAATTCACGCAGATAGGGCCAGCAATTATTGAGCTGGTTGACGAACATGACTTTCGCGAGGGGATAGAGAAGTGCAAAACACCCCACCGCAAACGCGGCAGCAAGACCGAGTTTCACTGCGAGAGGTCCACCGGGCGGATCGATTGCGCTGGCGGTAAACCATCCGCCTGTAAGTGCCGCTGCAAGCCATAAAACAAGCAGAACCTGAGAGTAGATCAGCAGCACGCCCATGCGTGTCGATGCGCGGAACACGCGCAGCATCGCACCGCTGAAAATATCTTCGCAGATCCAGCGAGCGGCGCGAGCGAGTTGCAGCCAAAAGGGCTGCCCAAGATTGGCCCGGATCAGCAGTTCAAGCCGCAGAAATTCATAATGCGTGGAGACGTGCCAGTTCGGCCCGGTGGTCTCGATCTGCCAGCGTGCGATATCATCGGACTCGATTTTGCAATCTGAAAGCTCACCGCTCACGCCCCACGTCTGGCGGAAGCGATTCCATTCGCGCCGGAACATGCGGTGAAAGCCGTCCGCGCCTTGCGGCTCGTAACCTTCAATGAAAAAAACATGGCGTCGCCGAATCGCACCCACGATTTAGGACTTCGATCGCGTAGTCTTTTTTGTTTTTTTGGTTTTGCGGGATTTCTTGGCGGACTTCTTCGCGGGCACTTTCTTTCCTTCCTTTCGCGCTTCCGAAAGGCCGATGGCGATGGCCTGCTTTCTGCTCCTAACGGTATTACCCGATCCACCGCTTTTCAGCGTGCCCTTTTTTCGCTTGTGCATCGCACGCGCGACTTTCTTGGCTGCCGCTTTAGAATATTTTCGAGCCATGATCGTCTCCGAGGTTTGGCATCGGACTACGGATAAGCGCCGAAAATATCGATATGTTCCGCGCGGATGTTTCCTGTCACACCGGCTTCGTGATGTCGGATTTGGCGACGCCGATTAGCGGCCGTTTGCCGCAGTGACGATCCAGATCGAGCCGCCGAGCGGCACGGTGTTGCCCTTCTGATGCGCGGCCAGCGTCGCGCGAATCGATTGGGTCGCGGCGGCGACCTTGTCTGCAGGTTGGCCGTCAAGCGCTCGGCTGGTAGGGCCGATGGCAAGCACGGTCTCAAGTGCTGCTTCAAGCCCGCGGCCGGTGGCGATGTCGAGCGAGAGATCGACACGCTCCATTGCGATGTCCGAAAATCCTGCATCGCTCAGAATGCGATGAACGCGCTCTTCGCTCGCGAATGAAAACGGACCGGGATCGTCGGGCTTCAGTTCAGGCAGCTTCGGCACATGCTTGTAGGCATCCTGCAAGCACAGGATCATCCAAGGATTGTCACGAGGCGTGCGCCAGCAAGCGAAGGCGAGGCGGCCTCCCGGCTTCAGCGCCTTGCGCATGTTTGCAAACGAGTCAGTGGGCTGCGCGAAGAACATGACGCCAAAACGGGAAAACAGCAGATCTACGCTTGAGGGAGTAAACGGATGTACGGTCGCGTCCGCCAGTATGAATTCGACCGGGGCTCCGGATAGCGAAAGTTCACGTGCGCGTGCGAGCATCGGCTCTGAAATGTCGATTCCGGTGACGTGTCCGCCGGGAGAGGCCTGTTTGACCAGATCGAAGGAGGTCGCCCCGCAGCCGCATCCGACATCGATGACGGCTTCACCGACCTTTACCTTCGCGCGATCGAGGAGAATGTCGGAAATCGGCGCGAGCACGACGTCCTGGAGCTGTTGGCGATCTGTCCAGTGCCGACCGCCGGGACCATTCCAGTAAGCAATCTGCTCAGCATTGCGGTCATCGAGGGCGGAGAGCGTCATGAATGCCTCACAGAAAAGATTTGCTCATTTTGCGCAACTTAATGGAACTAACTTGAACGCCGGAGGTTTTATGAGGTTAAGGCAGGTATGCAATTCTGGCCGGAACCCCGACCGCCGCGCCGCATAAGACCGGGAATGCTGGACGTTAACCGCTCGATTGCGCCGGAATTCCTCGCCGGCGGCGGCGAAATGGGCTCGCTTATGCGTGCTCATGACTGGACGTCGAATCCGCTTGGCCCTCCGGATCGTTGGCCGCAGAGTCTTCGTACCTCTATCCGCCTTGTCCTCAATACTAACCACCCGATGTTCATTTGGTGGGGTCCGGAACTTATTCAGTTCTATAACGATGGCTATCGTCTCACGATGGGGCCGGAGCGTCATCCGAGCGCGCTTGGTCAGCGCGGGCGCGAATGCTGGGCCGAAATTTGGGACATCATTGGCCCGCAGATTGAGCAGGTCATAAGTGGGGGCGGCCCGACATGGCACGAGAACCAACTCGTTCCCGTCACCCGCCACGGCAAGCTTGAGCAGGTCTACTGGACTTACGGGTTTAGTCCGATCGACGAGGGAAATCGGATCGGCGGGGTTCTGGTTATCTGCCGCGATGTGACGAACGAATATCTGAAATCGAACGCGTTGCGCGAGCGCGAACTCGAATTGACCCGTGTGCAGCAGATTGGACAGATCGGCGGTTTCGAAGTCGATCTTGTGCATGGCCTGCGAAGCAGGCGTTCGCCGGAATATCTCACGATACACGGACTGCCTCCTGATTCGGGCCTCGAAACTCACCAGGATTGGGTGAGCCGGCTTCACCCAGAAGATCGCCACGCCGCCGAAAAACGGTTTCTTGATGCGGCGAAGGGAGATGTCCGCGATTATTCCGCCCGATACAGAATCATCCGCCCGAATGACGGGCAGGTGCGATGGATCGAGGTAAAGTCCGTTTTCGAGCGCGATGAAAACGGGAAGGCCTTAAGTTTGGTCGGCGCACACACGGATGTCACCGATCAGGTGATGGCCGAAAAGGCGCTGCGGCAAAGTGAAGAAGAATTCCGGACGCTTGCTGAAGCTCTGCCGCATCACGTCTGGACTGCGCGGCGGGACGGACTTCTCAACTGGTTTAATCCGCGGGTGTACGAGTATGCAGGTGCGGCGACTGGCGAACTCGACGGCGAAAAGTGGGGGAGCATAGTTCACCCGGAAGATTTGCCGGGTGCAGTGGCCGCCTGGACGTATTCAATTGAATCGGGCCAGCCTTACGAAATCGAATTCCGGTTGCTCCGCTATGACGGGGTCTTCCGCTGGTTCCTTGGGCGTGCCGTGCCTTCGCGGGATGAGAACGGAAATATCATCCGGTGGATCGGGACGAACACTGATGTCCACGACCAAAAGACGACCGCAGCCGAACTGGCGCGACTAAATGCAACACTTGCCGAGCGCGTTCTCGAAAAAACCCGCGAGCGTGATCGCATCTGGAATGTGTCGCAGGATCTGCTTCTGGTGGCAGATATTGACGGGACGATCCGGAGCATCAATCCGGCCTGGAGCAAAACGCTAGGATGGGCGGAACAGGAATTCCTGAACAGGACATCCGATTGGCTTCAGCATCCGGATGAGTTGGTGCGGACGCAAAAAGAGATCGTCAATCTGTCGGAAGGTCTCTCGACAATCCGCTACGAAAACCGGTTACGGCACAAGGATGGTTCATATCGCTGGCTATCCTGGACGGCTGTGCCTCACGACAGCCAAATCTACGCTGTCGCGCGCGACATCACTGCTGACAAGGCCGCTGCCGAGCGGTTGAAGGCAACCGAAGAAGCGCTTCGGCAATCGCAAAAAATGGAAGCAGTTGGCCAGCTGACGGGCGGTATCGCGCACGACTTCAACAATCTTCTGACCGGCATCGTTGGGTCGCTCGACCTGATGCGGATGCGGCTGGCGAAAGGCAAAATTGAAAACATTGAACGCTACATTGCCGCGGCAATGGCTTCTGCCAATCGCGCCGCTGCCTTGACGCATCGTCTGCTTGCTTTCGCGCGCAGGCAACCGCTCAGCCCGCGCGCGGTCGACGTCAATCAACTGGTTACCTCACTGGAAGACCTGTTGCGAAGAACGATAGGCGAGTCAGTCGATCTGCAGATCGATCAAGCGGAGGATCTCTGGTCAACGCTTTGCGATCCGAACCAGCTCGAAAGCGCGCTGCTCAATCTCGCGATCAACTCGCGCGACGCCATGCCCGACGGTGGAAGACTTATCGTCAGGATGTCCAACAAACATCTTTCCAGCGAATTAGAGGCGAGTTCGGCTTTGATAGCGGGCGATTATGTTTGCATCGATGTGACGGACACCGGGATCGGGATGAGCGCGGAAGTTGCGGCACGCGCATTCGATCCTTTCTTCACGACCAAGCCGATCGGGCAGGGCACAGGTCTTGGTCTCTCGATGATCTATGGTTTTGCGCGGCAGTCTAATGGCCATGTCTCTATCGAGAGCGCACCGGATCGGGGAACGTCGATCAAGATTTATTTGCCGCGCTATGACGGCGCGGCCATTGTTGAGCCTGTCTTGCCTGGACATGCGGGACAACATCGTGCCTCAGGTGAGACGATCCTTGTTGTCGAAGACGAACCGGTGGTTCGCGGTGTTATCGTCGAAACGTTACAGGAACAGGGCTACCGAATTTTGCAGGCCAACGATGGACCGACCGGCCTTCGTATCTTGAATCAGAATGGTCGGGTCGATCTGCTGCTAACGGATGTTGGCCTGCCCGGAATGAACGGCCGCGAGCTTGCAGATTATGCGCGTGACATGCGTCCCGATCTGAAAATTCTCTTCATTACCGGCTATGCGCAAAACGCCGCTGGAGCGAGCGGCTTTCTGAAGCCCGGCATGGAGATGATCACGAAGCCCTTTGACGTGAATAAGCTGTCGCAAAGGGTCCGCGATATGGTGGCAAAGTAGCCGCGTTTACCAGGCGCGGAACAGTACGCTCGCATTGACCCCGCCGAAGCCGAAACCGTTCGACAACACGTGTTCGATATTCATCCGCCGCGCAGTGCCGCGAACAAGATCGACGCCTTCCGCAGCGGCATCGGGATGATCGAGATTGAGAGTTGCAGGTGCGATCTGGTCGCGGAGGGCCAGCACGGAGAAAATCGCTTCCAATCCACCCGCCGCGCCGAGCAGATGTCCGGTGGCCGACTTGGTTGAACTCACAGCGATGCGGCCTTCGGTACCGAACACCGCCTTAATCGCTGCGAGTTCGCCGTTGTCGCCGACAGGCGTCGATGTCGCATGCGCGTTGAGGTGCTGGACTTCGCTCGGCGAGACGCCCGCCTGCCGCAACGCAAGTTCGATCGCGCGCCGCGCACCGCTGCCGTCTTCCGGACCGGCCGTCATGTGATAGGCGTCGGACGTGGTGCCATAGCCGACAAGCTCGGCAATCGGCGTCGCACCACGGCTCAATGCGTGATCCAGTGTTTCGATGACCAAAATTCCCGCGCCTTCGCCCATCACGAATCCATCGCGATCCCTGTCGAATGGGCGCGACGCGCGGTGTGGCTGGTCGTTGAAATTGGTCGAGAGGGCACGCGCGGCAGCGAACCCGCCAAGGCTCACGCGATCAATGCAGGCTTCCGCGCCGCCCGCGATGGCGACATCCGCTTCGCCCGACAGCAACAAACGCGCGGCATCGCCAATCGCCTGCACGCCAGCCGCGCACGCGGTCACCGGTGCGCCGAGCGCCCCTTTGAACCCGTGCTTGATCGAGACCTGTCCGGCGGCGAGGTTGACCAGAAACGACGGGACTGTGAACGGTGAGAGGCGGCGCACGCCGCGCTCGTCGGCGATGCGGACTGCATCGACAATGGAGGGAAATCCGCCGACGCCCGAACCTATGATCGTCGCCGTGCGCTCGCGCGAGCGTTCGTCTTGCGGCTTCCAACCCGCTTGAGCGATCGCTTCATCCGCCGCCATCATGGCGAACTGAATGAAGCGGTCCATTTTCTTCTGATCCTTGCGCGGAACCGCGCGGTCGGCATCGAAGCCGAACTCTGCATCTTCGACGATGTCAGGCACGATTCCGCACGCCTTGGTCGGCAGATCGGCGGCAACATTGTCAGACAGAGCTCGGATGCCGGACTTTCCAGCGAGCAACCGTGACCAGTTGCCTTCGACGCCGCAGCCGAGCGGAGAGACTGCGCCCATTCCGGTCACAACAATCCGTCGTATCGAACTGTTCCGTTTCACGATCTCACCATCGTTGCAAATATCGCGCTTGGCGATCAGTTGAGCTTTCTTTCCACGGCAATGGCGGTCGCTTCACCGCCGCCGATGCACAGCGAGGCGATGCCGCGACGAACATTGTTCTTTTCCATCGCATGCAGAAGTGTGACGATGATGCGCGCTCCCGTTGCTCCGATGGGATGGCCGAGCGCACACGCGCCGCCGTTGACGTTCAGCCTGTCGCGAGGAATGCCGATATCCTTGGCCGCTGCCATCGGCACCACGGCGAAGGCTTCATTGATCTCGTAGAGATCGACATCGTTCGCCGTCCATCCGAGTTTGTCGAGCAGCTTGCGGATGGCCGGGATCGGCGCGGTCGCAAACCAGTCCGGGGCCTGGCTATGAGTCGAATGGCCCTTGATTTCGGCGAGGATCGGCAGACCTTCGCGCTCGGCAATCGAGCGCTTCGTCAGGATCAGCGCAGCAGCGCCGTCTGCATTTGCGGACGATGCCGCAGGCGTGATGGTGCCGTTCGGACGAAAAGCAGGCTTCAGGTTCGGAATCTTGGCCGGATCGACCTTGAGCGGATGCTCATCGTTTTCGACCAAACGCACACCGGATTTTTCTTTAACGGAAATCGGCGCGATCTCGTTCTTGAACGATCCGTTCTGAACGGCGGCGCGTGCGCGGGTCAAAGTTTCGACGGCGTAGTCGTCCTGATCCTTGCGCGAAAACTGATAGGCCTCCGCTGTCGCTTCGCCGAAATCGCCCATTGAGCGCCCGGTCTCGTAAGCGTCCTCGAGGCCGTCCATCATCATGTGGTCAATGACCCGATCATGGCCGATGCGATAACCGCCACGCGCCTTGGCAAGCAGATATGGCGCGTTGCTCATGCTCTCCATGCCGCCGGACACCACGATCTCAGCCGAACCGGCGTTGATGATGTCATGCGCCAGCATGGTCGCCTTCATCCCGGAGCCGCAAACCTTGTTGATGGTGGTGGCGCCTGCGGCGTCCGGCAACTTCGCGCCGCGTGCAGCTTGCCGGGCAGGGGCTTGGCCTTGTCCTGCGGGCAGAACGCAGCCCATGAACACTTCGTCGACCCGCTCCGGCGAGAGCTTGGCCCGCTCCAGCGCCGCGCCGATGGCATGCGATCCGAGATTGTGCGCGCTGAACGAGGATAATTCGCCCTGAAAACGGCCGAGCGGGGTGCGGACCGCGGATACGATGACAACGGGATCGGATGCGGACATGTCATATCTCCCAAGACCGGAGCGCGGGGGCGCTTACATTTTGAATGATGTATATCATATGAACGGACCCGCAAATTGCAATCGGCGGGCGGACATTAAAAGCACGGATCATCTGCCGACAAGCCGCCATTAGTTTGAAACAGCCTCTGGATTCATGTTATTATATGACCTCAAACATCTGACGAGATCGTGATGCGGTATTCCAAAGATCACAAGGCTGAGACCCACGAGCGGATCGTCAAGAACGCCTCGGTGCGTCTGCGCGAGCGCGGGGCGGCAAACCTTGGCGTTGCCGAACTGATGAAAGATGCTGGCCTCACGCATGGTGGCTTCTACGCGCACTTTTCATCGCGCGACGCCCTTATCTGCGAGGCCTTCGCCCATGCCATGGAGCAGACCACCCGACGCTGGCGCAAGCGTGCGGAGAGTGCCCCAGAGGGCAAGCGGCTGGCCACGATTGTAAACGGTTACCTCACCCCGGAGCATCGTGACGACATTGGCAATGGATGTGCGCTGCCGTCGCTCGGCGCGGAGGTTTTGCGGGCAAGCCCAAAGACGCGCAAGGCGTTTGCCGCGAAACTTGAAGAAATGATCGACGTGATGGTCGAGCAGGGTTCCGATCAGACTCCAAAGGCGGCGCGCCGCGAGGCCATTGCTGCGCTCGCTACGATGATGGGCGCGCTTATTCTCGCGCGCAGCGCGGGAGCCGGCGATCTGTCCGACGAAATCTTGAGCGCTGGCCGCTCCGCAGCGTTGCGGAACGAACCACCCGCCAAGACGCGGGCGAAGAAGGCTCCGAAAGCCGTCTGAATTGTTGGTGTTGACGGCGTTCCTTGCGTCTCGCGCCACCGTGCTGTGCGCGAAACCCCGTTCCAATGCGCTTCGCCACAATGCTAAAACCTTTGAAACAATAGATTTTGGAGGATACGCATGCGCCAGATCGGTCATTTTGTCGGCGGCAAGGAAATCAAAGGCACGTCAGGCCGCTTCGCCGATGTCTATGAGCCAATGACTGGCGACATTCAGGCCCAGGTGGCGCTGGCGACAAAGGCTGAGGTCCGTGCTGCGGTCCAGAACGCCGCGGCGGCGCAGCCGGAGTGGGCGAGCACCAATCCGCAGCGCCGCGCCCGCGTCATGATGAAATTTCTCGAGCTCGTGCAGCGCGATTACGAGAAGCTGGCTGAACTGCTCGCGCGTGAGCACGGCAAGACTGTTCCAGACGCGAAGGGCGACATCCAGCGTGGCCTCGAAGTGGTGGAATTCGCCTGCGGTATCCCGCATCTGATGAAGGGCGAATACACCGAGAGTGCTGGTCCCGGCATCGACATTTACTCCATGCGGCAGGCGCTCGGCGTTGTCGCTGGTATCACGCCGTTCAATTTCCCCGCGATGATTCCGATGTGGAAGTTCGCGCCCGCCATCGCCTGCGGCAATGCTTTCATTCTTAAACCGTCCGAGCGCGACCCCGGCGTGCCGATGGCACTGGCCGCGCTGATGATGGAGGCGGGCTTGCCTGCGGGCATCCTCAATGTCGTCAACGGCGACAAGGATGCGGTGGACGCCATTCTGGATGATCCGGACATTCGCGCTGTCGGCTTCGTCGGTTCGTCGCCGATTGCGCAATACATTTACGAGCGGGCCGCTGCGAATAACAAGCGCGCGCAATGCTTCGGCGGCGCGAAGAACCACGCGATCATCATGCCGGACGCCGACATGGACCAGACCGTCGATGCGCTGATCGGCGCGGGCTACGGCTCTGCCGGCGAGCGTTGCATGGCCATCTCGGTCGCGGTGCCGGTGGGCAAGACCACGGCGGACCGTTTGATGGAAAAACTCATCCCGCGCGTCGAGAGCCTGAAGATCGGACCTTCCACCGATCCATCAGCCGACTTCGGTCCGCTGGTGACGAAAGCCGCGCTGGAGCGCGTGAAGGATTACGTCGAAGTCGGTATCAAGGAAGGCGCGACGCTGGCGGTCGATGGTCGGGGCTTCAAGATGCAGGGCTACGAGAAGGGCTTCTACATGGGCGGTTGTCTGTTCGACAACGTCACCAAAGACATGCGTATCTATAAAGAAGAAATCTTTGGGCCCGTCCTATCAGTGGTCCGCGCCAAGGATTACAACGAAGCGCTGGCGCTGCCATCGGATCATGACTACGGCAACGGTGTCGCGATCTTCACCCGCGATGGCGACGCGGCGCGCGACTTCGCCGCCAAGGTCAATGTCGGCATGGTTGGCATCAACGTCCCGATCCCAGTGCCAATCGCATATTACACGTTTGGTGGCTGGAAGAAGTCCGGCTTCGGAGACCTCAACCAGCACGGCCCGGACTCGATCCGCTTTTATACCAAGACCAAAACGGTCACCTCGCGCTGGCCTTCCGGCGTCAAGGATGGCGCGGAGTTCGTCATCCCGACGATGAACTGATAACAAGGCGTGACGCGGAGAGCCGGACCGGCTCTCCGAACGATCATGCTTGAAGGTGAGGCTGGCGCTCCATGCAGTTCGCATTGACCGAGGATCAGATCGCGGTTCGCGACATGGCGCGCGAGTTCGCTGCCGAGAAGATCGCGCCCTTCGCGTTGAAGTGGGATGAGGACAAGCATTTCCCAGTTGATGTGATGCGCGAGGCGGCTGCGCTCGGCATGGGCGGCATTTACATCCGCGACGATGTGGGTGGCTCTGCGTTGACGCGCTTCGATGCGGCGCTGATCTTCGAGGCGCTGGCTACCGGCTGTCCCACCGTGTCGGCGTTCATTTCGATCCACAACATGGCGTCGTGGATGATCGACGCTTACGGTTCGGACACGCAGCGGCAGAAGTGGCTGCCTCGGCTCTGCACGATGGACTTGCTTGCGAGCTACGCGCTCACCGAACCGGGCGCAGGTTCGGATGCTGCGGCGCTCGGCACCCGCGCGGTGCGCGATGGCGACCACTATGTGCTCAACGGCCAGAAGCAATTCATCTCCGGCGCGGGCGCCAGCGATCTTTATGTTGCGATGGTCCGCACCGGCGATAAGGGCGCAGGCGGGATTTCCACGCTGGTGATCGAAGGCGATACCCCCGGCGTGTCGTTCGGTGGCAACGAGCGCAAGATGGGCTGGAACGCGCAGCCGACTCGCGCTGTGATTTTTGAGAATGCGCGCGTGCCGGTCGCCAATCGGCTCGGGGATGAAGGCATTGGTTTCAAGATTGCGATGTCGGGCCTCGATGGCGGTCGTCTCAACATCGCGGCGTGCTCGCTCGGCGGCGCGCAATCCGCGCTCGACAAGTCGCTGGTTTATGTAAAAGAGCGCAAGGCTTTCGGCCAGCGCCTCGACGAATTCCAGGCGCTGCAGTTTCGTCTTGCCGATATGGCGACCGAGCTCGAAGCCGCGCGCACATTTCTGTGGCGGGCTGCGTCCGCGCTCGACCGAAAAGATTCCGACGCGTCGATGTTGTGCGCGATGGCCAAGCGCTTCGGCACCGATGCGGGCTTTGAGATCGCCAATCAGGCGCTGCAATTGCACGGCGGCTACGGTTATCTCGCCGAATACGGCATCGAGAAAATTGTACGTGATCTGCGCGTGCACCAAATTCTTGAGGGCACCAACGAGATCATGCGCGTGATCGTGGCGCGTAAGCTGATCGAGGGCGCGCGGTGAGTGTGCAAGCGGAAACGATCGACAGCGATCTGATCGTTCACCGCGAGGGTGCGGCGGGGATCATCCGGCTCAACCGTCCGAAGACGATCAATGCGCTGACGCTAGAGATGACGCGCGGCATTGTCGCCGCACTCGACACATTCGAAACGGACCCCGGCGTGTCGCTGGTGCTGCTGGAAGGCGCGGGCGAGCGCGGGCTATGCGCTGGCGGCGACATTCGCGGACTTTATGAGAGTGCGAAGTCCGGCGGCGATCTCGGGCCTGTGTTCTGGCGTGAAGAATACATTCTCAACGCACGCATCCCAGAATTTCCGAAGCCTTATGTCGCCTATATGAACGGCCTCGTCATGGGTGGCGGCGTCGGACTGTCGGCACATGCTGCGCATCGCATCGTCACTGAAACAACGAAAATCGCGATGCCGGAGGTTGGTCTCGGCTTTTTCCCCGACGTTGGCGGCACGTGGCTGCTGTCGCGCGCGCCGGGAGAAATCGGCACGTATTTTGGACTGACCGGGCAGGTCATGAGCGGCGCGGATGCGGTCTACGCGGGTATGGCGGACACGCTGATTGCAACGCGCGATTGGGCGACGCTTCGCGATGCCCTGACCAATGCGCCGTTGCAAGCGACGCATGCCGACATTCGCGCGATCATTGCTCGTTTTGCCGCGACCGATATTCAGGCACCCGTGGCGAAGCATCGCGAGTTGATTGATAACGTCTTTGCACACGACTCCATGGAAGAGATTGAGGCCGCGCTGAAGCAGGACGGTTCCGTTTTTTCCGCTGAAACGCTCAAGGCATTGTCAGAGAAATCTCCGACAGCGCTTAAAGTATCGCTGGAATTGCTTCGCCGCGCGCGCGCCTCGAAGTCGCTCAAGGAATGTTTGGCCCGCGAATACAATTCGGCGCTCGCGGTTTTCACCAGCAAGGAGTTCGTCGAAGGCGTGCGTGCCGCGATCATCGACAAGGATCGTCAGCCGAAATGGTCACCGGCGAAGCTGGACGACGTAACGCCGGACATCGTCGAAAAGTATTTCGCGCCAAACAAAACGTACAAGCTGGTGTTTCCGAACTGACCAATCGAAACAAAAAATAACGAGGACAAAGAATGGCAAACATCGCGTTCATCGGACTTGGCAACATGGGCGGCCCGATGGCTGCCAACCTTGTTAAGGCAGGCCACAAGGTTCAGGGCTTCGACCTCGTTCAGGCATCCAAGGATGCCGCAAAGGCCGATGGCATCAGCATCGCAGCGACTGCAGCTGACGCAGTCAAGGGCGCAGAAATCGTCGTCACTATGCTTCCAGCAGGCAAACACGTGCTGAGCGTATGGAAAGAGATCATTCCATCTGTAGGGAATAGTACGTTGATGATCGATTGCTCGACGATCGATGTGGAAAGCGCGCGACTCGCGCATGCGCATGCGACGGACCACAATCTCGCGGCGATCGATGCGCCGGTGTCAGGCGGTACGGGCGGCGCGAAAGGCGCGACGTTGACATTCATGTGCGGAGGAACAACTGCAGCTTTTACGAAGGCAAAGCCTGTTCTGGAAAACATGGGCAAGAAGGTCGTGCATTGCGGTGAGGCTGGCGCAGGGCAGGCCGCGAAAATCTGCAACAACATGATCCTCGGTATTTCGATGATCGGCGTATCGGAAGCCTTCGCGCTCGGCGAAAAGCTCGGCCTGTCTCATCAGGCGCTGTTCGACGTCGCATCGACATCGTCGGGCCAGTGCTGGTCGCTGACCAGCTATTGCCCGGTGCCGGGTCCGGTTCCGGCATCGCCCGCGAACAACGAGTATAGGCCCGGCTTCGCGGCAGCGCTGATGCTGAAAGACTTGCGGCTATCGCAGGAGGCGGCAAAAGCGGCGGGAGCAGCGACGCCACTCGGCGCGCATGCCGAGAGCATCTACGACGCCTTCGAGAAAGCCGGTCATGGCGGCGTCGATTTTTCCGGAATTATCAAGCATCTGCGCGATCTGGCGAAATAGGGATCATCGATGACCACATTTCAGGACGCGCGCGCCTTCCTGCTCAAGCACCGCACTGACTACGACAAGGCCGTCGCTGATTTCTGCTGGCCGGATCAGAAGCAATTTAACTGGGCGCTGGATTGGTTCGATGCGGACCTTGCAGACAGCGTGGATAGCCGCGACCGTACCGCGCTTTGGATCGTCGATGCGGCCAGCAACACTGAAACCAAACTGAGCTTCAGTGAGCTTTCGCGCAGTTCGAACAAGACTGCGAACTTTCTCCGTGATCTGGGCCTCAAGCGCGGCGATCACCTCTTGCTCTTGCTTGGCAACGTGGTGCCGTTGTGGGAGACGATGCTCGCTGCGATCAAGCTTGGCGTCATCGTTATTCCGGCGACGACATTGCTAACGCCGGACGAATTGCGGGATCGGCTGGATCGCGGCAAGGCGAAGGCGGTGGTCGCGACGCAGGATCAGGTCGCGAAATTCGAAGGCCTCGGCGGCGTTGGCTTCACGAAAATTGTTGTCGGTGCCACGGCCGATCACAAAGGCTGGCGACGCTTCGAAGAGGCGGCGAGCTATCCCGACACCTTCGCGCCGGATGGGATCACTAACGCGCACGATCCGATGCTGCTTTATTTCACGTCTGGGACGACCGCGAAGCCCAAGCTGGTCCTTCACAGCCACAGCAGTTATCCGGTTGGATCGCTTTCCACGATGTATTGGCTCGGGCTTCAGCCGGGCGACATCCATCTCAACATTTCATCACCCGGCTGGGCGAAGCACGCATGGAGCTGCTTCTTCTCGCCGTGGAATGCGGGCGCGACGATCTTCATCGTCAATCAGCCGCGCTTCGATGCGAAAAGCCTGCTTGCGACTGTCGCGCGCTGCGGTGTGACGACGCTTTGCGCGCCGCCGACGGTGTGGCGGCTGTTCATTCAGGAGAAGCTCGCGGATTACAAAGTCTCGGTGCGCGAAGTATGCGGCGCGGGCGAACCGCTCAATCCGGAAGTGATCGATCAGGTCAAGGCTGGGTGGGGACTGACAATCCGCGACGGCTACGGACAAACTGAAACGACTGCGCTTGCGGGAAATTCACCCGGCCAAGCGGTGAAGATCGGCTCGATGGGGCGGCCTCTGCCGGGATATAAGGTCGGCGTTGCTGATGCTGACGGCAATCCAGCGAAAGAGGGCGAGGTTCGCCTCATGCTTGGCGCAGATCGTCCCGTGGGACTGATGCTCGGCTATCAGGGTGACGACGGCAAGCCGAAGGGCGCGGACGGAGACGTTTATCAAACGGGCGACGTGGTGTTTGTCGATGACGACGGCTACCTGACTTTCGTTGGCCGCTCGGACGATGTGTTCAAGTCGTCGGACTATCGCATCAGTCCGTTCGAGCTTGAGAGCGTGTTGCTCGAGCATGATGCGGTAGCGGAAGCAGCAGTCGTGCCGACGCCCGACCCGATCAAGCTCGCGCTGCCGAAGGCCTACGTATCGGTCGTGCCCGGCACTGCGCTGACGCGCGAAACGGCGCTGTCGATCTTCCAGTATGTTCATGCGCGGCTCGCGCCGTTCAAGCGCATTCGCCGCATCGAATTCGTCACCGAATTGCCGAAGACGATCTCCGGCAAGATTCGCCGCGTGCAGTTGCGTCGCCTCGAACACGATAACGACCGCGCCGACACGCTTCGCGGAACTGAATACCGGGAAGAGGATTTTCCGGAGTTGCAGGCTGGGTCGGGTGCGGCGAAGCCAACGTAAAGATGTGTATTCATATCCCTCATGGCCGCACCGCAGTCCGATAAGGCTGACTTTATAGAGACTGCTTGCGGACGGCTGATGAGCCGCAGGGCGATCTTTTCGCTTGGCCAGACCGCCGTTCTGTGGAATGTGCGAGCGCAGTTCAATAAGAAACTGGAGATGGGCCATGGGCGCTGCGATGAACCGCGAAGATTTCGTCAAACTGGTGGGCCAGGAACTTGGCGTGTCCGACTGGATCACAATCGATCAGAAGCAGATCGACGCCTTCGCCCATGCGACCAACGACCATCAGTTCATCCATATCGATCCGGAGCGCGCGAAGCGCGAGACACCGTTCGGCGGCACCATCGCGCATGGCTTTCTGTCGCTGTCGGTTCTTTCAGGCTTGGCCTATGAAGCGATGCCGACGCTGAACGGCGCGGCGATGTCTGTGAACTACGGCTTCGACAAGATCCGGTTCCTGACGCCGGTGCGCGCGGGCAAACGCGTGCGTGCGCGCTTCGTGCTTACCGAAGTGAACGTAAAGTCGCCGCAGGAAATGTTGGCGCGGACCAATACGACACTTGAAATCGAGGGCGAGCCGAAACCCGCGCTGATTGCGGATTGGCTCGGTCTTCACTTTTTCGCTTAACCGCCGGAGTTTGCGATCATGGCAATCAGATTTGACGGACGCGTTGCAGTTGTCACCGGCGCTGGCGCTGGGCTTGGACGCGCGCATGCACTCGGTCTTGCGAAACTTGGCGCGCGTGTCGTGGTCAACGATATGGGCGCCGCGACCGACGGTAGCGGCGGATCGGCGACACCTGCCGAGGCCGTTGTGGAAGAAATCCGCAAGGCCGGCGGCGAGGCCATGACCAACGACGCCGACGTTTCCAACTATGAGCAGGTTAAAGACATGGTCGCGCAGGCCACCGCGAAGTGGGGCAGCGTCGACATCATGGTCGCCAATGCAGGCATCTTGCGCGACAAGTCGTTCGGCAAGATGGAGCCAGCGGATTTCGCCAAGGTCATCGCCGTGCATCTCACCGGCACGTTCAACTGCTGCAAGGCGGTGTGGGACGGCATGCGCGAGCGCAACTACGGCCGCATCGTCGTGACCACCTCGGCATCGGGCCTGTTCGGGAATTTCGGTCAGGCGAATTACGGCGCGGCGAAAGCCGGTATGGTCGGCCTGATGAATGTGCTGGCCGAGGAAGGCCGCAAGTTCAACATCCGCGTCAACACGATTGCGCCGACAGCGGCGACGCGCATGACTGAAGGCCTGATTACGCCGGAAATTCTGGCGCTGATGAAGCCGGAATCGATCACGCCTGCGGTGCTGTATATGCTCGGCGAAGATGCGCCGACGCGCACCATCATGGGCGCGGGCGCAGGCTCGTTCGCGGTCATCAAGATTGTCGAGACCGAAGGCCTAAACCTTCCGCAGTCTGAATGGACACCTGACGCTATCGCCGCGAATTTCGCGAAGATCGGCGATATGTCCACCGCGCGCGATCTCGGCGGAGCATTCTTCCAGACGTTTAAGTATGTCGAACAAGCCGCGAAGGCGGCAGGCATCACACTGCCGAAGCTCGGCGGCTGACGACATTGAACATCGCCGTCATCGGTGCCGGTCCTGCGGGTCTGATGGCGGCTGAGGTCCTTTCCGCGGGCGGCGCGCGTGTCACCGTCTATGACCGCATGCCGTCGGTGGGGCGCAAGTTCCTGATGGCCGGACGCGGCGGTCTCAATCTCACCCACAGCGAACCGCTAGACGCGTTTCTTGCGCGCTATCGCGAGGCGATGCCGCATCTGCGCGATGCCATCGGGTTGTTTTCGCCTGACGCTTTGCGGGCATGGAGCGATGTGCTTGGGCAGCCGACATTTGTCGGCTCCAGCGGTCGCGTATTTCCAAAAACCTTCAAGGCTTCACCGTTGCTGCGCGCATGGCTGCGCCGTCTCGACCAATCGGGCGTGATATTCGCGCTTCGTCATCAATGGACGGGGTGGGATGTAAAGGGCGCTCTCCAATTCGAGACGCCTGAGGGCGGCGTATTTGTTCAAGCCGATGCAACCGTGCTCGCGCTTGGCGGCGCAAGCTGGCCGAAACTTGGTTCGGACGGCGGCTGGGCTGATCTTCTGGACAGCAAAGGCATCCAGGTTACGCCGCTGCGTCCGGCGAATTGCGGATTTCGCGTCGCTTGGACGGATGTGTTTCGCGATCGCTTGGAGGGGCAGCCGCTAAAAGGCGTTGCGCTTTCATTTGGTTCCGAGACTGCGCGCGGCGAGATGACCATCACGCGCGACGGTATCGAGGGTGGGGCGGTCTATGCGTTGTCGGCTCCGTTGCGTGAGGCGATATTGGCCAGCCGGGAAGCGGTTCTTCATGTCTCCTTAAGGCCTGATCTTGCGGTGCCTGACTTGATTGCACGGTTGAGCTTGTCTCGACAGAAACAGTCGATGTCGAACTTTCTCAGGAAGGCCGCTGGACTTTCACCTCCGGCTATTGGGTTGTTGCAAGAGGCGGCGATTGCCGCCGGGACGAATTTAGCAGCGATGTCCCCTGAAACACTCGCGGCTTTCATCAATGCCGTACCTGTGAAACTCACTGGCGTTGCACCCATCGCGCGCGCGATTTCAACGGCGGGTGGCATTTCATTCGATGAAATTGATACGCATTTTATGCTGAGCAAGTTGCCGGGCATATTCGTCGCGGGTGAAATGCTGGATTGGGAAGCGCCGACCGGCGGCTATCTGCTGCAGGCGGGCTTTGCGACCGGCGTTGCAGCGGCTCAAGGTGTACTAAATTATCTCAAGCGCTAAACACCGCTCTCGATTTCCTCGCGTAGCATTTCCAACTCGAGCCATTTCTCTTCGGCTGCGTGCAGTTCCGCATGCGCCTTGGCGATGGCAGCGGACGCCGCGTCGAATTTCTTTCGATCTTTGGAATAAAGTTCCGGATCATCCAACAGCTTCTGCTGCTTTGCGATCTCGGCTTGCAGCTTCGTCATCGTCTTGGGCAATGTTTCCAGCGCGTGCTTGTCGTTGAAGCTGAGACGGCGCTTGGAAGATGCAGACGTGGCGGGCGATAGCGGAGCTTTATTCACTTTCGAGTCGTCGGTTGCCTTCACCGCGCGCTGTTTCAAATCTTCGCCGCGCTGCGCCAGCATGTCGGAATAGCCGCCGGCATATTCCACCCATTTGCCGTTGCCTTCCGGCGCGATCACGGATGTGACCACGCGGTCCAGAAAATCACGGTCGTGGCTGACAAGGATGACGGTGCCTTCGTAATCGCTGAGCATTTCTTCGAGCACGTCGAGCGTTTCGAGATCGAGATCGTTGGTCGGCTCGTCCAGCACCAGCACGTTGGATGGCTTTGCCAGCGCGCGTGCCAACATCAGCCGTCCGCGCTCACCGCCGGATAAAACCTCGAGCGGCGTGCGGGCCTGTTCCTGTGTGAACAGGAAGTCTCGCATGTAACCGATGACATGCTTCGGCTTGCCGTTGACCATGATGCTATCGCCGCGACCGCCGGTCAGTGCATCGGCCAATGTCGATTTTGGATCGAGGCTTTCGCGATGCTGGTCCAGCGTCACCATCTCGATGTTTGCACCGAGGCGGATCGTGCCGGCATCCGTGGGTTCGCCTCCAGTAAGCAGGCTGATGAGCGTGGTCTTGCCCGCGCCGTTGGGGCCGACAATGCCGATGCGGTCGCCACGCGCCACGCGAATGGAGAAGTCATCGACGATCTTCCGATCGCTCCAGGACTTGCTGATGTGTTTTGCTTCGATCACGAGCTTGCCGGAGGCTTCCGCTTCAGCTGCTGCAAGCGATGCCTTGCCAGCGGACCCGCGATAGTCCCGGCGCTGATCGCGTAGCGCGAACAGATTGCCGAGACGTTTGACGTTGCGCTTGCGGCGGCCGGACACCCCATAGCGCAGCCAGTGTTCCTCCGCGACGATCTTGCGATCCAGCTTGTGCTGATCGCGTTCTTCTTCCGCCAACACCTCGTCGCGCCATTCTTCGAAGGCGCTGAAGCCTTTTTCGATCCGCCGCGTCTCACCGCGATCGAGCCAGACCGTGGCGCGCGACAGATTCGAAAGGAAACGCCGGTCATGGCTGATCATCACCAGCGCCGTGCGTCGGCTGGCAAGTTCGCCTTCGAGCCATTCGATGGTTGTGAGGTCGAGATGGTTGGTCGGCTCGTCCAGCAGCAGAATGTCGGGCGAGGGCGCCAGCACGCGCGCCAGCGCCGCGCGCCGCGCTTCGCCGCCGGAAATATGAGCAGGATCTTCCGAGCCGGTCAGGCCGAGCTGCTCGACGAGATATTGCGCCTGATAATGATCGTCGCCGGGATTGAGACCCGCTTCGACATATGCCAGCGTCGTCTTGAAGCCGTCGAAGTCTGGCTCCTGCGGCAGATAACGGATTGTTGCACCGGGCTGCAAAAAGCGGCTGCCGCTATCGGCTTCGACAATTCCCGCGACGATTTTCAGCAGCGTAGATTTTCCGGAGCCGTTACGGCCGATCAAGCACACGCGCTCACCAGCAGACACCGCGAGTTCGACGCCTGCCAGAAGTGGCGTGCCGCCGAACGTTAGCGCGATGTCTTTTAACTGGATAAGGGGAGGTGCCATGTCTTCGCGTTACTCTTTACGTCTGTTGCGCGCGCTGGATGCGGCGGATGGCCTGGTCGAGCGCCGACAAAAACGCCGAGCGGTCGCGCGGCGAGAACGAACGCGGGCCGCCGGTGACTTCGCCGCTGGAGCGCAAATCCGTCATCAGGTTGCGCACCGCCAGCGTCATACCGATGGATTCTTCCGAGAACGGCTTGCCGTTTGGTGCAATCACGTCCGCGCCGGTCTTCACACATCGCGCCGCCAGCGGAATATCGGATGTGATGACGATATCGCCTTTTTGCGCCCGTTCCGCAATCCAGTCATCGGCGGCATCCATGCCACTACCAGCCGCGATCCGCTCGATCAGGGGATCGTTCGGCACGCGAATGAAATTGCCCGCGACAACACTGACTGGCAGGCCGTGGCGCGCGGCAACGCGGTAAATTTCATCCTTCACCGGGCAGGCGTCGGCGTCGACATAGATGCGGGTTGTGAGGTCCAAGGTTGTCAGTTCCGTTTCGTGCTGCTGGTAACCCACCGCGGCCAAAATGGCGAGCGGAAGACGGCACTCTTTCCGCAGATGGTGAGGCATGCACGGGCGCGGCTTGTTTTCGCTCCGGGTTTGCGGTCCATTTGGCCCTAAGAAACGTAGCGAAACGGGGAAATAGATGACCGCTTTGAAGCCTTACAGCGTCGATGCCTACAACCTCGCAAAGAACTCAGAAAACAAGATGCACGACGATTCGGTCGCGCGCCGGTTCGGCTTTCAGGGCGGTCTCGTGCCCGGAGTCGATGTGTTCGCCTATATGAGCCATATGCCGGTGGCGAAATGGGGTCGCGCGTTTCTGGATCGCGGGCTGATGGATGGCCGGTTCTTCAAGCCGGTCTATGACGGCGAGACGGCGGCGGTGACGGCGGAAGAGGTGGACGGCGGGCTTGCGATCAGGGTCGAGAGCCGCGGCGAATTATGCGCCACCGGAAGCGCATCGATGCCGTCCGACACGCCGAAATTATCGCTCGGCGATTTTCAGAGCGCGTCCGTCATTGGCAAGCATGCGCCCGCCGATGAAAAATCGTATGCGACCGGCAAGTGGCTTTCGATCCCGCCGTTCACGCTCGGCACGCAGGGCTCGCTGGACTACTTGCGCGATGCGCGCGAGACCGAAGCTCTCTATGCAAACGAAAAAATCGTTCACACCGGAATGCTGCTGCGGACGATGAACTGGGCGCTGATGGAAAACGCCATTCTCGGCCCGTGGATTCATGTCGGCAGTACGATCCGTTATCTCGGTACTGCAAATGTCGAGGATGAGTTGACCGTGCGAGCGAAGGTCACTGGTAACTATGAACGTAAAGGCCACAAGTTCGTGGAGCTTGATGGCGTTATCGTTTCGCGCGGCGACAAGCTGGTCGCGCATTGCCAGCATGTCGCGATCTATCACCCGCGTGAGGCGAGGGCGGCGTAGTTCGTTACGCCGTCGCCGCTTTGGCCTTGCGGCCATCCTGAATTGCGCGCCAGATTTTCTCGGACGTCAGCGGCATATCGAGGCTGGTCACGCCTTCGTCGGACAGTGCATCGAGAACGGCATTGACGACACTGCCGAGGCTTCCTGCGCAACCGGCCTCGCCGCAGCCCTTGGTGCCGAGCGGGTTTGATGTCGCCGGAGACGGGTGATCGCCAAGTTTCATAGTCGGAATGTCTTCCGCGCGCGGCAACGCATAGTCCATGAATGAGCCGGTGATCGGCTGGCCGTTGTCGTCGTAGGTCACCAATTCCATCAGAGCCTGTCCGATACCCTGCGCGACGCCGCCGTGAATCTGCCCGGCCACGATCATCGGATTGACCACCGTGCCGAAATCGTTGACGCCGGTGTAACCGACGATCTTCACCACGCCGGTGTCTGGATCGATCTCGACCTCCGCGACGTGACACCCGTTCGGAAAAGCCGAGGGGACACCTTTCGCTGTGTGATCGACATCGAGCGAGGAAGGAACGCCTTCGGGCGTTTTTGATTCCCGAAGTTTCGACGCTAGTTCCATAATACCGATGCTGCGGTCGGTGCCCGCGATGGTGAATTGCCCGGCAGAAAATTCGATGTCGCCTTCGGCGGCTTCCAGAACGTGCGCTGCTGCCTGCTTGCCTTTCTCGATCACGAGTTGTGAGGCTTCGACGATGGCTGTTCCGCTAGCCATGATCGAACGGGAGCCGCCCGTGCCGTTGCCGGTGTGAACGATGTCGCTGTCGTTCTGCTGCAGCTTGATAGCCTCGAATGGCACGCCGAGTTGCGCCGCCAGCACTTGCGCGAAGGGCGTCGCGTGTCCCTGACCGTAATCGAGCGTGCCAGTAACGAGCGTCACGGTGCCGTCGGCCCCGAATACGATCTTGCCTAATTCGGCTGCGGGCGGTGCCGTGATCTCAAGATACGACCCGACCGCGATGCCGCGCAGCTTGCCGCGTTTGCGGCTTTCGCGTTTGCGTTTTGGGAAGCCGGCTACGTCGGCCTGTTCAAGCGCCTTGTCGAATACAGCGGGAAAGTCACCGCTATCATAGGTCATGCCATTGGCCGCAGCATACGGAATGTGCGTCGGCTTGATGAAGTTGCGCTTGCGCAGCTTCAGCCGGTCGATGTCCATTTCATCGGCGGCGCGGTCGATCAGGCGCTCCATGAAGTAATTGGCTTCGGGCCGTCCCGCTCCACGATAGGCTCCCATCAGTGTGGTATTGGTCACCACGCATTTGATGTCCACTCCAATCAGCGGCATGCGATACACGCTATTGATGTTCTTGGCGATGTTCAGCGACAGCGGCAGCGGCGCAACGCCGGTGATATAGGCGCCGAGATTGCCATAGCCGCGTACGCGCACGCCGAGGAATTTTCCGTCTGCCGCGAGCGCGAGCTCGCACTCTACATCCTGCGCGCGGCCGTGGCTGTCCGACAAAAAACTCGTCGAGCGTTCGTCGGTCCACTTGACCGGGCGTCCGAGTTGCTTCGCTGCATGAAGGATGCAGATGTATTCGGGATAGCCCGCGTTTTTCATGCCGAAAGATCCGCCGACGCTCCGTGTCAGCACACGAACCTTGTCGCTCGGCACATTGAGCGTTTTCGCCAGCAAGGTTCGGTTACCCGCCACGCCCTGCGTCGGCATTTCGATGGTGTAACGCTGCGTTGCCTTGTCATAGCTTCCGAGCGCGCCGCGCGGCTCCATGGAAACCACTGCGACGCGCGTGTTCGCGATCTCGAGGCGCGTCACGTGTGCAGCCTTCGCGAACGCTTCATCCAGCGCAGCTATATCGCCAGATTGAAAATCCAGCGCGACGTTGTTCGGGATGTGGTCGTAGAGCAGGGGTGCGCCAGGTTTCGATGCATCTTCCGCGCTGGTCACGGAAGGAAGCGGTTCGATGTCGACGGTCACGGCTTCGGCAGCGTCGCGTGCCTGCGCCAGAGTTTCCGCAACAACAAAGCCGACGGGGTCGCCGACGAAGCGCACCTTGTCGGTCATGAGTGGAAAGCGGTTGGTCTGCAGCAGCGGTGAGCCGTCACGGCTCTTGAGCGGAAGACCGCTCGTGAACGGATTGTATCCTGCGTCGGCGAAATCCTTGCCCGTCCACACGCCCAACACGCCGGGCATGGACCGCGCGGTGTCCGCGTCGATGTTTTTGAGGATGCCGTGAGCATGTGTGCTGCGGATCATCCACGCATAAGCCTGACCGGGGAGGCTGATGTCGTCGGTATAGCTACCCTTGCCGCGCACCAGCGTATCGTCTTCCTTCCTCCGGACCGGCTGCCCAACGCCGAATTTTTGCAGTGCGATATCGGTTTCTGACCGGGGACGGGACTTATGATCGAGCATGGTGAATCCGCTGGATTGCTGGCCGGGAGTTGAAAACAGGGGTTTTCGCTGTAGATGCAGACCCAGAAATATGGTGTCGCGCGCGAAGTCACAATGATTGATCGGACATGCTGCGGTTGCGCCACGCACGCACACTGTTACACTTTGCCTGAACAGAGTTGTGCTGGCGCCTGCGCCGCAGAGATGGATTTTTATGAGTGAGGATGCGCGGTTGCATGATGGCCTTGGGCCGTCTGCCAGCCCGCCAGAGCCGGTTGTTGCGGGCCAACCCCGTGGACAGCAGAGGGCTGCTGGTGGCCCCGCCGCCTATGCCGCGCTCGATCTCGGCACCAACAACTGCCGGCTGCTGATCGCGCGCGTCTCGCATGACGGATTTCGCGTGATCGATTCCTTCTCGCGGATCATCCGGCTCGGCGAGGGTATTTCGACTACTGGCCGTATCAGCGACGCCGCTATCTCCCGCGCGGTCAGCGCACTCGGCGTTTGCGGTGACAAAATCCGTGCGAAGGGCGCGAAGCGGGTGCGGACGATTGCGACCGAGGCTTGCCGCGCTGCCGATAATGCCGATGCGTTTCTTGCGCTTATCGAACGCGAGACCGGTATCAAGCTCGAAGTCGTTGATCGTGAAACGGAGTCGACACTCGCGGTGATCGGCTGTTCGCCGCTGCTCGACAGCCATGCCAAGGGCGCGATCCTGTTCGACATCGGTGGCGGCTCGACGGAAGTCGTGCGGGTCGAACGCCCGGATGGAAAGCTCGACGCGCCGCCGGTCAAAGGTCCGTGGATCTCACTGCCGCTCGGCGTTGTGACGCTGGCGGAAAAATTCGGTGGCACCAACGTGACACTCGAATCCTATGGCGCGATGATCGACGAGGTCGCAAGCCATCTCGCGCCGTTCGCCGCAAGTCATGGACATGATCTGTCCGGCATGCACCTGCTGGGCACTTCCGGAACCGTGACGACGGTGGCAGGAATCCATCTCGGTCTGGCGCAATACGATCGCCGCAAGGTGGACAGTCTCTGGATGAACAATGGCGACATGGACCGCGCCATCGCGAAGCTGCTCGCCATGACCTATCAGGACCGTGCGCGGAATGCCTGCATCGGCACCGAACGCGCCGATCTTGTGCTAGCGGGTTGCGCCATTCTCGATGCCATCCGCAAGGCATTCCCGCTGCCGCGCTTGCGGGTCGCGGATCGCGGCCTGCGCGAAGGCATGCTGGTGGAAATGATGCGGGCAGACGGCGTCATGGCCGGTTGTTAACGCCTTTCCTGCGGTGACGGCGAGCCCGAAACGTCGTAAGGGATGCGCGCGCGTGTGGCTTGGCGCGGAAGGATAGCCCTCTCATGGCGAAAGACACGACCGGGCGGCTCCATGTCACGGTGAAGAGCGGCGGCAAGCGCAAGCTATCGTCGAAACTCTGGCTGGAGCGTCAACTTAACGATCCTTACGTCATGCAGGCCAAGCGTGATGGCTTCCGCTCGCGCGCGGCCTATAAGCTGCGAGAGATCGACGACAAGCAGCGCTTTTTGAAATCAGGGCAGGTCGTGGTCGATCTCGGTGCCGCGCCCGGCGGCTGGAGCCAGATCGCCGCCAAGCGCGTCGGTTCTGCTGATGGCCGCGGCAAGGTGGTCGCGATTGATATTCTGGAGATGCCCGAACTTCCGGGCGTCATGTTTGCGCAGATGGATTTTCTCGATGCGAAGGCGCCGGACAAGCTGCGCGCCATGATCGGCGGCGGTGCGGATGTCGTGATGTCCGATATGGCGGCGAATACCACCGGTCATCGCAAGACAGATCAGTTGCGCATCATTGGATTGGTGGAAAGTGCAGCTGACTTCGCTTGCGAAATTTTGAATCCTGGCGGCACATTCGTCGCTAAAGTATTTCAGAGCGGCGCGGATGCCGAGTTACTGATGCAACTCAAGCGTGATTTTACCACTGTGAAACATGTGAAACCCGCCGCCAGCAGGCAGGATTCGTCCGAACGCTACGTTCTGGCGCTGGGTTTTCGCGGGGATAACGCGCGAGTCAAAACCTAACCCAGCTTTTGATCTCGTGCGTCGTGCGTGGATTCAGCTGCGGCCGCCTCTGGCGCTTTTGGACCTTCCATCGCCTCGATCTTGTGACCTGAAATTTCGTGCCCGGCATCTTCCGGCAGTTTCCAGAACGAATAGGCGGATGCTGCCGAAATAATCGCCACGATCACGAAAGCCGGCCAGAAATCGCCCGCGCTGAGTTGCGCGGATTTGTTCGCCATCATCGTGGCTTCGACCGCGAACGCGCCGACGGCGACGCCTGCGGAGATCGCAAGCTGCTGGTTCACGCTGATCAATGTGGTGGCGCGGCTCATCTCGGCTGGCTCGACTTCCGCATAAGCCAGCGTGTTGATCGATGTGAACTGAAGCGAGCGGAAGAAACCTCCGACGACTAGAATAATCAGGATCAGAAGCAGCGGCGTGGACGGCGTGAACAGCGCGCATGCTGCGAGAAATACCGAACTTACCACTGCGTTGATGACCGTGATCTTGCGGAAGCCGAAGGTGCGGATGATCCGCGCGGCCAACGTCTTCATGCCGAGCGCGCCGACCGCCGATCCGAATGTAACCAATCCAGACTGGAACGGCGAAAGACCGAAGCCGATCTGCATCAAGAGCGGCAACAGAAATGGCAGTGCGCCGATGCCGAGGCGGTAAAGAAACCCGCCAGTGAAGCTTGCACGCAGCGTCTTGTGTTTCAGCAGCGTGAAATCCAGCACGGGGGAGGCGGTGCGTTTGGCGTGACGCAGATAGAGTGCCATGCAAATCGCGCCGCCGACAATCAGTCCGGCGACGATAGGCCACGGCAGCAATCCAAGTCCCGCGACCGAGAGACCAAAGGCGAGGCCAGCTAACCCAAGTCCTGCAAGCAGGAGACCGACCAGATCGAAGCGCTCGGGATTCTCGCTCTTGATCGGGTCGATATATTTTAGCGCCATCCAGATGCCGAGAATTCCGATCGGGATGTTGATCAGGAAAATCCAGTGCCATGAAAAGTATGTCGTGATGAAACCGCCGAGCGGTGGCCCGATCACCGGGCCGACCAGAGCAGGCACCGTCACCCACGCCATCGCATTCACCAGCGCGCTCTTGTCGATTGAGCGCAGCAAGACGAGCCGCCCCACCGGCGTCATCATCGCGCCGCCGACGCCCTGCAGTGTCCGTGCGATCACGAAGTCCGTCACCGATGTCGAGATCGCGCAGCCGATCGAGCCGATCATAAAGACGCCGATGGCGACGCTGAACACCGCTCGCGCGCCGAAGCGGTCGGCGGTCCATCCGCTGGCGGGAATAAACACCGCGAGCGACAGCAGATAGGACGTGATCGCAAGCTTCAATGTCAGCGGGCTGGTGCCGATGTCGGCAGCGATAGCGGGGAGCGAGGTCGCAATCACTGTCGAGTCCATGTTTTCCATGAACAGCGCGCAGGCCACGATCAGCGGTATCAGGCGGTCCTTCTGCATCATCTCGGCTTTGTGGAAAGTTGTCACGAAACTGGCGGGCGCGCGGATTGGCTTGCCCAGATAGGTCAGCGCCACGCTACGGGGTCAATAAGCTCCGGGAGATGTGATCTGTTCCTGGAGCCCTTCTGCCAAGGGGCTGGGCCGCAGATGTCCCATGCGTAAAAACCCCTGATTTCCGTGCGAAATGCTTTGAAACGTCACCCCAACATGCTATCGACCACCGCCAACCCCACCGATGGGCTACGATTCGAGTGCGATGCCGCAGGCATTGCCCGATCCCGCTCATCCTGAGGTTTTTACCGCAGCCCCGGGCTGCCGAAGGAGTTGGCGATGGCGAACAGGCTGGATCAGGGTATCCGTGAGGCATTCACATTTGACGATGTGCTGCTCAAGCCCGGCCTGTCCGATATTCTGCCCTCCGACGCCGATATCCGCACCCGGCTGACCGCATCGATCCCGCTCAACATTCCGATCATTGCCTCCGCGATGGACACCGTCACCGAAGCCAATATGGCGATCGCGATGGCGCAGTCCGGCGGCATCGGTGTGCTTCACCGAAATTTTGACGTGGATGGCCAGGCCGCGCAGGTGCGTCAGGTCAAAAAGTTTGAATCCGGCATGGTGGTGAATCCGCTCACGATCGGCCCCGATGCCAAGCTCGTCGATGCATTGACGCTGATGAAGGATCACAGGATTTCCGGCGTGCCCGTCGTCACGGGTGGCGGTCACGGTAAGCCTGGCAAGCTGGTCGGCATTCTCACCAATCGCGACGTGCGCTTCGCGACGAACCCGGAGCAGAAAGTCTCCGAACTGATGACGCATGAAAACCTCATCACGGTGAGGGAAGGCGTCGGCCAGACCGAAGCCAAGAAGATGCTGCATCAGAACCGCATCGAGAAGCTGCTCGTTGTGGACGACCAATATCGCTGCGTCGGTCTGATCACTGTGAAGGACATGGAAAAAGCGGTCGCGTATCCGCTCGCCTCGAAGGATGCGCAGGGACGGCTTCGTGTGGCTGCCGCTACGACTGTCGGCGACGGCGGTTTCGAGCGCACCGAAAAACTGATCGAGGCCGGCGTCGATGTAATCGTAGTGGATACCGCGCACGGTCATTCGACCCGCGTGCTTGACGCGGTGAACCGGATCAAGCGCATGTCGAACGCGGTGCAGGTCATCGCGGGCAATGTTGCTACCACTGAGGCGACTCAGGCGCTGATCGATTCAGGTGCGGACGCGATCAAGGTCGGCATCGGTCCGGGTTCGATCTGCACCACGCGCATTGTCGCCGGCGTCGGCGTTCCGCAATTGACTGCGATCATGGATGCGGTCGAGGCGGCGAAGAAATCGAATATCCCGGTGATTGCCGATGGCGGCATCAAGTATTCCGGCGATCTCGCCAAGGCGCTCGCAGCGGGTGCGGACATCGTCATGGTCGGGTCGCTGCTCGCGGGCACCGACGAGACGCCGGGCGAAGTATTTCTGTGGCAGGGCCGCTCGTACAAAGCCTATCGCGGCATGGGCTCGGTCGGTGCGATGGCACGTGGCTCGGCCGACCGTTACTTCCAGCAGGACATCAAGGACACGCTCAAGCTCGTGCCGGAAGGCATCGAGGGGCAGGTGCCATACAAGGGGCCGGTGGCCAACGTGCTGCACCAGCTCGCGGGCGGTCTGCGCGCCGCAATGGGATATGTGGGTGCTGCGACCATTGAGGACTTCCACGCCAAGGCGCAGTTCGTGCGCATCACCGGCGCAGGCCTGCGTGAGAGCCACGTCCATGACGTGACCATCACGCGCGAAAGCCCGAACTATCCCGGCGGCGGCTAGGTCACCCAAATTCGGCCCCACGGGCCTGCCAAAACGCGCTACGCTGACGTGGCCGACGCTTTGAGCATGCCTGCGCAGGGAATTTCCGATTCGCAGCAATGCTGCGATCATTGCAACTCAAGACAAGAATGTTGGACACCATGGTTGATTGGACAGACGAGAAAATTACGGCGCTTTCGGATCAGGATTTGAAAAACCTGCTGGCCAATGCCGAGCGAAAGTCCGTCGCGGATATCGTCGAGAAGTGTCAAACCGAGCTTGAGAAGCGCAATGCGCTGAAGCCGCGCAAGGCATCGAAGCCGCGTTCTGAGATTAAAGAGTTCGAGCACACGGTTTCAGAGCAGCTTGCCGAGGTGGGCAAGGATGTGGCGGGCAAGTATGATCTTTCGGAAGAAACTGCCAAGGCAAATTCAGTCGGCGTGAAAGGCTTCAAGGCGCATCGCCTGCTGGACTCCAAGGGCTTTGCCAAGCTCGGCGGCATGCAGCGCGATGGCTCGGTCGCGATCGAGCGTTACATCTCGTATCGCCGTGGCGACAGCACCGTTTATCTCGGCGTCTTTCTGCTCAAGGATGCGCCGGCCGAAGATCACGAATTTCATGTCATCGCGCCGCAAGCCGTCTTGGACGGTGGCAAACCGGTTGCCGATATTCGTCCGACCGCAACGGACAAGCAGAAGCAGCCCGCCGATAGTGGTTTGGCGTTCAAAGATCTGCCGAGTGCTGCCGCAGCTTTTGATGCTGCGCTGGCGAAGGTCGCAGCCTGACGCGCACCATTTAACTCCAATCTGTTTGAAACAGACTCGGCATGGATGTCATGCGGAGGCGCTTGCGTTTGGCCGCATGGCAAAGGCGCGGAGCGTCGTCTAGAGTGACCTCAAGCTCATAAACTCGAGGAAACACCATGTCCCAGTCAGCCAAGCGTCTCGTCCTTGCAGCACGTCCAGTCGGCGAACCGAAGCCGAGCGATTTCCGGCTTGAGGATTATCCAGTGCCGACTCCGGGCGAGGGCCAGCTTTTGCTGCGCACGATCTGGCTGTCGCTCGATCCTTATATGCGCGGCCGCATGAGCGAGGGACCTTCTTACGCTGCGCCGGTGCCGATCGATGGCGTCATGGAAGGCGGCACGGTTTGCGAGGTCGTGCAGTCCAACAATCCGGGTTTTGCCAAGGGCGACATCGTGCTGTCGCACAGCGGCTGGCAGCAATATTCACTGTCGGACGGCAAAGGACTGCGCAAGGTCGATCCGAAAGCCGGGCCGATTTCGACGGCGGTGGGTGTGCTCGGCATGCCGGGCATGACGGCCTATACGGGCCTGCTTGAAATCGGAAAGCCGAAGGCGGGCGAGACTGTTGTGGTCGCAGCGGCGTCCGGCGCTGTCGGATCGGCGGTTGGACAGATCGCGAAGATCAAGGGTGCCCGTGCCATCGGTATCGCTGGCGGCAAGGACAAGTGCGACTATGTGAAGAACGAACTCGGCTTCGACGAGTGTCTCGATCATCGCGATCCCGATCTTGCGGCCAAGCTCAAGGCCGTCTGCCCGAAAGGCATCGACGTGTATTTCGAGAATGTCGGCGGCAAGGTGTTCGAGGCGGTCTATCCGCTGTTCAACAATTTCGCGCGCGTTCCTGTGTGCGGTCTTATTGCCGACTACAACACCATTTTCTCCAAGGACACCGTCGCGCCAGAATGGGCGTCGTCGATTGTCCGCATGATCCTCGTGAAGCGTCTGACGTTCCGTGGCTTCATCGTCAGCGATTTTGCGTCGATCTTCCCGGAATTCATTCGCGATATGCCGCTATGGGTGCGCGAGGGCAAGGTCAAGCATCGTGAATTCATCACCGAAGGCCTTGAAAGCGCACCTGAAGCCTTCATGGGTCTGTTGAAGGGTGCGAACTTCGGCAAGCAGCTTGTGCGAGTTGGTCCCGATAAGATGTAGATGTAAATGAGGGTTTCTTATTCCTCTCTCAAGAGAGGAATAAGGCCTCTCCTTGCCAGTAATAGCGAGCTTGACCGGGCACCTTTGGTGTGCGGCAGCAATTTTTCAAATGCTTTGTTTGCAAACACGGGAAAAGAAAATGGCGCAGCTTGTGGTGATGTATAAGACTCCAAAAGATACGGCTGCTTTCGACGCATATTATTTCGAGAAGCATGTCCCTCTTGCCAAGAAAATTCCTGGCCTGAGAAAATACGACGTCAGCAACGGACTTGTCGCAACTCCTGCGGGGCCTTCCGGGTTTCATTTGATTGCGACATTGCATTTTGACGATATGGCCGCGATCCAAGCCGCGTTCGGCAGTGCGGAAGGGCAGGCTGCTGCAGCGGATGTGCAAACCTTCGCGACGGGCGGCGCCGACATGATCATGTTTGATAACAAATCCGTCTGAGACGCCGGCCGCCGTCATACTTCACAGTACGCGATAGCGGATGGCGAAATTGTCGTCCGGTACTCCGCGCGTCGCGGTGCCTTGGCTATCCGGCATCACCCGATCTACCAGATGCCACGGGCCGAATTCGTCGGACGGCGTGGGGTTGGGTGGTAGGCGCAGTTTGAACGAGCGTTGCGCTTGGCCGGGCAGGCTCAGTACGACCATGCGCTCTGCCGTGCGGAATTTGAGCGGAACGGAGCCACGCAATACGGCGCGTCCGTCCTCGGTGGCGCGGAGCGTGTCATCCAACCGCGCCAGTGTCTGGTTCTGGTCGGTGAGCAATTCGACCTGCGCCTCGCGCTTCATCTCGGGAGCGGTCGCCGTTGATGGTAGCCGGATTTCGAATTCCACGGCGGGAGCCTTGGCGATCAGTCCGAGTTGCGAGAACGCGGCGCTGCGCAGGCTCATGCCACCCGCCGCCAGCGAAACAGTCATCAACACGACGCCGAGGGTCCGCATCGCAAGGCCACGCGTCGTCTGCACATCGCCCTTGATATAGAGCGTGAGCGTTACCGCCGTGATGAAACCAGCCAACGCGGCCAGCGGACCGATGACGATGAGTGCGGCGAGATTGTCAGCGTCGGTTCCGGCAGCAACGGCGATGGCCGCCGCGCCCGCCCAGCTTGCGAATGCGCCCAGCAATCCGGCCAGTATCGAAAGGACGTAAATCATGACGGCACCCGTTGCGGTCCGTCGGCGATGCACGCCGCGAGAGACCTTTCTTCTGTGTCGTCCGGAGCGGAAACCGGGTTCAACGCACAGAAGACGGCTGACATTGATTGTCAGCGCGGAAGCGGACCGCTATAGCGGGGCGTTGCCAATCGCATTCGGAGAAATCCAATGACAGTTCAAATGGTTCTGTTGCCGGTCTTCGTGCTGGTTCTGCTGTCGTTCATCCTGATGTTCAGGACCTTCATGGTTCGCACCGCCGCGCTGAAAAATCGCGAAGTACGGATTTCGCAGATCGCGCTGGGACAGGATGCATGGCCGCAGCGAGCGACATTGGTGGGCCGCTCCTATGAAAGCCAGTTTGAACTGCCGGTTCTGTTCTATGTGTTGATCGCGCTCGCCTTGCCGCTGCGGCAGGCGGACCTCATCATCGTGCTGTTGTCGTGGGTGTTCGTCGTCCTGCGTTATATCCACGCGGGTATCCACACCACATCCAACGATATGCGTTATCGGTTCAGCGCATTCGCGGCAGGCGGCGTCGTTCTGCTCATCATGTGGATTTACTTCGCGCTCAAGCTGCTGCTGGCGATTTGACCCGTAGACACTCTGAAAGACTGATATGACGCCCGCCGCGCGGCTCTCCGCAGCTATCGAAGTTCTGTCCGCCATCGACGCCCAGCGTGTCCCGGCCTCCAACGCGCTGAAGGAATGGGGCACGGCGCATCGCTTCGCGGGCTCAGGCGATCGTGCAGCGATTGCGGGGCTGGTGTTCGACGTGTTGCGCCGCCGGGCATCGTCGGCATGGCTGATGGATGCCGATACGCCGCGCGCGCGTCTGCTCGGCATGTTGAAGCTCGAACGGGGCCTCGATTCCGATGAGGTTGCTGCATTGTGCGACGGCGGACGCTTCGCGCCCGAGCCGCTGATGGATGCGGAGCGTTCGGCACTGACGTCGCGGACGTTGAACGATGCGCCCGCGCATGTGGCAGGCGACTATCCAGAATGGTTAGATTCGCATCTGGCCGCGGTATTTGGCGAGGACCGCGTGGCCGAGGCGACTGCGATGGCCAGCCGCGCGCCGCTGGATCTGCGTGTGAATACATTGAAAGCCAAGCGCGAGAAGGTGCTGTCCTCGATGGCGCATCTCGGCGCGAGGGCGACGCCGTGGTCGCCGCTTGGATTGCGTATCGATCTCGGCGCGGATGCGCGCAATCCCGGCATTCATTCCGAAGAAGACTTCATCAAAGGCGGCGTCGAGGTGCAGGATGAGGGTTCGCAGCTTGCAGCACTGCTCACAGGCGCGAAGCCCGGCGAGCAGGTCATTGATATGTGCGCAGGCGCGGGCGGCAAGACGCTGGCGCTGGCAGCGATGATGCAGGGCAAGGGACGGCTGATCGCGACCGATCACGACAAGCGGCAGCTTGCGCCCATTCACGAGCGTTTATCGCGCGCGGGCATTCACAATGCAGACGTCCGCACGCCGAAAGGCCCGGACGATACGTTGAGCGACATCAAGGCGTCCGCTGATCTCGTGGTGATCGATGCGCCTTGCACCGGCACCGGCACATGGCGTCGCAATCCGGACGCGAAATGGCGGATGCGCCCCGGCGCGCTCGAGGTTCGCATCAAAGACCAGATTGCGGTGCTGGATCGTGCCGCACCGCTGGCGAAATCCGGCGGCCGGATCGCCTACATCACATGTTCGGTTCTGCCGCAGGAAAACAATGAGCAGGTCCGCCGGTTCATGATCCGCAATCCGGAGTTCACCGTGGTACCGCCGTCGCAAGTGGCATCGGTGCTGTGGGACAAGGCCGACGACTTTCTCACCGCCACGCTGCAATCCGAAGAAGGTCTGCTGATGACCCCAAGGCGGACCGGAACGGACGGGTTTTTCGTGTCGGTGCTGCGGCGAAGCTGACGCCACCGCTTCTGCCTTCAAAACCTGCTGATAAGCCTCGTTTTGAAGGCGTTCCGGGGTTGCGAGCGGACGTTCGGTCGCGTATTTCCTGACCATGACAGCACACAGCCAGACTGCGCCAGCGACGCCCGACGTGGCCGCCGCGCATGAGAAGATTCTGATCGTCGATTTCGGCTCGCAGGTGACGCAGCTCATCGCGCGGCGCGTCCGCGAGGAGGGCGTCTATTCCGAGATCGTGCCGTTTCAGAAAGCCGAAGCAGTCTTCAAGACGATGCAGCCCAAAGCTGTGATCCTCTCAGGCGGTCCGGCTTCGGTGCTCGATGCCGATGCGCCATCCGCGCCGATGTCGATTCTGAACGCGGGCGTGCCGGTCCTCGGCATCTGCTATGGCGAACAGACGATGGCGCAGCAACTCGGCGGTACCGTCGAGGCCGGGCACCATCGCGAGTTCGGCCGCGCCCTGATCGAAGTGACTGACCACTGCGCGTTGTTCGAGGACGTCTGGAAGATCGGCGAAAAGCATTACGTCTGGATGAGCCACGGCGACCGTGTGACGAAACTGCCGGACGGTTTTCGCGGCGTCGCCAAAGCGCCCGGTTCGCCGATCTCGGTGATCGCGGACGACAAGCGCAAGTTCTACGCTATGCAGTTCCATCCGGAGGTGGTGCATACCCCGGATGGCGCGAAGCTGATCAAAAATTTCGTGCGCAAGGTTGCGGGCCTCAAGGGCGACTGGACCATGCGTGCCTTCCGAGAGGAAGCCATCGAGAAAATCCGCGCGCAGATCGGTAAGGGCAGGGTGATCTGCGGCCTGTCCGGCGGCGTCGATTCATCCGTGGCAGCGATCCTGATTCACGAAGCGGTCGGAGATCAGCTCACCTGCGTGTTCGTCGATCATGGCATGCTGCGCAAGGATGAAGCCAAGACCGTCGTCGAACTGTTCCGGCATCACTACAATATTCCGCTGGTGCATGTAGATGCGTCGAAGACGTTCCTCGGCGAACTCGACGGCGTCACCGATCCCGAAGTGAAGCGTAAGACCATCGGCCGTCTGTTCATCGACGTGTTCGACGCTGAAGCGAAGAAGATCGGCGGCGCTGATTTCCTTGCGCAGGGCACGCTCTATCCCGACGTCATCGAAAGCGTTTCGTTCACAGGCGGCCCTTCCGTAACGATCAAGTCGCACCACAATGTCGGCGGCTTGCCCGCACGCATGAACATGAAACTGGTCGAGCCGCTGCGTGAACTGTTCAAGGACGAAGTGCGCGCGCTCGGTCGCGAACTCGGTCTGCCGGATGTGTTCGTGGGCCGTCATCCGTTTCCGGGTCCGGGCCTTGCGATCCGTTGTCCCGGCGAGATCACTCGCGAGAAGCTCGACATCTTGCGCGAAGCGGATGCCGTCTACATCGATCAAATCCGCAAGGCGGGTCTTTACGATACGATCTGGCAGGCATTCGCTGTGCTGCTACCGGTGAAAACAGTCGGCGTAATGGGCGATGGCCGTACTTACGAATACGTGGTCGGCCTGCGCGCGGTGACTTCGACCGACGGTATGACGGCGGACTTTTATCCGTTTGACATGAAATTCCTCGGCGAGACCGCGACACGCATCATCAATGAGGTGAAGGGCGTCAACCGCGTGGTGTACGACGTCACGTCGAAGCCGCCGGGCACGATTGAGTGGGAATGATTTTGGCCTACCCAAACGCCGCCGATTGTACGCCACAACCCTCCATAACGCACTGAAATAGCTAAATAAAATATCCGTCATCTATCGCCGTCTATCGCGGGGTAAGCCTCGGGATTGACGGTACGGCTGACGGTATGGCGACTCTTGTCGCATCGGCAGATTGCATATACCGTCACGGCTAAGAGAGCTTGTGACGGTATTTTTTTTGGCATTATGACCTTGAGATAAAAGGGAATTTTGCCGTTCAGATAGACCCATTTTGGCCTGACGGTAAATTTGAAGGCTCTCTCGCGTTTTTTGAACGATTTCGGAGGGTCCAATGCTGACTGATGCGGGTATCAAAGCACTGAAACCAAAGGATAAATTATACAAGATCGCTGACCGTGACGGTATGTACGTCGCGGTGCAGCCGTCGGGAGCGATCGTGTTCCGTTACGACTACCGCATGAACGGCCGGCGCGAGACGTTGACGCTGGGTCGATATGGAGCCTCCGACCTGTCGCTGGCGCGTGCGCGGGAGAAGTTAATCGACGCGCAGCGAGCTATCTTGGAAGGGCGGTCGCCCGCCCAGGAGAAGCAGCGCGAAAAGCGCCGTATCAAGGAAGCAAAGAGCTTCGGCGAGTTTGGCGAACGCTGGTTGCAAGAGCACCGGATGGCCGACAGCACCCGCGCTATGCGCCGCACGATCTACGAGCGCGACATTCTTCCGACATTTCGGAATCGGCTGCTGACGGAAATCGGTCCCGAGGATCTCCGGGCGATGTGCGCGAAGGTGAAAGGACGGGGAGCCCCGGCCACGGCGGTCCACGTTCGGGACATCGTGAAGCTGGTTTACGCCTTCGCGATCCTGCACGGGGAGAAGGTGGCGAATCCGGCCGATGAGGTCGGACCATCCTCGATCGCAACCTTCGTTCCAAAGGACCGCTCGCTATCGCCTGCTGAAATCCGGGTCATGCTAGGCCAGCTTGAGCATGTGGCGACGTTGCCGACCATCCGGCTCGGAATGAAGCTGTTCCTGCTCACCATGGTCCGGAAGAGCGAGTTGCAGGACGCCACCTGGGATGAAGTCGATTTCGAGAATGCGGTGTGGTCGATTCCGAAAGAGCGGATGAAGCGATCCAAGGCGCACAACGTCTATCTGCCGGAGCAAGCGATCGACATCCTCGTCGCGCTCAAGACCTGTGCCGGCAATTCCAGATACCTGCTGCCCTCGCGCTACGATGCGGACGCGCCGATGTCGCGTGCAACGTTCAATCGCGTGACCTATGCGGTCGTCAAGAGGGCCAAAAAGGAGGGACTGCCTCTGGACCCGTTTACTGTGCATGACCTGCGCCGCACGGGTTCGACGCTGCTCAACGAGTTGGGCTTCAACAGCGATTGGATTGAGAAGTGCCTGGCGCATGAGGATGGGCGCTCCTCGCGCGGCATCTACAACAAGGCGGAATATGAGCACCAGCGCCGCCATATGATGCAGGAATGGGCCAATCTCATCGACGCCTGGGTCGCCGGTCAGAAATACGTCCCGACGCTTTATCCAGCGTCCATGGACCTTCTGGTTCCCGAACCTAGCCTTTGACGGGCCGGAACTTCCTTAGATTCACGTCGGGAGATGGCGCTCGTCTGACTGCTTTCTCTCTGGAGGCTTGCCGACGTTGCTCAAGCCAAGCCTCCACTTCGCCGAGGTCCCAGACCACGCATCGGGCAGTTAGATAGAACCGCTGTGGAAATTCTCCCCGCTGCTCCATGTCGTAGATGGTCGTGTCGGCAAGGGGGACGATTTCGCGAAGCTGGTGTCGGCGAATGGTGCGTTTGCTGAGTGCGGATGGCGAATGGTTCATCTCTGATGTCGCTTCTTATGATTGCGCTACGGTGCGCCGGGGGACGTGCGCCGCGCCTTCGCAAACCCGCGATCCGTGGCGATAAAACGCTCCAGCATCGGTGCGATCAGTTTCGCGGGCTCTACAGGGCTTGCGCCTTCGGCGAGGATGCGGCCGTACTCGGTGAGGTCGCGGTGGAGCGCAGCAGGCAGCTCCACAGTCACTTTCACGGGCTTGTCGTCCACGATGGGGCCGAGTTTCAATTTCGCCATGGTCAGCTCCTGTAGGGTTCGAGCACCAGGTCGCGCGTGACGATAATGCGGACCGGGTAGCCGGGGCGGATCGTGAGTGTCGGCGCGACCTGCAACTGGCGCTGGATGATCTGCTGGCCAGCCTGATTGACGGTGTCCTGCGCGCCGCCGCGAATTGCAGCGATGAGGCGATCATTGTCGTCGGTGGCGAGTTCCGTGCCGATGCCGAGCAGCGTCGAGAGTGCTGCGGCCTTGGCGAGATCCCACCAGTGGTAATCGACGCCATCCTCCAGACCGGCATAGCCCTGCGTGTCCGCGCCCGGCTGGCGCTCCAGCACGATGGATCGGCCATTCGGCATGATGAGGCGGTTCCAGACGAGCAGCACGCGGCGCTGCCCGAACTGGACGCTGTTGTCGTACTGGCCAATGAGGCGCGTCCCCTGTGGCACGAGCAGGATGCTGCCCGTCGGGCTGTCATAGATGTTCTCCGTGACTTGCGCCGTGATCTGGCCGGGAAGATCGGAACGGATGCCGGTGATGAGCGCCGCCGATATGACGGCTCCGGCCTGAAGCACGAAGGGCGACGCCGGCGGCGTGACGCGGTCGGGCGTCACGGTGCGCCGGTCGGCCGCCGCATTGAGGAAAGCAAGCTGCTTGTCCTGTGCGGTCGGCTGCGCTGCCGCGCCGCCGGGGTCGAAGCCAGGAAGGCCCGGCATTGCGCCGGGTGTCGCGCTCGCCGTCGATCCCTGCCGTGACTGGAAGAAGACGGTGCTGAGGCGTGCGGCTTCCTCCTCGGCGCGGCGGCGCTGTTCGGCCTCGTCGACGCCGGGTATTGGAACGGCGGGCGGCACGACAGGTTGACCGGCATTCTGTGCGGACAGGATTGGTCCGCCGAGATCGCCGGGCAGCGCCGGCCCAAGGACCGGGCCGGTATAGTCGCGCGGCAGGCCGGCGAGACCATCGGCGGTCTGGCGGTTGGCGGTGGAATAAAGCTCCTCGCCACCATCGCCGGGGCCGCGGGTCTGAAGCGCGTAGATCAGCGCCCCACCGATCCCGACGAGAGCGACGGCCGCCGCGCTGGCGAGCATCTTGCGCGACAGGCGGGTGACGCGGGGTGTTTCCGCGCGCAGGCGCATGGGGGCGGCATTGGTGTCGGCTTCGGTCATGATTGCGGCCTCCCGTCGGTGCGGACGATCCTGACGGTCTGCTGCTTGTCGCCGCCGCCAAGGCGCAGTTCGGCTGCGCCAAACAGGCGATCGACGATCAGGATGTGTTGATAGATGCGGCTGTTGACGATCTGAGCTTCGCCCTCGGGGCCGATGACGAAGATCGGCGGCATCTCGCCCTGTACGATCCCACGCGGGAATTCGACATAGACGCGGCGGCCGTCATCATAGACGGCGACGGGCTTCCAGGGCGGATTGCTGCTGCCGGTGAAGCTATAGCGATAGTTGCGCGCCGCGACCGCCGGGATGATCGGCGTAGCCGGCACGGCCCGCTGCCCGCCGCCTGCCGGTTGCGGATAGGCCCAGGCGACGGCGGGCATATAGGGCTTCTCGCCAGAGCGCAGCTCGATCATGTAGGTGCGGCGGTCAGTCGTGATGACGAGATTGGTGGTGATATCGACGCGCGACGGTTTCACCAGCACATGCACGCGGCGGGTCACGCCCGAACCGGATTCGGTGTCGCCGATGAT
>Ga0209023_10000387_pt1 | contig 69226 bp, 67 predicted proteins | sample LakOneMetagenome_FD_187468 | JGI IMG/M metagenome (GOLD analysis project Ga0209023, IMG submission 187468) | Freshwater and sediment microbial communities from Lake Erie, Canada (SPAdes) (version 2) | ecosystem: Environmental > Aquatic > Freshwater > Lentic | place: Lake Erie, Canada...
ATCGATCGCCTTCCAGTGCGATTGGGCGGCTTGTTCGACGTCGGCGGGACTATATTTATCTTGCATGGTGATATGCGTCCAGGCGTGGCCCGGCTAAAAGTGAATATGAACCGGTCATTATACTGGTACGGGCTGGGCTTGGGCTGCCGGGGCGGGATTGACTGAACGATAGCGCCGCGCCGCGGTCCAACAGAGCGGGAGGATGTGCCGCATGGGCCTGACGCCAGCGTTACAATGCGGGGGACGACGTTACTGTGCCTCCGCCATGGTCCTGTATCAGGAATACCCGCCCTGCCCCGCACTGGCGCCCTACGTGGCATGCCTGTGGACCTGCCTGGTCTACGCCCAGGTCCAGCCGACCGCGCACCGGGTCTTGCCGGACAATTGCATCGATATCCTGTGGCAAGACAGCCAGCCGCTGGGCGGCGTGGCGGGCATGATGAGCACCGCCATTGCCGTGCCCATGCACGCACCGGTGCGTACCCTGGCGGTGCGCTTCAAGCCGGGCGCGGCCGCCCACTTCTTCCCCCTGCCCCTGCACGAACTGATCGACCTGCACCCGGCGCTGGACGACCTGTGGGAAGCGGGCGAAGCGGCGCGCTATGCCGATGCGCTCTGGTCGCGCCCGCTGACCGACCGCCAGGCGTTGGCCACCATCGAACAGTTGCTGCTCGCGCGCGTACGCCAGACAGCGCCGCGCGCCGGCATGGTCGAGGCGGCGCTCGAAGCCATCGCGCGCAGCCATGGCGCGGTGCGCATCGAAACGCTGGCCGCCAGCCTGGGCGTGTCGCGCCAGCACCTGGCCAGCCAGTTCCGCGCGCGCGTGGGCTTGCCAGCCAAGCTGTTTGCGCGCGTGTGCCGCTTCCAGCATGCCAGCGCGGCCATTCGCGAAAGCACCACGCCCGATCTGGCCAGCCTGGCGCTGTCCTGCGGCTACTACGACCAGCCGCACATGGCCCACGAATTTCGCGAGCTATCCGGCAGCACCCCGCAAGCTTTCGCCGCGCCGGCCTGAGCTTCCATTTTTACAAGACAGCCACTGCGCGGGCTGGCACACTGGGGCTTTTCAGCAAGGAGAACAGCATGATTCACGGCTTACGTACCACCGTCTATCCCGTCGGCGACCTGGCGCAGGCCAAGGCCTGGTACAGCAGCGTGTTCGACACCGCGCCGTATTTCGACCAGCCCTTCTATGTGGGCTTCGCGATCGGCGGCTTCGAACTGGGACTGGTGCCCGATGGCACGCCCGGCACGGCGGGGGCCACGGTGTACTGGGGTGTCGACGACATCGAGGCGGAAGTGGCGCGCATTGTCGCCCTGGGCGGGCGCGTGCACACGCCGGTGCAGGACGTGGGCGATGCGATCAAGGTGGTGGATCTGGCCGACCCGTTCGGCAATTTGCTGGGCTTGATCTACAACCCGCATTTCGACCGCAGCGCGGTTCGTTGATTACTTGAGCACCAGCGCCAGCGCCGGTTTTTCGCCGTAATCTTCGTAGCGTTCGTTGATGCCGGCAATGCAGAAGGCCATTTCGTCGAGCAGGTCCGGCACGCGTTCGCGCATCTGGGCCGCATCCTTGACGACAATTTCGAGCACTTCGTTCGCTTGCAGGCGAAAACGCGTCATGCCATCTTCGTCGCGCAGATAGCTCAGGCAATCGACCCAGGCATCCATGGTATTGCCATAGAACTCGGGAAAGCCGAAGGCGGCGCGGCATTCGCTATGGAAAGTATCCCACCCCAGGATCGAGGCTCCGTTCAGTTCAGCGCTGGCCATTGCTGGTCTCCTTCTTGGGCTCGGTGACGAAGCCAAGCCGCGTCAATCCGTGCGACTGGGCCGCGGCCATGACCTCGGCCACCGCTTCGTAGCGGGTGTTCTTGTCTGCGCGCAGCTGCAGTTCGGGTGGCGGCGTCATCTGCGCGGCGGCGCGCAGGCGCGTCGCCAGCTCGGCGCTGCCGACCTTGTCGTCGCCCCAGTAGACCTGGCCGGCGGCATCGATGGCCAGGGTGACGCTGTCCTGGCCGGGCTGCGCCAGCGCCGCGCCTGCCTGCGGCAATTCGAGCCGCACCGCGTGCGTGAACATGGGCGCGGCCAGGATAAAGATGACCAGCAGCACCAGCATGACGTCGACCATGGGCGTGACATTAATGTCGCTCATCATCGCGTGTTGCCGCTGCGGATTGAATGCACCGAAAGCCATGGGCGCCTAGCGGGTGAAGTACGATTGCAGGTCGTGGGCAAAACCGTCGAGCTCGGACAGCGTGACGCGGTTGAGCCGGTTCAAGCCGTTATACGCCAGAACCGCGGGAATGGCTACCACCAGTCCGAAGCCGGTCATGATGAGGGCTTCGCCGACGGGACCGGCCACCTTGTCGATCTGCACCGCGCCGGCGCTCGAGACATTGGCCAGCGCATGGTAAATCCCCCACACCGTGCCCAGCAGGCCGACGAAGGGCGCGGTGGCGCCGATCGAGGCCAGCAGCGTGAGCCCGCTTTCGATGCGGTGGGTGGCGCGGTTGATTTGCTGGCGCAGCACGCGCACGACCTGTTCCTCGCGCTTCATGGCGCCGGCCAGGCTGCCGCTGCTGGCGGCCTGGGCCATGCCATGGGCGGCCAGCGGCAGGTACACGCCTTCGCGGTCCGCCAGCGTCAAGAGGGCAATGCCGTCATCGAGCGTGGGTGCGGCCCAGAAGGCGTCGAGCGCGGGCGCGGCACGGCGCACGCGCCAGCTGCTGAACGCCTTGGAAAAAATGATGAACCAGCTCAGCAGCGACATGGCCAGCAGCAGCCAGGCCACCGCATGGCCGAGAGCGTCGCCCTGGGCCCAGTAGCGGGCAAGGCTGAACTGGTTGTCGGTCAGCGTCAGGGCATCCTGCATGGGCGCCTAGTCCTTGAGGGAAAGAACGTCTTGCATGTCGAACAGGCCGCTCGGCTTGTCGGCCAAAAAGCGGGCCGCGCGCAGGGCGCCGTGGGCATAGGTCACCCGGCTGCTGGACTTGTGGCTGATTTCGATGCGCTCGCCCGTGCCGGCAAAAAGCACGGTATGGTCGCCCACGATGTCGCCGCCGCGGATGGTGGCAAAGCCGATGGTGGACGGATCGCGCTCGCCGGTGACGCCTTCGCGGCCGTACACGGCGCAGGTCTTGAGGTCGCGTCCGAGCGCGTCGGCGATCACTTCGCCCATCTTGAGGGCGGTGCCGGACGGGGCATCGACCTTGTGGCGGTGGTGCGCTTCGATGATTTCGATGTCGAAACCTTCGGCCATGCTCCTGGCCGCCATTTCCAGCAGCTTGAGCGTGACGTTGACGCCCACGCTCATGTTGGGGGCAAACAGGATGGCGATGCGGCTGGCGGCGGCGGCAATGGCGGCCTTGCCGGCGTCGTCGAAGCCGGTGGTGCCGATGATCAGCTTGATGCCATGCTCGGCGCAGTACGCCAGGTGCTTGAGAGTGCCTTCGGGGCGGGTGAAGTCGATCAGGACATCGCAGTCGGCCAGACCCAGCGCCAGGTCGGACTGGATCGCCACGCCCGTGAGCTGACCGGAAAACGCGCCGGCGTCGCTGCCGACGGACGGCGCGCCGTGCACGTCAAGCGCGCCCGTCAGCGTGGCATCGGGAGCGGCGCCAATGGCCTCGATCAGCATGCGGCCCATGCGGCCGCTGGCGCCGGCGACGGCGATTTTCAGTTGACTCATACGGTGCCCTGCAGCTTATTTGTTAATCTGAATCATGTTGGCCGGCTCTTCCTTCTTCGGCGCCTCTTTGGCCGCGACCGTGGTCGGACCGGCGATGCGGTCGATGTACTCGCGCTCGCTCGGCAGCTTGCCGCCTTCGAAACGCTCGACCTTGTTATCCTTGAAGAAGACCGTCACGCGTGCGCTGGTCAGTTCGCCATCGCCGCGCTGCAGGTAGAACGGGTAATCCCAGCGGTCGGCATGGAAGATGTCGAGCAGCAGCGGCGTGCCGAGGATGAACTGGACCTGGGCGCGGGTCTGGCCCACCTGCAATTGTTCGATCATTTCCTTGGAAATGAAGTTGCCTTGCTGAATGTCAGGACGGTAAGGCGAGAAGATCCAGAAGAATTTTTGCAGCCCGGTGGCCGTCGTGGTCTGGGCGCCCGCGTCGGCATTGAGCGGCGCGGCCGAGCGCGCACGGCTGCCGGAGGCGCACCCAGTGACAGCCAGGGCGGCGCAGACGACGGCAGCCACCAGAGGGGCGCGCAGGCTAAAACGGTGCAAAACAGCAGTATCGACACGCATAGAGGACCTCGAAACGTTGAACGGAAGGCTAGGCACCTCCGTCTAAAACGCTATATGATAAAGCACTACGCCCATATACGAGTAACAAACATGAGTAACAATCCTAGCGACCTGAAAGCCAGCGGCCTGAAAGCGACCCTGCCGCGACTGAAAATCCTGGAAATCTTCCAGAACAGCGAGGTGCGCCACCTCACCGCGGAGGATGTGTACAAGATCTTGTTGACGGAGAATATGGACGTCGGTCTGGCTACCGTGTACCGCGTATTGACGCAATTCGAGCAAGCAGGCCTGCTCAATCGCAACCACTTTGAAACCGGCAAGGCCATCTTCGAGCTCAACGCCGGTTCCCACCACGACCATCTGGTTTGCCTCGATTGCGGCCGCGTCGAAGAGTTTTATGACGAGGAAATCGAGCAGCGCCAGCACAAGGTCGCCGTCGAGCGCGGCTTCAAGATTGCCGAGCACGCGCTGGCGATCTACGGCAATTGCGTCAAGGAAGCTTGCCCGCACAAGGGCTAAGTACGGCCGAACGGCCGCGCGTCACGGGTGGCTGAGCGCGTTCGAGAGCAGCTTGGCCGTGATGTCGACAATGGGAATGACGCGCTCGTAAGCCATGCGCGTCGGCCCGATCACTCCCAGCGTACCGACGATCTTGCCGTTGACTTCGTACGGCGCCGTGACCACGCTCATTTCATCCATGGGCACCAGGTTCGATTCGCCGCCAATGAAGATTTGCACGCCGGTGGCCTTGCTCGAGACGTCAAGCAGCTGCATCAGCCCGGTCTTTTGCTCGAACATGTCGAACATTTGCCGCAGCGACGTCATGTTCGACGACAAATCGGCCACGCTGAGCAGATTGCGCTCGCCCGCAATGACCATGTCGTCGGACTGGTCGGCCATCGCTTCGCTGCCCGCCTCCACCGCCGCCGCCATCAGGCGCCCCATGTCGTCGCGCAGCTGGCGCAGCTCGCCCGTCAGGCGGGTGCGCACGTCGTCAAACGACAGGCCGCCGTAATTCTGGTTGATGTAGTTGGCCGACTGGATCAGCTGGCTCGGCGTGTAGTCCGATTCGGTCAGCAGCAGGCGGTTCTGGACGTCGCCGCGCGGGTCCACGATGACGAGCAGGATGCGCTTTTCGGACAGGCGCAGAAATTCGATCTGCTGGAACACCGATTCGCGGCGCGGACTGAGCACCACACCGGCGAACTGCGACAGCGACGACAGCATCTGGGCGGCGTTCGAAATGATCTTTTGCGGCTGCTGGGACGGCAAGTGGATGCGCGACTCGACGGCATGCTCGTCGAGGTGCTGGACGGTGAGCAGGGTATCGACAAAGATCCGGTAGCCGCGCGGCGTGGGCACGCGCCCGGCCGAGGTATGGGGACTGGCCACATAGCCCATTTCCTCGAGGTCGGCCATGATGTTGCGGATGGTCGCGGGCGACAAATCCAGCCCCGAAATCTTGGACAGCGCGCGCGAGCCCACCGGCTGGCCGTCGGCGATGTACCGTTCGACCAGGGCTTTGAGCAGGGTTTGGGCACGCGGTTCGAGTGGCATGGTGTTCAAAAAGGCGAAAACAGCGAAAGAATCGTCACATTATGCACGTTCGGCGCCGCAGCCGGCGACAAACCGGCGCCGCCTAGGCGTGTTCGCGCCGCAGCCAGTCGATCAGTTCGTCCAAATTGGCGCACATGGCGTCCGGCACCACCCCGTGCGCCAGATGGGCGCTGCTGCCGGTGCGGTTGAGCCACACGGCGCGCAAGCCGGCCTGCTGGGCGCCGCGCACGTCGAGCAGCACATCGTCGCCCACATACACGGCATCGGCCGGGTCCACGGCGAGTGCGGCGCAGGCGGCATGGAAAATGGCCGCGTCCGGCTTGGCGCACCCCTGCTGGTGCGCCGCGACCGATACCTTGAAGTGATGCGACAGGCCGATCGCCTGCAGGTCGGCATTGCCGTTCGAGACCGAGCCCAGCAGCACGCGCCCCTTCAGGCGCAGCAAGCCTGGCACCACGTCGTCGTACGGCACCACGGCATTGCGGGCGGCGAAGAAATGGATCATGGCTTGCTCGACCTTGTCGATATCCTCGCCCGCCTCCTCGAAGGCCGACATCAGCCCGGCGCGGCGCAGGGCGCCCAGATCGAGATGGAACTGGGGCTGGGTGGCCAGCAGGGCCAGCCTGGCCTGGCGCAGGTTGTCGATGGAAAAGCGGTCGCTGACCCGGGGCGCATGCTGCTGCAGCCAGGCATGCAAGCTTTGCTCGGCCTGCACGATGACAGGCGCGATCGGCCACAGGGTATCGTCCAGGTCGAACAGGATGGCCTTGGGCCAGGCGCGGCGCGGCGTCATCGGCATGCTCACGGTAGTGGACAGGAAGCGCCTAGCATAGCGAGGCGGCGGCGGAAAATCAATGCGCGCCCCGTGCGCACGGGCGCGCCGCACCCGCGGCCGTTACATGGGGATACAAGGAAAGAGCCGCGCTTATGCTAAATGCACTAAAATGACGACCTGTTCAGTCAGCGGCACTGGCATCGGCCGGGCTCGCGTTACCAGTCAGTTTTTGGAGAAAGCATGAATCACTTCTTTTTGCGCACCGGCGTTGCCATCGCCTGCGCGCTCGGCCTGGCTTCCTGCGGCGGCGGCAACGATGGCCAGCTGCGCATCGGCGTCAGCCTGGTCAACGTCACCAAGGCTGGCCTGAAGCTGCAAAACAATGGCGGCACCTTCTACGACGTCACCCCGGGCAGCGCCTTCATCTTCCCCGACCTGATTCCGCTCGATGGCTCGTTCGACGTCGTGGCCCAGGGCTTGCCACCGAATGCATCGAAGTGCGAAGTGCTCAACGGGAAGGCCAAGGCCACCAGCGTGAGCCTGCAAAAGATTCAAGTCGTATGTACCCTGTACACCTTCAACCTGGGCGGCAGCGTCAGCGGCCTGACCGCCGACGGCCTGGTCCTGGTTAATGGCAACATCCAGAAGGCCATTCCCAAGGATGCGACCAGCTTCAACCTGACCGTCGATCCGGGCAACGGCGGCACCGTCACCGGCAAGATCGCCGAAGGCTTGCCGTACGCCGTGCAAATCTTTGCATCCCCGGCCAACCTGAACTGCACCATCAGCAACAACAGCGGCACCATGCCTGCCGCCGACGTGGCATCGATCGCGGTCAGCTGCGTCCCGAAACCGTAATCCGGGCCGCATCGCGCTGCCATTTACCTGGAGAATTTCATGACCTTACGCCTTTTGCGTCCCATCCTGCCACTGGCGCTTGCGCTGGGCCTGTCCGCCTGCGGCGGCTCCGATTCCTACCCGGTCAATGTGACGGTGGACGGTTTGCTGTACGACCGCGTCGTCCTGACCGACACCAAGTCGGGCAAGACCCTGACCGTGACCCCGGTCGGCACCGTCGGCGCCACCCAGAAGCTGATCTTCCCCGTCACGCTCTCGTATGGTGACGAATACAACATCATCATCAAGGAAGCCGACGCCGCCACCAGCACCCCGAGCGGCCAGCCGGCGCACCAGAGCTGCGTTCTGGGCCGCAATGCCGACACTGCCGGCCGCCTGTCGGACATCACGGTAGTGGTGTCGTGCTCGGTGCTGGCACCGACCGTCGATGGCGATATCGTCATGACGGGCGTGGCGGGCGCGGTACCGACCGGCCTGACCATCGTCAACGGCAGCCGTCCCGCCTTTGTCGCCCTGGCCACCAGCACCTCGTATTCGTTCACGAGCGTGACCTACAACACCACGTTCAGCCCGACCATCACGGCCCAGCCTAGCGCCAAGACCCAGTGCGCGTTCGAGCCGACCACGGGTGTGACCATGGGCCCGGGCAATCTGAGCTACACGGGCACGATGGGCGATGTGGAAGTCAAGGTCAAGGTGATCTGCAACACGGTTCCCTGAGGCTCAGGAGGAGATATTGTTTTTTGGAATAACTGATATTCCAAAGATAAATTAGATTTATATGCTGTATCGCAGCATACTGGATCTGTCTCCTCCAACTCTCCTCAAAAAGAATTGGATTTCAAGCCCGCTCTCTGAGCGGGCTTTTTTTTCGTCCATCGCCTGCGCGAGGGCGACGTCAATCGGCGAAATCGGTGGACGATATCAGCACGCTGCCTTTACGGACTTGTCGCGCCGTCGTCCTCGCGAAGGCGGGGACCTATAGCACGCACGCATGCCATGGGCCCCCGCCTGCGCGAGGGCGACGTCACTGGGGAAATCGGTGGACTATATCCGGCAAGGCGCGTTTACGGACCTGTTGCACCGTCGTCCTCGCGAAGGCGAGGGCGACGTCAGTCGAGGAAATCGGCGTATTCCTTTTGCGCGTAGCCGGCCAGTCCCAGCCACGGCAAGCGCTGTTCCAGCCGGGGCAGCACGCTCACCTCGATCCGGTGCAGCACGTTGCCGGCACTGTCGCCGCTTTCGATCACCAGCGGCACCTGGCGCGCGCCATCCCACAGCACCCGTTCGAAGCGCCCGGCCTTTTCCTGCTCGCGCCATTGCGCGCCCGGCACGGGCGACACCCGGCGCGACAAGGGCAGCGTCAAGACACGGGCCGGATCGAGCAGGTACCAGGCCTGGGTCCAGGAACCGTCAAAACCCACATTGGCATATTCCGCCGGCGGAATGGCGATCACTTCCCTGCCCTTGCGGTCGACATACTCGAGGCGCAGGCGCCCGCCCTGGTTGACCACGTGACGCGGCAACAGCACCGGGTTGAAATGGCCGTGGCCGCCTTCCGGCGCCGCGGCGGCGGCGGGCAGCACGCGCGCCACCCACACATGGTCCGGACGGCGCAGCATCTGTTCTTCGTAGCGGGCTTCGCGCGTCACCCCTTCCGGGGTGCGCACGCGGCTGTAGTACGCCAGCTTCAAGTCCAGCGCGGGCGCATCGGGCGCGGCCTGGGCGCTGGCGGCGCAAGCCGCCAGCAGCAGCAAGACAAGACGGCGCACGTCAGAACCCGAAGGCCGACTTGAGCAGGGCAAACACCTTGGTGTTGTCCAGCGTGCCCTTGAAGGTCTTGGCGCCCGCGCCCGTGGCCAGCAGCTTGACGTCGCCGCCGCCGTGGGTTTCGCTGGCCAGGCGCACGCCCGTCTCTTGCAGGTAGTTATCCGCCAGCACGGTGCTGCTGTCGAGGTTGGCGCGCAGGTCGGGACGGTTCGGGCCGTTGCCGAACACCAGCGTCGTGTAGGTATTGCCGTCGGCATCCTTGAGCGGCTGGTTATCCTTGTAGTTGCGGGTGATATCGAGCACCGGATTGCCGCGCTTGCCGTAGCCATTGAACGCGAGCGTGTGGTCATGGTCGGCGGTGACCACGATCAGGGTGTTGGCCAGGGTCGGATCGGTCACGCGCGCCTTGTCCAGCGCCGCCTTGATCGCCTCGTCGAAGGCGACCGTGTCGGTCAGGGCGCGCTTGGCGTTGGTGCCGTGCAGGGCGTGGTCGATGCGGCCGCCTTCGACCATCAGGAAGTAGCCGCCCGCATTTTGCGACAGGATATCCATGGCCTTGACGGTCATCTCGGCCAGGCTGGGCTGGTTCGCCCCTTCGCCCAGCGGCGGCGTGGCGCTGCGGTCGAGTTCATACTCGAGGTGGCTCTTGCTGCTGTACAGACCGATGAACTTCTTGTTGTTGGGGGCGGCGGCCATCTCGGCCTTGGTGGCGGCCACCGTGTAGCCCTTGGCAGCGAGCTCGGTGAGCAGGTTGCGCCCGTCCGCGCGGCCGGCCTTGTTGGTGGCGCTGTCGAACGGGGTGAAGTGGTTGCGCCCGCCGCCCATGAGGACATCGACGCCGTCGCCCAGGCCCGCATTGAAGCCGGCGCCGCCCGGCACTGCCTGGGCCGCGATCGCATACTGGGCATTGCGGTTGCAGATGTGCGAATAGGTCGCCGCCGGGGTGGCGTGGGTCAGTTCGGTGGTGGTGATGGCGCCGACTGCCTTGCCCTTCGACTTGGCCAGCTCCAGGATGGTTTGCACGGCCGTGCCATTGCCCGTGGCGGCGCAATTGTTGATGCCCAGGTTGCCGTTGGCATCCTTCGATGGCGGCGTGGCCAGCGTGTCGGCGGACATCGACAGCACTTCATTGTTCATCTTGACGCCGGTCATGTAGGCCGCCATCGACGGTGCGCTGTCGGTGGTCTGGGCGTCGTGCGAATAGGTCTTGATGCGCGCGGTGCGCTCGAGCGTATCCATGGTCAGGCTGCCCGCTTCGCCCACCTTGTAGATGCGGGCGGCGGTGACGGTGGTCGGGCCCATGCCGTCGCCGAGGAAGAAGATGACGTTTTTGGCTTCGCCGGCGGCGTGCGCGGAGGCGAACGAGAACAGCATAGCTGCCGATAACAGGGTGCGTTTCATGTGATGGATTCCGTGGTTATGCATGGAGAATGGAGGTCGGGATCAGGCGGCGCTTACAGGCCGGCCGCGCTCTTGACCAGGCCGAACACCTTGGTGTTGTCGATGGTCCCGTTGAAGGTGTCGGCGCCCTTGCCGATCGCACCGAGGAAGACGTCGGCGCCGCCATGGGTTTCGCTGCCCGCGCCGACCCGGATCGCCGCTTCCTGGTGGTAGCTGCTGTCGCCGGTGACGCTGTCATCCATGCCGGCCTTGCTGGCGCGGCTGGCCTGGGTGCGGTTCTCGCCGTTGCCGAAACCGATGATCGAGTACGGCGCGCCGTCCAGATCCTTTTCGGTGGCGCCGGTGACGTAGTTCTTGACCACGCCCAGCACGCCGGGGTTGCCGGCTGCGGTCTTGCCGGTCAGCTTGGCGTAGCCGTTCAGGACCATGGTGTGATCGTGGTCAGCGGTGACGACGATCAGGGTGTTCTTCAGGGTCGGATCGGTCACGCGCGCCTTGGCCAGTGCGGCTTTGATGGCGTTGTCGAAGGCGACCGTGTCTTGCAGCGCCTTCTTGGCGGTGGTTTCATGCAGCGCGTGGTCGATGCGGCCACCCTCGACCATCAGGAAGTAGCCCTTGCTGTTCTTGCCCAGCACGTCCATGGCCTTGGTGGTCATCTCGGCCAGGCTGGGTTCCTTGGCTGGATCGCGGTCCAGGTCATAGCTCATGTGGCTGGAGGTGAACAGGCCGAGCAGTTTGTCGGTCTTGCTCGCGTCGATGGCATTGAACTCGCTGCTGTTGCTGACGTAGGCGTAGTTCTTGGCCTTCATTTCGGCGATCAGATCGCGGCCGTCGGCGCGCTTGCCGCCATCCTTGAACTGGACGAAGAACTGGCGTCCGCCGCCCATCAGCACGTCCAGGCCGGTGGTGCCCAGGGCGCTGTTGTAACCGGCGCCGCCGGGAACCGCCGCTGCGGCGATGTCGTTTTCCAGGTCGCGGTGGCAGATGTGGGAATAGGTTGCCGCCGGGGTGGCGTGGGTGATGCGCGCGGTCGACACCACGCCGGTGGCCAGACCCTTGGCCTTGGCCAGTTCGATCAGGGTAGGCGCTGGCGTGCCGTTACCGGTGCCGCAGTTGTTGAGCAGCTTGTTGCCATTGACGTCGGCCAGCGGGTCCTTGGCGATGGTATCGGAAGACATCGACAGCACTTCATTGTTCATCTTGACGCCGGTCATGTAGGCCGCCATCGACGGGGCGCTGTCCGTGACCTGGGCATCGTTGGAAAAGGTTTTGACGAAGGCCGTTTCGGGCAGGGTGTCCATGGTCAGCTCGCCGTCTTCGCCGGCGGCGTAGATGCGGGCGGCGGTCATGGTGGTCATGCCCATGCCGTCGCCGAGGAAGAAGATGACGTTCTTCGGCGCTTCCGCTGGCGGCGGTACGGGCACTGGCGGCGTGCTCGGGTCGGAAGGAGAACAGCCCGCGATCAGCGCTGCGATTGCTGCGCCAAGGGCGGCGATGAAGAGTCCGTTGCGTTTCATATGGTCGGTCCCGCGTGGTTAAAAACGGGAGTGTGACAAGCATGTGTTACGCGTTGATGACGAAAGTGCAAAGCTGCGCTGTTTGCAAGCGGCGTGGTGAACCGGGGAGAGGGAAGGCACGTTGCCCATGCGCGGGGCTAGCTGCTTGCACACAGCACGTCGCCCTCGCGCGGGCGGGAGCCCATGGCGCCGCAGGTCAGAGCGAACGTGGCGAGTGGGCCAGGTGCTATGGGCCCCCGCCTTCGCGAGGGCGACGGGGCGATGGAAATGCAGGGTGGATGCGCTGCTGCTTGTGGCGCGGAGCAGGTCGCCCTCGCGCCAGGCCTGGCTGCTACACCGGCTTGAGCAGATTGGTCAGCGCCACATACTGCTCCAGGCTGACATTCTCGGGCCGGTCGGTCGGGGCGATCCCCGCCTGCACCAGCTGCTCTTCGGTAAACATCCCCGCCACGCAGTTCTTGATCACCTTGCGGCGCTGCGAGAACGCCTTCATGACCACCGCTTCCAGGGTCGGCCCGTCGCAGGCCAGCTTGCGCCTGGTGGGAATCATGCGCACGATGGCCGATTCCACCTGCGGCGGCGGATCGAAGGCGGTGGGCGGCACGATGAACATCAGCGCCATGTCGTAGCGCCACTGCAGCATGACCGACAGGCGGCCATACGCCTTGGTGCCCGGCTCGGCCACCATGCGCTCGACCACTTCCTTTTGCAGCATGAAGTGCTGGTCTTCGATCAGGTGGGCGAATTCGGCCAGGTGGAACAGCAGCGGGCTGGAGATGTTGTATGGCAGGTTGCCCACGACGCGCAGCTTTTTCCCTTCGGGCACGGGGATCTGGCCGAAGTCGAACTTGAGCGCATCGCCCGAATGGATGGTGAGCTTGTCGCGCGGGAAGGTCTTTTCCAGACGGGCCACCAGGTCGCGGTCCAGTTCCACCACGTGCATGTGATCGAGCCGCTTGAGCAGCAGGGCCGTCATGGCGGCCAGGCCGGGGCCGATCTCGACCATCGCTTCGCCCGGATTGGGACCGATGGCATCGATGATGTTATCGAGGACCATTTTATCGGTCAGGAAGTTCTGGCCGAAGCGCTTGCGTGCGACGTGTTTCATGTTGTTCTTTTCTGTGAATTGAGTACCATCCCCAGCGCACTGCGGATGGCTTGTTGCATGCTGCCGCAATCGGCCAGCCCGACCCCGCGCGCGGCCAGGTCGAGCGCGGTGCCATGGTCGACCGAGGTGCGGATCAGCGGCAGGCCCAGCGTGATGTTGACGCCGCGCCCGAAAGTGGCGTACTTGAGCACCGGCAGGCCCTGGTCGTGGTACATGGCCAGCACGCAGTCGGCGTCGTCGAGGTAGCGCCGCTGGAACAGGGTATCGGCCGGATACGGGCCGCGCGCGTCGATGCCACGCGCCTGCGCCGCCGCGATCGCCGGCGCGATGGTGTCGATTTCTTCGCGCCCCAGATAGCCGTTCTCGCCCGCGTGGGGATTGAGTCCCGTGACCAGGATGCGCGGCGCGGCGATGCCGAAACGGGTGCGCAGGTCGTTATCGATAATGTCGAGCACCCGCCCCAGGCCATCGATGGTGATCGCGTCGGCCACCGCGCGCAGCGGCAGGTGGGTGGTGGCCAGCGCCACGCGCAGGGGTGGCCTGGCGCCGTCGTCGTCGACGTCGCCGGCCAGCATCATCACCACCTGCGCGGTGGCGGTTTTCTCGGCCAGGTATTCGGTATGGCCGGTAAATGCCACGCCGGCATCGTTGATGGTGCTTTTTTGCAGGGGGGCGGTGACGATGGCGTCGAACCAGCCGTGCTTGACGCCGTCGAGCGCCAGGTCGAGGGTGGCCAGCACCGCGCGACCGTTGGCCGCGTCGAGCGTGCCGGGCACCACGTGGGCGGCCAGCGGCACGTCAATGACGGCGATGCGCGCGCTGCCGAACTGCGGCAGGCCGTTGTTGCGCAGCGCCTGCACCGACAGTGCGGCCAGTTGGATGGCGGGGTCGATCAGGTTGGCGGTGAGGGCCAGAAAAGCGGCGTCTCCCACCAGCACGCAGTTGGCCTGCTCGCGCAGCGCCCAGGCGGCGCGGATCGCGATCTCCGGTCCGATCCCGGCCGGCTCGCCGACAGTGACGGCGATCGCGGGCCGGGCCGGCTTGCTGCTCACGGCTTACTTCTCGTCGCGGAACTCGACGTAGGCACGGTCGCGCACTTCACGGGCCCATGCTTCGGTCGCTTCGGACAGCTTGCGGTCGCGGATCACCTGGCGTGCCTCGGCGCGTTTCTTTTCCTTGGTCTGGTCGTCGCTCTTGCGCTCGACCACCTGGATCAGGTGATAGCCGTACGGGGTTTCCACCACGCCGCTCACCTCGCCCGGCTTGAGCGCGTTCATGGCGTTTTCGAACTCGGGCACCACGTCGCCCGGATACAGGAAGCCCAGGTCGCCGCCCTTGGAGGCGGAATTGTCGTTCGAATTCAGACGCGCCAGTTCTTCGAAGGTGGCGGCCTTGTTGTCGAGGCGTTCCTTCAGTTCGGCCAGCTTTTTCTTGGCGGCGTCGGCCGACATGGTCGGCGTGACCTTGATCAGGATATGGCGCGCGCGCGTTTGCTGGACGATGCTCTTTTCATCGGCCTGGGCCAGGTTGCGCTTGTCGACCAGCTTGATGATGTGAAAACCGGTGGTGCTCTTGATGACCGCGGTGATCTGGCCCGGCTTGAGCTTGGAGAGCGCTTCCGCAAACACAGGCGGCAGGCGGTCCGGATCGCGCCAGCCGATGGCGCCGCCCGACAGCGCGTCGCTGGCGTCCGAATAGGTGGCGGCGATCTTGGCGAAGTCGCCGCCGATGCGGATCTGGCGCGCCGCTTCGTCGGCGCGCGCCTTGCGCGCGGCGATCTGCTCGGGCGAAGAGTTTTCCGGGATGCGCACCAGGATCTGGGCGATGTTCATCTCGACCTTGTCGGCCGCGGCGGCTTTTTCGGCGGCCAGGTAGGTGTCGACCTCGGCTTCGGAAATCTGGATCTTGTTGTCGACCTCATGTTCGCGCAGGCGCTGCATGATGATCTCGTTGCGGATCTCTTCGCGGAACACGGAGAAGGCCATGCCTTCCTTTTCCATGGCATTGCGCATGTCCTGGACCGACATCTTCTGGCCCTCGGCGATGCGCACGATGGCGCGGTCGAGCTGGGCGTCGTCGATCGGGCGCATGCCCATTTCCTTGGCCAGCTGGAACTGGGCGCGTTCGACGATCATCGCTTCGATCACCTGGCGCTGCAGGTCGGCAGGGTCGGGCATGGCCACGTTCTGGCCCTTCATGCGCTGTTCGATGGCCTTGATGCGGGTGGCTACTTCGTTGCGGGTGATGACTTCATCGTTGACGACGACGGCGATCGAATCGATCACGTTGCCCGATTTGGAACCGGGCGGGATGAAACCGGCGGCCGGCTTGGCGGCGGCAGGGGCAGCGGCGGCGGGCGTGGCTTGCGCGCCGGCCTGGCCGGCGGCAAAGGCGCACAGCAGCAGCGCGGCGATCTGGGATTGGTACGGACGGACTTTACGCATATTCTGGGGAAGCACTTATTCAGGTGAATAAAAAATCCAACATGTCGCTTAGCGGCCCGCGCCCTGGTTCAGGCGCGAGTAGCCGGGAATACTCTTGTAAAACGATTCCAGCGGACTGCCGAAGCCAAGCTTGGACAGTCCATTGAGTTCGAGCTGGAAGAAAATCGGGGTCGAGGTGTTTTTCGCCGTCGTCACGAAGCGCTGGGCTCCCATCCGGAACACCCAGCAGTCGGCCTTGTATTCCAGCCCGAGCAAGCCCTCGACGATCTTTTTGTCCAGCAGCGAATAGCTGACCCGGCCCACGCCGTACCAGCGCGCCGACAGCGGCCATTGCGACGACAGGTCCATGTTCTTGAAACTGTCGCGCACGAAGCGGTATTCGGCGTTGACCACCTTCTTGTCGCCCGGCTGCCATTGCACGCCGAAATTGGAGCTGACGACGCTGCTGGTGCCCGCATTGTATTGTACTGCGCTGTCGAAGGCCCAGGTTTCGGAAATCCGGCCCGAGGCGGCCACCAGCGCGTCGGAGCGGCTGTCGCTGCGCGGCGTGGCCGACAGCAGTTGCACACGCTGGTCGTTGAGGTAGAAACGCTGGCCGATGGCCAGGCGCAGCCGTTCGGCGCCGTTCGGTTCGAGGAAGCGCGACACCAGCGCGGCCGTGACCTGGTTGGCGTCGGAAATGCGGTCCGAACCGATGAAGCGGTTTTCGCTGAAGATCTGCGAGAAGTTAAAGCTCGCTTCGGCCGAGTCGAAATTGGGAAACTGGCTCTGGTCCTTGTACGGCGTGTACACGTAGAACAGGCGCGGCTCCAGGGTCTGGGTGGCGGCGCGGCCGAGGAACTTGGTCTGGCGTTCGTACACCAGGCCGCTGTCGACCGAGAAGGTGGGCAGGGCGCGGTTGAGCGACGTGGGGCTGCCCGCCGTCGTGCGTTCAAGCTGGTAGGTGCTGGCATTGACCATCAGCTTGGGGCGGATGAAGTAGCCCGGCTGGATGAATGGATAGCTCAATTGCGGCACCAGCACGGCGCGGTTCCCGGTCGGCAGATCCGGATGCGAGAAGCGCGTCAGCTGGGCGTCGACCGACCAGTCGAAGCCGCCCACATCGTAGCGGCCGGCGTGGAACAGCATTTCCGGCAGGCGGTCGTAGGGACGCGGGACCGTCAGCGCGGGATTGGTGGCGGCGGCCGGGTCCTGCAGCACCTGGTAGTTCTGCACGCGCAGGGCCATGTTCCAGTACTTGCCGTACACGTCGGTACGCAGTTCGCGCAGCAGCTGGCGTTCGGCACTGGTCGACACCGACTTGGAAAAGTCGCTCGGGTATTCGTCGTCGGAGGCAGCCTTGACGTTCCAGCCATACGACCAGTTACTGGCCAGCATCTGGCTGTGGCGCGAATTGATCAGCCAGCGGTCGGTCTTGGTCTGCTTGTCGTTGAGCAGGAATTCGAGATGGGTCTGGCCCGAATACAGGCCAGCCTCGGTTTCGCCGATATAGCGACCGGTGGCGCCGAGCTGCAGGCCGCGGTCGAGCATGAAGCGCGGGTACAGGGTCAGGTCGCGGTTGGGCGCGATATTGATGTAATAGGGAATGTCGATCTCGGCGCGGCCCTTGGAACCGAAACCGATGCTCGGCGGGAGCCAGCCGGAACGGCGCGCGCCCGACAGCGAGAACGACATGGCCGGGGTGCCGATGATGGGCACGCCCTTGAAATACACGATCGTGGTGCCGGCCACGCCCACGTCGCGCCCGGCGTCGAGGCGCAGGGTGGACGACTTGAGATACCAGTCCGGGTTGGGGCCGTCGCAGGTGCTGTAGGTACCGTTGGTGACGAAGGCTTCATCTTCGCTGATGAAGTCGACCCGGCTGGCCTGCCCCTGGGCGTTGTTGAACTCCATCTTGTATTCGGGCCGCAATACCCAGCCTTTGCCCGAGGACAAGTTCAACTGCAATTCATCGCCCTTGTACAGGTCGCCGAAGCGCTTCATGCGCACCTGGCCCTTGGCGGTGACTTCGTTGTCGACCTGCTTGAAGCAGGCCGTATCGGCCGTGACGCGCGTTTCGCCGCGCACCAGTTCAACGTCGGTCTGCAGCGTCACTTCGCGGTCGGGGCGGCCGGTGATCTCTTCGGCCTGGACGAACACGGTGGGATTGGGGTCCTCGACCCGCGGCTTTTTTTGCGGGACCTGGGCGTGCACAGGCACCGCGGAGGCGGTAACGAGCGCCGACAGGGCATAGGCCCAACGCTGAGAGGAAGGAGAAGCCGAAAACCAGCTCATGAAAAGACGGGTTGAAACACCATGACAGGCGATTTTTTGAGTTGAATCCCTTATTATATGGGAATCTTCACCTTTCACCGGATTCTACGGCTCGTTTCATGTCTTCAATGTCAACAACCTCCCCTTCCCCTGCTTCCGACGCCCGTCTCGACCAGCTCACCACATGGCTGTCCACGCTTGGCCTGGTGCAGGTGGAAACGCGCCGTCCCGCTTCCGCCGACGCCAGTTTCCGCCGCTATTTCCGTCTGGACGTGGTGCCCGCGCTGCGCGCCAAGCTGGGCGAGACCCTCATTGCCATGGATGCCCCGCCCGAGCGCGAAAACGTGCCTGCCTTCATTCACGTGCAGGGCTTGCTGCTGGCAGCGGGCGTGAGCGTGCCCGCCATCGTGGCCGAGGATGTGCCGAATGGCTTCCTGCTGCTGTCGGACCTGGGCACCACCACCTACCTGCAGCGCCTGACGGTGGACAATGCACCGTTCATGTATTCGGACGCCGTCGACGCGCTGATCCAGTTCCAGCTGGCCAGCGAACCGGGCAAGCTGCCCGAGTACGACCGCGCCTTCGTCGAGCGCGAACTCAAGCTGTTCCCGGAATGGTTCATCGGCAAGCATCTGGGCATCACCATGACCGATGCCCAGCAGGCACAGCTCGACGGCGTGTTCGAGGCCATCATCGCCAACGTGCTGGCCCAGCAACAAGTATTCATGCACCGCGATTTCCATTCGCGCAACCTGATGTTCCTGGAACAACACAATCCCGGCGTGCTGGACTTCCAGGATGCCGTGTTCGGCCCCGTGACGTACGATCTGGCCTCGCTGCTGCGCGACGCCTACATCCAGTGGGATGAAGAAATCGTGCTCGACTGGGTGGTGCGCTACTGGCAGCGCGCCAAGCAGGTGGGCCTGCCGGTCAATCCGGACATCGACGCCTTCTACCGCGATTTCGAATTCATGGCCTTGCAGCGCCACTTGAAAATCCTCGGCATTTTCTGCCGCCTGAACTACCGCGACGGCAAGGCCAATTACCTGGGCGACCTGCCCACGGTGAGCGACTACGTGCGCAAGACCTGCAATCGCTACACGGTCCTCAAGCCTCTGGTGCGCCTGCTGGACGCGTTCGAGGACAAGGCGCCGCAGGTCGGCTATACCTTCTGATACCGAGGCCCCGATGAAAGCAATGATCCTGGCCGCTGGCCGCGGCGAGCGCATGCGCCCGCTGACCGATACCTGTCCCAAGCCCCTGCTCAAGGTGCGCGGCCGTCCGCTGATTGTCTGGCACATCCTGAACCTGGTGCGCGCGGGGATCACCGAGATCGTGATCAACCACGCCCACCTCGGCCACATGCTGGAAGAGGAGCTGGGCGACGGCAGCAAGTACGGCGCGCAGATCGTCTACTCGCGCGAAGAGAAGGCGCTGGAGACGGCCGGCGGCATCGCCTACGCGCTGCACCTGCTCGGCGATGCGCCGTTCCTGGTCCTGTCGGGCGACATCTACTGCCCGTACTTCGACTTCGAGCAGGTCAAGGATGTCCTGCACGACAAGGACGTGCTGGGCATTCCCTACCCCGCGGACAAACGCGACGTGTGCTGGCTGTACCTGACCCCCAACCCGTGGCACAACACCAAGGGCGACTTCGGCCTGAACATGTACAACGTCACCAATGACGGCGAGCCGAAATGGAATTTTTCGAACATCGGCGTGTACCGCCCCGAGATGTTCAAGGCGATCACGCCGGGCGACAGCGCCAAGCTGGGCCTGCTGATTCGCGACTACGCGGACAAGGGGCAGGTGGGTGGCGAGATCTACGAAGGCCCCTGGGTCAACGTCGGCACCGTGCAGCAGCTGGAAGAACTGAACGCGCCGCTGGCGAAAGCGGCGCCATGACGGTCGTTGCGCCCTTCGCCGCGCGCCGCGCGCGCCTGCTGGCGCAGATGGTGCCCGGTGCGGTGGCGATCCTGCCGACCGCGCCCGAAGTGCCGCGCAACGGCGACAGCGACTATCCCTACCGCCACGACAGTTATTTCTATTACCTGACCGGCTTCACGGAGCCCGACAGCGTACTGGTGCTCGTTGCGGCCAACGACGCCGCGCCGGCGCAGGCGATCCTGTTCTGCCGCCAGAAAAACCTCGAACGCGAAATCTGGGATGGCTTTCGCCATGGCCCGGACGGGGCGCGCGATGCGTTTGGCTTGGACGCCGCGTTCCCGATCGAAGAACTCGACACCGAGATGACGCGCCTGCTGTCGAACGCGCCGGCCGCGTACTACGCGCTCGGCCACAGCGCCACGCTCGACCTGCAAATGAAGACCTGGCTGCAGAACGTGCGGCGTCTGGCGCGCAGCGGCGTGAGCGCGCCCGAGGTGGCCCACAACCTGCTGGCGATGCTTGACGAGATGCGGGTTTTCAAAGATGCGGCGGAAATCGCGCTCATGCAGCGCGCCGCCACCATTTCGGCACAAGCGCATGAACGGGCGATGCGCGCCGCCAAGCCCGGCATGTTCGAATACGAGATCGAGGCCGAACTGCTGCACGAATTTCGCCGCAACGGCGCCCAGGCGCCCGCCTACCCGCCCATCGTGGCGGCCGGCGCCAATGCCTGCGTCCTGCACTACAACGTCAACAACGCGCAAAGCCGCGACGGCGACCTGATCCTCATCGACGCCGGCTGCGAACTGGACAGCTACGCGGCCGACATCACCCGCACCTTCCCCGTCAACGGCCGCTTCAGCGCGCCGCAGAAGGCGCTGTACGAACTGGTGCTGGCAGCGCAGGAAGCGGCGCTGGCGGTGATCCGGCCCGGCACGCTGTACAGCGAGATGCACGATTGCGCCGTGCGCGTGCTGGCGCAGGGCATGCTCGACCTGGGCCTGCTGGACAAGGCCACATTTTCCAGCGCCGATGCCGTCATCGCCGAACGCGCGCACGCGCAGTTCTACATGCATGGCACCGGGCACTGGCTTGGCCTGGACGTGCATGATGCGGGCGCCTACCGCGACATCCACGCCGACGGCAAGCCCTCGCGCGCCCTGCAGGCGGGCATGGTGGTCACGGTCGAACCGGGCATCTATGTGCGCCCCGCCGAGGGCGTGCCCGAACAGTACTGGCATATCGGCATCCGCATCGAGGACGATGTGCTGGTCACCGCTACCGGCCACACGGTGCTGAGCGCCGCGGCGCCCAAGACCGTGGCCGACATCGAACGCGTAATGGGAGGCGCCCATGAGCGACCACGATAAGCTGGACGTGGCGATCTGCGGCGCCGGCCCGGTCGGCATGGCGCTGGCCGCCCTGCTGGCGCGGCGCGGCATGCCCGGGGCACGGATCGCGCTGATCGACGCCAAGCCGCTTGCCAGCGCCATGGCCGATCCGCGCTCGATTGCCCTGTCCTACGGCAGCCGCATGCTGCTGGAAGAAGTGGGCGCCTGGCCGGTGCCAGCGACGGCGATTCACGAGATCCATATTTCGCGGCGCGGCCATTTGGGCCGCAGCCTGATCGAACGGAGCGAACACGACGTGCCGGCGCTCGGCTACGTCACGCGCTACGGCGATCTGGTGGGTTCCCTGGCGGCCGTGTGCGAGCGCGCCGGCGTCGTCACGATACGTCCGGCGCGCGTGGTGGCACAACTGGAACATGCCGATGGCGTCAGCCTCACGCTCGACGACGCGCGGACGCTGGAAGCGGCACTGCTGGTGCAGGCCGAAGGCGGCGTGTTCGGCGAACAGGATCACAAAGCGACGGCGCGCACGCGCGATTATCGACAGACGGCGGTGATCGCACGCGTGAGCGCCAGCGGCGCCATCGCCCACCGCGCCTTCGAACGCTTTACCGAGGAAGGCCCGCTCGCCCTGCTGCCGCAGGAGGGCAGCGATGGCTTGCAGTATGCCCTGGTCTGGTGCGTGCGTCCCGAGACAGCCGACACGCTGCTGCAGCTCGATGACGCGGCCTTCCTGGCGCGCCTGGGCGAGGCGTTCGGCACCCGCCTGGGGCGCTTTGGCGCCGTATCGGCACGCGCCTCCTACAAGCTGGGACTGAACGCCATCGATGCGGCGACGGCCCGCTCGGTCGCCATCGGCAACGCCGCGCAAACCCTGCATCCGGTGGCCGGCCAGGGCCTGAACCTGGGCCTGCGCGACGCGGCCGTGCTGGCGCGGCTGCTGGCGCGGGGCGCGACGCCGGCGATGCTCGCCGCCTTCAGCGACGCGCGCCGTGCCGACCGCGGCACCACGGTGGGGCTGACCGATGCGATGGCGCGCGCGTTTGCCGGCACCGGGCCGGCGCAGGCCGTGCTGGGGCTGTCGCTCGGGCTGCTCGATGCGGTCGCCCCGGCGCGCGCCCTGCTGGCCGAGCTGATGATGTTCGGGCGCCGCTAGTGGGGGCGCGCGCACCAATGCGATGGCAAAAAAATCGGACTGGTGCGAGAATTGACCCATGATCGACACCCTGCCCATTTCGATAGTCTCGCGCCTGATCGAGGAATCGCTCGATGCTGTGGTCGTCATCGACGAGCGCGGCTGCATCCGCTACATGAACAAAGCCATGCAGCGGCTGTCGGGCTATGCGCCCGGCGAGGCGATCGGCCAGCCACTGCAGGGCATGATGCCGGTTGCCTACGCCAGCCAGCACCAGGGCTACATCGACCGCTTTCTTGCCAATACGACCCAGTCTGAGGTTCTCGGCAACGTGCGCGAGTTCGCGATCCGGCATCGCACGGGCGACATGATCCCCATCGAAATGAAGGCCCTCGATCTGGGCGTGGTAGCGGAGCACCACTACTTCGGCGCCTACCTCACCGACCTGCGCATCCGTCACCAGGCCGACGCAAAGAATGCCGCGCTGCTGGAACAACTGGAGCGGCAAGCCATGAGCGATGCGCTCACCGGCCTGCCGAACCGGCGCGCGTTCGAGCTGGAGGCGGGGCGCATCGAGGCGCGCGCGCGCCGCAGCGGACAGCCGATTACGGTCGGCATCGCCGATATCGACCACTTCAAGCGCGTCAACGATCAATACGGCCATCCGGCCGGAGACGAAGTGCTCAATGCGATCAGCGCCGTGCTGTCGCAGGCGGCACGCGCCTCCGATTTCGTGGCACGCATCGGCGGTGAGGAATTTGGCATGCTGTTCCCCGATGCGCGGCCCGAGACGGCGCTGGCGGTGGCCGAACGCATGCGCCGCGCCGTGGAGGAGTTCACCATTCATACCTCGGCCGGACTGGCGCTGAACATCACCATCAGCATCGGCCTGGCGGCGTTCGACTCGAGCCTGAGCGAAGCGCTGTCGCAGGCCGACAAGGCGCTGTACGCCGCCAAGCACAATGGACGCAACCGGGTCGAACAGACCTAGTGCGCCGGCGGGCCGGCCAAGCCGATCACTAGTAAGATGTCCCCCTGCTATCGCAAAAAAACGCGCCGCACGAGACGCATGCGGCGCGTTGGCAGGACCGGTGCGGGCGATTTACTCGACGGCCTTGACCATCGCCTCGATCACTTTCTTGGCGTCGCCGAACACCATCATGGTATTGGCTTGATAGAACAGGTCGTTGTCCAGGCCAGCGTACCCGGAGGCCATCGAGCGCTTGTTGACGATGATGGACTTGGCCTTATAAGCCTCGAGAATCGGCATGCCGGCGATCGGCGACTTCGGATCCTTGGCGGCCGGGTTGACGACGTCGTTCGCGCCCAGCACCAGCACCACGTCGGTCTGGCCGAATTCGCCGTTGATGTCTTCCATCTCGAAGACCTGGTCGTACGGTACTTCGGCTTCGGCCAGCAGCACGTTCATGTGGCCGGGCATGCGCCCCGCCACTGGGTGAATCGCATACTTGACGATCACGCCCTTGTGGGTCAGCTTTTCGACCAGCTCCTTGAGCGAGTGCTGGGCGCGCGCCACCGCCAGGCCATAGCCAGGAACGATGATCACGGTTTCGGCATTGCTCATGATGAAGGCCGCATCGTCGGCGGACCCCGACTTGACGGGCCGCTGCTCCTGCGCGGCGCCGCCGGCGACTGCCGCTTCGCCGCCGAAGCCGCCCAGGATCACATTGAAGAACGACCGGTTCATCGCCTTGCACATGATGTAGGAGAGGATCGCGCCGGACGAACCGACCAGCGAACCGGCGATGATCAGCATCGAGTTATTGAGCGAGAAGCCGATACCGGCCGCCGCCCAGCCCGAATAGCTGTTGAGCATGGAAACCACCACCGGCATGTCGGCGCCGCCGATCGGGATGATGATCAACACGCCGAGCACGAACGAGAGTGCGGCCATAATGATGAACGGCGTCCACGCAGGGGCGCTGTTGGCATCGAAGCAGAACATCAGTCCGAGCACGATGATGGCAATCGCCACGCCCAGGTTGATCATGTGCTGGCCGGGGAAGCTGACCGGCGCACCCTGGAACAGGCGGAACTTGTACTTGCCCGACAATTTGCCGAAAGCGATCACGGAACCGGAGAAGGTCACCGCGCCGATGAAGGTGCCGAGGAACAGTTCGAGCCGGTTACCGAAGGGCAGCGCCTCGCCCAGCTTGGCGATATTGAAGGCCGATGGCTCGGACACGGCAGCGACGGCGATGCACACGGCGGCCAGGCCGATCAGCGAGTGCATGGCGGCGACCAGTTCGGGCATCTTGGTCATCTCGACCTTTTTGGCCGCAAAGGCGCCGATGCCGCCACCGACCACCACGCCCAGCAGCACCAGGCCGAAGCCGAGGCCACCATCCGGTACGGCAGTCGCTTTCAGCTTGAGGATCAGCGCCACGGTGGTGACGGCGGCAATCGCCATCCCGGTCATGCCGAAGGCATTGCCCTTGCGCGCAGTGGCGGGCGAGGACAGGCCCTTGAGCGCCTGGATGAAGCATACCGACGCCACCAGGTAGAACATGGTGACCATATTCATGGTGATGAAATTCATGCGTGATCTCCCGCTTTAGGGGCTTTGGGCTCCTTCTTCTTGAACATCTCCAGCATGCGCTGGGTGACCAGGAAGCCGCCGAACACATTGACCGCCGCCAGCGCCACGGCCAGCGTGCCGCTGACCTGACCGACGATGCCGGTGGTCAGACCGGCAGCGAGCATGGCGCCAACGATGATGATCGCCGAGATCGCGTTCGTCACCGCCATCAGCGGCGTGTGCAGCGCTGGCGTGACCGTCCATACAACGTGATAGCCGACATAGATGGCCAAAACGAAGATGATGAGATTGATGATGGTGTGGCTGACTTCCATGCTGCCTCCCTCTGAGCTATTTTTGAAAAACTACTTTTTCATTCCCGTGATTTTGTTGTTGCCATCGACGAATACGACCTTCGGGGTGTACGCCTTCGCCTGCTCCTCGTTCATCGGCGCGTAGGTGCAGATGATCAGCAGATCGCCCAGCTGGGCCTTGCGGGCCGCCGCGCCATTCAACTGGATGCAGCCGCTGCCGCGCAAGCCTTCGATCGCATAGGTGGCGAAACGCTCGCCATTGTTGACGTTGTACAGTTCGATTTTCTCGTTGACCCAGATATCGGCTGCGTCCAGCAAATCGGCATCGATACCGCAGGAACCTTCATAGTGCAGATCGGCCTGCGTGACCGTGACGCGGTGGAGTTTGGAGCGCAGCATTACTCGTTGCATGGACATCTTTTACTTCTTTCGTTCAGTGTTAAGGTGATTATTTGCGTAGTACGTCGCCGCCCGCGCACATCAGGGTCGGCTTGAGGATTTCATCTTCGCGGTCGATGACCAGCTTGTCATCCTTGTCGATGATCAGCTTGAGGAAGTCGAGCACATTGCGCGCGTACAGCGCCGACGCGTCGGCCGCGACCAGCGTGGCCAGGTCCGGCTCGCCGACGATGTGCACGCCATGCTTGGTGACGGTCTTGTTCAATTCCGACAGCGGGCAGTTGCCGCCCTGCGACACGGCCAGGTCGACGATCACCGAGCCAGGCTTCATGGCCTTGACGGTTTCCTCGGAAATGAGCACCGGTGCGGGACGGCCGGGTATGAGCGCGGTAGTGATGATGATGTCGGCCAGCTTGGCGCGTTCGTGCACCAGTTCGGCCTGGCGGCGCATCCAGTCGGCCGGCATGGCCTTTGCGTAGCCGCCAGAGCCCTTGGCGATTTCCTTTTCTTCGTCCGTCAGATACGGCACGTCGATGAATTTGGCGCCCAGCGACTCGACCTGCTCCTTGACGGGCGGACGCACATCGGACGCTTCGATCACCGCGCCCAGGCGCTTGGCGGTGGCAATGGCCTGCAGACCGGCCACGCCCACGCCCATGATCAGCACGCGCGCCGCCTTGACGGTACCGGCAGCGGTCATGAGCATCGGCATGAAGCGCTGGTAGGTGTTCGCTGCCACCATCACGGCCTTGTAGCCGGCAATGTTGGCCTGCGAGGACAGCACATCCATCGATTGCGCGCGCGTGATGCGCGGAACCGCTTCGAGCGCGAAGGCTTGCAGGCCGGCGGCGGCCATGGCGGCGATATTGTCTGCGTCGAAAGGATTGAGCATGCCGATCAGGACGGTGTCGCGCTTCATCAGCGCGCGTTCCTCGGCGTTCGGCGCGCGCACCTTGAGCACCACGTCGGCGCCGAAAGCGTCGGCCGCGCTACCGATGGTGGCACCGGCGGCGACATAGGCATCGTCGATCACGGAGGCATGCAGCCCGGCGCCCGACTGCACAATCACCTGGTGCTTGGCGGCGAGCTTCTTGACCGTCTCGGGAGTTGCCGCAACGCGGGTTTCGCCCGACCGCGTTTCGGCCGGTATGCCTATTCTCATGACGCCTCCTAAATTAACAAGTTGGCTAGGATATTACACGGAAACCTCAAAATAGAACTATCGTTCGTTTTTTCTAGATGAGGTCCTCGAAATTCAAACCGCTTGCACTACAAAGTCACAGTTTTTTGCAGTTTTCTTGTATCAGATCAAAGGGCTCCCCCTATAAATGCGCAGGTGCGCCGAGCAGGGTAGAATGACGGACTCATTTTCGGGGACCTGCATGCCGCACATCTGGAGACCATCCGTTACCGTCGCCGCCGTTATCGAACGCGATGGCCGCTTTCTGCTGGTGGAAGAAGAAACCAGCGAGGGCATCCGCCTGAACCAGCCGGCCGGGCACCTCGATCCGCTCGAGACGCTCGAGCAGGCGGTGGTGCGCGAGGTGCTGGAAGAGACGGCGCACGACTTCATCCCGCACGCGCTGGTGGGCATGTACATGTCGCGCTATACCTCCAAGCGCAGCAACACGGACGTGACCTACCTGCGGTTTACCTTTTGCGGCGCCGCGGGCGCGCAGTACGATCAGCCGCTCGACGACGGCATCCTGCGCACGCTGTGGATGACGCGCGATGAAATGGCGGCATGCCCGGAAAGGCACCGCAGCCCGCTGATGCTGCAATGCGTCGATGATTACCTGGCCGGCAAGCGCGCGCCGCTGGAACTGCTGCATACCCACTCGTCGGTGTTCGAGGGTGGGCTGATTTAACGCCTTCACACGGAACTAAAGCAATGAGCAAGAAAAAAGTCGTCATCGGCATGTCTGGCGGGGTGGACTCCTCGGTCGCGGCGTGGATGCTCAAGGAACAAGGCTACGAAGTCATCGGCCTGTTCATGAAAAACTGGGAAGACGACGACGATTCCGAATTCTGCTCATCGCGCCAGGACTGGATCGACGCGGCCAGCGTGGCCGACGTGGTCGGTGTCGATATCGAAGCCGTCAATTTCGCGGCCGAGTACAAGGACCGCGTATTCGCCGAATTCCTGCGCGAATACCAGGCCGGGCGCACGCCCAATCCGGATGTGCTGTGCAATGCCGAGATCAAGTTCAAGGCGTTTCTCGATCACGCCATGCATTTGGGCGCCGACCTGATCGCCACCGGCCACTATGCGCGCGTGCGCGAGAACGCGGGCAAGTTCGAACTGCTCAAGGCGGTCGACCACACCAAGGACCAGAGCTACTTCCTGCACCGTCTGAACCAGGCGCAATTGTCCAAGACCCTGTTCCCGCTCGGCGAGATCCCCAAGACGGAAGTGCGCAAGATCGCCGAGAAGCTGGCGCTGCCGAATGCAGCCAAAAAGGATTCGACGGGGATTTGCTTCATCGGCGAGCGCCCTTTCCGCGATTTCCTGAACCGCTACCTGTCGTACAAGCCGGGGCCGATGAAGACCGACGACGGCACCGTCGTCGGCGAGCATGTGGGGCTGTCGTTCTACACGCTGGGCCAGCGCAAGGGCATCGGCGTCGGCGGCATGAAGAAGTACAAGAAGGATGACGGCAGCAGCGACGCCTGGTACGTGGCGCGCAAGGACATTGCCAACAACACGCTGTATATCGTGCAGGGGCATGACCATCCGTGGTTATTGTCGGGCGCGCTGACGGCCGATCAGGCCAGCTGGATTGCTGGCGAGGCGCCCGCAGCGCGCGCCATGGCGGCCAAGACCCGCTACCGCCAGGCCGATGTGGCGTGCCGCGTGGCGCCAGCGGGCTTGAGCGACTTTGCGCTCGACTTCATCGATCCGCAGTGGGCAGTCACGCCGGGCCAGTCGGCCGTGCTGTACGACGGCGATGTGTGCCTGGGCGGCGGGATCATCAGCGGTTCGTCCGTCTAGCGGCAATCAGCGCTGGCCGCGTTCGATTTCCAGGACACGGCGGTCATGCTCGAGCTGACGGCGCTTGATGTCGATCACGTTGCGGTCGTGCGTTACCTGGCGCCGCGCGATTTTCGCTTCGTTCGCTTCATGGTAGCGCGTGCGCTCGAGCCGCTGCGCGCCGCGGTAGTCGCCGCGCGCCGCCAATTCATCCTGGCGGCGTTCGACGCGCCGCACATCGCGCGCTTCCCTGCGTGCGACCTCCTTGTCGTACGCGAGTCTGCGACGTTCCTCTTCGATTTCGCGACGGTCGCGGTGAATGGCGTGGTGCGTCGGCCTGACGTCATGGCGGCGCGGCGCGACCTCGGCCGTGGTGTCGCGAATCATTTGACCAACGTCCGCGTAGGCGGCCGAGCCCATGCCCAGCATGCACAGCAAACCGGAGAACAGCAAGGGAGCTGTTTTCATGTTTAATCCTTTTCCGTTTCTTATCCATCAATGTTGCGTTACGGCGCAATTATGCATGGCGTGATGGATTGTCGCTGCGGCAAAAGGCGTAAGAAATGTAAGCGAACATGACGGCGCGCGTGCCTGGCCCGGGGCCCACCCGAGGCTGCGCGGTGGGGAGCATCGCGCTGCGCGACCGGTTGGGCGCGAATGCAGCGCTTTCGCACGATAGCGTGCGATAACGTCCGAAACTGCCGCGATTGCATGCGCGCGCCGCACGATAATGCGCGATAGCTCGTCGATTTTGCACGCAGCGCGCACGAAATCGCACGATTGGCGGGCACACGCGCGATCGTGCGAAATCGTGCGCCGCGCGTGCGAAATCGTGCGGTTTCGGCGTAATGTCGTGCGCTTTCGCGCGCACATCGCACGAAATCGTACGGTATCGTGGAAAAGCGCGCGATTTCAAGCGCCGCCCGCCAAATTCGCGTGTCCCCCTGCCCTCTCCGTTGGCGAACTGATCCACTGGCCGCTGCTGCGCGCGTGCAAGCGAGCCGCCGCGACGGCATCACGAGAAATGAGGAAACGCCAGGTGGTCGATCCGCGCAGGCCGCGGCACGCCGTCAATCCGCCCCGCTGGCGGGAGCGACACCGGCCTGATGGCGCTTGACCATGGCCAGAACGGTCTTGCGAATCGTGTTGAGCACGGCGTCTGCCTTGAACGGCTTGACGATAAAGCCTTGAACACCGCGCGCCAGCGATTGCTGCATGAGCGTCGCATCCATGGTTCCGGACATCATGAAGATCAGCGTTTTGGGATGGGTGGCGCGCACTTGCTCGACCACGTTGTGGCCGTCCTCGACCTGCTCGCGCGCGATGCAAAACACTTGCGGGTGGTGCTTCTGGATGAGGAGGTAACCGGATAACGCCGTGTGCGTCATGCCCACGACCTCGTATCCGCCATCGGTCAGCACGGTATTGAGCAAACCGCGCGAAATCGCATTCGAGTCGACGATTACCGCTTTCAGCATCTCAGCATCCTCAGAAGTTTTCGTAAGCGAGCATATTCCATGTTACACCCAGCCGCACATCCGTCTTGAGCTGGACCAGCTGGCGCGACAGGTACAGCACGTCGCGTTCGGCGCGCAGGCGCTCGCCGATGGGCGTTTTCAGGATACCCGCGCCTGCCATGACCGCATCCAGGTCGCCGTACGCATTGAGCAGCTTGGCCGCTGTCTTCATGCCGACCTTGGAGACGCCCGGCACGCCATCGGTTACGTCCCCCATCAGCGCGAGCAGGTCGACCAGCAGCTCGGGCGCGACCCCGAATTTGTTGCGCACCCAAGCGTCGTCATGCCACTCGCCCTTGAAATGGTCCCACACCAGCGCGCCGTGCGCAATCAATCCGTGCAGGTCCTTGTCGGTGGAAGCGATGATCGCCTCGCCGCGCCCCTCCGAGAGCCAGCGCAGCACGCCGGTGCCGATAACATCGTCAGCCTCCACCTCGGGCAGCATGAGCACGTGCAGGCCTTCGCCGGCCAGCTTGTCATGGAAGGCCGGCAGAGCGTCGCGCAAGAACGAAGGCATCGGCGCGCGCTGCTCGCGGTAGCGCGGGTAGAGCGCATGGCGCCAGGTGGGGCCGCCAAAATCGAAGGCGGGCAGCACGTGGGTCGGCGCATGGGCCGCCAGCAGCTTGCGGAACGACGACAGCGCATGGCGCAGCGCGATCTCGGCCTTCTCGGCCGAATCGGGCTCGGGACTGGCTTCGTAGACGCGCCGGACGATATTGAGGCCGTCGATGGCAAGCAGCTTGGCCATGGCGGAGTTACTTGATCAACTCGTATTTCCCGCCCCGTTCCAGGGCACGCTGGTAGGCCGGGCGGGCATGGATGCGCTGCAGGAAAGCGTCCAGTTTCGGGTAGTTGGCACCGAGACCGCCCCGCGCGGCGGCCGCTTCCAGTACGAAGCTGACCTGGATATCGGCCGCCGAAAACGCCTCGCCGGCAAACCAGGTCGACTTGCCCAGCTCTGCCTCGAGGTAGCGCAGGTGCGACACGATCTGCGGCATGATGTAGCTGGACTTGACCTTCTGGGCGATGCCCTTGGCGATCGGCTTGACGAAGAACGGCATGGGGCTCGTTTCCACCTTGTCGAACACCAGTTTCATGAGCAGGGGCGTCATGGCCGAGCCCTCGGCGTAGTGCAGGAAGTAGGTATAGCGCAGCTTGTCGGGCGTACCGGCGGCGGGCACCAGGTGCTTGCCGCTGCCATAGCGTTCAGTCAGATACTCGATAATTGCGCCCGACTCGGCTACCATGGTGTCGCCGTCGGTAATGACGGGCGACTTGCCGAGCGGATGAATGGCGCGCAGTTCGGCCGGCGCCAGCATGGTCTTGGGATCGCGCTGGTATTTTTTGATCTCGTAGTCCAGGCCCAGTTCTTCAAGCAGCCACAGGATGCGCTGGGAACGCGAATTGTTCAGATGGTGGACAATGATCATTGGGTTCTTTCGCCGGTGAGGAATCGGCGCTAGCTTAGCATTGTTGCCAGCGAATGGCCACGGAGACCGCATGAGACTATTTGCACCGCGCTACCTTCCCCTGATTCTGTCGGCGGTGGTGTTTCCCCTCTCGCTGGTGCAGGCGCTGCGCGGCGAAGGGCCAGGCTGGTGGCTGGTGGCGGTGAGCTTCGGCCTGACCGTGGTCGGCGCGGTCGATCTGCTCCAGAAAAAGCGCGCGCTGCGGCGCAACTACCCGATCCTGGCGCACTTTCGCTTCTTCTTCGAATCGATCCGGCCCGAGATCCGCCAGTACTTCCTCGAAGACGACATGGAGGCGACGCCCTTCTCGCGCAACCAGCGCAGCATCGTCTACCAGCGCGCCAAGCGCGAGACCGACAAGCGGCCGTTCGGCACGCAGCTCAACGTCTATGCGGACGGCTACGAGTGGATCAACCATTCGATCGCGCCGGTCACGATCGCCGATCCCGACTTTCGCATCGAAATCGGCAACCACCCCGACTGCCCGCGCGCGCAGCCGTACAGCGCCAGCGTCTTCAACATCTCGGCGATGAGCTTCGGTTCGCTGTCCGCGAACGCGATCCTGGCCTTGAACGGCGGCGCCAGGGCGGGCGGCTTCATGCACGATACGGGCGAAGGGAGCATCAGCCGCTATCACCGCGAACATGGCGGCGACCTGGTATGGGAGATCGGCTCTGGCTATTTCGGCTGCCGCAGCGCCGAAGGGGGATTTTCGGAAGAGCGCTTCGTCGCCAACGCCACGCTGGCGCAGGTGAAGATGATCGAACTGAAGCTGTCGCAAGGCGCCAAGCCGGGCCAGGGCGGCATTCTGCCGGCGGCCAAGGTCAGCTTGGAAATCGCGGCTGCGCGCGGCGTGCCGGTCGGGCGCGACTGCCTGTCGCCGTCCAAGCATTCGGCGTTTTCCACGCCGATCGAGATGCTGCACTTTGTCGAGCGCCTGCGCACGCTGTCGGGCGGCAAACCGACCGGCTTCAAGCTGGCCATCGGCCACCCGTGGGAATTCTTCGCCATCGTCAAGGCCATGCTGGCGACCGGCATCGTGCCCGACTTTATCACCGTTGACGGCGGCGAAGGCGGCACGGGTGCGGCCCCGGTCGAGTTTTCCGACCATGTGGGCGCGCCCCTGCAGGAAGCGCTGCTGCTGGTGCATAACACCCTGGTCGGCGCCAACCTGCGCGACAAGGTGCGGATCGGCGCGTCGGGCAAGATCATTACCGCATTCGACATCGCGCGCACCATCGCGCTCGGCGCCGATTACTGCAATTCGGCGCGCGGCTTCATGTTTGCCTTGGGCTGCGTGCAGTCTCAAAGCTGCCATACCGACCGCTGCCCGACCGGCGTTGCCACCCAGGACGAGCTGCGCCAGAAGGCGCTGGTGGTGCCGGACAAGACCGAGCGCGTCACCTACTTCCACAAAAATACCGTCAAGGCGCTGGCCGAGCTGATTGCGGCGGCGGGCCTGACGCATCCATCGCAGCTCAAGCCGCATCACCTGGTGCGGCGGGTGTCGCCCAACCAGGTCAAGCTGGCTTCGGCCCTGCTGCCCTACCTCACGCCCGGCGAACTGCTCGACCCTGCCCAGCACCACAAACTGCCGCCCGTGTTCGGGTTGTACTGGCCGATCGCGCAGGCGGAGTCGTTCCAGCAGCTCGCCTGACTTGGCCACACCCATCGATCTACTAAAACTATAGTTGACAAACCCGACCCGTCTCCCTACCATCTACTAAACATTTAGTAGACAGGATCGCGATGGACATTTCATTCACCGACCGCGAAGCGGACGTGATGCAGATTTTGTGGGACCACGGCCCGTCGGTCGTGTCCGAAGTGCGCGCGCACCTGCACGACCAGCTGGCCTACACCACCGTGCTCACCGTGCTGCGCACCCTGGAGACCAAGGGCTACGTGGCGCACGAGGAAGAAGGCCGCGGCCACCGCTACCACGCGCTCATCGAACAACAGGCAGCGCGCAAGAGCGCCCTGCAGCACCTCACCAGCAAACTGTTCAAAGGCTCGACCGAGCTATTGTTTGCCCAACTCGTCTCGGACCGCAAGCTCAGTGCCGACGAAGTCGCGCGCATGCGCAAGCTGCTGGCCGACAGCACCAAGGAGAAAAAATCATGAATGTGAACTGGATCGCCTACGCCTGCATGTTGTCGCTGCTGCTGTGCGCCGCGGCCCTGGCGGGCGAACGCGCGGCCCGTCTGTGGCGTTGCAACACGCGCTGGGTCTGGGCCAGCACCCTGGCCGCGTCGGTGCTGCTGCCGCTGGCGGCACTGCATGTACCGGCTGCGCTGCCAGAGCCGCAAGCGATGCGCGCGCCGGTGCAGCGTCCTGCGGTGGCCTATGCGGCCGACGCAGGCAAGGCCGCAGCGCAGTGGGTGGCCACCAAAACGGCGCCTGCCGAGGCGCGCGCCGGCAACTGGATCAAGCCGGCGTGGATGGCGCTGTCCGCCACCATGCTGCTGGCACTGACGCTAAGCGCAGTCATGCTGGCGCTGCGCCAGCGGCGCTGGAATACGGCCTGGATCGGCGAGGTGGAAGTACTCGTGGCGCTGGACGCAGGACCGGCGGTGGTTGGACTGCTGCGTCCGCGCATCGTTCTGCCCCTGTGGCTGACCGGGGCGCCGCCCGCACAACAGGCGCTGGTGCTGGCCCACGAACAGGCACACATCGCCGCGCGCGACCCGCAGCTGCTCGGCCTGGCGCTGCTGGCCCTGGTGGCCATGCCGTGGAACTTGCCGCTGTGGTGGCAGGTGCGCCGGCTGCGCCATGCGATCGAGGTCGACTGCGATGCACGCGTGCTGGCGGCCGGCCACGACCGGCAGGACTATGGCGCCGCCCTGATCGATGTCGGCGCGCGCCATTCGGGCATGCGCGGCGCGGCGCTGGCGATGGCGCAGTCGCCGTCCTTCCTCGAACAGCGCATCCGCATCATGGTGGGCACGCCGGGACGCTGGCGCAAGGCGGCCGGGGTGACCATGGCGGTGCTGGCCGTCGGCGCGTCCGCGATGGCGGCCCAGCTGGCCCAACCGCAAGCGGCGAGCCATCGCAGCGTGCTGGTGACGCCAACCCTGTTGAGCGACTACGAAGGGGTCTACCAGACCGACGAATTCCAGGCGATGGCCATCACGGTCGACCAGGGCCACCTGATGAGCGAGGTGACGGGGCGCGGACGCTTCCGGCTGGCGCCCGACGGACGCGACCATTTCGTCCAGCCGCGCGCCGGAACGCAGCTGCGCTTTGTTCGTGACGCGGCCGGCAAGGTGGTGTCGATGACCGTCACCGTGCTGGGTGTCGACATCGAGGCGCCGCGCGCCGACCCCGCGGCGCTGGCCAGGCGCATCGCCACGCACCTGGCGCGCGACGGCGCCATGCCCGGCGGCGAAGCGGCCCTGCGGCGCGGCGCCGACAGCATCACCACCGGGGAGCTGTACCCGGACGATCTGACGCCGACGTTCGCCAAGCTGTCGCAAGCGGTGCTCGAGCGCACCATGGACAGCTTGCGCAGCAATCCCGTCGGCAAAATGAAGAGCGTTTCCTACCTGGGCGTGAACCGCGATACCGGCGAAGACATCTACCGGGTCGACTATGAAAAGCGCGCGCTCGACTGGTACCTGATGGTCCATTCCGACGGCAAGGTCGCCAATGCGCGGGCCATTGCCGTTCCCCGCTGAGCAGCGCGCGAAGGTGCGGCGCCTAACCGACTGGCGCCGCCGCTGAGCCTACAGTGAGGCGATGGGCAAGATCTATATCGGCATATCGGGATGGCGCTACGCGCCATGGCGCGGGGTGTTCTATCCCGACGGCCTGGGGCAGGACCACGAGCTCGAATACGCATCCCGGGCGCTGCGCTCGATCGAGATCAACGGCTCGTTCTATTCCCTGCAAAAGCCCGACAGCTACGCCGCCTGGTACGCGGCCACGCCGCCGGACTTTGTGTTCAGCTGCAAGGGCAACCGCTTCATCACCCACACGCTGCGCCTGCGCGAGATCGACGGACCGGTGGCCAATGTGCTGGCCTCGGGCGTCTTCAATCTGCGCGAAAAGCTGGGCCCCTTCCTGTGGCAATTCCCGCCCAACTTCCAGTTCGATCCGGAGCGGATGGCGCATTTCCTAAGCATCCTGCCACATGACACCGAGGCTGCGCTGGCGATGGCGCGCCAGCACGAGCCGCGCATGAAGGGCAAGGTGGCGCTGCAGATCGACAAAAAGCGCAAGCTGCGCCACGCGGTCGAGATCCGCAACGACAGCTTCATCGACCCCGCCTTCATCGCCCTGCTACGCAAATACAAGGTGGCACTGGTGGTGGCCGATACCGCGCGCGCATGACCCTCCTACGAGGATGTGACGGCGGACTTCATGTATCTGCGCCTGCATGGCGACAAGGAGCTGTACGCGAGCGGCTACAGCGATGCGGCACTGGACCGTTGGGCGGCTCGCATCAGCGCGTGGCGCGCGGGCGGACAACCTGAGGACGCGCGCCTGATCTCGCCGGCGGCCGCGCCCAAACGCGCCAGCCGCGACATCTTCTGCTATTTCGACAATGACATCAAGGTCAGGGCGCCGTTCGATGCGCACCGGCTGATGGAGCGGCTGGGGCTGGCCGCGGGGCTGACCGTGCCCGGTTCAGCCGCGCCGGGCGGCGACGTAGCCGGCAGCGGCCGCCAGCGCTGAGACGGCCGCGCCCCAGACCAGGTCGACCACGGTGAGCACGACCGGCCAGCCATCCAGGGTGGCCAGATTGCTCAGATCATAGGTGCCGTAGGCCACCAGTCCCAGCGCGCCGCCCAGCAGGGCAGCCTCGCGCCAGCGCGCGCTGCGCACGGCCGGCGCGATGGCAAACAACACCAGGCCGCTGGCATACAGGAGATAGAACAGGACGGCGGGAATCCAGCGCGGCTGCTCGAGCATCATGCCGCCCAGCCAGTCGCGGTAGGTGCCGCCCATCAGAAGGCCCAGCCAGATGCCGTCGAGGACCAGCATGGCCAGCAGGGCCCCGCCCCAGGCAAACACGATTTGGCGCGTGCGGATGTGCGAACCCATGGCGCTCTAGGAGACGCGCTGCAGCATGATCACGCGCTGGCCGCCGGGCGGGGCCGGCGGGGCCGAGGCGCAGGTGTCGCAGCTGCTGCAACCGCTGCCGCAGCCGGTCGCCTTTTTTGGCTTGAACAGATACTTGCGCGCCGTGTACCAGGCGGAGGCGCCGACAATCAGCGCCACGATCAGGTTCTCGATCATGTCAGGCTCCAGTCATCGCCAGGGCGATGCGGTAAGTGAGGAAAGAGGCCAGATAGGCCAGTGCGAACATGTAGCCGGCCATGAGCAGCGGATAGCGCCAGCTGTTGGTCTCGCGCTTGACCACCGACAGGGTCGACATGCATTGCGGCGCAAACACGTACCAGGCCAGCAGCGACAGCGCCGTCGGCAAGCTCCAGGATTGGGCGATGATGGGTGTCAGCGTGCGCGCCAGCTCTTCGCCGCTCGACGAGAGCGCGTACACGGTGCCAAGCGCGCCGACCGCCACTTCGCGCGCGGCCATGCCGGGCACCAGCGCGATGCAGATCTGCCAGCCGAAGCCGATCGGTTCGAACACGACCGCCAGGGCCCGCCCCAGCATGCCGGCGATGCTGTAATAGATGGGCGGATGGGTCGCCCCTTCGGGCGCGCCGGGGAAGCTCGACAGGAACCACAGCAGCACCATCAGCGTGAGGATGATGGTGCCGACCCGGGTGAGGAAAATCTTGGCCCGTTCCCACAGCCCCAGCGCCAGGTTTTGCAGGTGCGGCCAGTGGTAGCTTGGCAGTTCGAGCATCAGCGGCTGGTTGCGGTTGGCGCCCATGGTGCGCTTGATGAACCAGGCCACCACCATGGCCGCTGCGATGCCGGCGAAATACAGGATGAACAGCACCAGCCCCTGCAGATTGACGGGACCCCACACGGCGCGGTCCGGAATGAAGGCGGCGATGATCAGGGCGTACACGGGCAGGCGCGCCGAGCAGGTCATCAGGGGCGCGATCATGATGGTGACAAGGCGGTCGCGCGGATTTTGAATGGTACGCGCGGCCATGATGCCGGGAATGGCGCAGGCAAAACTCGACAGCAGGGGAATGAAGGCGCGCCCGGACAGGCCCACCCCGCCCATCACGCGGTCGAGCAGGAAGGCGGCGCGCGGCAGGTAGCCGCAGTCTTCCAGCACCAGGATGAAGAAGAACAGGATCAGAATCTGGGGCAGGAATACCAGCACGCTGCCCACGCCGCCGAGAATGCCATCGACCAGCAGGCTGCGCAGCATGCCTTCACCCATGTGGGTGGAGACCCAGGCGCCGACCGCTTCGACGCCGCCGGTGATCATTTCCATCGGGACCGCGGCCCAGCTGAACACGGCCTGGAACACCAGGAACATGATGGCGGCCAGCAGGACCGGACCGAGCACGGGATGCAGCACGACGGCGTCGATGCGCTCGGTCAGGTTGCCGGTGTCGTGGGTGGTGCTCACCGCCGCGGCCAGGATGCGGCGCACTTCGCGCTGGGTTTCTTCGACCGAGACGGCGTCGATCGCCGCCAGCGGCTGCGCCTTGATTGCATGCGTGCGCGGCATGGCGTCGAGGGCCGCCAGCAGGGCCTTTTCGCCGCCGCTTTGCACCGCCACCGTGTCGACCACGGGCATGCCCAGTTCCTGCGCCAGAATGGCGCTGTCGATCACGATGCCACGCTTTTTGGCCACGTCGACCATGTTCAGCGCCAGCACCATCGGCAGGCCGAGGCGCTTGATCTCGAGCACCAGGCGCAGGTTCAGGCGCAGGTTGACTGCGCTGACCACGCACACGACGGTGTCGGGCGCCTGTTCGTCGGCGCGCAGGCCGGCCACGACGTCGCGGGTGATCGCTTCGTCGGGCGTGGTGGCCGACAGGCTGTAGGCGCCCGGCAGGTCCAGTACTTTATAGGCATGGCCGGCGGGCGAGGTAAAACTGCCCTCCTTGCGCTCGATGGTGACGCCGGCATAGTTGGCGACCTTCTGGCGCGCGCCGGTGAGGCGGTTGAACAGCGCCGTCTTGCCGCAGTTCGGATTGCCGAGCAATGCGATCAGCGGCGTGTGCGACACGCGCTGGCCCAGCGTTTCGGTACTCATGGTGTTATTCCGGCTGAATCGAGATCAGCGCCGCCTCGAAGCGGCGCAGGGCAAAGGTGGAATCGCCCACCCGCACGGCCAGCGGTTCGCCGCCCGGCACGCCGCGCTTGAGCATGCGAATGCGCTCGCCCGGCACGAAGCCGAGTTCCATCAGGCGGCGCGCAACGTCCACCCCGGCGTCGGCGTGCAGCGCCGGGGCCAGGTGAATCACGGTGGCGCTTTGTCCGGCCAGCAGGGAGTCAAGCGTCGTCAGGGTGGAGGCAAGGGTCATGGTGGGTCTAGCTCGCTAAGTAATCACAGTTCCTTGTTGGATATTAGCATCAAACAGGTAAATGCGAATTATTTCTATTCAGGTTTTGCTTAAATTGCTTGCAATCGTCGTCGAGTTCCGACAAAATATGAATCTAAGTGATAATGATTCTCATTATAGACCAAGTCTCCGGCAATGACGCGATTTGCCGCAAATTCAACAGGAAGGTAGCGCAATGATTGTTTGTGTTTGCAACAACATCTCCGACCGCGAAATCCGCCAGGCGGTCGACCTGGGCCTGTCCACCATGGCCGAACTGAGCGACAACCTGGGCGTGGCGACCTGCTGCGGCAAGTGCGCCAGCTGCGCCAAGCAAGTGCTGGCCGAGCATCTGGAGAGCCCGATGCGCGCCACCGCGCTGTCGTTCCGCAGCGCACAGGCTGCCTAATTCATGAGCAGCATGACCTTCTCCACCAGTACCGGCGCGCACGACGCGCGCACATTGCTGGAGAAGCTGCGCGCCAAGTTCGGGCCGCTGGCGGCCGTGCTGGCCGCCCATGCCGTCCTGCTGTATCTGCTCTACAGCGGCCTGCTCACGCGCATGGTCGACGCGGCCGTACCGCAGGCCGTGATCGTCCATTTCATCGACCTGCCGCGCGCGCCGGCGCCGCCGCCCGCCGCGCCCAAAGTGGTGCCGGTGGTGCAGCTGCAGCCGCCGCCCTTGCCCCAGGTACCGGTGCCGGTGGTCCAGCTGGCGCCCCAGCCCAACACCATCACGGTCGAACAGGCCGTGGCCCCGGCCCCCAAGGCGCCCGCAACGCCGGCGGTGGTGGCCGCAGCGCCGGCCGCGCCCGCCAGCGGCGAGCCCAAGACCGTGACGTCGGGCGTCGAATACATCCGCACGCCCCAGTTCGTCTACCCCGAAATGTCGCGCCGCATGGGCGAACAGGGCCGCGTCGTGCTGCGCGTGCTGGTCAACGAAAAAGGCTTGCCCGAAAAAGTGCAGGTACAAACCTCGTCCGGCTTCGCCCGCCTCGATGAAGCGAGCCGCCTGGCCGGCTTGCGCGCCCAGTTCAAGCCCTACATGGAAGATGGCCGTCCGATCGCCGTCTACGTGCTGCTGCCGTTCAGCTATTCGAACAGCTGATCTGCCCGCGCCCGCGCGGCTTTGCGCTGCCGCGCGCGTTTGCTATCATGTCTTGATACCTCCACTCTTGAAAGAATCCCATGAAGGGCGATAAGAACATCATTCGGCTGCTCAATGCGCAGCTGACCAATGAGCTGTCCGCAATCAATCAGTACTTCCTGCACGCGCGGATGTACCGCCACTGGGGTCTGGAAAAGCTGGCCAAGAAGGAATACGAGGAATCGATCGGCGAGATGAAGCATGCCGACAAGCTGATCGACCGCATCCTCACGCTGGACGGCTTGCCCAATCTGCAAGCGCTGCACAAGCTGCTGATCGGCGAATCGACCCAGGAAATGCTCGAGTGCGATCTCAAGCTCGAACAGGCCGCCCAGGTCACGGTCAAGGAAGGCATCGCCGCCTGCGAACTGGCGGCCGACTACGTCTCGCGCGACCTGTTCCTGCAGATCCTGGAAGACACCGAGGAACACATCGACTGGCTGGAAACCCAGCTCGACCTGATCGTCAAGGTCGGGATCCAGAACTACCTGCAAAGCCAGATGGCCAGCGACGCCTGATGCGGGCGGGCGGGGCCGCGGCTCAGCGCCAGCGCGCCGCCCATTTGTCGTAAAAGCCCAGGTCGCGCGGCACGGCGCCGGGAATGGCGCAGATGGCGGCGGCAAATTCATTGGCCCGCGCCAGCGTCGTCTCCAGCGGCCAGGCGCGTGCGCGGCCCAGCAGGAAAATGGCGGCAAAGGCGTCGCCCGCGCCCACCGTGTCGATCACGAACGGCGGCGCCGGGTTGTCGCGATGGACCAGCGGCTCGCCCTCCACGCCGAAGTACACCGAGCCGCGATGGCCGAGCGTGACGATCAAGCCTTCCAGCGAAAACATTTGCACCAGCGCCGCGCAGGCGGCCCGCACCTCGTCGCCCGACAGCGACGGCGCCGCCGGGTCGATCCCGACATACCAGCCGAACAGCACCTGCAATTCTTCTTCGTTGACCTTGACCACGTCGGCCGCGTGCAGCGAATGGAACACGCATGGTTCGTCGTATTGTCCCTCGCGCAGATTGAGGTCGAGGAAGCGGCGCGCGGCGCTGGCATCGAGCAGCGCATGGAGCGTGTCGCGCGATCGGGGACAGCGCTGGGCCAGGGTGCCGAAATACAGGCTGGACGCGTCGACCGCCTCGAGCGCCTCCAGGGCTTGTTCGGGATTGATGTAATCGTAAGCCTGATCGGGCAGGATCACGAAGCGGTGCCCGCGCGTGGTGCGCTCGACCACCACGCGGCCCGTCTCCTCGAGCTTGTCGACCTGCAGGCCGGCCTCGGACATGGCAAAGCGCTCGAATTCGGCGTGCACCACGCCGCCATTCCTGTCGTTGCCGACGCGGGTGATCATCAGCTGCGGCGCCATGAAGGCGGCCAGGTGGCGCGCCACATTGAAGGGCGCCCCGCCCACCACTTGCTCGGTGAGGAAATCGTCGACCAGCGCTTCGCCAAATACCACGGTTGTCATGTTGTTCCTGTCAGGCTGCAGTGCAGCGCACAATCAATTCGGTCGGCAGCTGGGACGAGGGCGCGGCCTGTCCGTCGATGCGCGCCAGCAGCGCCGTCACCAGCGCGTCGCCGGCCGCGCGAATCGGCTGGCGGATGGTGGTCAGCGCCGGATGATAGTAGTTGGCCAGCGCGATGTCGTCATAGCCGACCACGCCCAAGTCGCGCGGCACCTCGCGTCCCATGGCGCGCAGGGCATTGATCGCGGTCATGGCCAGCAAGTCGCTGCAGGCGAAAATCGCATCGTAGGCCACCGAGCGGCGCGTCATTTCATGCACCGCCTGGGCGCCCCCCTCGGGCACGAACGGCACCGACACGCGCAGCTGCGGGTCCACCGGCAGCGCGGCGGCGGCCAGGGCATTGCAGTAGCCGCGGTAGCGCTGGGCCACCTCCGGCACATTGATGTCGCCAAAAAACGCGATGCGGCGCCAGCCATGGTCGATCAGGTGGCTGGTGGCCAGCATGCCGCCGCTGACATTGTCGCCGCCCACGGTGGTGTAGAGCTGCTGGGGCAACTGGGCGCCCCACACCACGATCGGTACCCGGCGCGCGGCAAGGCGGTTGAGCTGCTCGTGCTGGCGCCACTGGCCGATCAGGATGATGCCGATCACCCGGCCCGTGTCGAACGGCTGGGCTGCGCAGTCGATCTGGTCGGCCGCCACGCGCGCGAGCAGCATGTCGAGCCCGCGCTCGGCCAGGGCGTCGGCCAGGGCGCCGATCATGCTGAGAAAAAAAGGATCGTTCAAGTGCTGGCGCGCATCCGAGTCGAACGGCAGCACCACGCCCACCGTGCGGTTCTGGCCGCGCCGCAAATTCTGGGCGCCGATATTGATTGTGTAGTTGAACTGGGCGGCCAGGCCCAGGATGCGCTCGCGCGTTTCGGCATTGACCAGGGGACTGTTGTTGAGCGCGCGCGAGACGGTGGACTTGGACACGCCCGCCAGGCGCGCGATGTCGGCCATCTGCAGCCGCGCTTGCGCCGCACTGCCGGGGTCGGGCCTGGTGGGCGGAGAAGCCATGGCCGCCCCTCTACTGGGGCTGCGACTCTTTGAACGACGGACGCTCGGCCAGCTTGTCGGCCAGCCGGGCCAGATTGGGATAGTCGTCGCGCCAGGCGATCTCGGGGAAGCGGAAGCTCAGCCAGCCGAGGGCGCAGCCGACCGCCACGTCCGCCAGCGTGTAATGGTTGCCCTTGCAATAGGGCGATTCGCGCAGGTTGGCCGACATAACAGCCAGGCCCCCATGCACCTTGCCCATCTGGCGTTCGATCCAGGCGGCGCTTTGCTGCTCCTGCGGGCGCAGGGTACGCTCCAGGCGCACCAGCACGGCCGCGTCGAGCACGCCGTCGGCCAGCGCTTCCCACACCTTGATGTCGGCGCGGTCGCGCGCGTTGGGCATGAGCAGCTTGCACACGGGCGTGAGCGTATCGAGGTACTCGACGATGACGCGCGAATCGTACATGCTGCTGCCATCTTCCATGATCAGGCAAGGAACCTTGCCCAGTGGATTGGAATGATGAATGGCCGTATCGGCGCCCCACACATTGTCGATCTCGAAGGCGCAGTCGAGCTTTTTCTCGGCGAGGACCACGCGCACTTTGCGGACATACGGGCTGGCCAGGGAACCGATGAGTTTCATAGTTGCTCAGGATGGAGGAGTGGTTCACAGTATAGCATCGGGGATCGCGCCGATGCAGCCGCGAGCGGCCCCTTGCGTGCAGTCATCGACGGGACTGGACAAGTCGGCCGGTGGTAAAATGCACGTTTTTGCAGCACGCAACATCATCCCACTTCTCTGGACGCTCCCGCCATGACCACATCCGCTCCCTACTCCACCCTGTCGGCACTGTCGCCGCTGGACGGCCGCTATGCCGCCAAGACCGACAAGCTGCGCCCCATCCTGTCCGAAGCCGGTTTCATGCACCACCGCGTGAAGGTCGAGATTTCCTGGCTGCAGGCGCTGTCGGAAGCCGGCTTTGCCGAGATCAAGCCTTTCTCGGCCGAGGCCAACAGCGTGCTCGAGCGCATGGCGGCGGAGTTCTCGGAAGCCGATGCGGCGCGCATCAAGGCCATCGAAGCGGTCACCAACCATGACGTCAAGGCGGTCGAGTACTGGCTCAAGGAACAGGTCAAGGATGTGCCGGAACTGGTGGCGGCAACCGAGTTCATCCACTTTGCCTGCACCTCCGAAGACATCAACAACACGTCGCACGGCATGATGCTCAAGGCGGCGCGCGATGGCGTCATGCTGCCGGCCCTGCAAGCGCTGGTGGACAAGCTCAAGGCCATCGCCCACGCCAACGCGGCCGTGCCGATGCTCTCGCGCACGCATGGCCAGACGGCCAGCCCCACCACGCTGGGCAAGGAAATGGCCAACGTGGTGGCGCGCCTGCAGCGGGCCATCGCGCGCATCGCCGCCGTCGAGATCCTGGGCAAGATGAATGGCGCGGTCGGCAATTACAATGCCCACCTGTCGGCCTATCCCGACTTCGACTGGGCCACGTTCTCGAAGAACGTGATCGAGCAGCGCCTGGGCCTGAGCTTCAACCCGTACACCATCCAGATCGAGCCGCACGATTACATGGCCGAACTGTTCGACGCCATCGCCCGCACCAACACCATTCTGCTGGACTTGAACCGCGACATCTGGGCCTACATCTCGCTCGGCTACTTCAAGCAGACGACCAAGGCGGGCGAGATCGGTTCGTCGACCATGCCGCACAAGGTCAACCCGATCGACTTCGAAAATTCCGAAGGCAACCTGGGCCTGGCCAACGCCATGCTCAAGCACATGGCCGAGAAATTGCCTGTCTCACGCATGCAGCGCGACCTGACCGATTCGACCGTGCTGCGCAATATCGGCGTCGGCTTCGGCTACGCCCTGCTGGCCTACGACAGCTGCCTGCGCGGCTTGAACAAGCTGGAAGTCAATGCCGCCCGCCTCGAGCAGGATCTGGACGCGAACTGGGAAGTGCTGGCCGAGCCGGTGCAAACCGTGATGCGCCGCTACGGCATCGAAAATCCCTATGAACAGCTCAAGGAACTGACGCGCGGCAAGGGTATTTCCAAGGATGCGCTGCGCGAGTTCGTGCTCACGCTGGCGATCCCGCAGGATGCCAAGGACTTGCTGCTGGCAATGACGCCTGCCAATTACGTGGGCATCGCCGAGAAACTGGCACGCGCCATCTAAGCCAGCCTCAATCCTGCCAGACCAGCTTGAGCGCCAGCGTGCGCCCCAGCTGGGCGCGGGTGGCTGCCGGGCCGTATTCGCCATGCGAACCAGTCAGGTTCTGGCCCAGCAGGGAAATTTCCAGGTTGCGGCGCGGACGCCATGCCAGGCGGGCGTCCAGCGCCGTGTAGCCGGGAACCGCCGGGTTGCCGAGCGCCCCCACCTTGCGCAGCATCAGGTCGAGATCCTTGTTGTCGGCCAGGTTGAAGCTCGAACGCAGCTGGGCGGTATGCGACGGATCCTTGCGCGCCGATCCGGGCCCCGCCTCATCGTTGCTGCCGGGCTTGAGCGTAAAGCGCTCGTGCAAGCCCATCAGTCCGGCATTGAGGCGCCACCACGGCGCCACCTGGTAGCTGCCCCACAGCTCGATGCCGTGCGACTTGCCTTCCATCAGGCTGCCAAACGTGATGAACGTGAAGGTGGGATCGATTTCCTGGGTCCGCAAGTGGTCGTAATCGTTATGGAAGGCCGTGACCGAGAACGACATGCCCTCGGCCGGCTGGGCGCGGTAGCCCAGCTCCAGCACGCGCGCCACTTCCGCGCGCACCGTCGGTCCGCCGCGCAGCAGATACGGCGGCTGGCCGGGGATGAAGGCATCGGCGTCCAGGCGCGAGGGCGCGCGCACCGTGCGCGACAGGCCCGTCCACAGCATCTGGGTCGGCGACGGCGTCCACGCCAGCCTGGCCGTGGGCAGCCATTCCTTGCCCGTGTAGGGATTGTGTTCGACGCGCGCGCCCACGGTCAGGCGCAGCGTCTCGCCGAGCGCCACGTCGTCCTGGACGAACACGCTGGCCCAGTTCTGGCGCGTCTTGGCCGGCAAGAAGGCGATGGTGGCGCTATTGTCCACATCGTCCCAGCTGGTGCGCAGATTGGCGCCCCACACCACGGTATGGGGACCGCTGGCCGCCATGGCGTACTGGAATTGCAGGTCGGCGATATCGAGCGTTTCGGCATAGGTGGGCACGGCGCGGCGCTTGCTGTGGTCCAGATAGCCCTGCAGGCTGAGCTGGCCGCCGTCCGCCAGCGTGCGCATCCAGGCGCCAGTGAGGTTCACGCCGCTCGAGGTGAGCGGGCCCAGCACTAGCGGCTGGCCCGCCGAAATCGCACCCGGCTGGGCCTGTTCCGAATCGCTCGCAAAGGCATTCCCATGCACGCTGAACTGGTCGGCGCCGCGCGCCACATCGGCCCGGAAGCCCACCTGCGACTGCTGGCGCGCATCGTCAACGCGCGCGCCGCTGGCCAGCGCCGTGTGGCGCAAGTCGACATACTTGCCGTACACGAGCCAGGCGCTGTCGGCGCTGCCGCCGCCCTGGCGGAAGCTGGCCACCGCACCCCGTTCGCCGCCCAGCACCGACAGCAGCGATGCGCGCGTGTCGGCCGCGCGCCGGGTGGTGATGTTGATCACCCCATTGACCGCGTTGACGCCCCACAGGGTGCCGCCCGGCCCGCTGATGACCTCGATCCTTTCGATGTCCTCGAGCACCACATCCTGGACATCCCAGTAGACGCCGGAAAACAGCGGGGCATACACCGAGCGCCCGTCGATCATGACGAGCAGCTTGTTGGGCGCGCTGTTATTGCTGCCGTTCATGCCGCGCGCACTGATGGCATAGCCATAGGTGCTCAACTGGCCCACTTGCAGATTGGGCGCCAGGCGCAGCGCATCGGGAATGTTGACGGCGCCGGCGCGGCGGATATCGTCGGCCGTGATCACGAAGACGGCGGCCGCGGCCACGGCCAGGCGCTGCGGTTTTTTCGACACGGACGTGATTGCGATGTTAGCCAGGTCTTCGATCGACAGGTCGGCCATGTCGAGCGGCGGCGTCACCGACGCCAGCGCGGCGGCGGGCAGCGCCAGCAGCGCAAGGAAAGTCGCCAGACCGGACGGGCGTGAATGCATTGGACACCTTTGAAGGAGGATGGGAAACCACGCCCCATCGTTGAAATGCTGTTACCAGATTTTACATTAGCCGCCCCTCACTTCCGTTTCAACCGCGTGGTAATCTTCCAACGCCAGCGCGAAACGCCATTCTTTGGTATATTAGTCCTAATACGTACTATTTCTTGGAGCCGATATGCAGCAGCGCTACACCACCATTGCCATCCTGTTTCACTGGCTCATCGCACTGCTGATCATCGGCGCCTTCATCATGGGCCTGGTCATGACGGACATGCCAGGCATCAGCCCCACCAAGCTCAAATATTATTCCTGGCATAAATGGGCCGGCGTGACCATCCTGGCGCTGGCCGCGCTGCGCCTGCTGTGGCGCCTGACGCACAAGGCGCCACCCTATCCGGCGGCCATGCCCGCCTGGCAGCAACAGTCGGCCAATGCCCTGCATGGCGCGCTCTACCTGCTGATGTTCGCGGTGCCCATCTCGGGCTACTTCTACACGCTGGCGGCCGGTTTTCCGGTGGTCTATTTCGGCGTCCTGGAATTGCCGGTGCTGATGGGACCGGATCCCGCCCTCAAGCCCGTGCTCAAGGAAGTGCACTTCTGGCTCAACATGACGCTGGCCGGCGCCGTCGGCGTGCATCTGCTCGCTGCCCTCAAACACCATTTCATCGACCGTGACGGCGTGCTCAAGCGCATGCTGCCCACGTCGTGACCGCCCCCCAAGGAGAAACCATGAGATCGACCCACGCCACGCTGCTGGCCACCCTGCTGGGCCTGGCCCTGGCCGCCATTGCCGCCCCGCTCAAGACCGACCTTGCCGCGAGCAAGGTGTCGGCCACCTTCCGCCAGATGAATGTGCCGGTCGAAGCGCCGTTCAAGCGCTTTAGCGCCCAGATCGACTACGATGCGGCCAAGCCCGAGCTGGCCAAGGCCAGCGTCGAGATCGACACGGCCAGCCTCGATGTGGGCGACCCGGACATGAACAAGGAAGTGGCCAAGAAGGAATGGTTCAACGCCGCGCAATTCCCCAAGGCGACCTTCGTGTCGAGCAAGATCACGCCTGCCGGTGCCGGCAAGCTCACCGTCAGCGGCAAGCTCATCATCAAGGGGCGCGCCGCCGACGTCAGCTTCCCGCTCACCGTCAAGACCGAGGCGGGCAAGGAGGTATTCGAAGGCGCGCTGCCGATCAAGCGCCTGACCTACACGGTGGGCGAAGGCGAATGGAAAGATACCAGCATGGTCGCCGACGACGTCATCATCAAATTCCGCGTCACCGCAACAAAGTAAGCCCCTCTCTCGATCACAAGGACACCCATGAAAATCCAAAGCCTGCTCGCCATCCTGATTGCCACCACCGCCGCCTCCGCCATGGCCGAATCGTCGACCTACACGATCGACCCGTCGCATACCTATCCATCGTTCGAAGCGGACCACATGGGCCTGTCCTACTGGCGCGGCAAGTACCGCAAGACCAGCGGCACCATCATGCTCGACCGCGCCGCCAAGACCGGTTCGGTCGACATCCTGATCGATGCCGGCTCGATCGATTTCGGCCTCGATGCGATGAATGCACACGCGGTCAAGGAAGATATCTTCGATGTCAGCAAGTACCCGACCATCCGCTACCAATCCAAGTCGATCACCTTCAAGGGTGAAGACCCGATCAGCATCGATGGCGAACTGACCCTGCACGGCGTGACCAAGCCGGTGACGCTGGTGGTGGGCCGCTTCAAGTGCATCATGCACCCGATGCACAAGAAGGAAGTGTGCGGCGCCGATGCCTCGGCCGTGTTCAACCGTGCCGACTTCGGCGTGACCAAGGGTATCCCGATGTTCTCGCCGGAAGTGCGCCTGGCCATTCAGGTCGAAGCGATCAAGAACTAAACTGCCGCCGGCATAAAAAAACCGCGCCCCTAGAGGCGCGGTTTTGCGTTTACCGTGAGAGACGACGATCAGCGGCCATCGCCATCGAAGTCGCCCGGCAGGGCGCGCTCGACCTTGTCCCAGGCGGCGCGCGAGGCCGACTTGGCTTGCTGCCAGTTCAGACGCGAACGGCCCTTGACTTGATCCCACTCGCTGGCCAGGTCGTTTTCGACCGTGTCGAAGCTCTGGCCCACATAGCGGCCGCGGCTGTTGTAGCCGAGCTCATACGCCGGACCGTAATCGTCATACGTGTAGCCAGGCGAATAGTACGGCGCGGTCTGGTAGGAGCTGCGCCAGTAGGCCGCCTCTTCTTCCGGATTGACCAGGCTGCCTGCAGCCTTGCCTGCCATGCCGCCCGCGAGCGCTCCAATGGCCGCGCCTGCCGCCATGCCGACCGGTCCGCCCACGGCGCCTGCTGCCGCACCCATGGCCGCGCCGCCGCCCGCACCGACGCCTTTGGCCAGGTGATGGTCATGCAGTTCGTCGCCCGCCTTCGGATTGACGACTTCGCCCGCGCCCTTGCCAGCGATGCCGCCAGCCAGGCCGCCAATGGCTGCGCCCGCTGCCATGCCGATCGGACCGGCAACCGCACCGGCCGCCGCGCCTGCGGCCGCGCCGGTGCCGGCACCCATGCCCTTGGCGAAATGGTGTTCAGGCAAATCGTCACCCGCTTTCGGGTTGACCACTTCGGCGGCGCCCTTGCCCGCCAGGCCACCGGCGAGGCCGCCGATGGCCGCGCCCGCCACAGTACCGATCGGACCGGCCACCGAACCGATGCCCGCGCCCGTGAGGGCGCCGCCCGCCGCGCCCAGACCGGTGCCGATCACGTGCTCGCCGGCACTGTCGGTCCAGCTGCGCTCGATGTGGGCAGCGTCTTCGCTGCTGCGCGGCTTGACGCCCATCAGGATGCCGCCGTTCTTGATGCCTTCTTCATAGTGCTTGACGCGCTCTTCGGGAATGCCGGCGCCGATCAGCGCGCCCACCAGGCCGCCGGCCAGGCCGCCCGCGCCCGCGCCTGCCAGCGCTGCCGCCAGCGGACCGGCCACCACCAGGCCGATGCCAGGCAGGACCAGGGTGGTGCCGACCGCGGCGATGCCGGCCAGGACGGCGCCGATCGTGCCGCCAATGCCGGCGCCGATGCCGGCGCCTTCGGCAGCCTTGCTGCCCAGTTCAGTTTCGGTGTCGGCGAAATGGCGCTTGCGCGTTTCGTCCGACATCATGAGGGTGACATCGTCCTTGCTGTAGCCGCGTTCGGCCACGGAATTGTAGGCACGCTCTGCGCTGCTGCGGTCACGGAACAGGCCGGTAACCATGCCGGATTGCTTGGCGGAAGTCGTATCGTAGTTGCTCATATCGTTTCCTTTCGAATTTTCATGTGCGGGGCTCGCATACAAAGCTGGACACGTTTGCCAGTGCCGAAACGATAAGTCCGCTACCCCTCTGCTTCCGTACGTTGACGCACGCTAGTTCAGTCTTTCCAAATGACACTGCTAGCAGGAAATAACATCAATGCGTCATTCCGTTCGTTGCCGCACCGACCACCGCCGGCACCGACCCTTATTCTTTTTACACGGCCCGGCAATCGGTAGCGGTCTCGGGGACATTTTTTAACCATTAGGAGGATTTAACATGTTATTCATCATCTGGATTATCGTCGGCGGCATCCTGGGTTGGCTGGCCAGCATGGTCATGAAGACCGACGCGGAACAAGGCATGATTCTCAACGTGGTCGTCGGCATCGTCGGCGCCTTCCTGGGCGGCTGGCTGCTCTCGCCGCTGTTCGGTACCGGCACCATCAATTCCGACGATTTCAGCATCACGTCCCTGCTCGTGTCCTTCCTGGGCGCCGTGATTCTGCTGGCCATCGTCAACCTGCTGCGCCGCGGAAAAGCACGCTGAGACGTTCCACCCCACTAACCAACGCCGCATGCGTTGGTTTTTTTTCGCCCCAAGCCCGCCATGAAATTGAAACCTGTCCCCGTCGCATTGATCACCTGCCTGCTGACCCTGCTGTCGGTGTTCCTGGTCTTCAATTTCATGCCGAGCGAGAAAAAAATCGAACGCCAGCTGCAACGCCTGTACGACGCCGACGATCCGCAATTCCGGCGTTCCATGGGCGTGCTGCTGGGCCCGCCTCTACTGGAGGGCAACAAGGTCGAGGTGCTCGTCAACGGCGACCAGATCTTCCCCGCCATGCTCACGGCCATCCGCGGCGCCGAGCACAGCATCACCTTCGAAACCTATATCTACTGGTCCGAATCGATCGGCAAGGAGTTTTCCGACGCGCTGACGGAACGGGCCCGGGCCGGCGTCAAGGTGCACCTGATGCTCGACTTCATCGGCAGCATGAAGATGGATGACGCGGCCATGCAGGCGATGCGCGACGCCGGCGTCAAGGTGCAGCGCTTCCACAAGCCCGTCTGGTGGAAATTAACCAAGCTTAACAACCGCACCCACCGCAAGGTCCTGGTCGTCGACGGCAAGATCGGCTTCACGGGCGGGGTCGGGATTGCCGACCAGTGGCGCGGCAATGCCCGCGACAAGACCCAGTGGCGCGACACCCATTTCCGCGTCGAAGGCCCGGTGGTCGGCCAGATGCAGGCGGTGTTTGTCGATAACTGGACCAAGGCCACCGGGGTGGTCCTCGACGGCCCCGTGTATTTCCCGCCGCTGGCCCCACGCGGCGACCAGGCCGCGCAAATGTTCAGCAGCTCGCCCCAGGGCGGCAGCGAAAGCATGCTGCTGATGTACCTGATGTCGATCACGGCAGCCAAACACAGCATCGATTTGTCGAGTTCCTATTTCGTGCCGGACGACTTGACCATCCGCGCCCTGGTGGCGGCAGCCAAGCGGGGCGTGCGCGTGCGCATCATCACGCCCGGCAAGGAAATCGATTCGGGCATCGTGCGCGCCGCCTCGCGCGAGCGCTGGGGCGAACTGCTCGCGGCCGGCATCCGCATTGCCGAATACCAGCCGACCATGTACCACGTCAAGGCGCTGGTGGTCGATTCGCTGATGGTATCGGTGGGCTCCACCAATTTCGACAACCGCTCGTTCAGCATCAACGATGAAGCCAACCTGAACGTCATCGACGCCGCCTTTGCCAAGGAGCAGGTGGCGGTGTTCGAGGCGGACTGGAAGCGCACGCACGAAATCACGTATGCACAATGGTCGCAGCGTTCGCTGCTGGACAAGGCCAGCGGCGAAATCGCCTCGCTGATCGGCGATCAATTGTGAACGTATGTATGCAATTTCATGGGGGAAATTGAACATAAAACAGCATAGAATCTGGTTGACGAAAGCCCAAGCGCTGGGGATACTCTGAGGCGCCCAAAAAGCGCCATTCGAACCACAACGAGAGACTATCCCCGCATGAAAAAGACCCTGCTCACGCTCGCGCTGTTCTCCAGCGCGGCTGCCCACGCCGACGAAGGCATGTGGATGCCCCAACAGCTGCCACAAGTAGCCAAGCAACTCAAGGCTGCCGGCCTCAAGCTGGACCCGGCCACCCTGACCAAGCTCACCGAATTCCCCATGAACGCCATCGTCAGCCTCGGCGGCTGCTCGGCGTCGTTTGTCTCGCCGCAAGGCTTGGTGGCCACCAACCACCATTGCGTCTACAACAGCGTGGCGGTCAATTCCACGCCCGAGCGCGACTTGCTGGCCAATGGCTTCCTGGCGAAAAGCTTCGCCGAAGAATTGCCAGCCGCGCCTGGCAGCCGCGTGTATGTGACCAAGGCCGTGACCAATGTCACCGACAAGGTCGTCACCCCCGCGGTCGCCAAGCTGAACGGCAAGGCCCGCGTCGATGCCATGGAAAACGCCATGAAGACCCTGGTGGCCGAGTGCGAGCAGGATGCCGGCCACCGCTGCACCGTCAATACATATTACGGCGGGCTCGAGTATTACCTGACCAAGCAGCTGGAAATTCGCGACGTGCGCCTGGTGCATGCGCCGCCGGCGGGCGTGGGCAAGTTCGGCGGCGACACCGACAACTGGATGTGGCCGCGCCACACGGGCGACTACGGCTTTTACCGCGCCTACGTCAGCCGCGACGGCAAGGCTGCCGACTACAGCCGCGACAACGTGCCCTACCAGCCCACCAGCTTCCTGAAGATTGCCAAGGAAGGCGTCAAGGAAGGCGATTTCATCATGGCGCTCGGCTATCCCGGCCGCACCAACCGCCACCGCCTGCCGTCGGAAGTGGCATTCACCTTCGATTTCGATTATCCGGCCTACGTCAAGCTGTCCGGCGAGCGCCTGGCCATCATCGACCGCGAAACCAAGAACAACGAAGACGTGCGCCTCAAGTATGCGGGCCAGGTCGCGAGCATCAACAATTACTACAAGAACCGCAAGGGCATGCTGACCAGCTATGAAGGCAGCGATATCCTGGCACGCAAGACGCGCGAACACGCCGAGATGAAAGCCTGGGTCAAGGCCGCGCCCGCCCGCCAGCAACAGTTTGGCGCCGATATCGAGCTGGTCGAAAAGCTGATCGCCGAACGCGACGCCCAGACCCGGCGCGACTACTACCTGGCCAGCTCCATGCCGCGCCTGCTCACGAGCGCGCGCCAGATGCTGCGCCTGGCCAACGAAACGCAAAAACCGAATGCCGAACGCAAATCCGGCTTCCAGGAACGCGACCTCAAGCGCCTCAAGAATGGCATCGAAGGGTTCGACCGCACCTACGATGAAAAGGTCGACAAGGCGCTTGCGCTTAACAGCCTGGTCAAGTACGCGGCCCAGCCGAAAGACCAGCGCAATGCCAACTTCGACGCCGCCGTCGGCATCGTCGATGGCATGACCAGCGCCCAGCTCAAGGAAGCGCTCGACAAGCTGTACGCCGGTTCGCGCCTGAACGACAAGGCCGCGCGCACCGCCCTGCTGAGCATGACGCCGGACCAGTTCAAGGCCAGCACCGACAGCATGGTCAAAGCTGCCGTGGCGATGTACGCGGGCGACCTGCAGGAAGAAGCGCGCGACGAGGAATTGGGCGGCAAGATCCAGCAAGCCTATTCCAACTACATGAAGGCCAAGATCGCCTACATGAACAGCAAGGGCCGCGCCGTCTATCCGGACGCCAACAGCACCCTGCGCGTGACTTACGGCAACATCAAGGGCCGCGACCACGGCGCCGACGGCACGGGCGCCTGGACGGCGTTTACCACCGTCAACGGCGTGGTGGCCAAGGCGACCGGCGAAGGCGAGTTCAATGCGCCCGAAGCCCAGCTCGCCGCAATCCGCGCCAAGGACTTCGGCAAGTATGTGCATCCCAAGCTGAAAACCGTGCCCGTCAATTACCTGGCCACGCTCGATATCACGGGCGGCAATTCGGGTTCGGCCGCGCTCAACGCCAAGGGCGAATTCATCGGCCTGGCCTTTGACGGCACGCTCGACTCCATCATTTCCGACTGGGATTACAACAAGGCCAACACGCGCGACATCCAGGTCGACGTGCGCTACATCCTGTGGAACATGAAGCATGTCGACAAAGCCGACAACTTGCTCAAGGAAATGAACGTCGAATAAATTCCGACGGCGCATCTGCCCGCCACGCCGCCGCAAGGCCGCGTGGCTTTTTTACGCCCTTTAAAATACCACTCAATAACCAATTACGGTAATATACAGTCCAATCAAATACCAAAAAGGCCGCATATGCAGGTAGCTCCAGGACAGCTGTTCATGGCGGGGTTCGACGCCCTCGAACCCGATGCGCACATCACGCGCTTGATCTTGGAGCAGCAGATCGGTGGCGTGATCCTGTTTCGCCGCAACGTGCATACGCCTGCCCAGGTGGCGGCCCTGTGCCTCAGCCTGCAGGAAATCAATGCCCGGGTGAGCGCGCTGCCGCTGTTGATCGCGCTCGACCAGGAAGGCGGCATGGTGATGCGCATCGAACAGGGCGTGACGCCGATCCCGGCCGCCATGGCGTACCAGGCAGGATCCGAGGCCGACTGCGAAGCACTCAGCCGCATCGGCGCCGACGAAATGCGCCAGCTCGGCATCAACATGCTGCTCGCGCCCGTACTCGACATCAACAACAACCCGGCCAATCCTGTCATCGGGGTGCGCGCCTATGGCGAAGATGCGGATACGGTGGTGCGCTTTGGCATGGCGGCCATGCGCGGCCAGCAGTCGACCGGCATGCTCGTCACCGCCAAGCACTTTCCCGGCCATGGCGATACCGCCACCGACACCCATTACGGCAGCGCTTGCGTCCCGCACGGCCTGGCGCGCCTGCGCGCGGTGGAATTGCGTCCGTTCGCCGCCGCCATCGGCGCCGGTGTCGACGCCATCATGACGGCCCACGTGGCGTTTCCCGCCATCGAAGCCGATCCGGCGCTGCCCGCCACGCTGTCGCACGCCGTGCTGACGGGCTTGCTCAGGCAAGAGATGGGCTATGACGGCGTGATCGTCTCGGACTGCCTGGAAATGGCGGCCATTGCCGACGGCATCGGGGTGGCGGCAGGCGCGCTTGCCACCCTGCGCGCCGGCGCCGACCTGATCCTGATCTCGCACACCTACGAGCGCCAGCAGGCGGCCATCGCGGCGGTGGCCGCGGCGCTCGCCGATGGCAGCCTGCCCGCCGAGCGCCTGGCCGAGGCGGCGGCCCGCCTGCGCGCCCTGCGCCAGCGCGCCGCCCTGGCCGACTGGCGTGCGCGCGCTGCGCTGCCGCTGCGCCTGATGCAGGCTGACGCGCTGGCGCTGGCGGCCAAGGTGCAGCAAGCCGCGCTGCGCACCGAAGGCGACTTCCGTCCGCTGGCGCCAGCGCTGCCGGTCACCCTGATCACGGTGGAAGTGCGTGCGCGCAGCGAAATCGATGAAGTGGCCAGCGCCCGCAACCGCGATGCGCGCAGCAGCATGCTGGCGGCGCTGCAGGCGGCGGGCTGGACGGTGCGCGAAATGGCCATCTCGGCCGAGGCCCTGCCCGACGAAGTGGCGGCCGCGCTGGCGTTCGCCGACGGCGCCGAACAAATCGTCGTGCAGACCTATAACGCGATGCTGGTGGAAGGCCAGCGCCGCCTGCTGGCCGCGCTGCCGATGGACAGGCTGTGGGTGGTGGCCGGCCGCATGCCTTACGACCTGGCGCTGGCGCCGCACGCCCAGGGCCGCCTGGCCGCCTACGGCTGCCGCCCGGCCGCGCTGGCGCCGGTGGTGGCCAGGCTCGGCGCGGCGAGCTAGTTCAGGGACGCTTGTTCAAGGCCGAATGGCGGATGCTGTAGGCGAAGTAGGTCAGCAGCGCCAGCGCCATCACGATCGAAAACACGATGTAGGTGGTGTTCGACAAGCCATGCATGATGTAGGCGCAGGCGGCGATGCTGGCGCCCGGCACCAGGTAGGGACCGAACGGCACCCGGAAGCCCTTGGTGGCCGACGGCCCATGCTTGTGGCGCATGACCGGCACGGCCAGCGAGACGACGATGAAGGCGGTCAGCGTGCCCATGCTGACCATGTCCCACAGGAAGGTCGAGTCCACCAGGGCCGCCACCAGGCCCACCACCACGCTCACGATCACGGTATTGCTGACTGGCGCCATGGTGCGCGGATTGACCTTCTGGAACGTCTGCGGAATCAGGCCGTCGCGGCTGATCGCGTACAGGATGCGGGTCTGGCCATAGATCGTCACCAGCGTCACGCTGAACACGGAAATGACGGCGCCGGCCGACAGGATCAGCGCCGGCCACGCCTTGCCCGTGACGTTTTCCAGGATCACCGACAGGCCGGCTTGCTGGCCTTCGAACATGTGGGCCGGCTGGGCGCCCACCGCCGCGAAGGCGACCAGCAGGTAAAACACGGTGACGATGGCCAGCGCCCCGAGAATGCCGCGCGGCACGTTACGGGTGGGGTCGCGCACTTCTTCGCCGGCGGTGGCCACGGTGTCGAGGCCAATGAAGGAAAAGAACACCAGGCCGGCGCCAGCCGCCACACCGGCCATGCCGCCCTTCTGGGTGGCGGTATCGGGGTAGAAGAACGGCGTGAAATTGGCGGCGTCGAAACCGCTCAGGGCGATGGCGATAAAGAACAGCAGGATCGCCAGCTTGATCAGCACCATGATGGCATTCGTGGTGGCCGATTCCTTGGTGCCGCGAATGAGCAGCACGGCGCACATGCACACCAGGATCACGGGCGGCAGATTGAAGTGGCCGGGATTGAATTCCACCCCGTTTTTGCCGGACACGACGAACGGCGTGCGCAGGGTTTCGGGAATTTGCCAGTGGAAGGCATGGCTGAGGAAATTGTTCAGGTAATCGGACCAGCCGATGGCGGTGGCGCTGCCGGCCAGACCGTATTCGAGCAGCAGGCAGGCGGCCATGATGAAAGCGGCAAATTCGCCCAGGGTGGCATAGGCGAACGAATACGAGGAGCCCGAGGCGGGAATGCGGAACGACAGTTCGGCATAGCACAGCGCAGTCAGGCCGGCCGTCAGCGCGGCGATCAGGAACGACAGCACGACGGCGGGCCCGGCCTTCGGCACTGCTTCGACCATGGTGAAGAAGATGCCGGTACCGATGGTCGCGCCCACGCCGATCATGGTCAGGGGGAACAAACCCATGGTGCGGGCCAGGCCGTTGTGCCCGGTTTCCTGATGCTTGCCGGCGAGTTTGGTACGGAGCAGCTTCTGGCCAAATGTCTGATTCACGGATCGTCCCTTATATCGTGCTGTGGAATGGCAGCAGGGATTATAGGGGCTAATGCCATTTACTTATACACATCTTTTGGCGTGCCGCGCAGCGGCGCAACGCGCTATTTGTCCAGATTGACTTTCGATGCCGACCTGCCGGTAAAGAAGCGCACGATCCCCGTGCCGGCGGCCACCACGGCCAGGAAGATGATCTTCTTGAACGCGAGTAGCACGGCGAACAGCTTGCCGAACAGGCCCAGCTTGGACGCCACACCGCCCGCGACCAGGGCCGCCAGACCGTATTCGGCGATCTTGTCGGTACTGCTGTCGAAGTCCGTGTAGCGGTTGCCAGGCGTAAATTCGCTAAAGGCCGTCACTTGTTTCATTTCTTCGCGGATGGCGCCCAGCTGCTGCATGCTGGCCACGGCATTGAGCACCAGCACGCCTTTGCGGCCCAGCACGCGGATATTGTAGTTGAGCGTATTGGCAGGGGAACCCTCGGTCTGCAATTCCTGGGCCCAGTACATTTTGTGGCTGGTCTTGTCGTAGCGCGGCGCCTCTGCCCAGTTGACGAGCGTCATGGCGGGATAGCCCATCTTCTTGCGCTCCGGATTGGCCTCGACCAGTTCGGTCTGGATCTGCTTGAGCAGTTCATCGTACTTGATGCTGTCGGCTTCGTCGTCGGCCACGTGGCCGTCTTCCCGGTAGGTGATGACCACGCCCCAGCTCTCGGGACTGACCACGCTCACCTTGGCCGGCACGATCATGCCCAGCGTCTTGCTGCCGGGCGGATTGCCCCAGGCTTCGGACAGGACGGTATCGGCGTCGGCCGGCGCCAGGTAGCGGAAGTTGGCAGGCAGGTCGAGCGTGGCGATGCCGTTCGGCAGGGCGATCTTGCCGGTCTGGTAATGCAGGCCCGCTTCGATTTGTTCAGGGGTCTTGCCCGCGGCGGCGGTATCGGCGGCATGGGCGCTGGCAGCGCTGAAGGTGGCAGCGGCGAGCAGCAGGGAGGCGAGGAATTGGTTCAAGGAAAGGTCCGGGGCGAAGGTCAAAAGAAAGTATTTTACCTGCGGGAATTATTCAAAAGTAAATAATTGCTTTTTGCGTTGTTTAATGGCAAAAAAGAAATTGCCATCTAGCATGCTCCGGCCAGGCAGGTTTTGGTACGATGGTTACTTTCTTCGGGAATTCCATGCGACTGACCCGCTTCTCCGACATTGGCTTGCGCGTGCTGATCTACCTTGCGCGCAGTGGCGAACGGCGTTCGCCCGTGACCGTGGCCGAGATCGGCGCGCAGTTCGATGTGCCCGTCAATCACCTGGTCAAGGTGGTCGGCCAGCTGGCCCGCGCCGGCTGGATCAGCGCCACGCGCGGACGCAATGGCGGCCTGCGCCTGGCGGCCGATCCGGCCCTGCTGCGCATCGGCGTGGTGCTGCGCGCACTGGAAGGCGACGACGAGCTGGTCGACTGCGACGGCACCGCCTGCAGCCTGCGCGGCGATTGCAGCCTGCGCGCGGCGCTGGCGGGGGCCATGCGCGCGTTCTACGCCACCATGGATGGCTATACCCTGGCCGACATCACCGGCGGCGGCACCGGCGAACAGATCGTCCGCATGCACCAACGCTTCTTGCAAGCAAACGCGCCCGTGGGCGCCGCGGCCTGAGGTTCCAGGCGCGGCCACCGGCGGCAAGACCCTAGACGCGCACCACCATCAGGCCGGCGCGCAGGCCAACGCGCACGTCTGGATTGGGAAACACCACCAGCTCCTGCGGGTGCTGGACGGTGTACACGGTGTCGCCGTCGGTGGCGATCACCTCGCCCTGTTGCAGGGCGGTGAAGTTCTGGGTACTGCGGTCGAACGCCATGGTGAATGCGTCCGACAGCTTCATGATCTGCTGGGCCACCTTGAACACATGCGGCTCGGCCCTGGCGGGCGCGGGCGCCGCGCCGCGCAGCAGGTCGTCGAGCGCCTGCGCCACGTCGGCGAACTGCGACAGGTCGTTCTGCCCCAGCGTGCCGACCCGGCCCAGCTCGACCGTGCTGGCGGCCGCGCCGTGGTGTTCGGCCGAATAATAGCTGTAGGTCCCGGCCGACTGGGGATTCATGATGATGGCGCCGATGGCCGCCTGGCCCAGCCAGCCGACCAGCGCCTGCTTGCCCTGCGCGCCGATCAGGTCGGGCACGATTGCGAACGTGGGATACACGGATGGGCGGATCGCCGTGTGCAGATCCAGATGCCAGCGCACCGGTCCGGCGCCGTCGAAGAAGGCGCTGGTGGCGGCAATCATGGCGTCCGCGCGCGCCGCTTCGGCCGCGCTGGCAAGCGCACCGCGCACCGGCCGGAACATGCGGTTCAGGTCGGCGTCAATGAAACGCTTGCCCGCCGCGATGGCATCGATATTGCCGACGCAAACCATCAGGTCGACCGCCAGCGCCTGCGGCGAGCGCGCCAGCGCGTCGAGCGCATGGGCGAGCACCTCGATCGGCCCGGTTTCGTCGCCATGCACGCCGACCGACACCAGCACGCTGGGGCGCACCGGCCCCGCGCCCGCCGCGATGGTCAGGATGCCCCTGGCGGGCTGGCCCACCAGGAACCCGGCGGCCTGGAAGCGCTGCGCGACGGCGCCGAAATCGGCTTCGGCGAGCGCGCGCACCGCGTCCGCAAGTGCGGGGATCGACATCGCCGCCTACGCCGCGGCAGCCGACGTGGTGGTCGCTTCCGACAGCGCCCACACGTCCAGCATCGCCTGCTCCAGGTCGGTCGCCAGCGCATAGCCGGACAAGCCCATGGTATTGGTGACCAGTTCCACCGCCGCCATGGTGTCGCCGTCATTGCCGGAACGGGCCAGCACCTGCATCAACAACCGTTGCTGGGTGCGGCGCAGCGCCTGCATCGCATAGTTGCGCAACTGTTCCTGCGACTTGCTCTGGGCCGCCAGCTTCAAGCCGCGTTCCAGGGTATCGATGCCGGCCTGGCCGCGCAGCGCCATGCCAACCTGCAGGAACTGGGCCAGCGTCATGCCGGCCGGGCGCTGTACCGCCACCGCGGCGAACAGGAAGGTGGCGACCGCCTCGATGCCTTCGACCGCTTTCCAGGCCTGGGTGAACGACGCTGGCAGGGCTTGATAGCCGTCCGCCTCCGACTGCGCGGGCATGAGCTGCTTGAGCATGTCCGGCGCGGCGAACAGGCGTGTCAGCTCGTCCATGCCGCCACTGCTGCGCTGGGCGTCGCCCGGCACCGACAGCGCCCCTTCGAGCACCGCCTTGAACAGCACGCGGGTGCGCGCGTCGACCTTGATCGACACGGCGCGCGGCACGTTGAGCGCATCGGCGTCGAGCGCGGCGAACAGTGGCGCCAGGTTCAGCGCGGCCCACGACTGGCCCCAGGCCTTGACGACCTCGGATTCGTCGATCTGGTGTTCGTTGGCCAGGTCGCGGATCATCAGCGGGCCGCAGCGGTTGACCGCTTCATTGGCCAGCACGGTGGCCAGGATGGTATTGGCCAGCGGATGGGCCAGCGCCTGGCGGGTGGCCACCAGCTGGGCCGGGAAGTACGGCTTGAGCACCGATTCCGCCCATGGCAGACCGGTCAGCGGCAGGGCCGACATGATGCGCTTGAAGCGGTTTTTGACGTTGGCAATCACCACCGCCAGTTCCGGCGCCGTCAGGCCGATGCCGGCCGCCTTGCGGCGCGCCAGTTCGGCGTCGCTTGGCAGCTGCTCGAGTTCGCGGTTGACCGCGCCTTCAAGCTCCAGACTGGTGATCAGGGCGGCGTAACCGTCCACCACCGCCGGATCGCTCTGGGCCTGGCCTTCGCGGGTGAGCAAATGGGTCTGCTGCTTGTTGTCGCGCAGGACCAGGTCTTCGATCGCCAGCGTCATCTCGTTGAGGATGCGGTTGCGGTCCGCTTCCGGCAGCTGGCCGGCATTGACTTCGGTGTCGAGCCAGATCTTGACGTTGACTTCATGGTCGGAGCAATCCACGCCGGCCGAGTTGTCGATCGCATCGGTGAAGATACGCCCGCCCGCCAGGGCGAATTCGATGCGGCCGTTCTGGGTCGCGCCCAAGTTGCCGCCTTCGGAGACGACCTTGCAGCGCAGCTCATTGCCGTTGACGCGGATATTGTCATTGGCGCGGTCCTTCACTTGCGCGTGGGTCTCGGTCGAGGCCTTGATGTAGGTACCGATGCCGCCGTTGTAGAACAGGTCGACCGGCGCCTTGACGATGCGGTGCATCAGTTCTTCGGGCGTGAGCACGGTCTCTTCGATGTCCAGCGCGGCGCGGATCTGCGGCGACAGCTCGATCGTGCGGGCGCTGCGCGGGAACACGCCGCCGCCGGCCGAGATCAGCTCCTTGTTGTAGTCTTCCCACGACGAGCGTGGCAACGCGAACATGCGCGCGCGCTCGGCGAACGACACCGCGACATCCGGGGTCGGATCGAGGAAGATATGGCGGTGGTCGAATGCGGCCAGCACCTTGAGCTGCCTGGACAGCAGAACGCCATTGCCGAACACGTCGCCCGACATGTCGCCCACGCCGACCATGGTGATCGGGGTGTTGTTCCAGTCATGGTCCATTTCATAGAAGTGGCGCTTGACGGCTTCGAACGCGCCCTTGGCGGTAATGCCCATCTTTTTATGGTCGTAACCGTTCGAGCCGCCCGAGGCGAACGCGTCGCCCAGCCAGAAGCCGCGCTTGACGGCGATGCTGTTGGCGATGTCGGAGAAGGTGGCCGTGCCCTTGTCGGCGGCCACCACCAGGTAAGGATCATCCTGGTCGTAGCGCACGGTATCCTGCGGCGGCACGATCTCGCCGCGCACGCGGTTGTCCGTCACTTCCAGCAGGCTGGAGATGAACAGGCGGTAGACTGCCTCGCCTTCGGCGGCGATGGTTTCACGCACGGCATCCTTGGGCATCTGCTTGCACACGAACCCGCCCTTGGAGCCGGCCGGCACGATGACGGCGTTCTTGACCATCTGCGCCTTGACCAGGCCCAGCACTTCGGTGCGGTAATCTTCCATCCGGTCCGACCAGCGCAGGCCGCCGCGGGCGACCGGGCCGCCGCGCAGGTGCACGCCTTCGAAGCGGCGCGAGAAGACATAAATCTCGCGGTAAGGACGCGGTTCCGGCACCAGCGCCAGGCGGCTGGTATCGAACTTGAAGATGATCTTGTCGCCCTCCTGGCCGTTCTGGAAGTAGTTGGTGCGCACGGTGGCCAGGGTCAGGTCGACCAGGGCCGCGAGGATTTCCTCGGTGTCGGCGTGGTTGACGGCGGCCAGGCGCGTCTTGATGGCGGCGATCTTGTCGGTCGCGGCCAGACGGGTCGCTTCCGGCAGGGTCGGATCGAAGCGCTGCACGAAGCCTTCCACCAGTTCCTTGACCAGCGCCGGCTGGCGGCGCAGGGTGTCGGCCATGTAGCGCACCGAGAATTTGCTGCCGGTCTGGCGCCAGTAGCTGATGTAGGCGCGGATCAGCTGCACTTCGCGCATGCGCAGGCCGCCTTCGATGACCAGGCCATTCAAGCGGCCATCTTCGGCTTGATTGTTGAACAGCGACGCGAACAGCTCTTCGGCCACGGCCGTGATGCCGGGCTTGGCCAGCTTGGCGGCACTGTCGGCGTCCACCGCCAGGCTGGTGACGAAGCGCCTGGAGCCGTCGGCCAGGGTGATGCCGTAGGTCTGTTCGCGGTCGATCGCCACGCCCGCGCTCTGCAGGGCCGGCAGGATGCGCGACAGCGATGGCACTTCATTCACCGAATACAGGCGCACGGACGCGCCTTCCGGGGTGTTCTCGACGCGCACCGACACGTGTCCTTCATGGCCGTTGCCGATCAGTTTGTTCAGGTCGCGGAACGCCACGTCCGGCGCGGTGGCCGAGACATAGTTGACCGGCAGCGTGGCGCACAGGCGGCGCAGCGCGCCGCGGGTGGCCATCTCGAACACATTGTCGGTGAGGGCGGCGAACTTGTCGTGCCAGCCGTCCAGCACCGACAGCAGCGGCTGCTGGATGTCGGTTTCCAGGTCGAGCGGATAGCGCGCCGCATGGGCGATCAGGTACACGCGCGCCAGCGGGCCGTCGGCCACCAGGGTCTGGGAGCGGACATCGGTGGCGCCCGACGAGTCCTTCAGGGCATGCGCCAGGGCGGCGGCGACGCTGGCGCTGTAGCGCTCGCGCGGCAGGTAGACCAGCACGTTCAGGTGACGCGCGTAGACGTCGCGGCGCGCAAACACCTTGGCGCGCGGCTGCTTGTACAGCGACACCACCGAGCTGCACACCTGCGAGAGCCATTCAGGATCGGCTTCCAGCGCTTCCGTGCGCGGCAGCGACTCGAGGATCTCGAGGAATTTCTCGGCGCGGAAGCCCTCCTGGCGCACGCCGGCCAGGGAGAGGACCTTGGCCACGCGTCCGCGCGCGAACGGCAGACGCGCCAGCGGGGTGGCGGTGGCGGCGCGGGTGAACAGGCCGACGAAGCAGTGCTCGCCGAGGATGTTGCCCTGGGCATCGGTGTCGCGCACGCCGATGAAGTCGAGCGGCTGGTCGCGGTGCAGCGTGCCTTCGACGTCGGCCTTGACGATCGACAGCGCGTCGGGACGCTTGGACAGGGTTTCGAAGTCGCCCGGGATGTTGGCCAGGCAGGTGCCGTAGACCGGATGCGCGGTATCTTGCAGCACGCCGATGCGGCTCGGGATGTCGCGTTCGAGTTCGCGCACGCCGGCCTTGACGACGTAGTAGGCGTAGCCGAACGGTTCGAACCCTTCATTCTTGGCCCATTCGAGGAAAGCGGCCACTTCCTGGCCTTCGGTGCCGTGGGCGGCGCTGGCCGCAGCCACCGAGGTCAGGCGGTCGGCCATGGCCAGCGCATCGCGGCGCACGACGGCGGCGTCGCGCGCCACCATGTGCAGCGTCGAAACCAGCGCGGTCAGTTCATCGGTGCCGAGGTCTTCGGCCAGCAGGCACAGGACATACGATTCGAGGGGCGAACCGGCTTCGCCGACCGCCAGGGCATTGCCGCTGGCATCGCGGCGCACGGCCAGCACCGCATTCATCACGCCGCTCACGGCCACGCGCTGCTTGCGCATCGCCATGACGATCGAGTCGACCAGGTAGGGCATGTCATCGTTGAGGATCAGCAAGGCGGTGGCCATGCCGCCGCGGCCATCCGAGTGACGCAGCTGGGCGATCTGGCAACCGGCGCTGGAGCGCTTGGCGGCCTGGGTGAAGCCGTCGCGCAGCACTGGCGCCAGGCTGTCCGGCGACGTGCCTGCGAGGTCTTCGTCGTCCAGGGATTTGAGCCAGGCGTTGATCAGGGCAGCGACCGGCGTACCGTCGGCGGCGATCAGGGCCAGGGTCTGGTTGCGCAAATCTTGTGGCATCTGTTTCATCTTGCTTCTCCAATGCTTTAGTTGTATTTCATCGGTACCGCGCCTGCTTGTGGCGGCGCGCTTCGCGATTCGTGCAGGTCGGGGTTGGCCCATCCCGGCACGAGGGGTTTCGAAGTGGGCGTATTTTACGTCAGGTCGTATAAACCGGGCAGTCCCAGAATGCGTTCCAGATCGGCCAGCGCGGCCTGGCATTCAAGCGCCAGCTGCGGATCGGCCAGGTCTTTCGGCTCGAGATGGTCGCGGTAGTATTTACCGACCCAGTCGACCAGCGTGGCGTACAGCGACTCGGTCATGATCACGTTCTGGTGCATGGCGCGCGCTTCGGCCTCGGTCAGCGCCACGCGCAGGCGCAGGCAGGCAGGGCCGCCGCCGTTGCGCATGCTCTGGCGCAGGTCGAAGTGAATCAGTTCGTCGACCGGACCGCCGCTGGCAACGAGCTGCTCGAGATAGCGCGCGACCGCCTGGTTTTCCTGGCATTCCTGGGGAATCACCAGGGCCATCTTGCCATCTTCCTTGGTCAGCAGCTGGCTGTTGAACAGATAACTGGTCACCGCGTCAGCCACCGACACCAGGCCGGTGTCGACCCGTACCGGCGTCAATGCCGCGCCCACGCCGTCCATGGCGCTGCGCAGCTGACCGAGCACGGACGCTTCGTCATGGAAGGCTTGCTCGTGATAGAACAGCACATTGCCATTGCCGACCGCAATCACGTCGTTGTGGAACACACCCTGGTCGATCACGTCCGGGTTCTGCGACGCGTACACGGTGCGGGCGGAATCGAGGCCGTGCAGGCGGGCCACGGCTTGCGACGCTTCGAGCGTCTGGCGCGCCGGGTATTTTTTCGGCGCCGGCGCCGAGGGATCGAATTCGACCCGGCCGTAGACAAAGAACTCGACGCCCTTGGCGCCATGCGAGGCGCCCAGGCGCGTGTGGTTGGCAGCGCCTTCGTCGCCGAACGCCGGCGTCGATGGCAGCGCATCGTGCACGGCGAAATGGGTGCTGTCGCCGAACAGCGCGCGCAGCGTGCGGGTCGACTGCGCGTGCTCGTCGGCGCGGTGCAGCTTGTTGTTCAGATTGGCCGCCGTGAAGTGGGTTCGGCCGTCGCGGGTATCGGCCGACGGGCTGACGGTGGCGGCGTTGGCGGTCCACATGGGCGAGGCGGAATAGGCGCAGGCCAGGATCACGGGCGAGGCGGCATAGGCGCGCGCCAGCACCTCGGCGTCGCTGCCGGTAAAGCCGATGCTGCGCAGCAGGCGGAAGTTGGGGCGCGACTGGGGCGGCAGCAAGGCCTGGGCGAAGCCGCGCGCGGCCAGCGCGCGCATCTTGGCCAGGCCCTGCAAGGCAGCCTGGCGCGGGTTCGATGCGCTCTTGACGTTGCTAAACGATGCCACATTGCCGAACGACAGACCGGCGTAGTTGTGGCTGGGGCCGACGAGACCGTCGAAGTTGAATTCGCGTGCTGGTTGCATGGTGATGTCCTTGACTTAGAACGACAGGCCTGGCGACAGCTTGGCCGGCATCTCGAGTTCGCTCGTTTCGATCGACGCGACCGGATAGGCGCAGTAGTCGGCCGCGTAGTAGGCGCTGGGGCGATGGTTGCCCGACTTGCCCACGCCGCCGAACGGCGCGCTGCTGGCCGCGCCCGTGGTCGGACGGTTCCAGTTGACGATGCCGGCGCGCGCCTGCACCGAGAACTGCTTCCACAGCTGCTCGTCGTTCGACAGGAGCGCCGCGGCCAGGCCGAATTCGGTGGCGTTGGCAGCCTTGATGGCGCTGTCGAAGTCGGGGACGCGCACGATCTGCAGCAGGGGGCCGAACCATTCCTCGTCCGGGATGCCCCGGGCATTGGTGACGTCGACGATGCCGGCCGTGACGAAGCCGGCGTTCGGGTCGAGCTGGCGCATCTGCAGCAGCGTCTTGCCGCCCTTGGCCACCATGTCGGCCTGGGCTTGCACCAGGCGCGCGGCGACGGCGGCGGACACCACCGGTCCCATGAACGGCTGCGGCTCGGCGTTCGAGGCGCCCACCTTGAGGGTGGCAGCCACGTCGACCAGGCGCTCGATGAAGGCATCGCCTTCGACCGTGTCGGCCACGATCAGGCGGCGCGCGCAGGTGCAGCGCTGGCCGGCCGAAATGAAGGCCGACATGATCGCGTGGTGCACGGCGGCGTCGATATCCTTGACGTCCCACACCACCAGCGGATTGTTGCCGCCCATTTCCAGCGCCAGCATCTTGCCCGGCTGGCCGCCGAACTGCTTGTGCAGGGCCACGCCGGTCTGGCAGCTGCCGGTAAACAGCACGCCATCGAGCCCGTCGTTCTTGCCCAGCGCGATACCCGTATCGCGCCCGCCATTGACCAGGTTGATCACGCCGGCCGGCAGGCCCGCGCGTTCCCACAGCTGCACCGTCAGCACGGCCGTGCGCGGCGCGTATTCGCTCGGCTTGAACACCACCGTGTTACCGGCGATCAGGGCTGGCACGATATGGCCGTTGGGCAGGTGGCCGGGGAAGTTGTACGGGCCGAACACGCCGAACACGCCGTGCGGGCGGTGGCGCAGCACGGCGTTGCCGTCGGCCACCTTGGCCGCCACTTCGCCGGTGCGCGCGCCATAGGCCTGCACCGAGATATCGACCTTGTTGGCCATGGTGGTCACTTCGGTGCGCGCTTCCCACAGCGGCTTGCCGACTTCCTCGGAGATCGTTTGCGCCAGCGTCTCGGCCGACTCCTTGAGCAGATCGCGAAAACGCAGGCAGACGGCGATGCGCTCGTCGAGCGGGCGCATGGCCCAGCCATCGAAGGCGGCGCGGGCGGCGGCGACCGCGGCCTGCACGTCGTCGGCGCTGGACTCGCGGCTGGACCAGGTCTGGCGGCCGGTGGACGGATCGATGGTCACCAGTTCGGGGCCGGAACCTGCCAGCCATGCGCCATTGATGTAGTTGCTGAGGTTAGACATGAACGTTCTTCCTTACATTAAGTGACAGCGTGCGAATCGCATCGCCGCTTTGGCAGTGCAGCAGTTCCAGTTCGGAGGGGGTGAGCGCGATCTTGCCGCCGGCCGGATTGGCGTGCGTGACGATCATGCGGAAATCCTGGAGCACCGTGTTCGACACCAGCAGCGGCTCGGTATCGGACGACTCGGCCGAGGCATCGGCCACCACCACGGTACTGTCGCGCATGGCGCGCAGCTCGGACACGCGCGCCTGCAGCACCGGGCCGGCGTCGAAGATATCGACATAGCCTTCGAAGTGCATGCCTTCGGCTTCGAGCAGCTTGCGCGCGGGCGCCGTGGAGCGGTGCACCTTGCCGATCACGGCCTGGGCGTCTTCCGGCAGGTAGGCCACATACATCGGCTGGCGCGGCATCAGTTCGGCGATGAAGGATTTCTTGCCCATCGCGGTCAGATCGTCCACGTGGTTGAAGTCCATCTTGAAGAAATGGCGGCCCAGGCCTTCGTAGAAGGGCGAGCTGCCATCCTCGGCCTGGAAGCCGCGCATTTCGGCGATCAGCTTTTCGGTAAACAGATGCGGGAACTGGGCGATGAACAGGAAGCGGCTCTTCGAGAGCCACTTGCCGTTGTTGCCGCTGCGGTAGTCCGGGTGCAGGAACAGCGAGCACAGTTCGGTGGCGCCCGTCAGGTCGTTGGACAGGTACAGCGTATCCATGCGGCTGAACACATCGAGCTCGCGGCTGGAATGGACCAGGGTGCCGATGCGGTAGTTATAGAACGGCTCGTCCAGGCCCACCGCGCCCTTGATGGCGCAGATCCCGGCCAGGCGGCCATTGGTCGTATCCTCCATCACGAACATGTAGTCGCGCTGTTCGGGCGGGATGGTCTGGGCGAAGGAGGCGACGGCCACCTTGACGCGGTCGCCGAGCATCTTGCGGTCCGGCTTGAGGGTGGTCATGCCGCTGCCAACCTGGCCTGCCATGTCGATCAGGGCATCCAGGTCGCCTGCGGTAATTGCGCGTACAACTAGCATAGGGTTCTCTTTCAGATTCGGACGCAGATGACGTTATCGCCCGGTGCGACCATCAGCGCATCCTGCGCATCCTGCGGCAGGAACACGCTGTCGCCGCTCTCGAGCGACGGGCAGGCGACGGTGATGGCGCGGAAGTTCTGCTCGTTGCTGGCGGCCACCGCGTAGGTCACCATCAGGTCGGCCGAATTGCCCGGCTCGGCGTTTTCAACGCGCCGCAGCATCGAGCCGGCGAACGAGCGCAGGCCGTTCTTGTGGGCCTGCAGGATCGGACCGCCATCGAAAATGTCGATGTAGTCGTCCGCCTCGAAGCCTTCGTCGGTGAGCAGATTGAAGGCCAGCTCGCCGTCCGCGTGGATCTGGCCCATGGCGGCCTGGGCGTCGCCCGGCAGCAGCGGCACGTACACCGGATAGTGGGGCATGAGCTCGACGATCAGGGTGCGGTTGCGGGCCCCGCCGATGACCCGTTCGGCCTCGAGGAAATCCATCTTGAAGAACTTGCGGCCCAGCGCTTCCCAGAACGGCGACTGGCCGTTCTTGTCGGTGATGCCGGCCAGCGGCACGAAGAAGCGGTCGCCGAAGCGGTGCGGCGCCAGCACCGCGAACA
>Ga0209023_10000388_pt1 | contig 69125 bp, 59 predicted proteins | sample LakOneMetagenome_FD_187468 | JGI IMG/M metagenome (GOLD analysis project Ga0209023, IMG submission 187468) | Freshwater and sediment microbial communities from Lake Erie, Canada (SPAdes) (version 2) | ecosystem: Environmental > Aquatic > Freshwater > Lentic | place: Lake Erie, Canada...
GCATGGGCCGGCCTCAATAATAGTAACAGCAGTCTGCTTGCCACTTACATCGAAGATACTCGTCATGCCGATTTTCTTTCCAATAATACTTTTCATTGTATCTTATTTATACCCAGCGCTCTCGCCTGGGGCAAGAGTTAGGTGTTCATTATTTTTTCTTTTTAAGAACTTACCATCTGCTATCCTGAGCGGAGTCGAAGAACCCTCACCCAGGCAGTTCATCAGGCTTTGATCTCAACATCAACACCACTTGGTAAGTCTAACTTACTCAAAGCATCTACCGTACGGCTGCTGCTGGTGTAAATGTCTAATAAACGCTTATGCGTACACAGTTGGAACTGCTCACGGGCCTTCTTGTTTACGTGAGGAGAACGCAATACCGTAAAGATTTTCTTATGCGTAGGCAAAGGAATAGGTCCTGTTACCACGGCGCCGGTGCTGCGTACAGTTTTAACGATCTTTTCGGCTGATTTATCAACCAGGTTGTGGTCGTAAGACTGTAATTTGATTCTGATTCTCTGTGACATATAAAAAGAACTTTTAAAATCCGTTTTTTAATTTGGAGTGCAAAGGTAGGGGTTGACAGGTAAACAGCAAAGGAAAGAGGAAAGTTTTTTTTATAGCGGATACTCCTGGGGCTTCCTGGTGGACTAAAGTGAAGAATTTATCGGAAAAGGTCAGTCTTTTTTACTTACCGAACCACCACTGCTTTCAGTCTTAGTTACCGTGGCACCCCCATGATAACTAACCGATCCGCCACTGCTGGCCTGGGCATTAAGACTTACGCTGGCATGCACCCGGGCGCTGGCTCCGCTGCTCACCTGAACAATCGTGTTCTCACTTAAGAGGTCATATGATTTGACGTTTGCCCCGCTGCTGGCCTGGGCATTGTAAGTACGGGTTTTGCCTGTCAGGCGAACTTCTGCCCCGCTGCTTGCATCGGCTTCCACGTCCGGGGCATCCACATCTGCATGAATATTACCTGAGCTGGAGGCATTAAAAGATAGCTTTTCGCTGGCTTTAAGCTCATCTTTCACATCAACCCTGGCTGAAGCCGAAGCACTTACTTTCAGAAGAGAAGGCGTTGTGATATATACTTTCATATGAACATCGCCATAATTGTGCAGGTCTTTGATCCTGATCTTCAAAGTATTTCCTGAAACAACGGTTTCAACATGCCTCATTATATTATCATCCGCCTCTACTTTAACTTCGGTAGCAGGCCCTATTTTAACTTCCACATCAAAGTTGCCGCCAACAGAGATGCCGGTAAAATCCCTCACCGAACGGTTTTCTGAAATTATATTACCGCTTCCCGAGGTATAACTGCAGGATGCAAGGCTAAAACCGGTGATCAGTAAAATCAGGATCTGCTTCATGGCGTAAAAGTTTGTGTAAATATAATAATTCCATTAACCGTAACAGCAACAGAGCAATAAAATCATCCTCTTAATTATTTACCTTCGCAGCCAATTATGACAGAGAAAATACTCATCCTTGATTTTGGCTCCCAATACACACAGTTGATTGCCCGTACGGTTAGAGAAGCAAGTGTTTTTTGTGAGATCATCCCCTACAACAAAGAAATTGTTTATGAACCCGGGTTAAAGGGAATCATACTGGGCGGCTCTCCTTTTTCTGTAAATGAAGAAAATGCCCCGGTTGTTGATGTAAAGGCAATGACAGAGAAAGTTCCGGTATTGGGTATTTGCTACGGAGCCCAGCTGACAGCAAAATTATATGATGGAAGGGTTGACAAAAGTGACAAAAGAGAATATGGCCGTGCCATTTTCAGTAAACTGAAAGAAGACACCCTTCTGCAAAATATTTCATCCACATCCCAGGTTTGGATGAGCCATGCAGATACAATCATAAAACTTCCCGACGGGTTTGAATTGCTGGGCACTACCGAAAGTATACCGGTGGCCGCATTCAAACAAAACAGTAATGGAGCCTTTCCACTTTATGGCCTTCAGTTTCACCCCGAGGTATATCATTCAACCGAAGGGAAAACAATATTGAAGAATTTTTTAGTGAACATCTGTAAATGCAGCCAGGACTGGACCTCTGCTCATTTTATAACTGAAACTGTAGAGAAGCTTAAAACGCAGATCGGCAATAAAAAAGTGATCATGGGATTAAGCGGTGGTGTTGACAGTACCGTGGCAGCTACGCTGATCCACAGAGCCATTGGCGAAAATCTTTTTGGCATTTTTGTAGACAATGGGGTATTGCGCAAAGATGAGTTTGAAGACGTATTGACCATTTACAATAAACTTGGTTTACATGTAATTGGCGTAGATGCTAAAAAACATTTTTATAAAAAACTGGAAGGAAAGACCGACCCCGAAGAAAAACGCAAAGCCATCGGCGGGGCTTTCATAGAAATATTTGACCAGGAAGCACATAAAATTGAAGGCGTTGAATTATTGGGCCAGGGAACCATTTACCCTGATGTGATAGAATCACTGTCGGTGCATGGGCCATCACAAACCATTAAATCGCATCACAATGTTGGCGGATTACCCGATACCATGAAGCTGGGATTGGTGGAACCGCTTCGTTCCTTATTTAAAGATGAAGTACGGAAAGTGGGATTGGAATTAGGAATACCGCATGAAATGCTTTTCCGCCATCCCTTCCCCGGCCCGGGTTTGGGCATACGCATATTAGGAGAAGTTACAGAAGAAAGGGTACGGTTATTGCAGGAGGCTGATGCCATTTACATCAACGGTCTTAAAAAGCATAATTTGTATTCAACCATCTGGCAGGCAGGCACTATTTTGCTGCCGGTTAAAAGTGTGGGTGTGATGGGAGACGAAAGAACCTATGAGTTTACGGTTGCTTTAAGAGCGGTAACATCGGTGGATGGTATGACAGCAGACTGGGCGCATTTGCCCTACGATTTTTTAGCCAACATATCCAATGAAATAATCAATAACGTGAAGGGAATAAACCGGGTGGTGTATGACATCAGCAGCAAACCACCTGCAACGATCGAGTGGGAATAAATAATAAAGAACCTGCCTGCCGGCAGGCAGGTTAAAAATGAAGAATTAAAAATGAACAAGAGATTCTTTACAGTTGGATTATTTTTCATGGCGGTTTTTTATTTTACCAGCGCCCATGCCCAGGTTGATTCCACAAAACGATCCCCGGTTATGATCGGGATCTTTGCCCCGCTTTATCTTGATTCTGTTTTCAGCAACAACACATTCCGGTACAAACAGAACTTACCCAGGTTCATCATGCCGGCCGTGGATTTTGTAAGAGGTGCCCAGCTTGCCCTTGATAGTTTGCAAACGGGCAATGATTATATTGAGGCAACGATCTACGATACCAAATCATACACCCAACCGGTTTCGTGGCTTATACAGAATAAAAAATTAGACAGCCTCCAACTTATAATAGGCAGCGTTAAAGATGCCGAGTACCTGCAACTGGCCGGGTTTGCTTTCCAAAAAAACATTCCTTTTATTTCTGCAACCTATCCCAATGATGCAGGCATTACAAAGAACCCATTCCTGGTGGTGGTAAACTCAACACTCCGTTCGCACTGCGAAGCCATATACAGTTATATTTTACAAAAGCACGGAACGGATAAGATCTACCTGTGCCGGCAACAGGGAGTACAGGAAGACATGGTAACCTCTTATTTCAAACAGATCAATGAACAGGATGGAAAACCATTGTTGCCCATTGAAATAATTAATTTTGAAAACAACCTGGCGGCCACATTTCTCAAAACAAAACTCGACAGCAACGAGAACAGTGTGTTGATCGGCGCAAGCCTCGATGAAACTTTTGCAGGAAATATCTCAAAAGCCTGTGCTGATCTCCGCAAATCATATAACATTACGTTGATCGGAATGCCAACCTGGGATGGATTTGCCTCGCTTTCTAAAAAGAATGAACTCGCCGATTTTCCCATTTACTATACGTCGCCTTTCTTCAACAATAAAGCGGATGAACTCAGTAAATGGATCAATGACAATTACAAGAAGAAGTATAAAACCTACCCAGGCGATATGGTGTTCAAAGGTTTTGAATCGGTGTACCTTTTTACAAAATTACTGGCAAAGCATGGAGATAATTTCATGAACAACATCAACGATAAAAGCCTGAAAGTAATAAGCGATTTTAATTTCCGCCCGGTGATGTTAAAAAAAGACGCAACCATACCCGACTATTTTGAGAACAAACACCTTTACTTTATTAAACTGGTAAACGGAAGCACATCAAAAGCCTGGTAATAAAAAACCCGGAACAATGTTCCGGGTTTTTTATGGATCTATTTAACAAGGTGTTTCCGTTGCAGGGTATAAAGAAGTACAAAAAGTACCGGGATCCCTATACCAATAATATAACTCCAGATGCTGGTATACTGCGCTGTTCCCATAATAAAAAACATAGCCAGGATCGGCGCCAGCTCTCCGGCAACATATATCCAATAGCCATCTTTCTTTAATTTCCTCATCCACAAAGCGCCTATAAAGCAGAGTATGATGCCGGCCATGCCTACCGTTATCAATGGTATCATGTGTTGCGTGGTCAGTTCAATGGCGGCTCTTCCTTTTTCCATCTCAGCAAGTTGCTTTGCTGAAAGATCCTGGCCGGAACTCGCTGCTTTGTCCATCAGGTTCAGGAGGAATTTATTTATAACGGGCGTGAGCAACGTTAACAAGCCAAAAATTCCACATCCAATAAAAGTTAAAATGGTTAATACGTTTAAACCCGTTGGAAGTTTTTTGGTTTCTCCGCTAATTAAAACATCGGCTGTGTTTTCCTGGTTCATAGTTTTTTTTCTTTACAATATAATGTGTTTGCTTCTTAAATCAAAAAATGCCCGGTTAAGTTTGTGAACATAAGGAGGGAGCTACGCTTTTCTTCTCCGCAATTTCAGGTAGTCGAGGTAGTAAACAACTTTTACCGTCACTTCATTGCTGTGCGGATTATCGATCACCCTGCCAAAATTTTTAAGATAGCTGGTATTGGCATATGGATCGATGGTTACGTTGCTGCCGAGTGCATTTTTCCAGGCAATGGTGAGCCGGCTTCCCGGTAAAAAATCCCAGGTATAAAACATATCCACGTTGAAGGTATTGAAGTTGAGATTCTGGTTCGGGATAAAGGGAACTTCATTCCAATACCCATCCGGTTTCAGGTTATAGAAATTGGTATTGTTGAGAAGAGACCAGTAATGACGCATGCGTATGTTCACATTCATCCGGGAATTGAAATTATACTGGCCGCTCACCACCGCCGTATTGGTTTTTACATTGCGTCGTGCAATAATGGGCGACCCATCGGGATTGATAAGAAACGACCAACCCCAGTTCCCCCTGTCCTGCAAAATATTCATGCTGGCGCTGAACTGAAGTTTATCACTGACCCGGTACCGCAATCCCAAATTCGCTGCCCAGTAAGGATCCCTGGGCAAAGGAGATTCTGCCCCGCCAAGTTCCCAACTGAAGAACAGTTTCTTCCGGCTGTCTGAACTTCCGGAAATGCCAAAATAATAATACGGTGTTCTTCGCAGGAAATACCCGGTGTAAACATTTGAATGAACAAAATAATCTTTATTCCAGGTTGGGCTGCTTTGGAAAGAAAAAGACAGGTCCCAGAAATTCCTGAACAGGAAAAAAGCCCGGGCATTTACCTGGAAGGTTGCCCAGTTAAATGGACGGTATAGGTAAATGTTACTGAAACTTGCCCGGTACGAATGATTAAGAAAATGCCGTGTTGGCCTTATTATATTATAGCTTACGTTGGCGTTATATTCAAGTGAATTATTGTTTTGAATATACCCGAGGTCGTTGGGATCGTATTTGTCGCTTTCCACCACCAGGTTTGCCCGGTATTGAATAATGCCGCTCACTTTACCAAAGCCTGCAGCCGTAGTAAAGCCGTTCGTATTTCCCTGCTTTCCCCAGATCGTGCTGTATTTTCCTGCAACGGAAAAATTATAGTTGTTCTTTTTGTCGAACATTGAAATATCAAGACTGCTCACATTGGCATTGCGGGTGTTGCCTTTGCGCAAAACGTTTGTATTGGTGAAACTTACAGAAGACCGGTGTTTTAAAGCCTGGTCAAGCACGAGGATATTATAATTGGTGAGGGGTTCGGTTAAAATGGTTGAATCCTGCCCGGTGTTACGGTTTTTTACTTTGGCATACATGGGTACAGAAACTGCATTGAATATCCCAATACCAAGATTTCCTTTTGTGCGGCCCGACAGTTTGGTAGCGTTGTATAATCTTGTTATACCGGGATTTTTAATGATCTGGTAATTCGGGTTGTTCCCAAATTCAGTTAACACGGATGCCGCAAGCCCCGGCGCATTTCCAATTCTTCGTGAATAAAAAAGGCCGGCCTTATTAAAAAGTTCTGTTCCTTCTGTAAAAAAAGGCCGGTAATCATCAAACTTTACCTGGAAAGGAGAAAGGTTAAGAAAAACATTATCGCTTTGCACCTGGGCAAAATCGGGTATCAATGTCATATCAAGCGTAAAACCTTCATTGATGCCGTATTTAACATCCATGCCGCCACTCTTAAGAAACTCGGTTACATCGCCGTTGTTTGTTGGCGATACCCGTACGCCTCCTGATAAGTACGGAAGAAAAGATAAGCGAATGGGCGGTTTAATATTGCTTAACCCGGTCCATACCCCCCATTGATTTAATTCACCGCTAATGTTAGGATTGATTGGATTCCAGATGCTGTTCTCATTTTCGGTACGGATGAACCTGCCGAAATTCAATCCCCAATCCTGAATATTTTTATTCGAAAAACGAACAGCACTCAAGGGTATCTTTATCTCAGCCACCCATCCGTCTTCTTTAATACTTGTTTTACTTTCCCAAACGGCATCCCAGCTGGCATCAGTTACCACGCCCCCGTTGCTGCTCCCGTTCTGAGATTGTTTGGCATCTGCCTGCACATTAGCAGCTGTTACCCGAAAGATAAATGCGTTCTGGTGATCGTGATAGGTATCAAAACCAACCGCAAAAATATCCACATTCTGCCGGTCGATTATATCCCTTGCAGTCAACTGCCTGCGGATGTTTTTTGGATCTTCATACATATATGCACCTACATATATGGCCGAGTTATCGTAAGCGATCTTAACTACTGTTCTTTGAACAGAAGGCCTGCCAAACACCGGTTGCGAAGCAATAAAATCACCCGTTGGCTCAATTGACCGCCATGCTTCGTCATTCAGGTTTCCATCAATTTTTATTGGTTGATTTATCTTAACAGCCGGGATACTCCTTACCTGTTGTGCATGGGTAACAGAGATCAGTAAATAAAATGCAGAAGTTAATATAAGGCGTGTTAACATTGCTTATCTGCCAAAGGTAATTTAATCCCATATAACGAAACCAGCGAATACTTATTTGTAGAATAATTTCTACCCCCTATAGATTCCTGCGTTTTATTTCCTTTTTTATCAGGCTCAGTTCCCTGCCTGTTTGTCCGGAAACTGAGCTGTTTTCCTGGGCACGGCGCATGAGATAAGGTATCACATCCTTGATGGGGCCAAAAGGTAAATACTTGCTTACAGAACACCCGGACCTGGCCAGGTTAAACGTGATGTTATCACTCATTCCGTAAAGCTGCGAAAAGTGAACATTCGGGTGGTTATGAGTCAGTCCTTTTTTATCAAGCAACTGGGTAGTATATAAATTGCTGTATTCATTATGCGATGCAACGATGAGTGCGATCCGGTCAAGGTGTTCAACACAATATTCAACCGCAGCATTGTAATCCCTGTCGCAACTTTCTTTATCGGGCTGGATGGGGGTAGGATAATTTAATTCTGCAGCCCTGTTCCGTTCTTTTTCCATGTAAGCACCCCGTACCAATTTGGCGCCTAAAATAAAATCCCTTTCCACTGCAGCCGTATGACAATCTATTAAGAACTGCAACCGGTCGTGGCGGTACAGCTGCAAGGTATTATATACTACTGCTTTCTCCCGGTTAAAAATATCCATCATTAAAATGGTAAGTGCATCTACGGGATCCTGTATCCATGTTTCTTCTGCATCAATTAAAACACCTACATTTTTTTGGCTGCCTTCTTCGCATACTTTTTGGGTACGCAACCTCACCCGGTGCCATTCGTCTTTTTCTTCGGAAGACAACGTGGCCACTGCTTTCAGGTAACGCTTTATCAGGCTTCCTTCTGTTTTATTCATTTCTGTATGCAGTTTTTCCAGCAGGGCAAACCGTGCAAAGCCGGTTACCTTAACACTCATGAAAGGAATATTGGGCTGCGTGGATGCATAGTCAATTACTTTTATGAACTCATCCCGTGCCTGTTCAAAATTCTCCTCCCCTTCTTTTCCTTCTACCCCGTAATCAAGAATAACCTGCACGTTGTATTTTGCCAGTTTGTCAACAACTTTTGCCGTTTGTTCCAGTGTTTCTCCACCTACAAACTGCTGGAAAATTGTTTTCCGTATGATGGTCCTGGTGAGGGGTACGTGCCACTTAATGGCAACCGGTGTTATTTTCAAGCCTGCATTTACCAGCCATGGTTTCCCCATCATGGTAAAAAGGAAATTGGCTTTTTTTAACTCCTCGTTTGATTTGGCAGCAAAAGCAGATTCGGTATTTTCAAATGAAATAGGCGCAGGTTCATTCATAATATTAAGCAATTCAGTTAACGAAATTCGAAAAACGAAGACGAACTGCCAAATAATAAAGCATAATTGATATCATATTTTTTACTGATGAAAATAATAATTGTCTAAGCACTGCGGTTCTTCTGAGATGCACATCATCATGCGATTTCTGTTTTGTGTTTACCTCCCCGGGTATAAAACCACTTATCTTTGCCAAAAAATCTGATGGATAAAAAAGTGAGTGAATCATTGGTGGTGATGACAGAACTGGTGTTGCCAAACGACACCAACACCTTTGGAAACCTGATGGGTGGCCGGTTGATGTACTGGATGGATATTGCTGCGGCATTGGCTGCTATGAAACACAGCGGCGCACCTGTAGTTACTGCGTCGGTTGATAATATCTCTTTTGAAAGCCCGATAAAACTTGGCAACGTGGTGCACATTGAAGCATGTCTCACCCGTTCTTTCAACAGCAGTATGGAAGTGCATTTGAATGTATGGGGTGAAGATGCCATACAGCAATACCGGTATAAGAGCAATGAGGCCTATTATACATTTGTTGCTTTGGATCCCAACGGCAAACCAAGAAAAGTAAACCAGGTGGTACCCGAAACCGAGGATGAAAGAAAATTGTACGAAGGGGCTTTACGAAGAAGACAACTCAGGCTGATCCTGGGAGGAAAAATGAAACCGGAGGATGCGGCAGAATTGAAAGCACTGTTCGGAAAAGACTAGATCTTATTGCGGCAGGTTTTCATGTTGGTTGCTGCCGGGCATAAATTTTTTGCTTTGCTCAATTGCATCCATAATATCTTCCAGTATCTTTTCTGTTGATTGTTCAAAATCGATCTGCATCGGATCTTTAAAAGTTATGGAAAGCCGGGTTCCTTTTTTTAAAAGCTTAAGGCCTTTTTTATCAAACGCCGTATTGAATCCTTCAACAACAACCGGTATTACGATCGGCTTTTGATGTTTAATGATAAAAGCAGTTCCTTTTCGTCCCGCCACAAAAGCTGTCGTGGTTCCCTGCGGAAAAGTAATGATCCAGTTTTTATCAAGTGCCCGGGTAATTTTACGGGTATCACTGGGGTCAAGCCCTTTTCTTGTTTCTTTTGCATCGGTAACCCAAACCCGTTTTACCATAATGGAACCCGCCAATGCAAACAATTTGCTTAGCCAGTTCTTCTTCATGGTTTCTTCGGCCGATACAAACTGAACCCGGGTATAAGGCCACAACAAATAATAAGGAATCCCCAGTTTTTTTTTCTTTCCCCAGCTGACTGCACCAAAAATATGCAGCATAGCGATCACTTCTGCAAAATAAGTCTGGTGATTGCTTACAAACATTACATTGCTTTTGGGAAGGCTTCGCAGTTTTTCCATGCCGTTTACCTGCAACCTGTTGATCAGGTTAAGGCCCGGGTAAGAAAGAGAGCCGATGACCATGTAAACAATTTTTTTTACAAACGCCGATTCTTTAATGCTGGTAAGCCATTTACTCATTTACCTGGTTTTATTACTGCAAGATAGTTTCTGCAATTTATATAATCTGTGATTGAAATCACCACCATGTTTTTTTTAGTGAATGCTGTCTTTTAAAAACAAAAAAACTTAAACCGGTATATTTGCCGGCATGAAACCGAATACCGTGATTTTTGATATGGATGGTTTACTGATCGACTCCGAACCACTGTGGCAGCAGGCTGCAGAAGAATTCTTTGCCGGGTATGGCATGAAACTTTCCCCGCAGCAATATGAAAAAACAACCGGGCTGCGAACAAAAGAATTTTTAAATTTCTGGTTTACTTATTTCAAAATTCCCGGAGAAAAATTATTGGATGCTGAAGATTGGATAGTCGGCCGGGTTGTTGACCTGGTAAAACAAAAAGGCAAGCCGCTGCCCGGTGTAATGTACATTTTTGATTTTTTTAAAAAACGGGGTTTTAATATCGGGCTGGCAACTTCGTCGGGGCCGGCGCTTATTGAAGTGGTAATTGATCTGCTGAACATCCGGGATGATCTAGGTGCTGTATCATCTGCCAACGAACTGGCTTTTGGAAAGCCTCATCCGGAAGTGTACCTGAACTGCGCCGAAAAACTGGCCGCTTCACCCTGGCAATGCATTTGTTTCGAAGACTCCTTCAATGGTATGATTGCCGTAAAAGCCGCGGGCATGAAATGCGTAGTTGTTCCGGCTCCCGCTGCCAATCAAAAGACAATATGGGATGCAGCAGATCTGAAAATTCCGTCGTTGGCCGGTTTTGATGAATCTTCATTAAAAATCTTAAGTATTTGATGCCCCGATCCTGTTAAAAAGCAGGATCAAGGTGAAAACGCAAAGAAATCTCTAAAAAAAAACTCATGGACTGATCATTTTCTGATAGAAAATTATACATTTGACAACCGGACTAACAATTCTTTATTTACTTAATAAAACAAACACGATGAAAAAATTATTACTGGCATCAATAGTTATGATGGGAATCAGCAGTGTTGCTGCCGCTCAAACTCCCGAAGCTGTAAGAGAAAGAAAAGAAGCTGCTAAAAAAGAAGCGAACCAACCGGTTATTTCAAATGCAGCAAATGTAACTGCTTCAGAAAAGGTAAAGACCGAAAGTAAAGTGGCTGCTGATAAAAATGAGGTAGCAAAACCAAAGGAAGCTGAAGTTAAAAAAACAACGCTTCCTGCTGCTAAAAAGGTAAAGCAAGGCTAATTTTTACAGCCGGTTTATTTTCATAAAATAATTGCCAAAAAGTCTCCTCAACAGGAGGCTTTTTTCTTTATGGACAGTCATCTTTATAGATTGAGAAACAAGCCATTCAGACCAACCCTTAGCCTTATCAGGGCTGATTTTCCACCGGGTTCCCTGCGCTTAAAAAAAACGGAGAAAAAAAACTTAATTTAAAGTTAAAGTTATTACCTTTAACCATCTTTCTGACTAACTGCAGATGCCGGGTATTCCTCTCCGGAATTTGTTTTTAGTCATTTCATCAAACTAAAACATTTATTATGCACAAAAAAACTACTTTAAGAGACCTTAAAGTGTTGTTGCTTAAAACGATCCTCCCGGTTCTGATTTTAAGTACTTCATTTTATGTCACGAGTGCACAGAATGTTGTGTCTCCGCCTAAGAAGGATGGGAAGAGAACACAAACTTCTGTTGTCACGGCACGTCCTGGCCTGACCAAAGAAATGGTTAAAGCTAACAGGAACCAGTTGCCAACAGTTCAAGCAACGCCAACCGATGTCCCTGCCATCAACATGCGTTATTCACAAAAAATGGCAGCAATTACTGCACAGGGCATTCAAAATCCGCCAACGCCAAACATCGTTAACGCTGTTTGTACGTTTAATGGTGGATTGGTTGCAGGTGATCTTACACTGACTAACGGACGTTTTTTCCGTGATGGTGTTGCATCATCCTGTGCCGGGCCAAAAGCCTGCCCTGGTCCTTTTGGAACAGGCCCTTATTTTTACGACACGTACACGATGCAGAACCTAACCTGCGCCAGTCAGTGCGTAACGGTAGACTACGTCGCAAACGTGGGTGGTGGTGATGTTTTCGTTGTTGCTTACAACGGAAGCTTTAACCCAGCTAACCTTTGTACTAACTACATCGCAGATGGTGGATCAAGTTCACTTTCTGGCGGTGCTGCAGTTCAATTCACTTTTACACTGCCTGCTAATGCTACGGTAGTATTTGTGGCAATGGCTGCACAGATCTCGACTGCTTGTCCTTCTTACACTATGACAGTTACGGGACTTACCTGTACGCCTCCGCCTGCATGTACACCGATCGGGCCATCTGTATTAAGCTTAACACCTGGTCCTCCGGTAGCATCAACTGTGTTTAATGAAACATTTAATACCGTTGTTCCTTTACCAGCTGGCTGGGCTTCTCAAAACCTTAGCCTTCCAATTGGAGCAACAGGTTGGTTCCAGGGAAATACCGGTGTATTCCCAGGTAACACACCTCCGGGATACATTGCAGCAAATTTCAATAACACGTCGGCATTAGCTACAATCAGTAACTGGTTGTTTGCACCGTCTGTTACTTTGAAAAACGGTGATACACTTTCTTTCTACACCCGTACCACAAGCGGTACATTCCCCGACAGGTTACAGGTGAGGATGAATACAACCAACCAGGGCGTTAACGTGGGTGCCAATAATACCAGCGTAGGTGATTATACAACCTTACTATTGGATATAAACCCAACTTATACCGCTACCGGTTATCCTACAGCATGGACGCAATTCAAGATCCCGATTACGGGATTGGCTGGTCCAACTGCCGGACGTCTTGCCTTCCGTTATTTTGTTGAAGGCGGTGGCCCTCCAGGCGCTAATTCAGACTATATCGGTATTGATGATGTGGTTTATACAACAACAAACCCAGGTCCTCCACCGGTAAGCTGTACAGGTTCTGTTACATGCTTAAAGGTTGATATCACTGGTGGTAACCCAGGCGCTACTTACAATGTAGTGATCAATGCAGTTCCTGCAACAGCCGGTTATCCAAGAACGATCAGCAATTATACCAGTGGCGATTGCATTCCTGTTACGCCAGCAGTAAATACAACATATTCTCTTGTATCAGTTATTGATGCATCAAATCCATGTTGCGTTGGTACTGGTAACAGTGGTACTCCAACCGTTACAATTACACCAGGATCGATCACCCCGATTGCGATCACCGCTAATCCAAGCGGACCGCTTTGCGCAGGTAGTCCAACTTTGTTAACAGTAACTGGAGCAGGTGGTGCTCAGACTTTCACAAACAGCGCCCCTGTATTGATTCCAGGATCTGGTACATCTGGAAATGCCAGCCCTTACCCATCTAACATATCAGTAAGTGGCTTGCCAACATCGGGTGTTTCCGTTGCATCAGTTACGCTCACAGGAATCACACATACCTGGGAAAGTGATATCAGCGTGTTGCTGCAATCACCCACAAACCAGAATGTGATCTTGCTTTCTGCTGTAAGCGGAACAGAAAATGGTGGTTTTGGTATTCTTAACAAGACCTACACATTCTCTGACGCTGCTCCTACTGGTTTAAATACAGGCGGACCTACAAATCCGAATGGTACTTATAAACCTACCAATAACAGTACAACCCGTAACTGGCCAGCGCCAGGACCTGGAACTGTTGTTCAGGGATTGAATCCATTGTTGTCAACTTTCACCGGTGATCCAAATGGTACATGGAAACTGTACGCAATTGATGCCGTTGGAGGTGACTTAGGTCAGATCTCTGGTGGTTACAGCATCACATTCCAAACTCCTCCGGCACCACCTCCAGTAGGATGGACCTTCTTATGGTCACCTGCTGCAGGCTTGAGTTCTACAACCACAAACCCTGTTGCGGCATCTCCGTCATCAACAAGGCAATATACGGTTGTTGGAACAGCGCCAGGTGGTTGCCAAACTGCGGCTCAAATACTTATAACGGTATATCAGCTTCCTGCAGTTACCAGTCAACCCAGCAGCCTTACGGCATGTGCTGGCACAAGCGTGAACTTTACTGTTGGTGGTACAGGCCAAGGTATAACATACCAATGGCAGGTAAGCACTAATGGTGGTGTTACATATACCAACATAGCTAATGGTGCTCCTTACTCAGGTGTAAACACCGCAACACTTACGGTTAATCCTGTAACGGTTGCAATGAGTGGCTGGCGTTACCGTTGTGTTATCAGTGGTACATGTCCTCCTGCTGCTAATTCAACCGGCGCAATACTTACTGTAAATCCGCTGCCGGTTGTTACTATAGCACAAACTACTCCAACCTGCGGTGGTGTTGCCGGTATCAACGGTACTCCATTAACTGCAAGCGGAGCCAGTTCTTATGTTTGGTCTCCGGTTACTGGTTTGTATACCAATGCCGGTGCTACAACTGCTTACACAGGAACCAACCTGGCTACAGTTTATGCAGCACCTTCGGTAAACACTGTGTACACAGTTACAGGAACCAATGCTGGTACCGGTTGTACAAACACTGCAACAGTAGGTGTGGTTTACACGCCTGCAGCTCCAACTGTTAACCCGGCCAACGTAGCTATGTGCTTAGGCGATGCGGCTGTTCAATTATGTGTAACATCATCATTGGCACCATCTCCATTCACTTCCAGCTACGCTTCAGGTCCTATCAGCGTAGCAGTACCTGATAATACACCTGCGGGTGGTAATCACACAATCAACGTTCCATTACCGGCAACTGCACAGATCACCAATATGAGGGTGACTGTTAACATGAGTCATACATGGGTTGGTGATGTGGCAATGGTACTGAAAGCGCCAAATAACCAAATATTGAATCTTGATTTCTTCCTGAATGCTACAGGCGGAACAGGTGCTACAAGTGGATTCACAAATACTGTGTTCACTTCAGATAATACAGCTCCTGCAATCAGTACTGGTACTAATCCTTATACTGGTACATTCAGAGCAGACCGCGTTGTTACTGGTACACCGGTAGCTGGTCCAACTGGATTCCTGCCAACAACAAACCTTTGGTCAAGCCTGTACAGCACTCCTAACGGAAACTGGACAATAGCTGCATACGATGCGTTTGCAGGTGATGCCGGAACCATTACTTCATGGTCATTAGCTTTTGACTATTTGTATGGTCCTCCAGCATCAGGTGTTTGGTCTCCTGCCGCAGGTTTATTCAGGGATGCTGCTGCAACAATTCCTTATGTTGCCGGCGATTCAGCCAACTGCGTTTATGCTAAACCAACACCTAGCGGGGTTTATCCTTACCAGGTAACGGTACGTAGCGTAGGTTTCCCAGGATCGTTAACTACATACAATAATGCAGCTAATATTCCTATCCCTGATGGAGGTACAACCAATTCCAGCATAACTGTTAGTGGTTTGCCTACTTCTGGTGTAAGTGTTGATCAGGTAGTATTAAGAGGCTTCTCTCATACATGGGGTGGTGACGTGAACGTGGTATTGCAGTCACCAACAGGAGAAAATGTGATCTTGTTGGCGAACTCAAATACTGATCCGCTGATCTCTATCAGCAATGTTACCTTAACATTGCGTGACAATGCAGCAGGCTCTGTACCAACTACAAGCCCAATGGCAAGTGGTACGTATAAGCCTACTAACAATAACGGATCACCGTTTACTTTCCTTCCTCCAGGTCCAACAGTTAGCGGACCCGGTGCAACAGCCAACCCACTTCTGTCTACCTTTACAGGTAACCCGAATGGTACCTGGAAAATATATGCGGAAGACAGGGTTGGAGGAGATGTAGGTAACTTCGCTCAAGGCTGGAGTCTTACACTGAATTCTCCTTTCCCTGGTTGTGTTTCTGCTCCAAGAACGGTAACCGTAACGGTTAATCAACCAACCACCATCACTACACAACCGGTTAACAGAACCATTTGTACTGATAAAGTGGCAACATTCACTGTTGTTCCAGGTGGATCTGGTCCGTTCAGTTACCAATGGCAGGTAAGTACCAACACAGGTAATACTTGGTCTAACATTTCAAATGGTGGTGTTTATGCAGGTGCTACATCGGCAACACTTACCATTACGGCTCCGCCGGTTAGCATGAGCGGTTATTTCTACCGTGTTATTGTTACAGGCGCTGCACCTTGTGCAAGTATTAATTCCTTCCAGGTGGTGTTAACTGTTAACCCGCTGCCAACTGTTGTTATATCAGCTTCGCCTTATACCAGGTTATACCCTGGATTAAGAACGACATTGTCTTCTACAGTGTCGCCTGCAGCTGCTCAAACATACAGCTGGTTCCGCAATGGTGCCCCTTATGGAGGAAATACAGCAACGCTTCAACTTGATGTGGATCTGCTGGGTGATTACAAACTTACTGTTACAGATGTGAATGGTTGTACCAATACTTCCAACACAATATCCATCCTGGATTCTGCAACCGGAAGATGTTTCATCTATCCTAACCCAACCAATGGCGAGTTCGATGTTAGATACTTCAGTGTCTACAACAACTCTTCATTGCCAAGGACTGTTACGGTTTACAATGCAAGTGGTAACAGGGTTCTTACCCAACGCTACAGCATTGGCGCTCCGTATCAAAGGATGCATGTTGATCTCAGAAAGAGTGGCAAAGGACTTTACTGGGTTGAAGTCGGTGACGCAAATGGTAACCGATTGACCATGTGTAGAGTGGTTGTTCAATAAGACTAACTAACACTTAGTTATACAGTCCCCCGGAATATTCCGGGGGACTTTTTTTATTGCCTCATATATATATATGTATGTAATCCCTGTTTTGCTATACTGAACCATTGGTTAACAGCGACAGATTGGCTTATGAGGCCAGGGATTTCCTGGAATAATCACTTCATATTGAAACAATTGAGGTTATCCCTCTTTCCCCGCTCTAAAAAGACCCGGTTTTATCCGTAAAACAGGCATCTTTTACCTAACTTTGCCCTCCCGTTTTAAAAACCACGGGTTATTTATGTCATTCAATATTTTTAAACAATTAAACGCAGATGCACAGGAAGGTTCTGTTGGCGAAGCCACAGAAACTGCTGCGAAAACAAATGTGCCTGTTGGTCTTGCTGAAGCTGTTGCTACAGCACACGATGACTTTGACTGGAGTGTTGACAAAAGAAATGTAACCAGTTATTCTGCTGATGAAAAAGCAAAGTACGACACGGTTTACGACAACACGTTCAAACAGATCAATGATGGCGAAATGATCATGGCTACCATTGAATCATTAACCAAAACCGATGCGGTTGTTAACATCGGATTTAAAAGCGATGGCCTTATATCGCTGAACGAATTCAGAGACATCCCCGGCGGTGTAAAAGTTGGTGATGTAATTGAAGTAATGGTAGTGGAAAAAGAAGACAGGGATGGCAACCTTAACTTAAGCCGCAAATCTGCCCGTACTACAAGAGCATGGGAAAGAATTGTGGAAGTTCACAAGACAGGCGAAATCGTTACCGGATTGGTTACCAGCAAAACCAAAGGCGGTTTGATCGTTGATGTATTCGGTATGGAAACCTTCTTACCAGGATCACAGATCGACGTTAAACCCGTTACTGATTACGACCAGTTTGTTGGAAAAACAATGGAGTTTAAAGTGGTGAAAATTAATGAAGCCATTAAGAATGCCGTTGTATCTCACAAAGCACTTATTGAAAGTGATATCGAAGCACAAAGGGCTGAGATCATGGGTAAACTGGAGAAAGGCCAGGTATTGGAAGGAACGATCAAGAACATCACTGATTTTGGTGCATTCCTCGACCTTGGCGGATTAGACGGTTTACTTTACATCACTGATATTTCATGGGGACGTATCAATCACCCTACAGAAGTATTGAAGATGGATCAGAAACTGAACGTAGTTGTTCTGGATTTTGATGATGATAAAAAACGTATCAGTCTTGGCCTGAAACAATTAACGCCTCATCCTTGGGATACCCTTACAGAGAACCTGAAGGAAGGTGAAATTGTAAAAGGTAAAGTGGTGAATATTGAAGACTACGGCGCATTCCTGGAAATTATGCCGGGTGTGGAAGGTTTGGTTCACGTAAGTGAAATTACATGGGCAAACACGCCGATCAATGCAAAAGAATTCTTCAAACTGGGTGATGAATACGAAGCAAAAGTGGTAACCCTTGATAAGGATACCCGTAAGATGAGCCTCTCTATCAAACAGATGACCCAGGATCCATGGAGTAATATTGAAGTTTCTTTCCCAGAAGGAAGTAAGCATACCGGTGTGGTTAAGAACATCACTCCTTACGGCGTGTTTGTTGAATTATCTACCGGCATTGGTGGTATGATCCATATCAGCGACCTGAGCTGGCTGAAACGCTTTAACAACCCCAACGAATACACAAAAGTTGGCAACCAGATCGAAGTGGTTATCATGAACATTGATAAAGACAACCGCAAACTTCAGTTAGGACATAAGCAGATCGAAGAAGATCCATGGAACACCCTGGAAACTACTTTCCCGGTAGGAAGCGAGCATGAAGGAACGGTTATCAGGAAAGATGATAAAGGCGCTATTGTGCAACTGCCCTATGGCCTGGAAGGATTTGCTCCTGCACGCCACCTGATGAAAGAAGATGGTAAGGCGATTGTTGCTGATGAAATTGCAAAATTCATGGTTATTGAATTTGACCGCAACGACAAACGCATCGTTTTAAGCCATACCCGTTTATGGGAACAGGTGATCGAAGAAGAAAAGCAGGCGGTAATGAAAGAAAAGAAAGCCGAATCTGAGGTAACTAAGAAAGCAGTTAAAAGCCTGCAAAGCAAAGTTGAGAAATCAACCTTGGGTGATCTTGGTGTGTTGGCCGACTTAAAAGCTAAAATGGACAGTGATGCTGCCGGTGCTGCTTCAGCAGAAGAAGCCCCAAAAGCTGAATAAGCGTTATTCTTAAAATACAAATCCCTCCGCCAGCTGGCGGAGGGATTTTTTTATGAAGTAAATTCTGTTTAAAATTATTCCAATATCTTAACCTCGGTTCGCCTGTTCTGTGCCCTGCCTTCAACAGTTTTATTATCTGCAACAGGTACGCTAAAACCATACCCCTTTGCGGTTAGCCTGTTTGGATCGATCCCCTTTGTGATAAGATAATTTCTTACCGTATTTGCCCTGTTCTCGGATAATACCTGGTTACTCTTTGCTGTGCCTACATTATCGGTATGCCCGCCTATTTCAATCCGCTCATCTTCTTTTCTTACCAGGTAAGAAACCAGTTCATCCAAAACAGGAAATGCTTCTGGCAACAGATCGGCCTTACCGGTCTCAAAATTACAGTCCTCCAGCACAAAACTTTTTGCAGGCAGGAACTGGATATCTATTTTAAAAGGGTTTTTATAATAGGCATTGCCGGTTAATGCAGGAATATTAAGCACATTATAACTTGTAGAATCTTTAAACCCAAGTATGAATATCTCGTACTTATCTCCTGCCGGAAGCCGGGTGGAGAATTTGCCGGTGGAATCAGTAAGTCCTTCGTATTCCCGCCCGTTTGCCAGGCTGCGGAAAATAACGATCTCATGCGGAAGTATGTTATACTTGAAGTCGGTCATCTTTACATCAACCGGTGCATCTTTTGGGATATTGGCATTTTGAACATTTCCGTTCTGGCAAAAAGCCATCACTGGCATTAATAAAACAATAAGGCTGTAAAAGAATTTCTGCTTCATTGCACAAATAATTTTGAATTGATTTTAAAGATAATTATTAAAAATAACTTTATCATTTTTCAATTATTGTGCCGTTCCCGGCTTTTTTTGTTAACTGCTGGTGAACATCTTAAAGCCGCTGCTGCAGCCGGCCAACCATCTCATTCTTCCAACCCGCAAAATCGCCGGCAATAATATGTTTCCTCGCTTCTTTCACCAGCCACAGGTAAAAAGCAAGATTATGTACACTGGCAATGGTAAGCCCGAGTATCTCTTTCGCTTTCATTAAATGACGCAGGTACGCCTTGCTGTAAAAATTACTTATTGCACAATCGATGCCGTCATCAATAACAGAAAAATCTTTTTCCCATTTCTTGTTATCAATATTAATAACGCCGTTGCTGGTAAATAACATGGCATTACGGCCATTGCGGGTGGGCATTACGCAATCAAACATATCTACACCCAGTGCGATGGATTCTAAAATATTCCAGGGAGTACCAACCCCCATCAGGTAACGGGGCTTCTCCTTCGGCAAAACAGCACAACAGAGTTCAGTATATTCATACATCATCTCCATTGGCTCGCCAACACTTAACCCGCCAATGGCATTGCCCGTTGCATTTTTTGACGCAACAAATTCTGCCGAGGCAGTGCGAAGATCTTTGTAAGTACTTCCCTGCACAATTGGAAAAAGGTTCTGTGTATAACCGTACTTATCGGGAGTGATATTGAAACGGTCGATACACCTGTCCAGCCAGCGATGCGTAAGCTCCATACTTTTTTTTGCATATGCATATTCACTCGGGTACGGCGGGCATTCATCAAAAGCCATGATGATGTCGCCCCCGATCACCCGTTGTATATCCATTACATTTTCCGGTGTAAACTGGTATTTGCTTCCATCAATATGACTTTGAAATAAAGCGCCTTCTTCTGTTAACTTTCGGTTGTTGGCCAAAGAAAAAACCTGGTAACCTCCACTGTCGGTTAATACAGGTTTATCCCACCCGTTGAATTTATGAAGCCCGCCTGCTGCTTCGAGGATCTCCAGCCCGGGCCGTAAAAAAAGATGGTAAGTATTTCCTAAAATGATCTGTGCTTTTACATCTTCATGCAACTGTTGCTGTGTTACCGCTTTTACACTGCCAGCAGTTCCCACCGGCATAAAAATGGGCGTTTGTATTTCCCCATGATCCGTTGTTATTTTTCCGGCCCTTGCCTTGGTTTGTGTATCGGTATGTTGCAGATCAAATTGTAATGCCGCCATGGATTGGTTTATTGTTTGTAGTTTGTGGTTTGAAGTTGATTAATTGGTGTTTGTTGGTTACACTGAAATTTTGATCATACTTTCCATCTTCTCATTCCTTATTTTTGCCCAATGAATTTTACCCAAACCTGGCAACTGCTGTTCTATGTTTTTTGTCTCATTACCCTGATACAGGTCTTTTATTACCTGTTCTTTTTTCTAAGACTGGCTTTATATAAACCCAAGGCAAAAACAACTTCACAAACCCACCCTGTATCGGTGATCATCTGTGCCCGGGATGAAGCAGCAAATTTAGTGAAAAATCTTCCGGGAGCCCTGATACAGCAATACCGCACCACACACGAAGTGATCGTGGTGGATGATAATTCATTTGACGACAGCAAATACCTGCTGGAAGAATTTCAGAAGAGCTATAAACAACTGCACGTGGTGCTCCTTAAACAGGAAGCCAAATTCATTCCCGGTAAAAAATTCCCATTAAGTGTGGGGATAAAGACGGCCAAACATGAAATTGTATTATTAACGGATGCCGATTGTGTACCCGCCAGTGAATTCTGGATCGAAAAAATGCAGGAGAGCTATGATGACAATACCGAGATCGTATTAGGGTACGGGGCTTTTCATAAAAGAAAAGGAATTTTAAACAAGTTGATCCGCTGGGAAACGTTTCATACCGCTATTCAATATCTTTCTTATGCATTGGCGGGCAAACCCTATATGGGTGTTGGCCGGAACCTGAGCTATAAGAAAACGATCTTTTTCCGCAACAAAGGATTTACATCACACAACCATATTCCCAGTGGCGATGATGACCTGTTCATTAACAAATCGGCCACAAAACACAATACAAAAATCAATATAGACAAGACTGCATTTACCTTAAGCACTTCTGCAAAAACATGGCAACAATGGATCAGGCAAAAAAACAGGCACTACAGTACAGGTAAATATTATAAGACATCCCATAAATTTATACTGGGACTCTATTCTTTCTCTCACTTCCTCTTCTATCCATTGCTGGCGGTCAGCCTTTTATTTTACAACTGGCAGTATGCCCTCATCGTTTTTGGCGTTCGGTTTTTGATACAGGCTGTAATTTTATACCCCTGCATGAAAAAGCTGAATGAAAAAGATCTGTATCCCTGGTTTTTATTTATCGATATCTGGATGTTCTTTTATTATATCATCTTCGCTCCTTCTATCTTTAAAAAACCTAAAAAACAATGGAGATAGTGACCCGGTATTTTTCTGATTTTTCTTCGGAACAACTAAAACAACTGGCTGCGTTGAAAGAATTGTATGAGGAATGGAACACAAAAATAAATGTGATTTCGAGAAAGGACATGGATAACTTTTACGAACATCATGTGCTGCATTCATTGGCCATAGCCACCACATTCAGTTTTGCAAAAGGCATGGAAGTTATGGACCTGGGCTGTGGCGGCGGATTCCCGGGAATTCCGTTGGCCATCCTTTTTCCCGATACTAAATTTCACCTGGTTGACAGCATCAATAAGAAGTTGAAAGTAGTAGCTGAAATTTCACAGGCCATCGGGCTGAACAATATTACCGTACAGCACAGCCGTGCCGAAGATATAAAAGGAAGAAAATTTGATGCGGTTGTTTCCAGGGCTGTAGCACCGCTTAAAGACCTTTGGGGCTGGAGCAGGCCCCTGATCCGAAAAAATCCGCCATCCCCTGGTACGGATATCCCAAACGGGCTGGTTTGCCTTAAGGGTGGCGACCTTACCCAGGAAGTTTTTGAGAGCGGTTGTAAACCAATGGTTTGGGAAATAGAGAAGCTTTTTAAAGAAGAATTTTTCAAAGAAAAGTACCTGCTTTACGTATCAATCCGCTAACTTTCATTACCACTTTGTGGTATTGGCGATAAGGGTATAAAGAGTCACTTTTGCAGTATGAATAAATCGGTAGCTATAGTAGAAGACAACAGCGATATCCGCCTTGCCTTAGAGCAGATCATTGAGGCATCCGGCGAATATACATTAGCTGGTTCCTGTGTAAGTGGTGAAGAAGCCCTTGTTAAGCTACCCATCCTCAATCCAAAAGTTGTTTTAATGGACATAAGCCTGGGTGGAATAAGTGGTATTGAAGTAGTAAGAGAATTAAAAACTACCCATCCAGAGATACTATTCATGATGTGTACCATTTATGATGAAGATGAAAAGATATTTGAAGCATTAAGTGCCGGTGCAAGTGGATATATCCTCAAAAAAACATCCCCCGCTAAATTACTGGAAGGCATTACTGAACTTATTGAAGGAGGAGCACCCATGAGCAGCCAGATCGCAAGAAAAGTGGTCGCTGCCTTTCAAAACAAACCCGCCGTTGCGGCATCACCGGCTGCTTCTGCACTGGATGTATTATCAAAGCGGGAAAATGAAATACTCGAAATGCTTTCAACCGGTTTGTTGTATAAAGAGATATCCGATAAACTTACCATCAGTTCCGAAACGGTACGCAAGCATGTATACCACATTTACGAGAAACTGCACGTTAGTAACCGTATTGAAGCGGTAAATAAATATTTTGGGCGCTGAGCCTCTATTCCAAACAAGCACATAAAATTAAACCCCGATTTGTTCGGGGTTTAATTTTATAAGAACTTCCAGAACCAGTTATCAGTTTGTGGCGTATTCCCGATCGGGAAATCATGCGTATGGCCTGAATTTACAAACCCGTATTTTTCATAAAATTTTTGCGCCCGGAGATTGTGCTCCCAAACTCCCAGCCACACAACCTCGTATTTATTTTCATGCGCATATGCCAGGATGAAATCCATAAGTTGCTGTGCTATTCCTTTTCCGTGAAATTCCTTCAGCACATAGATTCGTTTCAACTCAAGTGCTTTCCATTTCCTCATCAGTGGAAATCCGCTATAGTCCTCCATGAACTGGAGATAAGCAGCCGGGGTTCCGTCAACTTCCGCAAAAAAATAAAGATTAGCTTGATCACTTACTTCATCTCCCAGTTTCTGTTCACTGAAATACTGATCGAGAAATTCCTGCATATCGGCTTCGGTGCAGGTACCCGTGAATGTATCGTAGAAAGTTTCCCGGGCTATTCTTGCTAATACGGGAATGTCATCGGCATTGATCCGCCTGATAGTTATTTGCATCTTCTTAAAATATTCTCTTTGGTCAGATGGGGACGTCAGACCAGGTTACCAGTTCAGTTCGAGTGAATTGTTTTTTCGGTCCACATCAGCCATTCTTTTTGAAGGATCAATTTCCACCGATCTCAAATCGGTGAGCCGATGTTTTGTTTCCACAACATAGATCGGGTGTGTCCATTTCCATTCCTCAGCCACCTGCCGCTGTTGTGAAGCATTCTCATTAGGTTTTGCCCCAAACATTAAATTGAGCGGAACATAGATCATTTCGGTACTGCCATCTTTAAAGGTCAACTGCAGATCAATCGGCATCGGCATCTGCCCAAGCCTTTTTAACCGGATCTTTGAAACGCCGTTATCTTCCCACAAACTGTCGATCTTATAATCGATGGTCTTCGTTGTGTTTACCCAGTATTCTTTATACCAGTCTAACTGTATGCCACTCACCTGTTCGGCCACCCGTACCAGGTCTGCCGCATTCGGATGTTTGAACCGCCACTGCTTGTAATACTCCAGTAAGATCTTATTCCTCACCTCGGCTCCTACTATGTATCCCAACTGCTCCATAAACACTTCTCCTTTTGAGTAAGCGGCAACGCTGTATCCATAGTTGGAATTATAATGATCGCTGTGTGTAGTCATCGGTTCTTCAAAGCCGCTTTTGGTAAGGCTGAAATAACTGAAATATGCACCGCCATGATCCTCAGGACAGGTTTCAACTATTTCTTTCAGAGATTTATTAGTAGGATTTTTCAGGTATGATTCCTTATACCCCTGCATAGATGATTTTTTATCATAAAATTTTGTGACCAGGTCTTCGGCATAGCTGGTAAAGCCTTCATCCATCCACGGATATAAACTTTCATTGGTGCCCAGCATCATCTGGTACCAACTGTGCAGCCACTCATGAAACACGGTGCCAAGTCCCGGGCCACTAAGTAAAGTAGCCATGGGATATTCCATACCCCCATCGCCACCCTGTATGAATGAGTATTGCGGGTAAGGATATTTACCAAAATTGCTTTCAATAAATGGCAGTACGGTTACTGCCGCCGACAGTGCCTTTTCCCATGCCGAATCGTTCTTGGGATTGTCGGCTTTGTAATTATAAAGCACATGCAGCGTTGGACCATTGGGTACTTTTTGAGCCAGGTGTTTATACTCCGGATCGGCAGCCCAAACAAAATCATGTACATTGTTACCTACAAAATGCCAGGTTCTTTTATCTTTTGTTGTTGGCTTCAATTCACTACCGGGCGTGTCGTAACCCCAGCCTATCTCATTCGCATTTATCAATACACCCGTACCACCCAGTTTGTATGCTTTATCAATGTTGATCGTTACATCAAAATCTCCCCAAACACCATAAAATTCCCTGGCCACATAAGGGGTGGGATGCCAGCCTTCGTAATCGTACTCACACATTTTAGGATACCACTGGCTCATGCTGTACCGAACGCCGGTGGTAGGATTATCCCTTCCGCTCCTGCGTATCTGTAAAGGTACCTGCGCTTCAAACTCCATTTCAAAAATAACCTTGCTTTTTGCAGCAATGGGTTTGGTAAGATTCACCTCCAGGATGGTCTCATGATATTTGAATGGCTGAGCAATGCCATTCATCTTCAATGAAATTATCTTCTGGTAACCGATCTCATCGTTTTTAAGTTTTGAAATGCGGTCTCTTACCCTGCTATCCCAGTCAGCCCTTCCGTTCACCAGTATCTTTCCCAATTCCTGGCTTCGTACATCCATACTGCTGCCCGGCTGAAAAGCATTAAAGTATAAGTGATAAAACACTCTGTTCAGCACATTGGGTGAGTTATTTGTGTATTCCAGTTTCTGCTTTCCTTTAAACCGGTTGGTATTTACATCCATATCAATATTCATGTTGTACCTAACAGCCTGCTGCCAGCGATCGGGCTGGGCATAAGAAAAAAGGGTACTTAACATGATAAACGACAGTAATAATTGTTTCTTCATCTGGAAAATTTTATGAAACGTAAATTTCGGTAAAATAGCTTTATGAAAAACATAAAACTGATAAATGGTAATTCATTTAAACAATGCATGAATGAATACTATTTTTTGAAAAAGTCGATAACCGCTGCATTAAATACCTTCGGATTCTCTGAAGGAAAATAATGTGTTTCGCCGGGCCCTATCAGCAACGTACTGCCTGGGATATTTGCGGCAATGCTTTTGGTATGTTCTTCTTTAATGATATCCTTTTCACCTGCTACAACCAGTACCGGGCATTTTATGACCTTCAATTCCTCAAAACTATGTTTAGGCTCAGTTAATAACAGGGTGACCAGTCTCAGCCTGTTTTTTCCCCAGGCTGAAGTATCTCCCTTTAATTCCTTTTTTATCTGCTTATCCAATTCTTTAAATACCGATTTATCTACCACGCTGTTGTCGATAAAGACATTTGCACCCATTGCCACCAGGCGCTTTACTTTCTTTGGATATTTCATTGCCATGATCAGGCCGGTATTTCCTCCATCGCTCCAGCCCAGGATATTCACACTGTCCAGGTGCAATTCATCCAACAGTGCATTCATATCTTCCGCAAACAGATCATAGGTATAGGTTTTTCCATCCTCACCCGATTTACCCTGTCCCCTTGTATCCACCGCTATTACCCTGAATTGTTTTGAAAGCACAGGTATTTGTTTTTCAAACAGGTTTATGGAACAGGAATTTCCGTGCAGCAATAACAATGGTTCACCTTCTCCATATTCTTCATAATAGATCCTGATCCCGTTTACGTTTGCATACTTTCCGGTATGCCTGTTATTGCCGTAGGTATCTTCCGGCTCAAAAGACGAACCATCTATCTTAAATACTTTTTTTCCTTCGTAGGCATGCTCTTCACTAACGCCCACATTAAAACCTCCCCGCTGCTGTAAGAATTTCCAGGTTTTTTTGATCGTGTCGGGAATGCTTTCAAATCCGCCATCCGGCAAGGCCACCTGTTCCCAGTTATCTTTTTTTGTTTCGATGAATAATTTAAAGTCATCAAAATAAAATATCCCTTTTCGGTGATACAGTCCGCCAAAATAAATGGAGGCTGCATTCTTATCGATCTTGCCGGAGATGGTATAAACCTTCCATTCATTCAGGCGGATGGGCTTGTCCATCATGTTATAAAAGAACCCCGTCTTTTTATCTGCTTTATCTACTCTTAGCCAAACTTCTCCTTCCGCCGTACTATCAATCACCTGCACTTTTACTGCAGCTTCCAGCCGGAATTTTTTTCCAACATAGGGCGTTGCGTCAACCCGCTGGTTGAATGCACCCCAGTCCTTAGGCATCTGTGCTGATACCGACTGAAATGTAAAAATCATGGCCAGCAGGCAGCATAAGATCTTTTTCATATTTGCTTAGTTATTTTTCCCTTGTACTACGATGACGATCTCGCCCCTGACCGTTTTTGCATTAAAGTGCTCATGAACTTCCTGCAGGCTACCGCGGGCATTTTCTTCAAATTTTTTGGTAAGTTCCCGGCTTACGCAACATTGCCTGTCTGCCCCGAAGTACTGGACAAACTCATTCAGTGTTTTTACCAGCCGCATGGGGCTTTCATAAAAGATCATTGTTCTTTCTTCACCTGCTAATTTTTTCAACATGGTTTGCCTGCCTTTTTTCAGGGGAAGAAATCCTTCAAAACAAAAACTGTTCATGGGCAGGCCACTGTTTACCAAAGCAGGTACAAAGGCCGTTGCACCGGGCAGGCATTCCACCCCGATGTTATTCTTTATACATTCTCTTACCAATAAAAATGCCGGGTCGCTGATGCCGGGTGTGCCTGCATCGGTGATTAATGCCATAGTTTTACCGGCAACCAGTTGTTCAACCAAATGAGTAAGTATTTTATGTTCGTTGTGCTGGTGATATGGGGAAACTGGTTTCTGAACCTGGTAATGATTTAACAGAACAGAAGAGGTACGGGTGTCTTCAGCAAGAATAAGATCAACCGTTTTTAAAATTTCAATAGCCCTGAATGTGATGTCGGCAAGATTGCCAATGGGAGAAGGAACGATGTAAAGCATGGCTGAAAGAATTATATTGATGCCGGATTCTTAATACTGGATGTAGATCAATAAATGAAAAGGTTTTCTATAATTCAACCTCGTTCCCGCATCCGGTATCTTGTATCCAGGATCCGGTATCAACTATCTTATTTACTGTATTGTTACTTCAAACACTTCCATCACCGGGTTTGCCAGTAATTTTTTTGCTGCTTCCTCGCCGGCAGATTTTGCAGCTTCTTTATCAGCAGCTTCGATCTGCAGATCAATGTGCTTGCCGATCCGTACATCAGAAACATTGTTAAGTCCCAGGTTTTGCAGACCACCCATTACCGCCTTGCCCTGCGGATCCAGCAGGTCTTTCAGGGGCATCACTTTTATCTGAACAGTAAATATCATGAAGAAGTTTTTTTAAGCAGCAAAGATAAAATAATGTAAACGATAAATACGATGGGAACGGCAAGCCAATGGAAAATAAATGCGGAGACCAATGCGACCAGCAGCAGGATCAGCTTTGGCAGGTTACTCTTAATTCCATAATCTTTAAACTTAAGTGCCATGATGGGCAGGTTACTCACCATCAGTGCACTTAATAAAATGATAACCCCGTATAAAAGCCACTTATTAAAAAGAATGTCTACTACCTGTTGTGTATGGTCATTCCAGTAAATGAGGGGTAAGGATGCAACTACCAGTCCAACTGCTGGTGTAGGTACGCCTTTGAATCCGTAAGATTGTGAATCATCGATATTAAACTTTGCCAGTCGCCATGCCCCGGCTGCAGCCAGTATGAAAGCTGGAACGAGCCAAAGAATAGAAGCAGTAAGCCCGTCTTCTTCCCTGGCCATACTCATTCGCAAAAATTGATAAAGAATCATGGAAGGAGCCACACAAAAGCTAACCACATCAGCCAGTGAGTCTAATTGTTTTCCCATTTCCGAACTCGCTTTGAAAAGCCGGGCAACAAAGCCATCTAAAAAATCAACTACGGCTGCCAGTCCAATGAACAAGGATGCCATTACTATGTTTTCGGGAATATCGATCAACTGGCTGCCATCGGGTTCATACTTTATTACAATGCCATTTTGCAGTATTGCCACAATGGCCAGACATCCAAAAATTAAATTAAGCAGTGTAAATAAATTGGGAATCTGTTTGGTCATTATCTGTTTTATTTTTTCATCAAAGCTTCTATCTCCTCAACCGTGACCGGTATATTCTTCATCAGGTCTTTATTGCCACTTTTCGTTACCCAGAAATTATTTTCTATCCGAACACCCATTTGTTCTTCTTCAATATAAATGCCCGGTTCAATGGTAAACACCATTCCGGCTTTTATCGGTTCTGTTCTTGTACCCAGGTCGTGAACGTCAATACCCAGGTGATGCGAAATACCATGATACAGGTATTTGCGGTAAGCCCTGTTCTCCGGGTCTTCATTTTTCACGTCTGATTTTTTCAGCAAGCCTATTTTCTGAAAAATAACAGTGGCTTCATCGCCGATCTTTTCGGTGTAATCAACAATGCTGATACCGGGTTTTAAAATGCTGGCAGCGTAATGATGTAAGTGCAGGCACGCATTGTAAACTGTTTTTTGCCTGCGGCCGAATTTTCCATTTACAGGAATAGTACGGGTAAGGTCGGCATTGTAGTAACCATACTCTGCACCAAAATCCATGAGTATCAATTCTCCGTTTTTACATTCCTGGTTATTCTCCACATAGTGCAATGTTCTTGCCCGGTCGCCGCTGGCAAGAATAGAGCCATAACCCGGCCCGGTTGCCCGCTGCGATAAGAAGGAGTGATATATCTCTGCTTCGATCTCGTATTCCATTACGCCGGGTTTAATGAACTTCAGTAATCTTCTGAAGGTATTATCGGTGATATCAATTGCTTTTTGCAGCACTTCAATTTCAAGTGCCGTTTTAATCCCCCGCAGGTCTTTTAATATCCTTGCGCTGCGTTTGTAATTATGCAGTGGGTATCGTTGTTTCATCAGCTCCGCATAGCGGTAGTCTCTTACCGGAACCCAGTTTGCCTTGCGGTCATTTTCATTACTGTTTAAGTAAATGGTATCGGCCAGGTGTATCCATGGTTGCAAGATACCTTCCAGCACATCTAACCATACGATGGTTTTAATGCCCGACATGGCGGTAGCCTCACCGGCCCTTAACCGGTGGCCATCCCATTTTTCTTTTAATTCATTTGGACGAACCAGTACCAGCACTTCCCTGTATTTAGGATCGGGGTTATCCGGAAACAGAACCAGCATGCTGTCTTCCTGTTCAACACCCGTTAACCAGAACAGATCGGAGTTTTGCTTGAATTTGAATAGCTGGTCTCCATTGGTGGGCAATTCGTCGTTGCTGTTGAAAATGGCAATGGCATTTTTATCCATTCTTTCAATAAACCGCTTCCGGTTTTGTATAAATATTTCAGGGTTGAGGGGAAGATATTTCATATGCTAAGTTTAAAGTGCAATATACAGTTTAAAGATGTTTTATTCCGGGGGCATTTCCAAATCCGGTTTTAACAAGGCAGGCATAAAGAACCTGTTCTTATTTTCAAAAATGCAAGAGAAATCTTCTGATAAGGACCAGGGCAGGGCTGGAAAAAATTAATTCTATTCAAGGTTTATGAACTATTATTCAATCTTTTTTAAAAATACCCACTTGTTTTGAATGATTGCAAATAATTACTCAAAATCGGCTTACCGTTTTTAAATATACAGGGGCCGGTTATACCCCTTTAAGATTCAGTTGATATAACTTTGCGGGAACGATTGCGTAAACCTAAATCTCTACTTGCTATGTCAGTTGAAACGATGCTTGCTGCACCCTTACGTGCACTTAAAACCCTTGGATTATCTACTACCAAAAATGTTCATTACCAGTTAAGCCCGGCTAAATTGACCGACCAGGCCGTTCAGCGTGGCGAGGGGATATTGAACGACACCGGCGCCCTGCTGATAAATACCGGAAAATTTACCGGCCGCAGCCCGAAGGACAAATTCACTGTTAAAGATGCCCTTACTGAAAACACAGTACATTGGAATGATTTTAATATTCCTTTTGAAGAAAAGAACTTTTTCCAGTTAAAAGAAAAGATGCTGGTCTACCTGGCAGATAAGGAACTGTGGGTTCGTGACTGTTATGCCTGTGCCGAGGAAGCATACAGGCTGAGGTTGCGGGTGATCAATGAAAATCCCTGGAGCAACCTGTTTTGCTATAATATGTTCATCAGGCCGGAAGAAAATGACCTAGACAATTTTGAACCGCATTGGCACATCATACAGGCTCCGGGCTTTAAAGCAGACCCTGTTACAGACGGTACCCGTGCAGAGAACTTTGCCGTTATCAGCTTTACGCATAAAACCATTTTAATCGGCGGCACCGGTTATACCGGCGAAATGAAGAAAGGCATATTTACCATGCTGAACTTTGTACTGCCAACAAGAGCCAATGTATTAAGCATGCATTGCAGCGCCAATATGGGAGATGCGGGCGATACCGCCATCTTCTTCGGATTAAGTGGCACCGGCAAAACAACATTAAGTGCCGACCCCAACCGTAAACTGATCGGTGATGATGAACACGGATGGACAAAAGACAGCGTATTTAATTTTGAAGGCGGTTGCTATGCAAAGTGTATCGACCTGAGCGAAGAAAAAGAACCTGAAATATATAATGCCATCAGGCCGGGTGCATTGGTAGAGAACGTGACTTTTATTGATGGGAGCAATAAAATTGATTTCAGCAGTAAAAAAATAACAGAGAATACAAGAGTAAGTTACCCGTTGTCTTTTATCAGCAATGCACTGGAACCTTCCATTGGTAAAACGCCCAAGAACATTTTCTTTTTAACCTGCGATGCGTATGGCGTTCTGCCTCCCATCAGCAAGTTATCTGCCGGACAGGCCATGTACCAGTTCATCAGTGGCTATACAGCAAAAGTAGCCGGTACAGAAGCCGGGGTAACCGAACCAAAGTCTACTTTCAGCGCCTGTTTTGGTGCACCGTTCTTACCCTTGCACCCGGCACAATATGCCGAAATGCTGGGTAAGAAGATTCATGAAAGCCATGCCAATGTATGGATGGTAAATACAGGTTGGACCGGAGGCGCTTACGGAGTGGGAAGCCGCATGAAACTGGCTTATACACGTGCCATGATCACCGCTGCTTTGAATGGAGATCTGAATGACGTAGGCTTTGAAGACCACCCGGTATTTGGCATGATCATGCCTACCAGTTGTCCGGGAGTGCCTTCAGAAATATTGAATCCAAGAAATACATGGACTGATAAGAGCGCTTATGATGCACAGGCAAAAAATCTTGCCGAACAGTTCATTAAGAATTTTGAAAAATATGCCAGCGGTGCTAATGAAGAAATATTAGCCGCTGCGCCAAAAGCATAATATCAAACCAGGCACTAACTGCTCATTAAAAAATCCCCGGTAGCCGGGGATTTTTGTTTTATTTCTATTTCTGAAATTAAAATTGCATTTCAGGGATCTCTCCTTCTACTTTTAACCTGCCTGCAGTCTTGGATATGATCTCTTCCACCGACACACCCGGCGCTCTTTCCAATAATATAAAGCCATCACCCGTAACATCAAGTACTGCCAGTTCGGTGACGATCTTCTTGATACATTTTGTTCCTGTAAGCGGCAAGGTACATTCAGGTAAGAGTTTGCTATCTCCTTTTGGATTGGTATGCATCATGGCCACGATAATATTTTTAGCGCTGGCCACCAGGTCCATGGCACCGCCCATTCCCTTCACCATTTTACCCGGAATTTTCCAATTGGCAATATCGCCGTTATCACTCACTTCCATGGCTCCTAAAACTGTAAGGTCAACCTTGCCGGCACGTATCATTCCAAAGCTCATAGCGCTGTCAAAAAAAGAAGAACCGGCAACGGTGGTGATTGTTTGTTTACCGGCATTTATCAGGTCAGCATCCTCCTCTCCTTCAACCGGGAAAGGCCCCATACCCAATAATCCATTTTCACTCTGCAGCACCACTTTGATCCCTTTGGGAATATAATTGGCAACCAATGTTGGAATACCAATACCAAGATTAACATAGTAACCGTCTTTAAGTTCCTTTGCTATCCGCTGTGCTATTTGTTCTTTTGATAATGCCATAGTTAAAACGTTTAAGTCGTTTAAGGGTTTAAATCATTTAAGGGTTTAGCATTTAACTCTGAAACCCTTAAACCTTGAAACCTTTAAACGTTCTTTCTTACTGTTCTTTGTTCGATCCGTTTTTCATAACCTGCTCCCTGGAATATCCTGTGTACGTATATCCCGGGTGTATGAATTTGATTCGGATCCAGTTCGCCTGCTTCCACCAGTTCTTCCACTTCGGCAATGGTTATTTTGCCAGCCATTGCCATCAGGGGATTGAAATTACGGGCTGTTTCTTTATAAATCAGGTTTCCATCGGTATCTCCTTTCCAGGCTTTCACAATGGCAAAGTCGGCATCAAAAGCATATTCAAGTAAATACTCTTTGTTATTAAATACTCTTGTCTCCTTACCTTCTGCCACTTCGGTACCTACGCCTGCGGGTGTGAAGATGGCGGGCATTCCGTATCCGGCAGCCATGCATCTCGTAGCAAGTGTTCCCTGGGGGATCAGTTCCACTTCCAGTTCGCCACTTAACAACTGTCTTTCAAACTCGGCATTTTCTCCCACATACGAGGATACCATTTTCTTTACCTGCTTTTGTTTCAGCATAAGCCCGATGCCAAAATCATCCACGCCTGCATTGTTCGATATGCAGGTCAATTCTTTTGGCCCCTTTTTTACCAGGGCAGCGATACAATTTTCGGGGATGCCGCATAAACCAAAGCCACCCAACATCAGCATGGCGCCATCGTTTATATCGGCAACTGCCTGCTCCGCATTTTTGTAAACTTTATTCATATTATTTTACCTGTAATGGGCTTATTTTAGGAGTTGGTTTTTTTTCAGCCTGGCTGATCATGCTGTCGATCACGGTTTTCATCAGGGCGCTGTTTTTTTTGTAGTACTCGTAGCTTTTATAAAAATCTTCTTTTGAAATATGATGTATGGCAAATATCTCCTGCTGCAGTTTCAGGTTTTCTTCCACATCATTTTTTGCAGAATCTTTCTTTACAAATTCCGTTGTAAAGGCATCGGCTCTCATAACGTCCCACAACACCGCCTGCATCTTGGCAGGCTTTAGGATGCCTGCCGGCTCTGCCTGTTTATTTCCACAGGAGAATAAAATAACCAGGCATAAAATTGAGGCAACGATCCGTATCATTTCAGTTCATCTTTATACTTGGCGGCATTGGTGATATCAAGGCGCTGCAACATTTCCGAAGCCCTTGCCTTATCCTGCTGGGGTGCCTTGGAGAATATCTTTATCAGTTCAGTCGATTTACCCTGGAAAAAGAACTGGGTGATCATTTTATTCGGATTATCGGTAATGAAATTATTCAGCAGGTTCAGTACATTCATCATCTCTGCCCTGGCTGAATTTTCGTCTTCGTACAGTTTATCCATACAAAGTCGGTAGTAATTGTAGTACACATCATGCATGATGGTATAGCGGCTGTTAAGCATATTCTCCACCAGCCAATACCTGTTCCGTTGTCCGTCAAAAGCCTTCCATCCTGCTATGCCGCGTCCGTCGGGCGCATTGTTTACAATATTCTGTGCCTTTTGAAAATATGGGTCGCCGCCACGGAGCGAATAAGAATCATAATCGAAAGCCAGGATCATGTTGGCATAGTATGCGATAACTGCCGTAAGGTTGGAAACAAGCGCATCCGAACCGGAAACCCTGTTCTCATTAAACTCCATCACCTGGAATTCCATGTATTTGAAAATAATATTATCATCTTTGAAATTAATGATCGGTGAAAGATAGGAAGTATTAAACACCGGCCTGGCTGCCTGTACGGTTAGCGAAGCATTATAAACATTCAGGTCGCCGGTGGATTGCAGGTTCAGCAGGAAATTACATTCAATCCGTTCATTTGGCGCATAATTATCCTGCGTCCATTTGCGGGTATTGATAAAATTATTCAAAGCCGCCTGTAGTGTACGAAAAACATTCTGGTTAACATTATTCCCCACCTGGTTACTTACCACAGTAATGTTTGCCTTCAGTTCCTGGGCGATGGAACTTTGATAAGTGATCAGCAGGACGAGTAATGAAATTTTAATTTTTTGCATGCAATTGCTGAATGATGTTATTTACAATATCAACGGCTACTTCTTTCTTTGTCTTGGTTTCAAAAGAAATGGGGTTACCCGTTCTGTTAAAAATAGTGATTTTGTTGGTATCGTGTCCAAACCCCGCACCGGCATCATTCAATGAATTCAAAACGATCATATCTGCATTTTTCGACTGCAGTTTTTTTAACGCGTTTTCTTCCTCGTTATTTGTCTCAAGGGCAAACCCAACCAGGAACTGGTGCGCTTTTTTACCGGCACCCAGGTGCTTCAGAATATCTTTTGTTTTTGTAAGTTCAACCGCTAGGTCATTTTCGGTTTTTTTGATCTTTTCCTTAGCCGTTTTTACCGGGGTATAATCAGCAACGGCTGCACTCATTACGGCAATATCTGTTTCCGGGAATATTTTATCGCAGGCATTGAACATCTCCTCCGCCGATTTCACTTTTATTACCTCAATACCGCGGTTAATTGAAATATCTGAAGGGCCAAGCACAACTGTTACTTCGGCACCTCTTCTTTGCATCTCTTCTGCAATGGCCGCTCCCATTTTTCCGGAAGAATGATTGCCGATAAAACGGACGGGATCGATCGGTTCATAGGTTGGCCCGGCTGTTACCAGTATCTTCTTACCCGTTAATTCAAGTTTTTGCAAAAAAAAATCACGGAACCATTTTACAATCGTTTCAGGCTCAGCCATCCTGCCTTCGCCAAATAATCCACTGGCCAGTTCACCATTTTCAACCGGTATTATTATGCTTCCGAATGATGCGATTTTTTTAAGGTTTTCTTTTGTTGAAGCATGATGCCACATATCTTCATCCATTGCCGGAGCAACCACCACCGGGCAGGTGGCCGACAGGTAAACTGCCATCAGCAGGTTATCGCAAAGCCCGCTGGCCATCTTTGATAAGGTATTGCAACTTAATGGCGCTATCAGCATAACATCAGCCCACCTGCCAAGCATTACATGATTTGCCCATGAATCATTTTCAGCAAGATCAACAAGTACAGGATTTTTTGACAACGTGGATAAGGAAAGTGGAGTAACAAAGTCTTTGGCAGCGGGGGTCATTACGATCCTTACTTCAGCACCTGCCTTTATTAACAGGCGGGTTAATACAGCCGTTTTATAAGCTGCTATACTCCCGCTCACTCCCAGTAAGATTTTTTTGCCTTGTAGCATAAAAAAAGCCCCGCAGTCCTTAATGGATGCGGGGTTAAAATTATGATTTCTTAACTAAATAAGAAGCTAAAATATTGATCCCTTAGCTGAACAGGTCCTCATCGTTCTTGCGGAAGTAAACCTTGTCTTCCAGGAATTCGGTAGTAGCTAATAAAGCCGGGTTGGGCATACGTTCGTATGCTTTTGATATTTCAATCTGCTCTTTATTTTCATGGATCTCTTCCAGGCTGTCGGTATGACTGGCAAATTCTTCCAGTTTATTATGCAACTCTTCTTTAAGAGTGATATTGATCTGGTTTGCTCTTTTTGCAATTACAGCAATAGATTCATACAGATTACCCGTTTTGTCTTTCAGGTCTGATAATTTCTTAGGCTCTACTACGCTGCTGGTATTAGCGCTTAGCTGACGTCTGAGTTTGCTCATTTTTTATGTCTTTAATATGATTTTTACTTAAGTTACTATAGCTTTCCGCATCCTTCAGCAATTTGCTTTCCGGGTATCGGTCAACAAAATCCTGGTATTCATCAATTACTTTTTCGTAGCGCTCTATTTGCTTATCCACAATACTTAACCTGGCAAATTTATAATAAGATTTTACTGTTTTTAATTTATATTCCTCCCCCTTCGCCGACTCGGGGTAGTTGTTTATAAGCGCACTGAAAGCAAGTGCAGCGGCCCGGTATTGTCCCATGTTATAATACAACTCTGCTGCCCGGTATTCCTTCTGTTCAAGTTTTGCCCTGCATTTATCGATGATCTCTGACGCCTCTTTATTTCTTGCTGACCCGGGGTGTGTATTTATAAAGGTCTGCATCATCCCCATTGCCCTGGTAGTATTCACTTGCTCAAGTTCCAGTTTAGGAGACTGCTTATAAAAGCAATAAGAACGCATGTAATCAACCTCTTCTGCTTTGCTGCTGTTTGGAAAAACCTCCAGGAATCCCTTAAACAGGTTCTCGGCATCGGCAAACTCTTTCATGTAATAGAAACAATAAGCATCTTTATAGTATAGCTCTTCAAACTTTAATGTTCCTTTAAAAACCGGAAACAACTCTTCATAAAGCTGTTGGGCTATCTTATATTTCTTTTTACTGAAAAAAGTATCAGCCATACTGAGCTTGTATTCATAATCCTTGCTTTTGGATACCTTGTTGTATTTGTTACAGGAAGATACCAGAACTACCATTAAAAGGGATACCGATAAGAATTTCAATAATTTCATAAAAGAACGCAAAGTTAATGTAATTAAGCCAAAAATGCCAGCAAGAAGGCAAATAACCAAAAAAGCGGCGTTAAGGATTTGGTAAAGCCCGGCTAGGAGTTATTTGTAAAAAAATAGCCCTCCTAAACGGAGGGCTATTAATATTTAAACTAATGTGATATTAGTTACACTTAACGTCTACTGTATTCTTGTCGCCACCACCAACTTCGCAATTTGTTGTTACCCTGTCGGCACTAATTCCTTCTTTCTCAACCAGGTAAATCTTAATTGCATCCAGCCTCTTCTGGCAATTAGCCTGGGAAGCTTTCGAAGCTTCAGGATAGCCATTAACGGTGATCATACAATCTGGGTTAGCCTTCAATTTAGAAGCAACAGTGGCCAGCATTGCTTTGTTATCAGCACTCAGTGTCAAAGCATTTCCTTTGAATGAAAGGCTTGGATAATCACAAGGACAGTTTGGCTTCTTATCTGCAACTGCATTATTCTTGCAGCACTCAGGTTCTGGGCATTTACCAACACCATCAGCATTTACTGGTTGACACTCTGTTGGCGTGATCAGCTGCTTATCCTTACAATCAGGAACGCCATCACCATCGGTATCCTTCGTTACACCATGTGTATCAACCGGGCATCCGGCAGGCGTGTTTGGTTCCCTGTCAAGGTGATCACAAACGCCATCAGCATCTGCATCGTTACAATCATTCTTAGGTATCTTAACATTACGATGGTTTCTGAGTTCATCATATGCATAATCCAATGGATTCATCCACCACAATGGCTGAACAGATTTGGCACCCAGGTTTACATTTACTCCCAGAGAAGCATAATTATATGAATCAAAATCACTGGTTAAAACAGCATCACCCCAGGCTTGCTCCTGCCAGCGTTGACCGTCTAATAAATCAGTTTTTACAAATGTAAACCTGTCTTCAATAGCCAGATTTATTCTGTTACTTAATTTAAATGCTATGCCAAGCAATACAGTACCAGAAGGCTTAAGTGTATTTTTACCAAGCTTCGGACGCCTGGTCAATTCATTATCAGCGTCCGTTTCATAAGTTTTGTCCATACCGGCTTTTAAAGCTTTCAGTACATCCTTTCTTCCGCTGTAATCTGCGCTTTTTATAGATTTAAATAAGGCAGTGTATGGCTTGCCACTGGCATCCAGAGCATTTATCTTTGTCTGGAACCATGAAGCGCCAATACCGGCACCTCCATAAATCACAAACCCGGTCTTTTGTTTATGGAAACGAACGTTATTTAAAGTAACGATTCCCTGAAGTCCAAGGTCCTGCATATGCACTTTATAGTTATAATATACTTGTTCCAGGGGCCTTGTTCCTGTAGGATCAAGGGTTCCAAATGTCCTGTCTGGTGATCCGGGAACCCTAACAGGAGCATTATAGAGAGAATTCAACGCAGAATTCTTTCCATAATTCTGACTGGCAAGCCAGTTCATTCCTTTACCGGTTGCATTAAGATATTGTAACCTTAATGAAAAGATATATCCAAATGCTTTTCTTACATGAACTGCACCACCAAATGTTGGTAATTTGGCAGCCACATCACCACTTACGGTGAACATACCACCAGATACACCAATTTCCCACATGTTGCGGGGTTTGGCTGGAAAGTTATATGTACTGTTCCAGAATTCATTTTGCTGGGCCATTCTTTTTGCGGGAATCACGGAAGAGTCATAAACACTCCCCCTGCCTCCAACCTGGGCAAATGCTCCTGTTGAAAAAAGCAATATTCCTAACAAGAATTTGTACTTTTTGCTTATCATATTTTAATAATTAAGGTTTTTTATTAATTTGTACGAATAAATTCTGAGCAAAAATATCAATTACAGCCTAATAATCAAACTTTTTAATAAGTTATTTAGGTTAAGTCAAAATATTTATGCTTGATCACATTTAGGGGCAAGACACAGTTAGTTGTAATTTCGTTGCACAAAACTAGGTTTTTTTACCTAAAAAAATGGCTTTTTGCTCCCCTATAACGCAAAACTAATAAATAAATTACTTTGACAGGCTGACACACTGTGGTAAATTGCCTGGATTATCAGTATGCACTTCATCAATGACATCATCGGGGACGAGCTCAAAATTTTTGAAAAAAAATTTGCAGAAGCAGTAAAAAGTGAAACGCTTTTGCTTGACACGATTATGAAGTACATCATAAAACGCAAAGGCAAACAACTAAGGCCTATGTTTGTTTTGCTGAGTGCCAAACTGCACGGCCCGATCAACGAAAGCACATACCGGGCGGCAGCGCTGGTTGAATTATTGCATACCGCCACACTGGTACACGATGATGTGGTGGATGACTCTCCGCAACGACGTGGTTTTTTTTCCATTAATGCATTGTGGAATAAAAAGATTGCCGTGCTCGTAGGTGATTATTTGCTTTCCAAAGGCCTCCTTCTTGCAACAGGCAGCAACGAATTCCGTCAACTGCAGATCCTTTCTGATGCCGTAAAACAAATGAGTGAAGGCGAATTACTACAGATCCAGAAAACAAGAAAACTGAACTTTGATGAAGCGGTTTACTTCGAGATCATCAAGGGCAAAACGGCTTCTTTACTTTCCTCAGCCTGTGCAGCAGGTGCATACAGCACCAGCAACAGTGAGCATGTAACTGCTCAAATGAAATCATTCGGTGAAAAAGTAGGCATTGCTTTTCAAATTAAAGATGACCTGTTTGATTACGGAAAAGATAATATCGGCAAACCAACCGGCAACGACATCAAAGAAAAAAAACTTACCCTGCCCCTGATCCACACGTTAAATATTACGGATTCTCAAACCAGGAGGCAACTGGTATATATCATGAAAAATGAAAATAAGGACCCGGCTAAAATAAAATTTGTCATTGATACTGTTACTGAATCCGGCGGCATCAAATATGCCGCAGAAAAAATGAACTGCTACCGGGATGAAGCGCTGGCAATATTATATTCATTTGAAGAAAGCCCCACAAGAAAAGCACTGGAAGAACTGGTTCGTTATACCACCGACAGGAAATTCTGATGAACAATGGAAAGAAGATGGAAAATATCAGGAGCAAGTGAAAACACCGTTGATGCTTTAAAAGAATCACTTAAAATTAACCGTGCTATTTGTAATATCCTGGTAAGGCGGGGTATTGATGATTACGATAAAGCCAAACATTATTTCCGCCCGCAATGGAACGACCTGCACGATCCCTGGCTGATGAAGGATATGGATAAGGCAGTGCAACGTATCCTTGATGCATTTGAAAAGAAAGAAAAAATCCTTGTATTTGGTGATTACGATGTAGATGGAACCACCTCCGTATCCTGCATGTACCGCTTCCTTCGCAAGATCTATGAGCCAGCCCTTTTGGATTTCTATATCCCCCACCGGTACCGCGAAGGCTATGGCGTAAGCAAGATGGGAATTGATTTTGCAAAGGAGAATAATTTTACACTGATCATCTCCCTCGACTGCGGTATTAAATCTGTTGACCTTATTGCCTATGCAAAAGAACTGAACATAGACTTTATCGTATGTGACCACCACTTACCCGATGAGGAGATACCAGCTGCTGTTGCCATTCTTAATCCAAAACAAAAAGACTGCAACTATCCTTACAAAGAACTTTGTGGATGTGGCGTTGGCTTTAAATTGATCACTGCATTAGCACAGGAACTCAATATTGACGAAGAAAATTATCATTGCTACATCGACCTGGTTGCCGTTGCCATTGCCGCCGACATCGTACCCATGACCGGCGAAAACAGGGTACTGGCTTTTTACGGACTGGAGAAAATAAACAGCGATCCCAATCCCGGGATAAAGGCATTGATCTTTTTAGGAAACATTCAAAAAAAACTATCGATCAATAATGTTGTTTTTGTAATTGCACCCCGGGTAAATGCTGCCGGCCGGATGGACGATGCAAAAAAAGCCGTGCAGATGTTTATTGAAGACGATTATAACAAAGCATTGGAATTTGCAGAAATGCTGCACAATGATAATACCGACCGGAAAGAGGCGGATAAAGGCATTACCACAGAAGCACTGGAGATGATCAATGCAGATGAAATGCTGCAAAAGAAAAAAACAACAGTTGTATTCAAAGAGCACTGGCACAAAGGTGTGGTAGGAATTGTTGCCAGCCGGTTGATCGAAACCTATTACCGGCCAACCGTTGTACTTACAAAGAGCGGCGACGTTGCTGCAGGCAGCGCCCGGAGCGTACCCGGATTTAATTTGTACGAGGCCATTCATGCCTGCAGGGAATATCTTTTAGGCTATGGCGGCCATTTTGCCGCAGCAGGACTTTCATTGCTGCCGGAAAACATAGAAGCATTTACAAGTAAGTTTGAGGAAGTGGTAGCAGCAACAATACCCGAAGAGCTCCTTATTCCGGAGATCACCATTGATACGCAGATCTCCTTCCAGGATATTACCCAAAATTTTTACAGCATCATTTGCCAGATGGAGCCCTTTGGCCCGGAGAACATGCGGCCGGTCTTTATTGCAAAAAAAGTAATGGATACCGGTTATTCAAAAGTTGTAAAGGAAGAACACATACGGTTTGTAGTAAAGCAAGACAAATTCAGTTTTACCGGAATCGGGTTTAACCTGGCTGAAAAATTTCCACTGCTGCAAAAACCATTCGACCTCCTCTTCACACTCGACGAAAATGAATGGAACGGAACTACCAGTCTCCAGTTAAAGATCATCGACCTGCGCAGCAGCAAATAATGAAAAATTTTTAGTTTGTCATTCCGACGCAGGAGGAATCTGCCAGATAAATGCACGAATATTGTACAGGTAAACATAAATCAACAATCCCTTCGCAATCAAACAAGATTGACAAGACAAACTGAACCTTTACCGGATAATGAAACTCCTCTCCTACATAAAATATTTTTTCTACCTGGCATGGAACTGGAACATCTCCATTGCATGGCATATCATCCGCCAGGAAATAAAAGGCGAAAAAAAATACGGCATCAACAGCACCGGCGCCGATGAACTCAAAAAACTGGAAGAGTTGGGTATTGACATTTCCCACGCCACTATTTACATGCCCGCCAGCTACGAACTGCTCGAAAACATCTTTGAACAATTGAGCAACCACAAATCACAAACCACAAACCTCAAACTTATCCTGAGCGCAGCCGAAGGACAAACCGCAAACCATTTCCTCGACATAGGCTGTGGCAAAGGCCGGGCGCTATGCGTTGCTGCTCATTACGGATACAAAAAACTTACCGGCATTGATCTTTCAAAAGAACTTTGTGATGCTGCAAAAGAAAATCTAGTACTTACCAGACAAAAAATACCCGGCATTAATTTTACCATCATCAACAACGATGCATTTTATTTTGAGATCCCGGATGATGTGGACTGCATCTTCTTCTTTAACCCGTTTGACGAAACGATCATGAGCGGCGTGGTGGAGAATATACTGGAAAGTTTACAGAACCATCCCCGTAAGATGAACATCATCTATGTAAATCCCCTGCACAAAGAATATTTTATCCAGGCAGGATTTACAGAAACCTGGCACGCAAAAAAAATGCAATACCTCGAAGCTTCTGTTTTTACAAAATGAAAAAGCCTGAGTTGTACGGCCACTAACTGATCAAATCGTTTCTGAATTTGAATAATGAACATTTCATTGCGGCCAGGCAACTCAGGCTAACATCTGATCAATTCTCTTCTGAATCTGATAATAATTGAACCGAACGACACAGGCCCCATAAAAATACCTGGCCTTTTTATTTATTGAAAACAATGGATAAAATAATAATTTTGAAATCATGAACACGCAGCAGGCATACGATAAATGGGCGGCACAGTACGACAGTAATATCAACCGTACACGTGATCTTGAAGCAATAGCATTAAGAAACGTATTGAATCCTGTTTCCAGTGCCGACATACTGGAAATAGGATGCGGCACCGGCAAAAACTCCGAATGGCTGCAAACCAAAGCGGCATCACTTACGGGGGTAGACCTTTCTGAACAAATGCTGGCAAAAGCAAAGGCAAGATTAAATGATATTAATTTCATCCAGGCTGATATAACACTGCCCTGGTCTTTTACACAAAAACAATTTGACCTGGTAAGCTTCAGTCTTGTACTTGAACACATCAATGATCTTGATTTTATTTTTAAGCAGGCTGCTCAAAAATTAAAACCCGGCGGACAAATATATATCGGCGAATTACATCCCTTTAAACAATACTCCGGAAGCAAGGCCCGGTTTGAGGATGAAGAAGGCATAACGGTACTGACCTGTTATACCCATCACATTTCTGATTTTATAAACCATGCAAATACGTATGGATTCAGCATAACAAAATTGCAGGAGTGGTTTGACGATGATGATAAAACAGGCATTCCCAGGATTTTGACCCTGCTGTTAACCAAAACAGTTTAATAAAATAGTTTGGGGCATGCTTCGCATGCCCCAAACTTTAAACCCTTAAACGTTTTAAACGACTTAAACGATTCTATCAACTCATCAGCTCCACACTCCGGTTTATAAAACTTGTTAAACTGTTTCCTTTTAATAATCCCTGCGATAATAAAGCAAGGTCTGCCAGGTTATGAACCAACTTTTCCTGTTTTTCTTTTTCCACTTCCGCCAGCACATTTTTGTAAATAGCATGATTGCCATTCACGGTAAGTGTAACTTCATCCGGCATGTTTGCATAAAAAGCACCCATCCCACCCTGCATCGCCGCCATGTCTTTCATACGACGCATGAACTCAGGCCTCGTGGCAACAACCGGGGGCGCTTCGGCACTCAATCCCTTTACCTCTACCGAAACATTTAGCTCAGGGATCTTCACCGCAAACAGGTCTTTCAGTTTTGCTTCATCATCTTTACTCAGCACACTATCGCCTCCCTCCTGTTTATTAATGATGTTATCAATGATGTCACTGTCCACCCGGGTGAACTGTACATTCTCCCACTTCATTTCCATCTGGTTGATGAAACCATTGTCAATGATCGTTTCCAATTTCACTACGATATATCCCTTTGCCGCAGCCTGTTGTATATAAGCATCCTGCTGTACCGGGTCGGTTGTGTACAGGATCACCAGCTTGCCGTCTTTATTCTTCTGCAATGTTTCTGCAGCACTTCGATATTCTTCTAAAGTATAAAACTTCGCTTCGGTAAGTTCTCCCCCTTTGGGGGAGTTAGAGGGGGCCTCATGCATGATGTGAAACTTATTCGCTTTCTCTAAAAACTTATCATCGGTCATCATGCCGTACTTCACAAATAATCCCAGGCTCTCCCATTTTTCCTCAAACTGTTTGCGGTCGGTTTTAAATATTTCTTCCAATTTGTCCGCCACCTTTTTGGTGATGTGTGCATTTATCTTTTTCACATTGGGATCGCCCTGTAAGTAACTGCGGCTTACATTCAGCGGAATATCCGGGCTGTCGATCACGCCATGCATCAGCATTAAAAATTCCGGAACAATGTCCTTTACTTCATCCGTTACAAAAACCTGGTTGCTGTAAAGCTGTATCTTGTCTTTCTGAATTTCGTAGCTCTGCTTTATTTTGGGGAAATATAAAATACCGGTAAGATTGAATGGGTAATCCACGTTCAGATGGATCCAGAACAACGGCGCTTCTCCAAAAGGATACAATTCCTTGTAAAATCCCTGGTAGTCTTCGGTTGTTAGTTCAGCCGGTTTCTTTGTCCAGGCCGGGGTCGGATTATTGATCTGTTTGTCTTCAAAGAAAATAGGAATTGGTAAGAAGCGACAGAATTTTTCCAGCACCGCTTCAATCCTTCCTGCTTCTAAAAATTCCTGGCTCTCTTCATTGAGGTGAAGAACGATATCGGTTCCCCTGTTTTCCTTTTCTACTTCTTCCAAAGTAAATTCCGGGCTGCCATCGCATTCCCATCTCACTGCCTTATTTCCTTCCCGGAAACTTTTTGAAAAAACCTCCACTTTATCACTCACCATAAAAGAACTGTAAAAGCCCAATCCAAAGTGACCGATGATATTGGCCTCGTTCTGCCCCTTGTATTTTTCCAGAAACTCTTCTGCCCCGCTGAATGCCACCTGGTTCAGGTATTTATCGATCTCTTCTTCTGTCATTCCCAACCCGGTATCCGAAATGGTCAGCGTCTTTTTCTCCTTGTCGATCCTGATCTCAATCTTCAGCTCACCCAGTTCACCCTTTGCTTCGCCGATGGAAGAAAGTGTTTTCAGTTTCTGGTTGGCATCCACCGCATTGCTCACCAGCTCCCGCAAAAAAATGTCATGTTCACTGTACAGGAATTTCTTAATGATGGGAAAAATGTTCTCGGTTTGAACCCGTATACTGCCTTTTTGCATAGTTTATTTGTTTGAATAGGTGATTGCAAACATAGTACCAATGGCACTTTGCTGCCAGCTTGGCATTTTATCTATTGTAATGATGAAAATAATTGCTGGTTAAATAAACAGAGGCTTCCATATGAAAGCCTCTGAGTGTATAAGATCATTTGAACTATTATTACCAGATCATAAACCGCTTCTTATCCCTGAAGTCAGGACTTACAATATGAATACTGTAAGAACCTGTTCCGATCGTAACCGGTATGGTAAATGTATCATCAATGAAATTCATCTGCGTTATTATTTCATGCTGCAATACCAGCTGGCCCACGCTGTTGAACAACTGTACCTCGTAATGGCCGGGTTTGATGCCTTTGTATGTGTAGTGCAACGTTCCGCCACGTTTTACCGGCACCGAGTAAAGAACAAAACCAACCGGTATATTCTTCATCGTGAATGATTTTTCAGTACCGTAACTGGTGCCGCCATTATTAGTGGCATATGCCCTGTAATAATAAGTAGCGCCCTGCACCAATCCATTCAAGGTTGTAGAGAATGTTCCGGCAGTTAAATTAGAAGAGGCTGCTTTGGTGCCCTGTCCGTTTGCAAGTCCGCTGATGCTGCTGTATTCAATTCCGTAACCTGTTACCGGGCTGCAACCAATATTGGTTACGCTGCCATCCAGTGTTACAGAATTGGCCGAAAGAACATTTGCATTTCCGGTAACAACCGTTGCTGCCGTGTTGATACCACTTCCGCTGGCAGTTACATTAATCGTTGCTGCCCCGCCACCACCTACAGGTATGTTTCCATTGTATGATTGCACTGCTGTTGGCGTGAAATTAACATAGATCGTTTGGTTGTATGCACCGGCTGGATGTGCCAAACTTAATGAAGCCGTATAAGTTCCTGCGGCTGCAGTAGAGAAACCATACCCATTCAGCGGACCCACCGTAATGTTTGCAGCAAGAACCGCATTGCTTATGATGGTAAATGAATTTGGCCCGGCTGTAGTGTTGATACAGTTGGCACCAAATGCAGTGAGCGCTGTTGCTGTTAATACCGGTGCCGATGTAGTGAATGAAAGCTGCACACCATATGATGTACCGCCGGCATTGGTTGCATACGCATGATAATAATAGGTAGTACTCGGTGTTAACCCGGCAAGTGCCGATGAAAAATTAACCCCGGCCAGGTTAGCCGAAGCAACCGCTGTTCCGGTTCCGTTGGGGAAACCATTGGTGATGCTGTATTCAATGCCGTACGCCGTTACTGCCGTACAACCTGCAGCAGGAATTGTTCCGGCAACAGTGGCTGTTGTTTGCGTAATGGCGCTGGCTGCTCCACTGGTAACAGATGGAGCCGTATTAATACCGGCGCCGGATGCAGCTACGTTGATGGCTGTTGCACCACCGCCATTCACGGCAATGTTTCCGCTATAAGACTGAACCGCCGTTGGCGTGAACTTCACAAATATTTGTTGTGAGTAGGCTCCACCGGGTTGTGTCAACGCAAGGGATGCCGTATAGGTTCCACCCGATGTGGTAGAGAATGTAAATCCGGTTAACGGACCAACACTCACGTTTGCCGTTGTAAGGTTGGTTCCAGTGATCGTAAATGAATTAGGTCCTGCAACGGTGTTCAGGCAAACACTGCCAAATGTCGTTAATGCATTTGCTGATAAACCTGGTGTTGCGGTAGTAAATGATTGCTGTGCACCATAGCCTGTTCCGGCAGCATTGGTTGCATACCCATGATAATAATAAGTAGTGCTTGGCGTAAGTCCTGCCAGGTTAGAAGAGAAGTTACCTGCTGCTAAGTTAGAAGAAGCAACGGCCGTTCCGGTTCCGTTAGGGAAACCATTCGTGGTGCTGTATTCAATTCCATAAACAGTTATCGCAGTACAACCGGTTGCAGGAATTGTTCCGGCCACGGTTGCTGAAATAGATGTGATCGCACTGGCTGCTCCGCTGGTAACAGTTGGAGCGGTATTTACGCCGGCGCCAACTGCGGCTACGTTAACCGTTGTTGCACCGCCACCGCCAACAGGAATATTTCCGTTGTAAGACTGAACGGCTGTTGGCGTAAAGTTCACATAAATGATTTGTGTAAATGTACCACCCGGTTGAGCAAGACTCAATGAAGCCGTGTAAGGGCCACCTGCAACTGTTGCAAAACTAAATCCGGCCAATGGGCCAACGGTTATATTGGCTGCAGTAAGTGCAGAACCATTTATGGTGAATGTATTTGGCCCTGCGGTTGTATTGATACAAACATTACCAAATGCTGTAAGCGGAGTTGTATTGATCGTAGGTGTTAATGCCTGCGTGGTAAAACTTTGTTGAGCGCCATAACCCGTACCACCGCCATTGGTTGCAAACGCATGATAATAGTACGTGGTATTAGGTGCCAGGCCGGCAAGGTTAGAAGAGAAGTTGCCTGCTGCTAAATTAGACGAGGCCACTGCTGTTCCTGTACCATTCGGGAAACCATTGGTAGTGCTGTATTCAATTCCGTAAGCAGTGATGGCTGTACAACCGGTTACGGTGATCGTTCCTGCGCAGGTAGCTGAGTTTGTAGTGATGGCGCTGGCTGCTCCTGTAGTAAGAGAAGGAGCAGAATTTACACCGGCACCGGATGCTGCTACGTTAATAGATGCAGCGCCGCCACCGCCAACAACAATATTTCCATTGTAAGACTGAACAAGTGTTGGATTGAACTGAACAAATACCTGTTGCGAATAAGCACCGCCCGGCTGGGCAAGACTTAATGACGCAGTATAGGGTCCGCCGGATGCAGTAGCATAACTAAACCCTGTCAGTGCTGCAACGGTAACATTGGTTGGTTAATGAAACGCCGGTAATGGTGAATGAATTTGGTCCGGCTGTGGTATTGATACAAACATTACCAAAAGCGGTTAATGCTGTTGCTGATAAAGAAGATGATGGTGCAGATGTTGTAAATGTTTGCTGCGTACCGTATGTGGTGCCCACAGAATTTGTTGCGTAGGCTTTATAATAATAAATGGTGCTTGCTGCAAGTCCGCCCACATTGCTCGAGAAATTACCCCCGGCTAAATTAGAAGAAGCAACCTGTGTACCCGAACCATTGGGGAAACCATTGGTGGTGCTGTATTCAATTCCGTAAGCAGTAATGGCGGCACAGGCAGTTGTTGCCGTACCCGCAAGCGTGGCCGAACTCGGTGTGATAGCGCTGGCTGCGCCTGTTGTTACCACGGGTGCAGGATTGATACCTGATCCGGATGCTGCCACATTAATGGATGGGGCGCCGCCGCCGCCAACCGCAATATTTCCGTTATAAGACTGAACAAGTGTTGGAGTGAACTTCACAAATACCTGTTGTGAAAAAGAACCACCCGGTTGATTTAAAGTTAATGTTGTTGTATAGGTTCCGCCTGCTGTAGTTGAATAAGTAAACCCGGTCAATGCAGCAACCGTAACATCGGCTGTTGTAAGTGTTGTGCCGGTTATGGTAAATGAATTTGGCCCGGCGGTGGTATTGATACAAACATTACCAAACGCCGTGAGTGCAGTGGCAGTTAATGTTGCTGTTGGAGGTCCGCAAGGGCTAAGTGTTGAAGCCGTATTGCGTGGATTGGGCGCACCGGTTGCAAAATCTGTTGCATTCTGATCAGTATCTGTACAGCCGTTTGCAGCTCTCAAAACTGCCAATGTATTGCTCGGTGCCGGAGTTGGTCCCGTACCTTCAAAGCAACTTGCTGTAGCTCCAAAACCAACAAGGTCAACTAACCCGGTTGGGCAGCCACCTGTAAGTGCGGTAGTCGTATTAACCAACGCTACTTTTCCGGCAGTGGCGCTCATGGCAATGGCGCCGGTTGCATCCGGGGTTGGTAAAGGCACTGTTCCACCTGCCCCTATGGCTTCCTGAACAAGGTAATATTGGCCTGGTTGCAAAGTTACATTGGTAAGATTGGTAACCTGCCAGGTACCGGTACCCGCTGCACTGTTATATTGCACAGACCATCCGTTCAAACTTACCGGTGCCGCACCGCGGTTGAACAATTCAATAAAATCATTGGTATATGTAGACCCCGCATTACCACCACCACCATATACCTGGCTTATTACAACCTGTGCATTGGAATGGAAGGCTGCAAAAGCCAGTATAATCGTAAAAAGTTTTTTCATAAAGAAAATTTGTCGTTGTATTATGTTTCCTGTTTTATTTTCCAGGTTCATAGGAACCATGTTTAATGAACATGGTTCCTATGTGATTATTTTATCTTCTTATTGTCTCGCTATTCGGATATCATCCACTTCAAAATTCGTTGTCCTTCCTCCCGATACACTGCCTGTATATTTAAAGGCGATGTACACTGTTTGCCCGGCATACGCAGCAAGGCTGATATTTCCTGTATTGGCAAAAGAACTGAACGTGCTTGAGTTATTGATAGCCGTATTGCCTGGTATCTGGCCATTGGTACTTACCTGTGTCCATGTTGCCGTATTAGGTGTATTGCTTCCGTTGTAGTTAGTAGATACAAATGCATGGATAGTGGTTGGCCCCACTGCAAACTGGTATGATGTACTGAAACTAAGCTGTGGAGATGTTGCTGCCGGTAATGCAATGGCAGGTGTTATCAACCAGGCGGTATCAGCATTCAACCCGGTACCAAATGCTGTAACTTTTACTGCTTTTCCAGAACTGCCAAAAACGGTGTTCTTATAATTTGCGGTTGCATTGGGCGCAATATTTTTCCAGCCGGCAAATGAAAAATCAAGGTTATTATCACCCGTAGTGAGTGAATTAAAATATTCTTCAAAAAGATTGCAACGGCCCCCTGTGAAATTCACGTCTTCGGCATTGCGCAGGATCAATTGCTTTGTAGTTCCGAAAGTGGTGTAAATAGCCACTATGCTTCCATTACCACCCGGTACTTTTTGTCCGGCAAAGTTTGCGTAGGCACTTGTCCTTACAATAATGGTTTGACCGGCGCAACTTTTAATATCAAGGTTAACGGTGCTTTTATAAGCAGAGGTATCGGAAAAAGTTGCATTCGGATCGCTGAATTCATAACCATCCAACTGGATCAATGAACCCAGGTACTGGTCCTGCATATTTGTACCCAACTGGTTTTGTGTAACAATAATGGGGTTAACAGGATTGTTGATAGATCCGCCAACCACATATTTGCTTACCAGGTTTGAAGGAATGCCTTCGAGTGATGGCAAGCCGGCCACCGTTGCTTTCACACCCAACTCGATCATTCCGTTATAATCGCTTATGCAAAGGTCTTTACACTTAATGAATATCCTGCGTCCAACGGGATAGGTACCGTACAGGCTGTTTGCATCAAGCAATACCTGTAAGCCACCGGTTGCGTCCTGGATATATAATTGCTTATAGAGGTTCCCGCTTTTATCATCCGCCACCACTACGCCTGAAATAACCAGGTCGGAGGTGATGATATCATAACCACCGGATGAAGTATGCAATGCCTTCAGGTTCTTAATTGAAGTATTGGCAACAATGGCCGGATCGGCAGCGCCGGGCGGATTATCAAATGATTTTTTACATGCACTGAATGTACCGGCTAAAATAACCAGCATAACTACAGTCGTTAATTTAAAAATCTTGTTCATAATTTATTTTTTAAAAAGTTATTACGTGTTTATGTTTTTATCAGAACCGGATACCTACGCTGGCATAGTAATTAATACCATACGCATAGAACCGTTTGTCGGGGAATTTATTTACGTTCTTTCCTGCAAAGTCAAAACGAAGCTGTTCAAAACCGCCGGAAACAATTTCCCGGTTGTCGAGCAGGTTGTTCACACCCACATTAAACAATAAGAAGGTACGCTTTTTCAGGTTATGAAATCTCCGGTTCATCAACCAGGAATACCCTGCAAACAGGTCCACGGTATATTGCGGTTTCAGTTCTGTCTGGTCAACGATCTGGTGCCACAGGTCGGTACCTTCCACCACGCCACTTACGGCACTTTCCGTTCTGCGGATGGGGTTAATGCTCAGGTACATCTTATCGAAATAATTAAAGTTCGCAGTCACAAACCAGAACCGGGGAGAACGGTAATCAAGCCCGATGGTATAGGCCTGCTGGGGAGTGGGTACATTAAAGTTCTTTGAATAAACCACTACATCCTTCGACAGAACGGCTGAACTGTTATCGGCCGTTACCGTAGCACTCTGGCGGGTATCGTAATAATATTTACCGATAGCTGCGGCGGCAGTTAAGCTAAGCCCTTTATAAATTTTTGCTTCCGCACCAAATTCCACACCCATGTGTATCCTTCCGATATTACTGATGGCATAGTTCACAAAATTCTGAAACTCGTCGTTGTAAAAAGTAAGTACGTCGATCTGGTTCTTGAACTGGGTGAAATAACCGGTGGCCCGTATCTTCAGTTTGGGTGCATTCATTGCATAACCGGCTTCGGTGGTGAGTATCTCTTCCGATTTCAGGTTATCCTGTACAAAATCCCTGGTACGGGGAGCGATGTAAGCATTTTCAAAGAAGGGCGCCCTTGATTCATAAGAACCATTTGCAAAAAGATAATTCCGTCCGTTGATCTTATAGGTGATGCCCCCTTTGATCCCTGAATTATAGAAATTATTGGTGGCAGATTTACCATAAGAGTTTCCTGGGAACAAACCGGTCTTTACATTTCCGTAACGGTAAAAGCTGGTATAAGAATGTTCGGTGGCAACAAAGAAATCGATCTTACGGAATTTGAAAACACCCTGCAGCCAAACTGAACCTCTCTTTATATTGATATCATAGTTGTAACCGAATTTATCGCCCACACCTAAGATACGGTTTGGCGTATTCAGGTTATTCTGGCCTGCATCCGGGTTGGTAGGAAAATCCCTTTCACCAAACTGGTTCACATCCACATAAAAATCACCACCCAAAAGATCGTCTACTTTTTTATAATAGTTATTCCGTTGCGATTGGTAAGTAACACCGGCTGAAAGAGAAGCATGTTCAGAAAGCGTTGTATTAAGTGTGCTGTTGAAACTATACTTCAGTGTATTAACGATCCTGTTTTCAACAATATAATGCGATCTTTTTCCAGCCGCATCATTGCCCGTAATGCCAAAAGCATTGTGTACCACATCAAATGAATTGTAGTTAGTATTGTATAAAGCATCCCAGTTTATCTGGCGCTTGTTCACTTCACTCATCAGTTCCTGCTTTACCTGCTCGGCATAATAAGGATCAAGCTGGTAGCTGGGCAGGTAACGGTAATAATCAGGCCTTGGATCTGCCGCATTATACCAGTCGAGCCCGGTAACACTCCGGTTGCCATAAGTTACCGAAGCAGCCGTAACCAATGTTGTTTTATCCGATATCTTCCAGTCGTGGGTTAATATACCAATTGGCTGAAATGATTTTGCCACACTGGCATTTCTTTTCTTGCCATTTTGATATCCCCAGTACGGGTTATAAAAATTATTGCCGGCTAAGTTCACCATCTCGGTAACGGAAGCACCCTGGCGGCCGTTCTCGGTAGGTGTACCAAAGGCAGCAAAGGAAAGCAGGTGACGGTCGTTAAAGCGCTTGTCAACCGCTGCATAAAAAGACCAGCCGTCGTAGTATGTTCCATCAGTAAATCCTTCATCGGCCCAGCGGCGTGAACCTGAGAATGAAAATGCCCATCCCTTACTATTTAAACCGGTTGAATGCGTAAGCATGATGCGGTTTGAATAATTCCGGTTGGATGAAGCATAGTTGATGCTGGTTTGTTTACGTTGGTGAGAAGCACGGGTATCAAAAGAAGTCAATCCGCCCACGCCACCATAAGCAAATGTGGTAGGTGTTAATCCTAGGGTTGATTCTCGGTTACGGAATACGTCATTCAATCCACCCCATTGTCCGTAAGGAGTAAACCCGTTATCCAGGTTTTCCATGGGTACCCCGTTTATATAGGTGCCAAACTGGTCGGCATCATATCCTCTTATCCGGAAACGAACGGCGCCGAATTTAAAAGTGGCGGCGTTTAAAAATGGGTCACGACCGGCACTCAGTTGCGAAGAAATATTTTGAGCGCTGCCATCCTGTGCATCATTTTCATCCAAAGAAATTACAGGAATATTGTCCTGTAAATTATCCTTCAATGTTTCGATCAAAGTATCCCTGGCGGGAATGGTGTCTTTTTGTTTTACTACCTGCGAAAATGCAGCCGGCATAAATGCCCCGGAAAGCATGATCAAAAGCAAGCAGTGTTTAGTTTTTGGCATCATATATTTAGTAGTTAAAAAAGCCAGCAAATGTAGGGATTAAAAGGGGTTTTCACCCGCAAAGTTTCAAACATAACATATTAGTCATTTTAAAATACTATAAATCGATTTTGGATAAATAACTTTGGCGACTATTACGATCTTATATGAAAAAAGTCCTGCTGTCTGCTGTTATTCTAATCGGTTGTTTTTCGTCCGGGTTGGCTCAAAAAAGTACTTACCATCCGGCCATTATCGCATTTTACAACCTGGAGAATTTTTACGATACCGTAAATAACCCCAAGGTAGATGATGAGGAGTTTCTTCCCAACAGCGAAAGGCACTATAATACCCGTATCTTTTTGGATAAAGTAAGCAGGCTTGCTTCGGTAGTTTCTCAAATAGGTACCGATGTTAATCCTGATGGCCTGGCCCTGTTGGGGGTGGCCGAAATTGAGAATGATACCGTACTTACTGCGTTGATCAATCATAAGGACCTGAAAGGCCGGAACCTGAAATTTGTTCACTTCAACTCTCCCGATGTACGGGGTATTGATGTGGCCCTGTTTTATAATCCCAAATACTTTACCCCGCTTTATAGTGAACCGCTCTTTGTAAAACTTCCGGGCGGATCAAAGGATTCATATTTTACCCGTGATGTGCTTTATGTAAAAGGCATACTGGATGGCGATACGGTTCATGTGATGGTAAATCACTGGCCATCCCGTTCGGGTGGTGAAGAAAGGTCGATACCGGCAAGGGCTGCAGCTGCAGGCGTTGATAAACGAATAGTGGATTCATTAATGACGATCAATCCCAAAACAAAGATCGTGATCATGGGTGACCTGAACGATGACCCGGTAAGCCCCAGCCTTACAAAGACCCTGGGTGCCAAAGGAAACATGGCCGATGTGAAAGAAAAGCAACTATACAATCCCTGGGTTGATTTTTATAAAAGAGGAATAGGAACCATTGCCTACCAGGATGCCTGGGGATTATTTGACCAGGTGGTGGTATCGCAGGCATGGCTTAACAAAGAACAAACGGGTTACTTTTTTTACAGGGCGAATATTTTCAACCGGGAATTCCTGGTACAGCAAACGGGTAAATACAAAGGTTATCCAAAAAGAACCTGGGATGGCACCACTTATAATTATGGGTACAGCGATCACTTCCCCGTGTTTATTACCATGCTGAAGAAGGTGAACACACCTCAATGATCATTTACGTTACAATCACTACCTGCTCATCGGTAAGCAGTGGTAAATTTTTAAACCGCAGTACGATATTACCCGTGGTAACCACGTCTTTCTGGCAATAGGTTACAATCCGCTGCAGTTGTCTTTCCTGCCAGTACACATCGCCTACCATGCTTCCGTCAATATCATCTTTGGAAGAAGGAACTTTTAAAGCTGCTGCCAGCAATTTTAAGGAAGTAAAATTCTTGTAATCGCCGAAGCGCCAGTATTGAAAGGTATCAACCATATTCGTTTCCCAGGGTTTCATATTCTGAAAATCGAGGAAGGATGGGATGTTAAGGTTGTTGATTATAAGGCGCCGGCAGATAAAGGGAATGTCAAACTCTTTGATGTTATGACCGGTGAAGCTCCATTTAGTATTGTTGGCTTCCATTTGCTGAAGGGTACCCAAAAAATCCTGCAGTATTTTTTTTTCATCATCTCCATAAAAAGATTTTACCCGCAGTAAAAATGAACTGCCTTCTTTTTTAAAATACCCGATGCTGATGCAGACCACTTTTGCAAACTCAGCCATCACACCGGCACGTTGCGGATAGAATTCGGCAGCGGTAACTCCTTCCGGCAGGCTGCGTTGCACTTTTTCCTGCCAGAGCATTTTCCATTCTTCACCCAGGGTTTCAAAGCTTGCACTTTCCGAAACGGTCTCGATGTCGATTAACAACAGGTTTTCTAAACGAATGTTTTGCATATCGAATGATTATACCGGGAAAGTACAAATCCGTTTTAAATAAAACAACGTTTAAATCCCCAAAGAAAAACCCCATCTGCACATGGGCGGATGGGGTTTTATTTTTATACCTGGTTAGAGGGTTTAGTCTTCTACTTTCATTTTGCCTTTCGACTTGGCGATCACCTCTTCTGCAATATTATTCGGTGCAGGAGCGTAATGGCTGAACTCCATGGTTGAAGTAGCACGGCCGGATGATAAGGAACGCAACTGTGTAACGTAACCAAACATTTCGCTCAAAGGAACTTTTGCTTTGATCACCTGTACACCATGTTTGCTGTCCATGCCTTCCAGCATACCGCGGCGGCGGTTCAGGTCACCGGTAACATCACCCATGTATTGGTCGGGGGTCAGTACTTCCACTTTCATGATCGGCTCCAGTAAAACAGGTTTTGCTTTTTTACCTGCTTCCCGGTAACCTTGCTTGGCACAAAGTTCAAATGACATCGCATCCGAGTCAACCTGGTGGAAACTACCGTCTTTCACAGTGATCTTCAGATTATCCATTGGATAAGCAGCCAGTACACCGGTATGCATTGCAGTTTCAAAACCTTTCTCAATAGCAGGAACGAATTCTTTTGGAATTGATCCGCCAAAGAGTTTGTTTACGAACTGGTAATGGCCTTTATCTTCTTTCAGGAACTCTTCATCAGCAGGCCCGATCTCAAAAATGATGTCGGCGAATTTACCACGACCACCGGTTTGCTTTTTCAGTATCTCCCTGTGTTCAACGGTATTCTGGAATGCTTCTTTATAAGCAACCTGCGGTGCACCCTGGTTGATCTCTACTTTAAATTCACGTTTCATCCTGTCCACGATGATCTCAAGATGCAACTCACCCATACCACTTAAAATGGTCTGGCCTGTTTCTTCATCAGTCTTAACACGCAGGGTCGGATCTTCTTCCACCAGTTTGGCAATGGCCATACCCATCTTATCAACGTCGGCCTGTGTTTTTGGTTCTACAGCGATAGAGATAACCGGCTCCGGGAAGGTCATTGCTTCCAGCACGATCGGGTTGGCCTCATTACACAATGTATCTCCGGTTTTGATATCTTTAAAACCAACGCCTGCACCAATATCACCCGCTTCAATGAAATCGATCGGGTTTTGTTTGTTGGCATGCATCTGCATGATACGGCTGATACGTTCTTTCTTACCAGTACGGGTATTCAGTACGTAGCTACCGGCATCCAACCGTCCGCTGTATGCCCGGAAGAACGCCAAACGACCCACGAACGGATCGGTCATGATCTTAAATGCCAAAGCAGAGAATGGCTCTTTTGGATCAGCATGACGAATCAGTTCTTCACCGGTATCAGGATCAATTCCTTTGATCGCTTCAATATCCAAAGGACCTGGCAGGTAACGGCAGATCGCATCCAATGCTGTTTGTACCCCTTTATTTTTAAAAGATGAACCACACATCATCGGGATGATGGAAATATCAATAACCGCTTTTCGGATCGCTTCGTGCATTTCATTCTCCGTGATGCTGTTCGGATCTTCAAAGAATTTCTCCAACAGTTTGTCATCATATTCTGCAACGGCTTCTACCAGGTGCTGCCTCCATTCGTTCACTTCTTCCAGCATATCTTCCGGGATAGGCACTTCTTTATAGGTCATTCCCTGTGTAGCATCATCCCAGATAATGCCCTTCATGGTGATCAGGTCAACTACTCCTTTAAAATTGTCTTCAGCACCAATCGGCAATTGCAAAGGCACTGCTTTAGCGCCCAGCATTTCTTTAACCTGTTTAACCACGTTTAAGAAATCAGCACCGCTGCGGTCCATTTTATTTACAAAGCCCACACGTGGTACTTTATACTTATTAGCCTGGCGCCAAACGGTCTCCGATTGTGGCTCTACACCCGATACGGCGCAGAACAATGCCAATAAACCATCCAGTACACGTAAAGAACGTTCTACCTCTACGGTAAAGTCCACGTGACCCGGAGTATCAATGATGTTGAATTTAAATTGTTTCGTATCCGGTGTTTTTTGACCCTGTACCATTGGAAAATTCCAAAAGCAGGTGGTAGCAGCTGAAGTGATGGTAATACCTCTCTCCTGCTCCTGTGCCATCCAGTCCATAGTAGCGGCTCCTTCGTGTACCTCACCTATTTTATGGTTTACACCGGTGTAGTATAAAATACGTTCAGTAGTCGTCGTTTTGCCGGCATCAATGTGGGCGGCAATTCCAAAATTTCGTTGATAACGTAAATCTGCCATTTTATTTTATTTAGTATTTATGATTTTTGATTTAAAAAATTTATGTGATGATCTTTTGTTCTTCCCTCAGCATCGTTGTGTCACTCACTTGTACTTCCGGATCTTTACTGAGCATTTCTTCCCCGTAGCTGAACAGGCCTTTCGGGCTGTTCGGGGTTCGATATGATTATTTATGCTCTCATTCTATGCTAAATAGTTCAACTCCTTCCTACAAATGCTGAAGCTTTTAGCGGCGCAAATATACGTTCCTTTTTTTAAATATCAAAAGCTAAGGACATTAAAAAAGCCATCCCGACTAAGTCGGGATGGCCTGGATATTTTTAAGTATTTAAAACTTAGATACGGAAGTGGGCGAATGCCTTGTTGGCTTCAGCCATACGGTGGGTATCTTCTTTCTTTTTGAAAGCAGCACCTTCTCCTTTGCTTGCCGCCACAATCTCATTGGCTAATTTGTCTGCCATGCTGCGGCCATTTCTTTCACGGCTGTACTTAACCATCCACTTAATGCTTAAAGAAGTCTTTCTATCAGCACGTACTTCAGCCGGGATCTGGAAAGTAGCACCACCAATACGGCGACTGCGCACTTCAACACCCGGTGTGATATTTGCCAGAGCTTTTTTCCACACTTCATAACCATCTTCGCCTGTTTGCTTGGCAACTTTGTCCAAAGCATCATAAAAAATAATATAGGCACCACTTTTTTTACCAGCCCACATCAGGTTGTTTACAAAACGTGTAACCAGTTTATCGTTAAACTTTGGATCTGGTGCTAATGGGATCTTTTTGGGTTGTGTCTTCCTCATTGTTATTTTATTTTTTCTTCCTGCCTTTTCCTGCCTGGGTAGTTTACCCTGAGCGAAGTCGAAGGGAAGGATTATTTTTTAGCTTTTTCTTTTTTAGTTCCGTATTTACTGCGGCTTTGCTTACGGTCTTTAACACCGGCCGTATCAAGGCTTCCACGTACAATGTGGTAACGAACACCTGGAAGATCTTTCACCCTGCCACCACGAATCAATACGATTGAGTGTTCCTGCAGATTGTGTCCCTCACCCGGAATGTAGGCAATAACCTCAATTTTATTGGTCAACCTTACTTTAGCTACTTTACGCAAAGCCGAGTTTGGCTTTTTAGGCGTAGTTGTGTACACCCTTGTACAAACACCACGACGTTGCGGGCAACTATCCAGGGCCCTGGATTTGCTTTTGGCTTTAATTACTTCTCTTCCTTTTCTTACTAATTGTTGTATTGTAGGCATTCTGTACCTTTTATTTTTAGGACGGCAAAGGTAGGGTTTATGATTTGATTTCTGAAAATTAAACCTAAAAAAAATCGATTTTTATTCACATTTAAACAAGAAAACCGCCCATTAAAGGCGGTTTAATCATATTTCAGTTCCTGGATAATCAGATTTTATACATCCAGCCGTGGTTATCAGCCATTTCGCCATAGCGAATCGCATTTAACCGGCGTTTCAACTCGGGGGCCGTTCGCCATTTGTCCACGTCAAAGGCCATGGTGTAATCCTTATAGCGCAGTTCTTTTATCGGGGATATGGTAGCTGCAGTTCCGGTGCCGAATACCTCGTATAAAATACCCGCCTTATGAGCGTCCATGATATCATCAATACCCAGGTTTCTTTCTTCCACATCAAACCCCATTTCTTTAAGTACCGTAATGGCGCTGTCCCTTGTAACACCCGCCAGGATGGTGCCCGATTCCAGCCCCGGGGTTATCGCCTTATTACCAATGATGAAAAATACGTTCATCGTGCCACATTCCTGTACATACTTATGCTCAAATGCGTCCATCCACAATACCTGGTCGTATCCCTTAAGTTTGGCCTGTGCAGTAGCATACATGGCCGCACCATAGTTACCAGCTGCTTTTGCAAAGCCAACTCCTCCAGGTGCTGCCCTTACATACTGCTCCTCCACGTAAATACGCATGGGGGCGCTGTAGTATGGGCCGGTTGGACTGAGAATGATCAAAAATTTATACTTTTCGCTTGGCCTTACGCCGATCATTTCGTCGGAACTGAACATGAAAGGACGAATGTAAAGTGAATGATCGGCTTGTTGAGGTATCCAGTTTTTGTCCAGTTCTACCAGCATACGCATCCCCTCCATAAAGATCTCTTCGGGTACCTGGGGCATCTGCATTCGCTCTGCTGAAGCATTAAATCGTTTAAAATTATCTAAAGGGCGGAAAATACTTGTTTCTCCCTTTTCATTTTTGTAGGCTTTAATACCTTCAAAAATTGCCTGTCCGTAGTGTAAAGCTGCGAGAGAAGGTTCCAGTAATAAAGGCTGGTAAGGTTTGATCTCTGCATTTTTCCATTCGCCGTCTTCATAATCCACTTCCAACATATGATCGGTGAAGTATTTACCAAATGGGATATTAACTAAGTTTATATCTTTTAACTTACTCCTTTCGGCTTTCGTAACATTAATATTTTCTGCAGCAATCATAATCAATTAATTTTACCCCAAAGAAACGAAAAAAGCAAGACTTAACCGGCGTTTAAATGAGTTTAGATAATATTCAACTTACCCCGTTTGTACTCGGGAATCTGTTCAATAAATCATTGTACGATTTAAAACCTACGGGTGAGAAAAGCACAGCATCCAGCATTTCATTTTTAGGAGATAATAAGAAGCGGATTGCCCTGCTTGTTTATTCGCCCGAATCCATTTATTTACCGGATGAGGAATTGAATTTTCTTTTAGGGATCTTAACTGCCTGCAAGCTGAGCATGATGGATATCGCATTGATCAATATTTCGAAAAACCCGGAATTGTCATACACTGATATTGCAGAACAAATAAAAGCGGAGAAAGTGTTTTTGTTTGGTTTAAATCCTGAAGTATTAAAGCTGCCGTTGCAATTTCCACATTACCAGTTGCAACATTACAATAACCAGGTTTATCTTTCTTCTGCCCCGTTGAACAAACTACAAACCGATAAGCAGGAGAAATTGAAATTATGGAACAGTTTAAAAAGAGTTTTTTCCTTCGATTAATTTCTTAAGAATGGAAAGTTTGATTTTCGCAACCAATAACCAGCATAAAGTAGACGAGGTAAGAGCTCTGCTGGGTAAAAAATTCAATATCCTGCCCCTTCAAGAAGCAGGTATAGATATCGACATCCCGGAGCCGCATGATACGCTTGAAGAAAATGCCGCTGAAAAATCTAAAACGATCTTTAAACTAACCGGTAAGAATTGCTTTAGTGAAGATACCGGCCTGGAAGTAGAGGCACTCAATGGAGAGCCGGGAGTAAAAAGTGCCCGCTATGCCGGTGAGAACAGGAGTTTTGATGCCAACATAGACAAGCTGCTGAAGAATTTAAGAGAAGCTGGTAATTACACAGCCCGTTTCAGAACAGTTATTTCATTGATACTGGATGGACAGGAATATTATTTTGAAGGAATCTGCAATGGCAGAATAATTTCTGAAAAAAAAGGGAATAATGGTTTTGGGTATGACCCGGTTTTTATTCCTGATGGCAGCGAACTGACCTTTGCAGAAATGAACATGGAGGAGAAGAATAAATACAGTCACCGTAAAAAGGCTATGGAAAAACTGATCTCTTTTTTAACCAACTAATAAGCCGGTAAACAAGTATGGCAAGAATTAAAATTGAAGTGCCTGAAAAGGTAATTGCATCCTTCCATATACCTGTACGGATCACCGACATCAATTATGGCAACCACCTGGGCAACGATGCTTTTGTAAGCATCGTACACGAAGCAAGGATGCAATGGCTGCATCAATATGGCTATACAGAATTAAATATTGAAAGAACAGGTTTGATCATGAGTGACCTGGCCGTTGAATTTAAAAGCGAATCGTTTTATGGAGATGTGGTGGAAGTGAAAGTCAGTGCCGGGGAAATTTCCCGGGTAGGTTTTGAACTTTATTATCAGTTAGTTGCGGTCAGGAACAACGGGCGTATACTTTTGGCGAATGCAAAAACAGGGATGGTCTCTTATGATTACGATGCAAAAAAAGTAATTGCAATTCCTGAAAAGTTGAGATCAATATTATCGGCTTAGTCTTCATTCCATATCCGCCAGCTTTCTTCGGCCTGCAATTCCAGCATTTCATACCCGTTCTTGATCATTGCGCCAAACGCTTCCCCTTTTTGCAGGAATAATGTCTTTTCCGGGTTATACACGAGATCGTACAGGAGATGCCTGGCTGTTAAAAATCCGTAAGGTATATCCGGGCATTCATCAATGTTTGGAAAAGAGCCCAGCGGCGTAGTGTTTATGATGAGTTTGTTTTGTTCAATAACCGATTCCGTAAGGTCGCCATAAGTAAGGTCTGCATCAGTATGAATTTTCCTGCTTACAATTTTATAATTGAGCTTGAGTTTTTTCAGCACGAATTTAACGGCCTCTGCTGCACCCCCGTTTCCTAATACCAGTGCACCCGTATGATGTTCTTTAAGAAAAGGCAAGAGTGATCGTTCAAATCCTATAACATCCGTATTATAACCAATGGTTCTTCCTTCTTTGATCCTGATGCAATTGCATGCCCTTAATCCGGTTGGCAGTTTATCTGAATCATCAAGATATGTGAGTACTGATCGCTTATAAGGTATGGTAACATTTAATCCTTCCAGAGTTGGATCTGTCTTTATTAAATTTTTTATTTCGGCTGCTGAGCCAACCGGATAAACTTCATATTGGCAATTACCGATCCCTTCTTTTTTAAATTTTTGTGTAAAGAATTTTTGTGAGAAAGAATGCGTTAATGGAAAACCCATGATGCCATATGTTTTCATTATCCTACTTCTTTATTCAGGTATAAGTTGAATGTATCTCCCCTTAACCCGATACGCATTGCCTCCAGCGGGATCACCTCACTAGGTGCTATATTGCCCAGGTTAACATTGCAACCGATCAGCTCCAGGAAGTAAAGTTGCTGTGCTTTTTGAGGAGCCTCCCATATGATCTTCTCTTCAGGAATTTGTGTAAGAATCTCCTGTACCAGGCCTTCCCTCACTTCGCCGGTGCCCCTGTATATACCTACGTTACCAGCCTCTCTTGCTTCAGCAATTACATAAGTTGATCCGGCTTCCAGTTCAGCCTTCATCAATTCGATCCACTTGTATGGCGGTATAATGTGTGCGGCATCTTTACTGCCCACCTCGCTTAAAACCACGCCCAGTTTAGATAATTTTTCAATATAGCCGCACTTTTCAGCATGAGGGATGTTGATGGAACCATCACTTACCTCCATATAACTTACTCCGAACTCTTTGCACACATTGATATAGTCCTCAAACTGGTTCCTGATAAGAAATGCTTCAAACAACGTTCCGCCAAAGTAAATGGGCATATCAAAAGAGCGGTAAACTTGCAGCTTCTCTTTAAGATTTGGTGTAACATAAGATGTTCCGAACCCAAGTTTCACCACATCCACATGCGGATGAGTAGCGCTCATAAAGTTCTTAACTTCTTCTACGCTTAGTCCTTTATCCATTACCATGGTGATCCCATGACTACGTGGTTTCTTATTCCGCTCGGGAATTTGTGTAAGATTAAAATTCATGATCAGTTATTTAGGGACTGCAAAGATAACCCCATAACAGCATATTTAATAAAACGGAAGTAATAATGGAAGGTTAAATGGATTTTCTTTTTTTATACCGGGCAACAATGTCCACTACTTGTTGTATCTGTAATAAAGAGGGATTGATCTCAATGAATTTTTTAACAAGCCTGGGATTTCTGTTCATGCCCGATTCCAACTGTAACAACGCTTCTTTGGATTTTCCCAGTGTAAAAAGAAACGCACTTTTATAAAACAGAAAGATGGGTTTTCCATCAGTTTGTTCATATGCAAAGTTGGCATATTCCAAAGCTTCTTCAAACATTTCAGCCTTGTACAGGCAATTTAAAAGTTCTATCCAGCCGTTTATATTTTTAGGCCTCACTCTTACAACATTGCCAAAACAGGTAATAGCATCTTCCAGTTTATCTAATTGCATGTAACATTGCCCCATGGCCAGGTTATACTCGGGTTGCATGCGATGAATGCGTAAAGCAATTTCAAGATTTTTAATGGCACTTTCCCACTGCCCTTCATTCATATACGTACAGGCAATTTTGTAATTCAACTGGCTGTCGTTACTGTTCAGATGGCTTGCCTTCCGGTAGTTAAATCTTGCCTGTGCATAATTGCCCATTTTATCATAGCAATGGCCTATGGCCTCATAAATAACATCCTCAGGCCTTGCCAGTTCCAAAACCTTTTCTAATACCTCAATGGCATCTTTATACCTTCTCAACCGGATATAAGCATCTCCCATGTTACGTAAGGCATAATCAAATTTTTCATCAATAGCTACGGCATACTGGTAAGCGTCAATGGCTTTTTCATAGAGTTTTAACCCCTGGTAAGCTGCAGCCAGGTTAAACCAGGCAAGTTCATTGAATGGAAATTCTTCAATTATTTTCTGATGGAGCCGGATCCCCTCTTCATTTCGTCCTGTAAAATCTGTCCAAAAACAGATCTTGTATAACGCCTCCTCATTATTGGGTTCCTGCTCAAGAATCATCTTGAGGCAATCGAAGACCTTATCGAAGTTTTCATAATCATCATACACATCTGCCAGTTCAAAGAGAAGGTCAATTTTTTCCTCTCCCTCAAAATCTTCAATGGCTGCCTCTAAAACGGTTGCAGCCTTTTGCTGAAGGTCAAGGGCCAGGTAAGCATCGGTTTTTAAAATATATAGGTTAGCATCTTTACCATCCAGGGTTTCGGCATGATCCAATATGAATAATGCTTCCTTGTAACGCTTCAGTGTGATCAGGAGATCAGCCTTTTTAAGCAACAATAAAGATGAGTACGGGTATTGCTCTATGCCATATTCCGCTGCTTCTAATGCCTCAGTTAGTTGCTCTTTTTCATCGAAATAATCAATAATACGTTCAAAGGAATCTTCCTCTAGAAAAGAGTTGGGTTTACCGGTTTTGAGGTTGTCAAATTGTTCCAGGAGGGCCTTTATTTCTTCTCGGTTTTGGCGGTAAGGATATTTACTCATGGGTTATAGGTTATTGTAAATTAGGAACTTTTAAAGAAAAACACAAGTTTTAGTAACCTTTTTTGCCCAAAAACGTTAAAAGTGTGTAAAAAGATTTGATGAATGGTATGGTTTTAGCAGATATTTTTCAATATATTTGTTCCAGATAAAGTTAATGTCAATGATCACAAAAGCCAAAATGATACTCGGAATTGTTATACTAAGCGGTATAACTCTCAGTGCTTTGGCTGACAGAGGCATTGGTAAAAAAAATAAAACCAATGTTTCTCTTAACATTACTACTTCTGGTTCTTTGAGGAATTCAATTTCTCTCAATTTAAAATCAGGTTTGAAATATACAGGAAGTTTGTTGACCAATCAGCAGACAGATGGTAAAACAATTCTCAGCAATACATTACTTACTTACAAAAAAGGCAATACCGTTTACATCATTCCACACAAACAGGTTATTGCTGTTCCTGAGATGAGCCAGGGATATACTGGAATGAAATTGATCATTAAGCCTCACTAAAGTTTTCTGACTGTATTTAGTTGATTCCTTCTTTTAATTCTTCCTTTCAATTTCCTTTTTTCAGTTGTTGGTTTTCTTCGTATGTCATTACCCTGTAACCGGCGGTTGGAAAATCAAATTGGGAAACCAATACAGGTTCATAAGAAATTTTGGATAAACTGTATTTGAATTTTGTTTTACCAGATTCAATTTCATATTCAATTGGCAGACCTGGTAAATTAGTGAACGTAGCATCGTAGTCTTTATTTGCGGGAACCAAATCGGGCGTGTAGTAAACTACCAAAGATTTACCATCCGCCAGGTTTGCTATGGCTTTACGGGTATTATAACCTGCAATCACCTTAGATTCATTGGTTAACTCAAACTTTAAACCATTGTTCATTTTATTTTTCGCTTTCCAGTTCTCTTTATTCAAGGTTATCATCAGTTTTTGACCACTGAATTCTTTCAATATAATTGCATTATCAGATTTGGAGTTAAATATGGTTATTTCCTTACCCAATGCACTGGCCATATCTGTACGACTGTTATTCCCCTTCAAATAAACGGTATTGGTTGCCCCATTCAAACTATTTCCACTTTGAGAAGTACTACCAGTCTGAATTGACACATCATATACAAGTGTGCCTTCGGAAAATATCTTCTGCGAAAATGATTTTTGGCTAAGTATTGCCAAACTAAAAAGCAATGCTGCCCTGTAGATATTTTTCATTTTTTTCATTGTTTATTAAAGATAATAAAATCCCATGCCACCATTCAAAATACCTTTATAAAAAACCTGCACATCCGTAAAGAGTATGCAGGTAGCCGAATTTTAACTTAGCTTTTTATCATTTGCTGTTCTTCTTCTTCATCTCCTGCAGTTTTTTGTTACTTTCCTGCATGGCCGTTAACCGTTCCTGGAACTTACTTTGCTTAACTGGTTTTTTACGATTTTCATCTATCTGCGCCAGTATCTTTTCGTGATTAATAATATATTTCTGGATAACGATTTGCAATATTAGTGTGATGGTATTTGAAACCGTGTAATACCAAGTGAGTGCCGAAGGCAGATTGTTAAATACACCAAGCAAAAGTACGGGGAATATATAAGGCATGTATTTCATCACAGGATTGGTGTTATCCTGCATGCTGCTCATGCTGTAGATGGATATTATTAAACTGGTAAGAGTGGCTGTTATGGTAAACAAGCTAACGTGATCACCATAAAAAGGTATTGAGAAAGGAAGTGTTGCCACTGAATCATAGGCAGCCAGGTCCTTGGCCCATAAGAAATTTTGGCCCCTTAAAGAAATATTGGATTGAAAGAAATAATACAGTGACATAAATATCGGTATCTGTAACAATGCAGGTAAACATCCCCCTAAAGGGCTTACTCCTGCTGTTTTCCATAATTTCATCTGTTCCATTCCAAACGCCTGTTGATCAAGTTTACCAGCTTTGTCAGTGAACTTGGCCTTTAAAAGGTCGATCTCAGGTTTTAATGCCTTCATTTTAGCACCGCTGAGATAACTTTTGTATAAAATGGGGGATGTAATTAGCCGGATGAGGAAGGTAAGCAGCAAGATCACTATTCCCATGCTTGCGATGTTTTTCCTTAGAAAATCGAAGATGGGAAGTAAAAAATGGCGGTTGATATATTTTACAAAAGCAAAGATACCACTACCATATGGCACGATATTCTCCATCTGGTTATGGCTTTTGCTAAGTTCGCTATAGTCGCTGGGGCCGTAGTATAATTGCAAAGGTATTTCGGCAATTGCCCCCCCAGCTAAAGAAAGCCGGCAGTTGGCTGATGTTTGTGTAACGATCCTTAATGAGTCCGCCGGAAGAATCCATTTAACAATAGCACTCTGCATTTTGTTTTTTGTGATCAACCCCGAAACAAAAAATTGTTGTTTTACCGCCAGCCAATCAACAGTATTTTCGAATTTTTTATCATTGCCAGAACCGAGGTATTCGAAATCGTAATTCCCGTTTTTTAAATAACAGATATGAGTCTGCCCTCTTTCATATTTCAAGTCCTTTTCAGCTTGCTCAGCCTCAGTTTGCCAAAGCAGATTCATACTGTTTTGAGAAAACAGTTTATCTGCTCCATTTACAGATATGTTAAGATCCAGCATATAACTATTTTGAGCCAGCGTATAACGATGAATAATTTCTTTGCCAGCTGAATCTTTCAGCACAAATGAAATACTCTGTGATCTGTCTGTATTAATTTTTTTATCGGCCCTGACAAAGGATATGTCTGCTGTTTCTGCTGTCCGGTTTTCTCCGGAATTGATAGTATAAGATAGTTTATTGAAAGCGCCCTTTCCTAAAACAATTGACTTGCCGTCAAATTTTTTAAAATTCTTTAGCTCAACTTCCCTGGGTTGCCCCCCCTTATTTGTAAAAGTTATTTTAATGAATTCATTTTCTAAAGTATCCAGAATTTCCGTTCCTGCGGTATCTGTAATAAAGGCTGCTGGCAATTTTTGACCTGATTTGCTTAACGAATCTGCCTTCCGGAAATCTGCCTTAAGCAAGGCACTGTCAACTTTAGGTTTTGTCGCAGCGATAGAATCCTCAATTCTTTTCTTTTCAACCATATATGCCTGGTTGCTTCGGCTGTTAATAACAAACATTGTTATTAATAAAGCACCAATCAATACAAAACCAATTATCGTATTTCTGTCCATTCCCATATTTACCCGTTTTAGGTTGGCAAAGGTAATTAAAGTTTTATGGCTGTCCTTTGCCGGTCAAAAAAAAGCCCCTCCGGAAAAGGAAAGGCTTAGAGTTTTATTTCAGTAATTCCTGATTTATTTCTTTTCAGCTGGTGCAGCTGCAGGTGCAGCAGTAGCTTCAGCTTTTGGAGCTGTTGCTTCTTCCTGCTTCAGCTGCCTTGTCATGGTTACAGAAGCTACGGGAATACGGGGTGAATTCAGAATCTCCATATTATCTGCTGCC